>Ga0315912_10001027_pt1 | contig 38006 bp, 36 predicted proteins | sample VfabasoilMG_FD_204469 | JGI IMG/M metagenome (GOLD analysis project Ga0315912, IMG submission 204469) | Garden soil microbial communities collected in Santa Monica, California, United States - V. faba soil | ecosystem: Environmental > Terrestrial > Soil > Garden | place: USA: California... | reverse complement strand
AAGCCCTGGCCGGCAAGCCCATCGCACTTCAGCCAGACCCACAGAACGACGCCATTCAACACGTCTACTTCTGCCACCACCAGGTCCGATCCATCGATCTCCGCTACCCTGAACCCTCGGACTAAAAGTGTTCAGGATGTCTCCGAACACCTGTCAAGGATGTCCCCGGTCTATACACCCCGCCCCGGGGAGAGGGGAACACCTACCCCTTCTCCCCGCCCCGGGGAGAAGGTGGCCCGCAGGGCCGGTTGAGGGGCGCCCCGCCATGCCCCGCCCCAACCGCAGGGTTTCGCAGGGCGCCCCTCACCCTACCCTCTCCCCGCGGGCGGGGAGAGGGGAACGTGCACGCGGGATGAGAGCGATACGCACGCTCCCAGCCCGTACAATTCGCCGATGCCCGAACTCCGCCCCGTCACCCCCACCGCCACGCGCGAAGACGAACTGCTGGAAGCGTCGATCCGACCCAAGCGCCTGGTCGAATACCTAGGCCAGGCGACGGTGCGCGAGCAGCTGGCGATCTACATCGAGGCGGCGAAGCGGCGGGGCGAGGCGCTCGACCACGTGCTGATCTTCGGGCCGCCCGGCCTGGGCAAGACCACGCTCTCGCACGTGATCGCGAACGAGCTCGGCGTGAACCTGCGCCAGTCCTCGGGCCCCGTGCTCGAGCGCGCCGGCGACCTCGCCGCGCTGCTCACCAACCTCGAGCCGCGCGACGTGCTGTTCGTGGACGAGATCCACCGCCTGCCGCCGGTCGTGGAGGAGGTGCTCTACCCGGCCATGGAGGACCGCCAGATCGACATCATGATCGGCGACGGTCCCGCCGCGCGCTCGCTCAAGCTCGACCTGCCGCCGTTCACCCTGATCGGCGCCACCACGCGCGCCGGCCTGCTCACCTCGCCGCTGCGCGACCGCTTCGGCATCGTGCAGCGCCTGGAGTTCTATTCGCGCGAGGAGCTGGGCTCGATCGTGCGGCGCTCGGCCCGCATCCTCGGCATCGCCTGCGAGGACGGCGGCGCCGACGAGATCGCGCGCCGCGCACGCGGCACGCCGCGCATCGCGAACCGCCTGCTGCGCCGCGCGCGCGACTTCGCCGAGGTGCGCGCCGACGGCACCATCACGCACGCGGTGGCGACGCTCGCCATGGACATGCTGAAGGTCGACCCCGAGGGCTTCGACGCGCTCGACCGCCGCCTGCTCGGCATCATCATCGAAAGCTTCGACGGGGGCCCGGTGGGCGTGGAGTCCATGGCAGCGGCGCTGAGCGAGGAGCGCGGTACCATCGAGGACGTGGTCGAGCCCTACCTGATCCAGCAGGGGTTCCTCATGCGCACCGCGCGCGGACGCATGGTCACCGCGAAGGGCTACCGCCACTTCGGCCTCGCCCCGCCCCGGCGCCAGGATGTGCCCGCCGACCTGTTCGACCCGTCGCTACCGCCCCCGCCGCTCTAGCAGGGGAGACGGTGAGATCGCCTCCGCGGATCCCTGCAGTCCGTCGCCCCCGCGAAGGCGGGGGCCCAGTGACTTTGCTGTGATGTCACCCGACGTCGAAAGTCACTGGGCTCCCGCCTTCGCGGGAGCGACGGATTGCTTTCCCAGCGATCTGCCGAATCGGGTGCGACCATGCGCGCGCCCGCCCCACCCCTATCGTCCGTCCTGAATCCCAGATGACCGAACCCGCCTTCACCTGGCCCATCCGCGTGTACTACGAGGACACCGACGCCGGCGGCGTGGTCTATCATGCGTCGTACCTGCGCTTCCTCGAGCGCGCGCGCACCGAGTTCCTGCGCGCGCACGGGGTGGCGCAGGCGGCACTCGCGGCCAGCGCGGGTCGGATCTTCGTGATCGTGTCGATGGACATGCGCTTCCATGCCCCGGCGCGATTGGACGACGAACTGCTCGCGGGCTGCGTGCTGCGACGCCGCGGGGGTGCGAGCCTGGACTTCACCCAGGAGCTGCACCGCACCCCCGACGGCCTGCTGCTGGTGAGCGCCTCGGTGCGCGCCGCCTGCCTCGATGCCAAGACCTTTCGACCCGCCCCCCTACCCGATCACCTGCTGGCGAACGCATGAACAACGACATCGATATCCTCGGCCTGATCCTGCATGCCAGCCTCCCGGTCAAGTTCGTGATGGCCGTGCTGCTCGCGGCCTCGCTCTTCTCCTGGGTCATCATCTTCCGCAAGAAGGCCATGCTCGACCGCGCGGCGAAGGACGCCACCGAGTTCGAGGAGCGCTTCTGGTCCGGCGCCGACCTCGCCACGCTGTTCAAGGACCTCACCGCGAAGGGCAACCAGCTCACCGGCATCGAGAGCATCTTCGAGGCCGGCTTCCGCGAATTCGCGCGCCTGCGCGGACGCCGCACCATCGATCCCAACCTGATGATCGAGGGCGCCCAGCGCGGGATGCGCGTGGCGCTCACGCGCGAGGGCGAGCGGCTGGAGCAAAGCCTCGAGTTCCTCGCCACGGTGGGTTCCACCAGCCCCTACGTGGGCCTGTTCGGCACCGTGTGGGGCATCATGATCGCGTTCCAGGGCCTGGCGAACGTCAAGGAGGCCTCGATCGCGATGGTGGCGCCGGGCATTTCCGAGGCGCTGGTCGCCACCGCCATGGGCCTGTTCGCGGCCATCCCCGCGGTGATCGCGTACAACCGCTATTCCAGCAAGGCCGACCGGCTGAACCTGCGCTTCGACACCTTCCAGGACGAGTTCCTGCAGATCCTCCAGCGCCAGGCCCACGTCGATGAGCGGGGCTGATCCCGCCATGCCCAGGCTCGCGAACCCCGATCCGCACCCGGGGACGTTCCCATGGCCATGAGCGCCCCGCAACGGCGCGGCCGGAAGCGCCGCGCGATGAGCGACATCAACGTCGTGCCCTACATCGACGTGATGCTGGTGCTGCTCATCATCTTCATGGCCACGGCTCCCCTGATGAACCTCGGCGTGGACATCCAGCTGCCCAAGTCCGATGCCAAGACGATCGAGCACGGCACCGACCCGGTGCTGGTGAGCCTCACGCAGGCCGGCAAGGTGTACCTCACGCTCGGCAAGGCGCCGCGCGAGGAGATCTCGCTCGACACCCTGGAGGCGAAGATCGGCGCGTTCGTGCGCAACAACAAGTCGGGGGCGGTGCTGATCGGCGCCGACGACCGCGTGGACTACGGGCGCGTGTACGACGTGATGGTGCGCCTGCAGAAGTCGGGCGCGCCGAAGGTGGGCCTGATGAGCCGCCCGTTCCCCACGGAGGGCAGTCGCTAGCCGATGGAAACCCGGGCCGACCGCATCCGCGCCTACCTGTATGCCGTCGGGCTGCATGCGATGCTCGCCGTGCTGCTCGTGGCGGGCGTGTCGTGGACGAAGAGTTCGCGTTCGGAGGTCGCCGCCGGTCCGATCGTGGAGGCCACGCTGGTCACCGCCGCCCAGCTTGCCGAGATGCGCCGACCGCCCCAGGCCCGGCCGAAGCCGCCCGAGCCCAAGCCCGAGCCCCCGAAACCCGAGCCTGCGAAACCCGAGTCCGCGCCGCTGGCGCCGAACCCGCCCAAGGGCGAGGATCGAAAGAACCAGGAGAAGATCGACCGCCTGGCCCAGGAGAAGGCGCGCGCGGCGGAGCAGGAGCAGGAGCAGAAGATCAAGAAGGAGCAGCAGGCGCTGGACCAGGAGGAGCGCCTGACCCAGATGCAGCGCGAGAAGCTCAAGCAGCTCGAGGACATCCGCAGGCTGCGCGAGACGGCCGAGAAGAAGCGCAAGCTCGAGCAGGAGAAGCTCGCGCAGTTGGAGGACATGGCGAAGAAGCCCAGCGTCCCCGCGCCGCCCGAACCCCCGAAACCCGAGGCCGCCGCCCCCGGCGCCGAGGGCACCGATACCAGCCTGCTCGCGCGCTACCAGGCCGCGATCCAGTCCGTGGTCCAGCAGAATTGGCTGCGCCCGGACAATGCCGAGCAGGGCCTGAACTGCAAGCTCGTGATCACCCAGATCCCGGGCGGCGACGTGATCGAGGCGCGCGTGCTGATGCCGTGCAATGCCGACGACCTTACGCGCCGCTCGATCGAAGCCGCCGTGCTGCGCGCGCAACCGCTACCCTACCAGGGGTACGAGAAGGTCTTCTCGCGCAGCATCACCTTCACCTTTCGCTACGACGGATGACCCGCATGATGCGTCCTTTCCGACACTCGCTCCGGCATTTCGCCCTGCTGCTGCTCGCCCTCGCCTTCCCGGTCCACGCCGAGAAGGGGCTCGACATCGAGATCATCAACGGCAATGCCGCCGCCACCCCGATCGCGGTCGTGCCGTTCGCCTACCAGGGCACGGGGCTGCCGCCCGACACCGACATCGCGATGGTGATGAGCGGCGACTTCAACCGCTGCGGCCAGTTCCGCGCGCTGCCGCGCCAGGACATCGTCGAGCAGCCCACCTTGGGCGGCGCCATCCAGTACCCGACCTGGAAGCAGCTCAAGCAGGACTTCCTGGTCGTGGGCAAGGTCACCGACGGCGACGCCGGCGCCCTGCGCGTGGAATTCGAGCTCTACGACGTGGCCAAGGGCGAGCGCCTGATGGGCCTGGCGCTGAACGCGCGCCCTGGCGACCTGCGCGGCGCGGCGCACCAGATCGCCGACATGATCTACGAGAAGATCATGAAGGTGCCCGGCGCGTTCTGGACCCGCATGGCCTACGTCACCATGACCGGCGCCGCGCCGAACCTGGCCTATGCCCTGATGGTGGCCGATTCGGACGGCTACAACCCCCAGACCGTGGTGCGTTCCAAGGAACCCCTGCTGTCCCCGGCCTGGTCGCCGGACTCCAAGAAACTGGCCTACGTCTCCTTCGAGCGCGGCAACTCGGCCATCTACCTGCAGGAGATCGCCACCGGCTCGCGCGAGGTCGTGGCCTCCTTCCGAGGCATCAACGGCGCCCCGGCGTTCTCGCCCGATGGCTCCCGCTTGGCCCTGACCCTGTCGAACTCGGGCAATCCCGAGATCTACGTGATGGACATCGCCAGCAAGAAGCTGACCCAGATCACCAAGCACTTCTCGATCGACACCGAGCCGTCCTGGATGCCCGACGGCCAGAGCGTGGTGTTCACCTCCGACCGGGCCGGCAAGCCCCAGCTGTACCAGGTGGGCGTCGGCGGGGGGGACCCCACCCGCGTCACCTTCCAGGGCGAATACAACGCCCGAGCAAGCGTGAGTTTCGACGGAAAAGTGATCGCTATGGCGCAGGGCGGCGGAAATGTGTATCGTATTGCGGTTCTGGACCGCTCCCGCGGCTCGGGCGAAGTGCGCGTGCTGTCGCCGGGAAACCTCGACGAATCGCCCAGCTTTGCGCCGAACGGCAGCATGCTGCTGTATGCCGCACGGGAGGGCGCGAAAGGTGTGCTGTACGCGGTATCGGCCGATGCACGGGTGCGTCAACGTCTGGTTCTTGCCGACGGTGACGTGCGCGAGCCGGCCTGGTCGCCGTTGCGGCAGCGCTGAGGTCCCGCTGTTTTGCACGTCCCCTGCTGACCCGATCACCGAAAAAGGAAGAAGATCATGAATACCGCCTCCCGCATCCTGCTGGCCGCGCTGGTTGCCGCAAGCCTCGGCGCCTGCACCAAGCCGAAGAAGACCGACACCGCCGAGCCGACCCGGACCGACACGACCGCCACGACCACGACCGACGGTGCCCGCACCACCGGTGCGTACACGAAGGACGACCTCGAGCGCGATCCGTGCCTGCGCCAGCGCGTCGTGTACTTCGATTTCGACCGCGCCGACATCAAGTCCGAGGCCCAGGCCACGCTGGCCTGCCACGGCAAGTACCTCAAGGACCAGCCGAGCGCCCGCATGACGCTGGAAGGCCATGCCGACGAGCGCGGCACGCGCGAGTACAACCTCGGCCTGGGCGAGCGCCGCGGCAATGCCGCCTCGGGCGCCCTGCAGGCGAACGGTGGTTCGGCCGGCCAGATCAACGTCGTGTCCTACGGCGAAGAGCGTCCGACCTGCTCCGGCCACGACGAGTCGTGCTGGGGCAAGAACCGCCGCGTCGAGATCGTCTACACGGCGAAGTAATGCGTTACTCCGCAGCCATCACGCTGTGCACTGCGGCGGCCCTTGCGGCCGCCGCTTTGCTTGCGGGCCCGCCGGCGCAGGCCCAGGAGCGCATGGCGCTCTCGGACCGCGTCGCGCGCCTCGAACAGCAGGCGCAGGGCAATGCCCAGGTCGTGGACCTGCTCAACCGGGTCAACGAACTGACCCAGGAAGTGCAGACCCTGCGCGGCCTGATCGAACAGCAGAACAACGAACTGGAATCGCTGAAGAAGCGCCAGCGCGACCAGTACGTGGACCTCGACTCCCGGATCAACCGGCTGACGTCCGCGCCGGCCGAGGGTGCCGCCGTCGATGCACCGGTGGACGGCGCCATCGTCGCCGATGGCAGTGGCCAGCCCGCGTCGGTGCCCGCCGATCCCGATGGCGGCAACACCGCCGAGGAATCCGGGTTCGCACCCGCCGACGGCGCCCCGGAGGCCTCGGATCCGCAGTCCGAGTCCGCGCCCGTGGCCCAGGTGCCCGTGCAGTCCGTGCGTCCCGATGCGGCGCAGGAAAAGGCGCTGTACGACCAGGCGTTCGGCTCCCTGCGCGAGGGTCGCTACGCGGAATCCGCCCGCCGCTTCCAGGCCTTCCTGGAGGAGTATCCGAACGGCGACCTCGCCGACAACGCGTACTACTGGCTGGGCGAGAGCTACTACGTCACCCAGAACTACAAGATCGCGCTCGAGACCTTCCAGACCGTGCTGCAGCGGTATCCGCAAAGCCCCAAGGCCGCGGACGCCCTGCTCAAGGTCGGCTACTGCCAGTTCGAACTGAAGGACTGGCCGGCGGCCGAGGCCACGCTGACCGAAGTCACGCGCCGCTATCCCGACACCACCGTCTACCGGCTGGCCGAAGGGCGTCTGCGCGCCCTGCGCATCGAAAGCCGCAAATAGCGTCCACCTCGAGTCCGGTTCGGGGTACTCGTACCCCTTCCTGCGTGCAGTCCCGCAGGCCATCGATCACCGATCCGGCACCTCCCTCAGCCCCGACCACGCCATGTCGTCCATCTCGCTCACCGTCCATTCCGAGTCGCACCAGGCCGAATCCACGTCCGAGGACCGCCTGCGCATCACCGAGATCTTCCACTCCGTGCAAGGCGAGGCGCGCGCCGTGGGCTGGCCCACCGTGTTCGTGCGACTCACCGGCTGCCCGCTGCGCTGCACGTACTGCGACACCGCCTATGCGTTCCAGGGCGGCCAGTGGCGCACGCTCGACGAGATCCTGGCCGAGGTCGCCCGCCATGGCGCGCGCCACGTCTGCGTCACCGGCGGCGAACCGCTCGCCCAAAAGCGATGCCTCACGCTGCTCGCGCGCCTGTGCGACGCCGGCTACGAGGTCTCGCTCGAGACCAGCGGCGCCATGGACGTGTCCGAGGTCGATCCCCGCGTCAGCCGCATCGTGGACGTGAAGACCCCCGACTCCGGCGAATGCCCGCGCAACCGCTGGCAGAACCTCGACCTGCTCACCGCCCACGACCAGATCAAGTTCGTGATCGGCAGCCGCGCCGACTACGAGTGGTCGCGCCGCGTCGTGCTCGACAAGACCCTGGTCGAGCGCTGCGACGTGCTGTTCTCCCCCAGCCACGGCCGCGTGCCCCCCGGCGAACTTGCCGAATGGCTGCTCGCCGACCGGCTCCCCGTGCGTCTGCAGATCCAGCTGCACAAGGTGCTCTGGGGCGACGTCCCCGGTCGCTGACACGCGGACCCACCCCCCATGAGCATCGGCCCGAATCCCCACGCCGTCGTCCTGCTTTCCGGCGGCATGGACTCCACCGTCGTGCTGGCCGAGGCGCTCGCCGCCGGCCGCACCTGCCACGCCCTGAGCATCCGCTACGGCCAGCGCCATCGCAGCGAACTCGAGGCTGCCGCACGCATCGCGCAGGCGCTGGGCGCGCACGACCACCGCGTGCTCGACGTGGACCTGCGCCTGATCGGCGGCTCCGCGCTCACCGCCGACATCGCCGTGCCCGAGCAACCGGGCGCCGGCATCCCGGTGACCTACGTCCCCGCGCGCAACACCATCATGCTCTCGCTCGCGCTCGGCCTCGCCGAGGTACTGGATGCGCGCGAGATCTGGATCGGCGTGAACGCGGTGGACTATTCGGGCTATCCCGATTGCCGCCCCGAGTTCGTCGCCGCCTTCGAGCGCCTCGCGAACCTCGCCACGAAGGCCGGCGTCAGCGGCCAGCCGCTCGCCATCCGCGCCCCGCTGATGGCCATGACCAAGGCGCAGATCGCCACGCGCGGCATCGAGCTCGGCATCGACTTCGCCCTCACCGTCTCGTGCTACCAGGCCGACGCCGACGGCCGCGCCTGCGGCCAATGCGATGCCTGCCGGCTGCGCGCGCAGGGCTTCGAGGCCGCAGGCGTTCCCGATCCCACGCGCTACGCAACCTGACGCACGTCGCGCACATCCCGCGCGAGGAACCGCAGGCAACGCGTTCCGCGCCCTTTTTCTTGTACCGAAGTCGACTCACCGCCTACACTTCGCGCCCCGTCCCGCGCTCGTCGGATCCGCAGGTCAACCTGCGCATGCCCCGGGCGCCGACGACGCAGCCAGTCATCCGGGTCGTTAGCTCAGTCGGTAGAGCAGCAGACTTTTAATCTGTTGGTCGATGGTTCGAATCCATCACGACCCACCATTCCAGCCAACGTCATAAGGGCGATTCTCTCTTCGCTGGCCTTGGCGCTTCCCGTGCGGGAACACTTCGGTTCCGGAATTGAGCTTGCACTGCAGCCACCGCGACTCGTGGAATGTCCAGCGCGGCGGCGGCTCGCATACCTCAGCGACCACGGCCGTGATCGGAGCGTGCCTGGTGTTGGGGCTACTGATCCCCTACTGCACGCGCAAGAGGCACCGTTGGAAGTTGTGACGGCGGCATGAACGTGCGGACGCAAGAGGGGGCCCGCGCCTCGGTGCATGGGTGCATGGGTTCAGGCAGCCGGCCTTGGGCAGGTTCAAGTTGAGGTGGAGAACGGGTCGGGCCATTCCCAGGGCGGTGTGGGCCGCGCGTGGAGCGCTGAGCCGGATGCCCTGCGAGAGTTCGCCGCCGACCGATGGCGCCACTACGCCTCGATGCGGCGTGTCACAGGAAATCGGTTTCCCGGGTCGATCGGGTCCGTGAGATCGCACCCGTGAGAAACCAACCTGTCTGCGCTCCCGCACATTCGGGTGCCCAGTGACTTTCGCATCCGGGTCATCAAGGCAAAGTCACTGGGCCCCGGCCTTCGCGGAGGCGACGGGATGCCCCTTCACGGTTCCAGCGGGCTAGGGACAGGCCACGAGCGGCGCGATCGGCGCGAATTTGTACTGCGTGAGGTTCAACGCGTCGTACGTGGAGATGCCGTTGGAGAGCGCCGTGACGATCTCCGCGAGCGTCTGGCCGAACTTGTTCGAGAGCGTGTCGCCGGATTCCGCCACGCAGGCGAACTTCGACTTCCCGCACACGTCCAGCGCCTCGCATCCCGGCGTCGTCGGTGCAGCGGCCAGCAACGTCGCGTCGCCGTAGAGCGGCACGCCGCCGACCACGACCAGGCGCACCTGCGCAGGTCGCGCGCGCAGCAGCGAGGCATACGGCGCGGCGCAGTCGCCCGCGATCACGGTGAGGTCGGCCTTGCGCCCGACCGCGATCGAGCCGAGCACGTCCTGCAGGCCGAGCACCGTCGCCGCCCGATCCGTCACCATCCGTACCAGGTCCGATGGGGCGAGCGTGTCGCCCCAGTTCGCGTTGTCGTACTGGTCGGCGGCGCGCATCTCGTCCAGCAGGTTCTGGCTGCCGGTGATCGACCAGTTCGTCCCCAGTGCGACGTTGATGCCCTTGGTGCGCGCGAGCGGCACGTTCGCCGAGGCCGCGTAGAGCGCGACGTCGGAGCGGGGCGTCCAGAGCAGGTTCATGCCCGCGCTGGCCATCGTGGTCAGTTCGGGATCGGTGAGCGCGGTGCCGTGCACGATCGCGGTCTGCGGCGCGTACAAGCAGCCGTCTACGCTCGTGACCGTGTTCAGGTTGAGGAACTGGTTCCGTGCCGCCGTATTCGTGCCTTCCGCGATGTGGACGAGATAGGCGTCGGTGTCGCCATCGAGGAAGTTCGCGCAGACCCCGTCCGCCGAGACCGTGGTGGGGAACGACAGCGCCGTCTGGATCTTGTCCGCGCCCAGGTCGTTCGCAGTCTGGTCGAGCGTGCGCGCGAGCGAGCCGTAGCACGCGCGGCTCGAAGCGCCGGGATTGCCGACGATCGACGTGGTGCCCGCGATCAGCCCCTTGAGTTCGCCGTACTTGTCGAGTTCGCAGGCGAGGTCGACGGAACCGGGGCCCTCCCCGCTGAGGTACTGCTTGGCGTCGACCAGCGCGAGGTAGCGAGTGTCGTTGAACCAGTCGGCCGGGTTCGCATACACGGCCTGCGGCGCCCAGTCGTTCTGGTCGAAGGCGTTGAACAGGACGACGGTGTTCGAGTCGATCAGGCCCGGGTAGATGATCCCGCCGGTCTCCACGACCGTGGCCGTGGACGCGCCGGGTTGCCCCGCGCATGAGGTTCCTGCGCACGCAATGGTGTCGCCGACTACCAGCACCTCGCCCGCGAACACGTTCGCTGGCGACACCACCGTACCGCGCAGCAACAACGCGGCGCCGGTGCCCGTCGTCACGCCCGGGCCAGGGCCGGGGCATCCCGGCTCGAAGCCATCGTCGAAGACGAGCCCGGGAGACTCGGCGGCGTGCGCCGCGCCTGCCGCCAGAAAGGCAGCAATCCACAACGCCACCGGTCTGATCATGGTCGCACTCCCGTGCGCAGCATGGCTTCGTCGCGGAGTGTAGCGACCACGTGCCCCCACCCCGTGAATCCGCGGGGTGGCATGGCCGCCAATCGATCCGCAGAGGATTGGTCCCTCGGCAGAAGCCTGCGGCGTTGCCGCGGTCCCTGGCGGACGTCCGCGCGTCGGCCTGCCGAGCAGGTCATCGTTGAACCCGTTCCTCCGCGGCGTGACGACCGGGGGGAGCGGCGAGGTCTAGTCGTCGCCGCCGAACACCCCGAGCAGCCGCATCAGGCTCAGGAACATGCTCCAGATGTTGCTGAACAGGCCGACCGCGATGACGACGTAGTTCGTTTCGCCGCCATGCAGCGCGTTGCTCGTGTGCCACAGGATGCCGACCGACGACAACAGCACTACGGCCGCGGAGATCACCAGCCCCATCACCGGCATCTGGAACAGCAGCTGCGCGACGATCGCGAGCAGCACCACGACGGTGCCGACCACGAAGAATCCGCCGAGGAAGCTGAAGTCCTTGCGCGAGGTCAGCGCGTACATCGAGAGCGACAGCGTCGCGATCGCGGTGCCCGCGAAGGCGTTGATCACGATGCTGGCGCCCTGTGCGAGGTAGAACCCCACGATCGGCCCCATCAGGAATCCGATCAGCGCCCCGTAGCCCAGCGCCATCGGGATCGCCAGCGGGGAATTCGCGAAGCGCAGCACGATGAAGGGCGTGACCAGCAGGAGCGCGAGCGTGAGCCACACGTTCAATGGGCCCATGCCGCTGGCGACCGTGACGGCCGTGACGACGGCGCTCAGCGCGAGCATCATGCCCAGCAGGATGTACGCGTTGCGCAGCACCTTGTTGGTCAGCGGCTGGGCGGCTTCGGCGTAGGGACGGGTCTGGGGCACGTTCATGGGAACTCCTGATGGCTATCGGGGCAGGATATGGAGACTGCCCCCGGCCCACAAGGGTCGGGCCTCGCGCGCTCCGGTTCCGGCGGCCCTGATCCGCACGCCCGCCGCCTCCGCCGCCGGCGGCCGCGATCGGCAGGAATCGCCGCAGGGACGGGGAGATCGGCACATCCCCATGTCACGTCATGACCTGAACAGCCCCCTGTTCCAGTTCGCCACCCCGATGAATTGGGTGCGTATTCGAACAGACCTGTCGCCGCCTCCAGCCCACGATGAGCCCTGGATACTGAACCTTGGGCGTATCGGCACATGGCCGCATTGGGAGTCGAATCGTCAGCCGATGAGCGACACGCCCATCACGGCCCAGGGCCGGTCGTGGGCAGCCACGCGCTGGCGGACACCGGGCTGTTCAGCGATGACGCCCTGATCGAGCTGCTCGATCGCTTCCCACGCGAGCGGCTTTACGCGCTCAGCATGGGCACGGACCCCACGCGCTCGGCCGACAACCGCCTGGCCTTGCACGACGGCGTGTCGGGTGCCGACCTGCTTCGTGCCGTGCACCTGGGGCGCCTGTGGCTGAACCTCACCCGCGTGGATCGCGTCGATGCACGCTATCGGCGGGTCATCGACGACCTGATGGGCACCCTGGGCGGGCATGTCGCGGGCTTCCCGCCGGACTCGAGCCAGGCCAGCCTGCTGATCTCATCGCCGCACGCGCAGGTCTACTACCACGCCGATGGACCGGCTTCCGCCCTGTGGCACGTGCGCGGCCGCAAGCGCGTGTGGATCTATCCGGCACTCGACCCGCGCTATGCATCGCGCGAGATGCTGGAAGACATCTTTGCCGGCGTGCGGCACGAGTACCTGCCGTACGAGCCGGCCTACGACGACGGCGCCGAGGTGTTCGACCTGGAACCGGGCCAATGGCTGCACTGGCCGCAGAACGCGCCGCATCGCGTGTGCAACCTCGAGGGCGTCAACGTCTCGCTCACCACCGAATACTTCACCGGTGCCAGCAGGCGACGCGCGCGCGTGTACGTGGCGAACCGCTACTTCCGCACGCGCCTGGGCTGGCGGGACCCCTCGGCGCGCGAGCACGGCGCAGCAGCGCTGTGCAAGACGCTGGTGCACGGGATCGCGCGCAGGATCGGCCTGGACCCGGTGCGGACGAAGCGGCACGTCCCGACCTTGCGCGTGGATGCGAACGCGCCCGGTGGCGTCGTCGCGTTGGCGCCGTCGTTCCCGGAAAGCGCCGGGGCCGACGCGCAAGGCACGCCCGACGACGCGGGTGCGCGCGCGACCGTGTTCCGGCCCGCCGACCTGCAGCGTAGTCCGTGAGCCGCGCGCAGGCCGCAACGTGATCGATATCCGTTGCCTGGACGATCTTTCGCAGGCGCAGGCGATGCGCGAGCGGATCAACGCGTTGAACCTCGCCTCGCCGCGGCCCGATCCGTTCTCCACCTTCGAGTTCTACGAGAACTTCCTGGCGAATCCCCAGCTGTTTCCGGCGCGCGCCCGACTGCGCCTGCTGCTGGCGTTCCAGGGCGACGAGCTGGTGGGGTACCTGGCGCTGAAGCTGTGCGTGCATCGCATCCTCGGGCTGCGCGCTGCCCGGCTCGACCTGCTGGCCGCGCACCACGGCGACCGGCCGCAGGCGGTGGTGCGGCCCGATCTCGCGGCGCCCGTGCGCGAGGCGATGTATGCCTACCTGCTGGACCGGAATACGGAGTGGAGCCTGCTCGAGTTCCAGCAACAGGACGCGTCCTCGACGCTGCTGCCACCGCCGCCGGATTCGGCGCTGCGCGCGTTTCGCCTGCACCAGTGGCCGACGATGGCGAACGCCACCATCCCCATCCGCTGGCGTTCGATCGCCGGCTACTTCGGGGCCCTGTCGAAGAAGGCACGCTCCAACGTGAGCCGGCAGCTGCGCACGCTGCTCGCCGCGGGAGACGTGCAGTTCGTCAGCAGCGCCGATACGCAGGCGTTGGCGCCGTTGTTCGAGCTGTACCGCGGCGTCGAAGCGCGCAGCTGGAAGGGTCAGTCGACCGCGAACATCGGCCGCGACGCGCGTTCGCTCGCCTACTTCCAGGGGCTGATGGGCGCCGCGCAGCCGATGCGCGTGGGCATCCAGCTCCTGCTGCTCGACGGCGTGCCCATCGCCGGACTGGTCACCGGCGCCTTCGGCAAGGGCCTGCACGCGCTGCACACGGTGTTCGACGAGCGCGCGGCGCGCCTTGCCCCGGGATCGGCCCTGCTGCTGATGAACATGCGCATGGCGATCGACGGTGGCTTCGATCACGTCAACCTGATGCGCGGTTTCGCCTACTACAAGGAGCGCTGGCTGGCGCAAATGAGCGAGACCCGGAGCCTGCAGGTCTATCGCGTGGGCACGCCGTACCACTGGCGGCGCGTGGTGGGCGACCTGAAGCGGCGCTGCTTCGGGCGTCGCGCTGCCGACCCCGCCGACCGCACGGCGCACGCGAATCCCGCACGACTGGGTATTCGCAGGGCGCCGCCAGCCACCTCGATGGCCGCCTGGAGCAGCCTCGCCACGCCGCCCGAGCGGCAGCGCTACGCCGCGCTGCTCGCGCAGGCGCGGCTGGGGCGCGCCGAATGGCTGTCCGCCACGCAACTGGCCGCGGCGATGCCGTTCGCCACGTCGAGGATTTCAGCGATCCCCGCAGGTCTCCCATCCCACGCGCAGCCGGGGCCAAGCCGTGAACCGCTGACTGCGCCAGGTGCTGCACCGCAATCCTGCGCCTGAGGAACAGCGCGTGCCGAATCGATGGCGGGGAACGGCGTCGCCGGCGAGATCAGTGCGCCGCGCCCTGTGTTCGATTGCGAACGGTAAAGCCAGCGTGTACGCCGCAGCATCGTCGAGGTCACGCAACCGCGTGTTCGAGTCCACCCGCCCGTGACCGAGTCGTGGCCCCTGTCGACGACACCCCCCCGCGAGACGCGGGGCGGATCTGGGCGTGCGCCGCCACGCGGCACGCCGCCGGCGCCACTGCCGGCACGCCAGGCACAACGCTTTCGGGACGACGGCTACCTCGTGGCGCCGGGCCTGTGCCCCGACGCCGAAGTGCGCGAGATGAACCGCATCCTGCTGCGCCTGTTCGCCGGCCGCGTCGGACGCGAGGAAGGCAACCAGTTCGACATGCTCAGCCTGGATCGGGATGCGGGCGATGCCATCCAGCCGCAACTGCTCAAGCCAAGCCTGTATGCCCCGCGGTTGCTGCGCACCGAGTATTTCGCTCGCGCGCAGGCGATCGCGCGCCAGTTGCTCGGTGCCGACGCCAGGCTCGTGTTCGACCATAGCGTGCTCAAGCCCGCCGGCAAGCACGCCGCCACGCCGTGGCACCAGGACGAGGCGCACAACCAGGACCCGCACCTGCGGAGCCACCAGATCAGCTTCTGGATGCCGCTGCAGGACGTGGACGAAGGCAATGGCTGCATGCGCTACGTGCCCGGATCGCACCGCGGCCCCCTGCTCCCGCATCGCTCGCCCAACGACGACCCGCGCATCCACGCACTGGAGATCTCGGGCGAGCACCTCGATACCGCCGACGCCGTCTCCCGGCCCGTGCCGGCCGGCTGCTGCATCCTGCACGATGGCCGCACCCTGCACGCGGCGCTGCCGAACCGCTCCGATGCCGACCGCCTCGCCTACGTGCTCGTGTTCCGCGGACCGCCCATGCCACGCAGCGAGCCGGCGCAGTTCAGCTGGCTCCAATCCACGCGCACCGCCAGCCTCGAACGCCACCTGCACTGGCGCAGCCACGGCGGCGCCGCCGTCCTGCTGCTGCGCTCATTGCGCCGCGCGCTGCGCGGCGATCTCGAGGGCTGGCGGTTGGGATGGCCACGGATGTTGCAGGGTGCCGTGCTGGGCTGGAAACAGTTCTGGCGTGCGCGGGATGATCGCTGAAACCAATGAGCGAGTGCTGGCGAGACCAGGGCACGCGGATGGACATGGGGTGTGGATCGGTTGGGATGCTACTTTGCTAGACCTGACCCTGTGCTTCCCCTCGCGAGAAATAGTGGGTGTCCCGGTCTGTCCTCGGTCTGTCCTGCTTATCGGCTACACCAAGCTACGTTGACGTCACGCGGCACACGCCCAACGAACGCTTCCAAGTCCTCATCGGACATGCCGGATTGATAATAAATCGCTTCTAGTAGTCGCCAAAACTTAAGCGCCTCAAGCGAGTAGGGACCGAACATTGCTGCGATCCTGGAGATAAGATTTGCAGCCTCTTCAGGAAAAGCAGCTTGTTTGCTCCAGTAGTGCCAAAGCAGCAAAGTAGATGGACTCCCGCCAAACCAATCACACCTAGCAAAAAGATTCCCCGTCAAGAGACTTTCGGGATTTTCAGTTAACGCGCGAAGGAGAACCGAGTCGCGCTGCCTTATCATTTGTTCCAATCGATCGAGATACCTAGGACCTCGGATTCCGATCGATTCCCGAAGCAACAAACCAACAGCCCGAGTCTCACTAGAAGACACCTTGAATAGAGGAAGCTCGGTAGTCGCGGCGAATAGTGATAGAAAATGCCATGCAGCTTCAATGGATTCGTCATTCTCAATTCGCGACTTGCAGATCTCACTAAACTCCAGCGCGAATGCAAAGAGCTGTGACTGAACTGTATGCTCAATGCTCTCGTCTTGAGACAATACTGCGATGTAGCTGCAGTTTGTACGCTGCGAGAAAAAGGGAAACCCTCTATCGTCGTCCTCAATCAGAACATTTGCAATTTCCAAGAAAATGTCAACAAATTCAGCGGACTCGCGTCGCAACAGAGCAATGCCATCGCCTAGGCACTCCGTGATGCCCGGATAGACATCGCCCTGATGAGTAGCTTCTCTTATTTTTTGCGCAATTGGATGCATGGAATCTCAATGCCACACCAAGTAGCTTTCAATTGTCATAGACCCATTGGGCCAAGTGACATTAAGTTTGGCACCCGGCGGAAGCAGATCAGGAACTTGAGACGTGCAGAATCCACAAGGCCCAGTTGGATGGCTGATTTCGAGATCGGCTACTTCGCCAGGATCGAGCAGTAGGGCTGCTTGACCTTCGACGTGAGTTGCGGCTATAGCCATATTGCGGTCGTCGAATCTCGGATCCTGCTTGGGCTGCCCTGCGCTCGACAGTTTGCGATCCGGCTTATTGCATCGCTTTAGGGTTCCAATTGTGGCCTTCAAGCCAAGCCGATCAATGAAAAGACCAGGACTGTTCTTGGCATAGCCAAAGGTCCCAAGGCCTCCTAACAACCCCAACGGATCACTCTGTGTGTATCGCCCAGTCGCTGCCTCGTAGTCCCTAAAGTAGTTGTAATTGACCCCACTCTCCCCGTCAAACACCTGCCCCGGGAACCTCAAGCTGTACCCAAACGGCGTGGTGATCCCGGCATTCGCACTCGGCGTCTCGACCGCCACCGTATCCCCAAACGGATCCGCCTCCCACCGCCACACCGTCGTGCCCTGGCCATTGACGATCGCCCTCGGCGTGTCGAGCTGATCAACCTCGACGAAGTACCCCTCCAGCGCAGGTGCCTGCGCGCCGCCCTCGGTGCTCGCCGCAATCAGCAGTCCGCCCCAAGGCGACGCCCCCGCACTGGCAGGCTTCAGCACCACCACCGGCGCGTCATCCAGCCACAGCGTCTCCTGGATCAGCGCCCCCTGCCCGTCGTACTCGCCGATCAGGTGCCCGCCCTCGTCATACGCGTACTGTCGGCTCGGGGCAGTGACAGTAGAGACGGGCGCCGAGGCCTGGGCCGCTGCTTCCGCCCCCACCCACTTCGCCACCCGCTCCCCGAACGCGTTGTATGCGTAGCGCGCGGTGGTGCCCGACCCGAGCTTGTGCTGCACCAGCCGATTGCGGCCGGAATAGCTGCTGTCCAGCGTTGAGCCTGCGTTGCTGCCCAGTGTTGGCACGAAGCGCGCAAAGCCAAGGGTCAGGTCTAGCTTCATAGCATCACGCCGCAAGCTCCCGCAGCACACGTGGTCGCGTAAGGGCGATGGCGATCAGCGTGCGTGCGGCGCCGGACGGTTGTTTGCGGCCCTGCTCCCAGCTCTGAAGGGTGCGCACGGAGACGCCCAGCAAGGCCGCGAACTGGGCCTGGGACAGGTCGACCTTGGACCGTGCTTCGATGACGGGCGAGTACGCCACGCGTCCCTCGCCGCGCTTCATCTGACGCACGGATTCAAGCAGTTCCGCGCCGATGTCGCGCTTGGCATCGCGCTTGAGCAATTCCTTCTCAGTCTTGGGCATGTCAATGCTCCTTCACGATGCTGCGCAGTACGTCGGCTGGAATGTTGTCCTGTGCGCTCTTGGCGTAGATCAGCAGCAGCACGATTCGGCCGTCGGCTAGCTGGTTGAAGTAGATGATGCGCGTGCCACCGCGCTTGCCCATCCTGGGACGAGACCAGCGAATCTTCCGGCACCCGCCCGATTGCGGGATGACGTCGCCCGCGTCGGGACGAGCTGCGAGGAACGCCGCAAATTCCGATCGCTCATCCTCGGTCCAGTAATCAGGCCAAAGCCGTGCGAACAGCGGTGTTTCGATCACTGTAAGCATGGATTGACCATACTACTAGGCAGTAGTTCCGTCAAACCGCCAGACGATATGCGGCGGCGGAAATTGTGACCAATCTAGCGTCGCACCGTTGGCTGCTACGTCGCGAGTGAGAGCGATGGCCGCAGTTCTGCGCCGGCGGCGAGTCGGACCAACAGGTCTAGGCTGAACGACTGGATGCTGCCGCGCTTGATGTCGCTGACGCGTGCCTGAGTCGCGAAAAGGATCAGCCGGAGGCACCCCAAGCTTCCGTAGACGGCACCCGAGAACTCGAGGCGTATCGGCCTGGCCATCTGCGCGGGCTACTCCAACCGGTGCTACGTAGCTAGACCTGACCCCGTTACCCCGCCCTGCATCCTGCACGATGGCCGCACCCTGCACGCTGCGCTGCCGAACCGCTCCGACGCCGACCGCCTCGCCTACGTGCTCGTGTTCCGCGGACCGCCCCTGCCACGCAGCGAGCCGGCGCGGTTCAGCTGGCTCCAATCCAAACGCACCGCCAGCCTCGAACGCCACCTGCACTGGCGCAGCCACGGCGGCGCCGCCGTCCTGCTGCTGCGCTCATTGCGCCGAGGGCTGCGCGGCGATCTCGAGGGCTGGCGGTTGGGATGGCAACGGATGTTGAAGGGTGCCGTGCTGGGCTGGAAACAGTTCTGGCGCGCCCGGGATGATCGCTGATGCCAACGGGCGCGTGCAGGCGGGACCAGGCCACGCGGATCGAGGTGGGGCGTGGGAGGACTCGAATGCCGCTTTGCTGGACCTGACCCCGTGCTCCCACCTTCGTTCCACCGCACCGACGTGCGCTAGGCTCGCAAGTCCGTCGACGATCGAGCCATTCGGAGCAGGCTAGTGCTCTTCACACTGCTCGCGGTCCTGGTCATGGGCACCATCGCGGCCGCGCTGTCCACGCTGGACCTCGGCGTGCATCCCCTCCTCGCCTGGCTCGCGTTCTGCGCGCTCGCATGCGTGCTCGGCGCGGCAGCGCTGGCGAGCCAGCCGCTCGGCGTGTCGACCTGGACGGGGCGGATCGTGGGGATGCCGCTGCGTTGGGGTTATGGCGCAGGTCGGGGAAAGCTATGGGCGATCGCGGCGATCTCCTGGCTGGTGTGGGCCCTGCTGGGGAGCGCGGTGATCGTGGCGCTCACCCATCCCGCAGACCGGTTGTTGCAATGGCTCGTGCTGGCGTGGACGGTCGACGCGCTCGCGCTGGCATACGTCTGCGGGGTTCCGATCGCCCAGCGCAGCGCGCGCTTGGCGATGAACCTGCTGCCGGTCGCGGGCGTGCTGGCAGGCATGCTCGGGGCGAGCCTGCTGCAGTGGCTGCACCCGTTCCTGCCCGGTGGCATCGAGACGGCGCTCGCCATCGCCGGCGGGCCCACGCTCCTGGTGGGCGGCGGCTACCTGCTGTTCCTGGCGGTGGTGCTGACGTTCGGTCGCGGGGCGCGCTGGAACTGAACCGCTCGACGGCATCGCCTGCCCGGGCCCGCCGTGAACAACCGCGACAGGACGACGTGGGACTTGTCGAGCCCTCCCCCCAAGGCCTTTAATGGGGCCTCGAGCCGGGATGGTCCGGTTCGTGGAACCTGATCGGCGCGCGCATGGGCGAGGAAATCGCAGCAGTCATCGACATCGGCAGCCTCAGGCGCACCTGCGCCTCCTGCGGCCTGAGTGCGCTGTGCCTGCCTGCGGGCATCGGCGGCGACGACCTCAAGCGCCTCGACGAGATCGTCCAGTCCCGGCGGCCGATCGATCGTGGCCAGACCCTGTACGCGAACGATTCGCCCATGAACGCGCTCTACGTGGTGCGTTCGGGCAGCTTCAAGACCATTGCCGCCGGCAGCGACGGCAGCCAGCAGGTGCTCGGGTTCCACCTGCCGGGCGAGATCATGGGCTTCGACGCGGTGGCCGACGACCGGCACCAGTGCTCGGCGGAGGCGCTGGAGCGCTCCACGGTGTGCGAGGTGCCCATGGCCCGGCTGACGCAGGTGGCCTCGGGCGTGCCCGCGCTGTCGCGCCAGCTCATGCGGGTGATCAGCCGCGAGGTGCAGCAGGACCACGAGCACCTGGTGATGATGGGCCGCCGCCAGGCTCAGTCTCGACTCGCGATCTTCCTGCTCAGCCTGAGCGAGCGGCACCGCCGCCTGCACCACGATCCCCACCAGTTCGAGCTCAGCATGTCGCGCTACGACCTGGCGAACTACCTCGGGCTGGTGGTGGAAACGGTGAGCCGCATGTTCACCCGCATGCAGCAGCTCGGCGCGATCGACGTGGACCGCAAGCGCATCAGCATCCTCGACGCGGCGAAGCTGCACGCCATGACCGGCGACGAGGAGAACTGCGAGAGCACGCAGAGCAAGCGCGCGTAGCCCGTCGAGTCCGGGGAATCCCGCCGTGCGCTGGGTCGCATCCCCGTCGCCCCCGCGCAGGCGGGGGCCCAGCGACTTGGCCCTGGATTCGATGATGAGCGAAAGTCACTGGGCTCCCGCCTGCGCGGGAGCGACGACGTGTCGTCATCGATTCCACGGAACCTGAGTAGCCGGATGGGGCGTTCAGTACGGCGTGAGGCATGCGGCAAGCAGCGGGTGCGCCGACAGGCGCGGCGCCAGCCATGGCGCCGCGGCGACCAGCAACCCGAGCAGCACGATCGCGCCGCCGCCGGCGTGCCGCCAGCGCGGCGACACGAGTCGTCCCGCCAGCCATTGCGCGAGGCCTGCGGCGGTGAGCAGGGCCGGCAGCGTGCCCAGGCCGAACGCGAGCATGAGTGCGAACCCGGCGAGCGGATCGGCCGTGAGCCACGCCGCGGCGAGCATGCCGTAGGCCATGCCGCAGGGCAGCCAGCCCCAGATCATGCCCGCGGCATACGCGCGCGGCGCGGAATCGATCGGCAGCAGGGGACGCAGGAGCGGCGACAGCCAGCGCCACAGCGCCATGCCTGCGCGCTCGAGGAAGGCCAGCCCGCGACCGTTCGCCGCGAGGCGCCAGCCGAGCAGGACGAGCGTCAGGCCGGCGGCGATCTGCAGCGGCAGGCGTACGACTGCGAGCGTGCCGAATCCGGTCAGTGCCGCGCCGGCCGTACCCGCGAGCGCGCCTGCGATGGCGTAGCTGGTCACGCGGCCGGCGTTGTAGGAGAGCGGCATCCGCGCACCGCGCCCGGCGCGCGCGGCGGCGGCGCGCGAGTTCAATCCGAGTGCGCCGGCGATGCCGCCGCACATCACCAGGCAATGGCCGCTGCCGACCAGTCCGGCGATCAGCGCGGCGAGCAGCATCGGCCAGGGCAGCGCGGGACTCATGCGTGCGGTGTCCGGGCGTGCTCGTCGCGTGCCGTCGACGACTGCGGCGACGGCTGAAGCGCGTGCACGGGTGCGGCGCCGGGCGCACCGTCTTCGTCCAGGACGGCGTAGGCGGGCGTCTCGAGGTCGTCGAACTGGCCGTCGTCGGCGGCCCAGAAGAACGACCACACGGCGATGCCGGCGAGCAGCACGCTGACCGGGATCAGGATCAGCAGGATGGTCATGCCGCCACCCCGTTCACGCGGTCGACGACCGGCGTGGACGACGCCGGGCGGATGTCCGCAGGCCGCAGGTGTCGCGCGTGCACCAGGCGCGCCGCGTTCAGCGTGACCACGAGCGAGGACAGCGTCATGCCGATCGCCGCGGCCCAGGCCGGCACCAGACCGAGCGCGGCCGCCGGCAGCGCGAGCGCGTTGTACGCCAGCGCCCACGCCAGGTTCTGGCGCACGATGCGGCGGGTCGCGCGCGCCACGCGCCAGGCGTCCACGAGTGCGTCGAGGCGATTGCCGGCGAGCACGACATCGGCCGAGGCATGCGCGAGGGCGGCGCCGGAACCGAGTGCGAAGGAGACGTCCGCGCCGGCGAGCACGGCGGCATCGTTGATGCCGTCGCCGACCATGGCGACCACGCGCCCTTCCGCCTGCCGCGCGCGCACGTAGGCGAGCTTGTCCTCGGGCGAGCAGCGCGCGCGCCAGGCATCGATGCCCACATGGCGCGCGATCGCAGCCACGCTCGCGGGACCGTCGCCGGACAGGATGGCGAGCCCCAGGCCGTCGCGCGCGAGGGCGCCGACGGTGGCATTCGCATCCGAGCGCGGCTGGTCGGCGACCTGGATGCGCGCGAGCACGCCGTGCGCATCGGCCAGCACCAGCGCATCCTCCGGCGCATCCGCATCGCCCGCGTACGCCGGCGTGCCCAGGCGCACGGGCTGGCCGTCCACCACGCCCTCGATGCCCTGGCCTGCCGTCGTGCGCACGTCCCGCGCGGCCAGCCCCGCCCGCGCATGCGGCGCGAACGCGCGCGCGAGCGGATGCGCGGACTCGCGCTCCAGGGCGGCGGCGAGCGCGAGCGCATCGGTTTCGCTGCAACCCTTGCGCACGACCTCCACGGCGCGCACGCCCGGTTCGCCCCGGGTGAGCGTGCCGGTCTTGTCGAACAGCACGAGGTCGACGCGTGCGAGCGTGGCGAGCGCATCGGCATCCAGGGTCAGCACGCCGGCGCGCGCCAGGCGCGCATGCGAGGCAGCGAGCGCCGCCGGCACCGCGAGCGAGAGCGCGCACGGGCAGGACACGGCGAGCATGGCGAGCACGACGGGCAGCGCGCGCGGCGCGTCGATCCAGGCCCACGCACCGGCCGCGAGCGCGATCGCGAACAGGAGCACGAGCACGAAGCGCGAGGCGATGCGGTCGGCGACCTGCGCCGCGCGCGGGCGCTCGCTCGCGGCGCGCGCGACGCGACGCGAGAGCGTGGCGAGCCAGGTTCCGGCGCCGACGCGGGTGACGCGCACGCGCACGCTGGCATCCATGCCCAGGCTGCCGGCCAGCACCTCGTCGCCCGCGCGATGCAGCACGGCCTTCGCCTCGCCGGTCAGCAGCGCCTCGTCGAACGCGCCCAGGTCGCTCTGCAGCACGCCATCGGCGGCGAGCGTCTCGCCCGGACGCAGGCGCAGCACGTCGCCGGGCTCGATCGCGGTCGTGGGCACGGCCTCGAACGCGCCGTCGCGCTCGCGCCAGGCGCGTGCGGGCTGCGCGCGCGCGTAGGCGTCGAGTTGCGCCTGGGAGCGGGCGCGCACGGCCGCGTCGAGGTGGCGCGCGACGAGCAGCAGGAATACGAACATCACGGCGGAATCGAAGTACACCTCCGCGCCGCCGCGCAGCGTCTCGAGGAAGCTCGCGCCGAACGCGAGCAGCACCATGCTGCCGACCAGGAAGTCCATGCCCGGCGCGCGCGCGCGCCATTCCAGCCAGGCGCCGCGCAGGAACGGCCAGCCCGCGTACAGCACCACCGGCGTGCTGGTCAGCAGGCCGAGCCAGCGGAACAGGTCGCGCATGGCGAGGTCGAGCGCATCGCCGCCGAAGTACAGCGCCTCGGCGAACATCATGGCCTGCATCGCGCCCACGCCCGCCACCACCAGGCGCTTGAGCGCCGTGCGCCGCGCGCGCGTCGCGGCCGCGGCATCGGTGGCGAGGTGCGGCTCGTAGCCCAGTCGGCGGATCGGCGCCAGCACGCGGGAGAGCGCGATGCGATCGGGTCGCCAGCGCAGGCTGGCGCGGCGCGTGGCCGCGTTCACGCGCACCGACTCCACGCCATCCTGCGCAGCCGCCACGCGTTCGATCAGCCATCCGCACGCGGCGCAGCGCATGCCCTCGAGCGCGACGGTGATCTCGCGCACGCCGTCGGGAAGGTCGGAACAGGCCGACCGCGCGGCGCTGCCGTCCCAGCACTCCTGCGCGACCTCGTCCGCGGCGGGCGTCAGCGGCGGCGCCGTGCGCCATTCGTAATAGCGCTCCAGGCCGGCGCCCTGGATCATCAGCACGGCCGCTTCGCAGCCCACGCAGCACAGGCGCACGCACACGCCGGCATGATCGAGCGTGCGCACGCCGGTGTCGGGCAGGGGTTCGCCGCAGTGGAAACAGGTGCCGCTGTCCGATGCGCGTTCGCGATTCGCGAGGATGTCGTCGGACGCACTTCCGGCGCCGAGGGATCGCACCGATGGCTCGCGCAGGTCCACGCTACCGAATCCGAAGGCGCGGCAAGCATTTCGTAGGAGCGCGCTTCAGCGCGCGATCTTCTCGAGTCGCGACGTGCATGGCTCGGCCGGGAAAGATCGCGCGCTGAAGCGCGCTCCTACAACGGATTCGAATCCGCAATGCAAGCCGGGCGCTTGCGCGCGCCAGGGGCGCGGAAAAGGCTGGCCTGGAATGCCGCATGGCCTAGCCTCCCGGAAAGCGCGCGCCGAGCGCGGTCGATGCCTGGCCCGCATCCAGGCGACCAACCAGCCGCCAGGCCTGCTGCGGTGCTTCGAGCACGATGTCGTAGTCGCCGGCGCCGCGCTCGGGCGAGGTCGCGCTGAATTCGCCCGAAACGGTGCGTACGAGTTCCATGGTGCGGTCGCGGGCGGGATCGGTGACGTGACGCAGCGAGAGCGTCAATGACGCGCCGCGCCATTCGCGCGCCAGCGTCACGCGCCAGTTCGCGGATGCGGGATCGACTTCCAGAACGCCGGCCAGCATCAATCGTCGCGCCGCCTCGTCTGCCGCGAGGTCGGTCGTGGGCAGCAGTCGCGCGGGCCCGACGGTGTCGGCCACCGCGGGCGATGGCGAGTCCAGCGCGAGCGCGAGCGTCGCCAGCCCGGCCGGCACGGTCAGCGCCGGCAGTCCCCACACCAGCCACATCAGGGGTTCGCGGTACCAGGGGCGCGGGGCGTTTGTCGGGGTCATGGAGGCATCCGGTTCAGAAGGGGCCGAAGAAGCTGGATTTCTGCTGCGCGCGCTGGCCGGTTTCGGTCGTGGCCTCGACCCGGAACGCGACCGCAACCTTGCCGTGCACCGCACCGGCGGGCGCGGCGAGCGTGACCGGCACGGCCAACAGGGTGTCGGCGGGCACGTCGATCTCCTGGGGCGTACTACGGCCGAACGTCACCGCCTCGGCACCTTCGAGGCTCAGCCGGTAGCGCATGGGGACGCGCGACTGGTTCGCGATCTTCAGCGTGTAGACGTTTTCCACCGACCCGTCCGCGAGCAGCCGGTAGAGCGCGTTGCGGTCGCGCAGCACGTCGAGCCGCAACGGCACGCGGGACGCCATCGACCAGCCGAATCCGCCGACGAGCACGCCCAGCACGAGCGCGTACACCACGATGCGCGGGCGCAGCACGCGGCCCGGCTTGCCCTCGATCGCGTTCTGCGTGGAGTAGCGCACCAGGCCGCGCGGGTATTGCATCTTGTCCATGACCGCGTCGCAGGCATCCACGCAGGCGCCGCAGGCGATGCATTCGTACTGCAGGCCGTTGCGGATGTCGATCCCGGTCGGACAGACCTGCACGCAGGCGTCGCAGGAGATGCAGTCGCCCAGTTCACCGGTCCGCGCACCCGAAAGCACGCTCGGCGTGCCGCGACGTCGCGCGCCGCGCGGTTCGCCGCGCACGGCGTCGTAGCTGATCACCAGCGTGTCGCGGTCGAACATGGCGCCCTGGAAGCGCGCGTAGGGGCACATGTACTTGCACACCTGCTCGCGCAGGAAGCCGGCGTTGCCGTACGTCGCGAAGCCGTAGAACAGGCCCCAGAACAGTTCCCAGTGGCCCAGCGTGTTCGTGGCCACGCCGTGCGCGAGCTCGCGTATGGGGGTGAAGAAGCCGACGAAGGTGAACCCGGTCCACAGCGACAGCACGATCCACGCGAGCTGCTTGCCGCCGCGGCGGCGCAGCTTGTCCCAGCCCCAGGGCGCCTCGTCGAGCTTGTAGCGCTGGTTTCGCGTGCCCTCGAACCAGCGCTCGATCCACAGGAACACCTCGGTCCACACCGTCTGCGGGCAGGCGTAGCCGCACCACAGCCGGCCGGCGAGCGCGGTGAAGAAGAACAGCGAGAACGCCGCGATCATCAGCAGCAGCGTGAGGTAGAAGAAATCCTGCGGCCAGAACTCCAGGCCCAGCACGTGGAAGCGACGCGCGGGCAGGTCGAACAGCACGGCCTGGCGGCCACCCCAGGACACCCAGGGCGCGAGGTAGAACATGCCGAGCAGCCAGAACACCGCCGCGATGCGCAGGCGCTGGAAACGGCCGTCGATCTCGCGCGGATGGATCTTCGGCGCGGACTGGTACATGCCCTCGGATTCCACCGAGACCGGCGTGCGGATCGGGCGCGCCATCAGCGGTCGTCCCGCGGCAGGGGCGCGTTGTAGCGGCTCGCGGGCCGCAGCAGGATCCAGGTGAACAGGCTGGACGAGAAGGTGAGCGCCCAGAACACGAAGAAGCCGAGCGTGTAGCCGGCCTTGCGGCTGAGTTCCACCTCGGTCCAACTGATCCGGTTCAGGTCTTCGGGATCGATGATCGCGAAGAACACCATGGTGGCGATGCCTGCCGCGAAGAACGACGGCCACAGGATCGCGCCCCACCGCTGCACGGGCGTGCGGCGAGGGTGGTCGATGGTGGTGTCGGGCGTGGGGTCGCGGGGCATGGGGTTCGATGGAATCGTGATGGCGCTTTGTCCTTGATCGTGCGTGACGGCCGGAGCGCAGGCCCCCGACCGTCCCCTGTCGGTCCCCTCTCCCCCGTGGGGAGAGGGGGACCGTTGAGGGGATCGGGGTAGGACTCGACAAGCAGGAGGCGCTATGGCGAACCTCCGGCACCGACCGGCGCCTTCGCCGATTGCGCCAGCACCCACGCCGCCACGATGCGCGAGCGGTCTTCGCCGATCAGGCCCTTGTGCGCGGGCATGTTGCCGTTGCGGCCGTTGCGCACGGTCTCGACGATGCTTGCGAAGTCGGACCCGTACAGCCAAACGGCATCGGTGAGGTTGGGTGCGCCGAGCGCGGGATTGCCCTTGCCGTCGGGCCCGTGGCAAGCAGCGCAGATGCCACCGAAGCGCTGCGCGCCTCCGCGCGCCAGGGCCGGATCGACGTTCTGTCCGGACAGGCTCTGCACGTAGACCGCCACTTCGTTCACGCCCTGCTCGCCCAGCGCAGAGCCGAGTGCGGGCATGGCGGCCTGGCGACCGTTCAGGATGGTGGCGAGCACGGCCTCCGAGGTGCCGCCCCACAGCCAGTCGGCATCGGTCAGGTTGGGGAATCCACGCGCGCCGCGCGCATCCGACCCGTGGCACGTCGCGCAGTTGTGCGAGAACACGGAACGCCCGAGTTCGAGCGCGCGCGCATCCTGCCCGATCGATTCGATCGGCATCGCGGCGTACTGCGCGAACAGCGGCTTGAGCTTCGCGTCCTCCTCGGCCGCCACCTGCGCGCGCTCGCCCTCGCTGGTCCAGCCGTAGTAGCCACGGATCGCGCCGAGGCCGGGGTACAGCGCGAGATAGACGAAGCTGAAGGCGATGGTGAGGTAGAACAGGTTCAGCCACCACTTCGGCAGCGGCTTGTTGTACTCGGTCAGGTCCTCGTCCCAGGTATGGCCCGTGGTGGCCGGGCCCTGGCCCTCGTCGGGCCGCCTGCGCGAGGTCCACCACAGCAGCCACAGGCATCCGAGGATGTTGAGGACGGTGAGGACGATGATGTAGACGCTCCAGCCGGTGCTCATTTCCGATCCTCGTCCAGGGGCAGGCGCGCGGCCGCGTCGAAGTCGGCGTGGCGCCGCCTGCTGTAGGCCCAGGCCACGATCGCGAGGAACGCGACCAGGCTGAGCAGCGTGAAGATTCCGGACAGCATTCCCGTCGTCATGGCGATGCGATCCTCAAGGTGATGTGGCGGCGGCGGCCGTCGCGCCCGGCCTCGGCGCGTGGCGCCCCAGGCCCTGCAGGTAGGCGACCATGGCGTCGAGCTCGCTCTTGCCCTGCACGGCGGCGAACGCGCCGGCCAGGTCGGCGTCCGTGTAGGGCTGCCCGAGCGCGCGCAGCGCACGCATCTTGCGTTCCACCAGCGAGGGATCGACCGCGGCATCCGCCAGCCACGGGAACGCGGGCATGTTCGACTCGGGCACCACGTCGCGCGGATTCAGCAGATGCACGCGCTGCCAGTCGTCGCTGTAGCGGCCGCCCACGCGCGCGAGGTCGGGGCCGGTGCGCTTGCTGCCCCACTGGAACGGGTGGTCGTAGACCGATTCGCCGGCCAGCGAGTAGTGCCCGTAGCGTTCGGTCTCGAAGCGCAGCGTGCGGACCATCTGCGAGTGGCAGTTGTAGCAGCCCTCGCGCACGTACACGTCGCGCCCGGCGAGTTCGAGCGGGCCGTAGGGCTTCACGCCGGGCAGCGGTTCGATCACCTCGGCCTGGTACATCAGCGGGACGATCTCGACCAGCCCGCCCACCGCGACCACGACCGCGACCAGCGCCGCCATCAGGCCGATGTTCTTCTCGACTTTCTCGTGGTTCATGCCAGCGATTCCCGATCCGATCTGTCCTGTGCGCGCGCGAAGTGGCGCGCCGCGGTCCCGCTCCACATGCGATGCATGGGCGTGTTCATGCGTGCACCGCCTGCGGGATCGCCACCGGCTCGACGCGCCTGGCCATGCCGAAGGTGCGCACCATGTTGTAGGCCATCACGCCCATGCCGCCGAGTACCAGCACGCCGCCGCCCAGTCGCGCGAGGTAGTACGGGTAGGTGGCCTTGAGCGACTCCACGAACGTGTAGGTGAGCGAGCCGTCCTCGTTCGTGGCGCGCCACATCAGGCCCTGCATCACGCCCGCGATCCACATCGCGGTGATGTAGAGCACCACGCCCAGCGTGTGCACCCAGAAGTGGCTCTCGATCAGCTTGGTCGAGTACATGCCCTTGAGCCCGAGCAGGCGCGGCAGCAGGCTGTACACGCAGCCGACCGAGATCATCGCGACCCAGCCCAGCGCGCCCGAGTGCACGTGGCCGATGGTCCAGTCGGTGTAGTGGCTGAGCGAGTTCACGGTCTTGATCGACATCATCGGACCTTCGAACGTGCTCATGCCGTAGAAGGACAGCGAGACGATCATCCACTTCAGCACCGGGTCGGTGCGCAGGCGGTCCCAGGCGCCCGACAGCGTCATGATGCCGTTGATCATGCCGCCCCAGCTCGGCGCGAGCAGGATCAGGGAGAACACCATGCCCAGCGACTGCGCCCAGTCGGGCAGCGCGGTGTACTGCAGGTGGTGCGGGCCGGCCCACATGTAGGTGGAGATCAGCGCCCAGAAGTGCACCACCGAGAGCCGGTAGGAGTAGATCGGGCGGCCGACCTGCTTGGGAATGAAGTAGTACATCATCCCGAGGAAGCCCGCGGTCAGGAAGAAGCCGACCGCGTTGTGGCCGTACCACCACTGCACCATCGCATCGACCGCGCCGGCGTACACGCCGTAGGACTTGGTCGCGGTGACCGGCAGCGAGAGGTTGTTGAAGATGTGCAGGATCGCGACGGTGAGGATGAACGCGGCGAAGAACCAGTTCGCCACGTAGATGTGCTTGACCTTGCGTTGCACGATGGTGCCGAGGAAGACGACCGCGTAGCTGACCCACACCACGGCGATCAGCAGGTCGATCGGCCATTCCAGCTCGGCGTATTCCTTGCCCTGGGTGATCCCCAGCGGCAGGGTGATCGCGGCGGCCACGATGATCGCCTGCCAGCCCCAGAAGGTGAACGCGGCGAGGCCGTCGGAGAACAGGCGCGCCTGGCAGGTGCGCTGCACGCAGTAGTAGCTGGTGGCGAACAGGGCCGAGCCGCCGAACGCGAAGATGACCGCGTTCGTGTGGAGCGGACGCAACCGGCCGTAGCTCAGCCAGGGAATCCCGTAGGTCAGGTCCGGCCAGTACAGCTGCGCGGCGATGATCACGCCCACCAGCATGCCCACGATGCCCCAGACCACGGTCATTACCGTGAACTGCAGCACCACCTTGTCGTTGTAGAACGCTTTCTCGGATGACATGGCTGCTCCCGGCACGCACTCGTGCCGGGCATAGTCTGGCAACCGGACATCTCCGACGAGTTGACTCAGGTCAACGGGGCATCCGGGCCTGCGACCAAAGTCGAATACCACCCGATCCGCGGCCCGTTCCGGCGAGGTCCACGACGGTTCGCGACAGCGGCGGCCCGCGCCATCTGGCACACTGTCCGGCCCCCGCCACGACCGCCTCCATGCGCCTACTCGCCACGCTGCTGCTCGCCCTGGTCGCGATCCTGCCTGCCCGGGCGTGGGGACCGCGCGGACACGAGATCGTCGCGGAGATCGCCGCGCGCGGGCTCGACCCGGCCGCGAGGCGCGAGGTCGAACGCCTGCTCGGCGATCGGGCGGCACCGGGCATGCGGGCGGTCGCGTCCTGGGCCGACGAGATCCGCGACCTGCCCGAGTTCCGTTCGACGGGCCCGAACCACTACGTGAAGTTCCCCGACGGACGATGCCGGTACCGGCCCGCCACCGAGTGCGCCGACGGGCGCTGCGTGATCGCCGCGTTGAATCGCTACCGGGACGTGCTCGCCGCGCCCGGCTCCGACGAGCGTCGGGCCGAGGCGCTGCGCTGGGTGATCCACCTGGTCGGCGATGCGCACCAGCCCCTGCATGCGAGCCATCTGCCCGACAAGGGCGGCAACGACGTGCAGGTGCAGTTCCACCGCCAGCCGATGAACCTGCACCGCGTGTGGGATTCGCGCATGCTGGAGGAGCGCGGTTTGCGCGCGGTGCCGTACGCCGAGTGGCTGCTCGCGCCTGGGCGTCCCGAACTCGAGATCGACGTCACGTGGAGCGCGGAAGCCGCGGAGCGCTGGGCGAGCGAGTCGTGCGCGCTGGTCGATCGTATCCAGCCGACCGGCCGACGCATCGACTCGCGCTACCTCGAGCCGAACCTGCCGATCGCGGAACGTCGTCTGCGCGAGGCGGGGGAGCGATTGGCGGCGTTGTTGAACGCGACCCTGGAGCGCGACAGGAATTGATCGAGGCTGGGGGCAACACCGACCGCTTTTCGCGCGCGTAAGCGCGCGAAGGTGCACGTCGCCATCGCGATTCGTCGGCCAGGTGCGATCGCGGACACCATCCGTTCACTGGATCGAATAATCTACGCATCGCGGAGCGTCGACGACACAGGTCGGGCCAGCCCCCAGCCGGCGACGATCTATTCGTCCCGCGTCCACCCACGACACCGCCGCGGTGTCCACGCTCGCGACCGATATCCGACCCATGACCGCCGACCTCGCCGCCCTGCCCCGCGTCGACCGCGAGCACGTGCTCGCGAGCGACTACGGGCGCCTGCGCGGGCGGGCGCGCAAGCTGGCCGACATCCGCGTCGATGGGACCGATCCGCGCAGCCTTGCGCTCGCGCAGGAGATCGCGCTGTCGGCCGCGAAGGTCGATGCACGCCGCGCGCTGGTCCCTGCGATCACGCTCGACGAATCGCTGCCGATCACCGCGGAGGCCGGGCGCATCGTCGAATTGATCCGCAAGCATCCCGTGCTGGTCGTGGCCGGCGAGACGGGTTCGGGCAAGACCACGCAGCTGCCGAAGCTCTGCCTCGCCGCCGGGCGCGGTGTGCGCGGGCTCGTGGGGTGCACGCAACCGCGCCGGATCGCCGCGCGCGCGATGGCGAAGCGCGTCGCGCAGGAACTGGGGATCGCGGACCTCGTCGGCTTCCAGGTGCGCTTCACCGAACAGGTGTCCGAGCGCGCACTCGTCAAGTTCATGACCGACGGCATCCTGCTCGCCGAGATCCAGTCCGACCCGTGGCTCTCGCGCTACGACACGATCATCGTGGACGAGGCGCACGAGCGCAGCCTCAACATCGACTTCCTGCTCGGATACCTCAAGCAACTCGTGCAGCGCCGGCCGGACCTGCGCGTGGTGGTCACCTCCGCCACGATCGACACGGAACGCTTCGCGCGCCATTTCGGCGGGGCGCCCGTGCTGTCGGTCGAGGGGCGTGCGTATCCGGTCGAGGTGCGCTGGCGGCCGCCGGAGGAGGAAAAAGGGAAAGGGGGTCAGAGCCCCTTTTCTGCAACGTCCGGGCTTGCCCAATCGCTGAGGAAAAGGGGCTCTGACCCCCTTTCCCTTTTTCCTCCCCCCTCCGGCGACCCCCTGCTCGACGGCGTGATCGGCGTCATGGACGAGATCTCGCGCCACGACCCACTCGGCGACGTGCTGGTGTTCCTGCCCGGCGAGCGCGAGATCCGCGACCTGCACCTGGCGCTCGAACGGCGACGCTATCGCGAGACCGAGATCCTGCCGTTGTACGCGCGGCTCTCCGCGAAGGACCAGGACCGCGTGTTCAATCCCGGGCCCAAGCGCCGCGTCGTGCTCGCCACGAACGTGGCGGAGACCTCGATCACCGTGCCGCGCATCCGCACCGTGATCGATCCGGGCCTGGCGCGCGTGAACCGCTACTCGCACCGGCACAAGGTGCAGCGCCTGCACGTGGAGAAGGTCTCGCAGGCGAGCGCGGACCAGCGCAAGGGGCGTTGCGGGCGCGTGGGCCCGGGCATCTGCTACCGCCTGTACGACGAGGCGGATTTCAACAACCGCCAGCCCTACACCGATCCCGAACTGCTGCGCTCCTCGCTCGCCGGGGTGATCCTGCGCCTGATGAGCCTGCGCCTGGGCAGCATCGAGGCGTTCGAGTTCCTCGATCCGCCCGAGGACCGCGCGATCGCGGACGGCTACCAGCAACTGGTCGAATTGGGCGCGATCACGCCCGACCGGCGCCAGCTCACGGGCATCGGCCGCACGCTCGCGCGCCTGCCGATCGACGTGAAGCTCGCGCGCATGCTGGTCGAGGCCGAAGCGCTCGGCGTGCTCGACGACGTGCTCGCGGTCGCCGCCTTCCTCTCGATCCAGGACCCGCGCGAACGGCCCGCCGCCGTGCGCGAACTGGCCGACAGCGCGCACGCGCACTACGCCGATCCGCGCAGCGACTTCGTCGCCATCCTCAACCTCTGGCGCGAACACCAGCGCGCACACGAGGACCTCACCCAGTCGCGCCTGCGCGAATGGTGCAACACCCGGTTCCTGTCGTTCCTGCGCATGCGCGAATGGCGCGAGCTGCATCGGCAGCTGCTGTTGCTGACCGAGGAGTTGGGCTGGCGCCATGGGCGCGGGCGCGCAGAGCCGGGCGCGGCGGCGTCGTCCGACGCGAAGCCGGCGCAATCGCGCCGCGCCGAACAGCTTCGCTACGAGCTGCTGCACCGCGCGCTGCTCGCGGGCCTGCCCGGCCAGGTCGCGCGGCGCGAGGAGAACAAGGAGTACGCCGGCACGCGCGGGCGCCGGTACCTGCTGTTTCCGGGCTCGGGCATCGCGAAGAAGCCGCCGGCCTGGGTGCTCTCGGCCACGCTGCTCGATACGCAACGGCTGTACGGGCTCACCAACGCCGAGGTGGAACCGGCCTGGATCGAGCAGCAGGCGCCGCATCTGGTACGCAAGCGCCATTTCGATCCGCACTGGGCGCGCAGCCAGGGGCGCGTGCTCGGCTATGAGAGCGTCAGCCTGTTCGGCCTGGTGATCATCGAGAAGCGGCGCGTCGCCTACGGCTCGATCGACCCGGTGGCCGCGCGCGAGGTGTTCCTGCGCGAGGCGCTGCTCACGGGCGAGATCGACTGCCACGCGGCGTTCGTCGCACGCAACCTCGCGGTGCTGGAGGCGGCGCGCACGGAGGAGGAGAAGCGTCGCCGGCATGGGCTTGTGCGCGGCGACGACGAGCTGGTGGCGTGGCTGGACGCGCGCATACCGCAGGACATGTGCACGACCGTGGCGCTCGATGCCTGGTACCGGCGCCTGGACGGCACGCAGAAGCGCGCGCTCGAATGGAGCGCCGACGACGTGTTGGAGGCCGAAGCCTCCCCCGCGCGCGCGTTCCCGACCTCGATCCCGATCGCGGGCCACGAGGTCGCGCTCGAGTACCGCTTCGAACCCGGGCATGCGGCGGACGGCGTCACGCTCGTGCTGCCCTTGAAGCTGCTGAACGCGGTGCCGGACGCGCGCCTCTCGTGGCTGGTCCCGGGCCTGCTGGTGGAGAAGGTATCGGAACTGATCCGCGCCCTGCCCAAGCCCCTGCGCCGCAACTTCGTGCCGGCGCCGGACTTCGCGCAGGCCTTCGTGCGCAAGGTCTCCGAGGGCGAGGATGCGCGCGGCATCGGCGAACCGCCGGCGGATCCGCTGCCGCGCATGCTCACGCGCACGCTCTCGGCGATGACGGGGGTGGACGTGCCGGCGGAGGAATGGCGCGAGACCGACCTGCCCGCGCACCTGCGCTTCAACGTGCGCCTGCTGGACGAGCAGGGCGACACGCTCGCATCGTCGCGCGATCTCGCCGAGCTCAAGTCGCGCTACGGCACCCGCGCCCGCGCCCAGTTCGCGCGCGAGACGGCGACGGCGCTGGCGCGCGAGGGTCTCAGGCGCTGGGACTTCGAATCCCTGCCCGAGTCGATCGTCGCCGATACCGGACTCGCGGCGTACCCCGCGCTCGTGGACCAGGGCGAAGACGTCGCGATCGAGGTGTTCGAATCGCAGCCGCCCGCGCTGGCCGCGCACGCGCGCGGCGTGCGGCGCCTGCTCGCGCTCGCGCTGGCGGAAAAGCTGCGCGGCTCTCGCCGCAACCTGCCGCTGTCGCCGAAGGTCGCGATCGCGTACACCGCGATCGACTCGCCCGACCAGCTGCGCGAGGACGTGGCGCTGGCCGCGTTCGACGACCTCGCGCGCGACCGCTGCGCGCCCGTGCGCACGCGCACGGCGTTCGAGGCGCTGGTGAACGAGGTGTCGAAGTCGCTCGGCCCGCATGCCGTGCGGCGACTCGCGCTGATCGAGGAGGTGCTGGTCGCCTACGCGGAGCTCGCGCCGAAACTGCATCCGCCGCTGATGGGCTTCGCCCGCGCGAACTACGACGACCTGCGCGCGCAGCTTGTACGCCTCGTGCATCCCGGCTTCGCCCGCGCCCTGCCGCTTGCGCGCCTGGCCGAACTGCCGCGCTACCTCAAGGCCATGTCGTTGCGCGTGGAACGCCTCGTGCTCGATCCGCGCAAGGACCAGCAGCGCATGCTCGAGGTGCGCACGTTCGTGGACGCGCTCGAATCACTGGAACAGTCGCGCGCGACCGCCGACGCCGCGCCCGATCCCGATCTCGATCTCGAACGCCTGCGCTGGGCCATCGAGGAGTACCGCGTGCAGGTGTTCGCGCAGGAGCTGGGCACGAAGGAGACGGTGTCGGACAAGCGGCTGCGCAAGCTCTTGCAATCGCTCCAGGCGCTGTAAGACGGTGCCGACTCGACCCTTGAGATGTCTCGGGAGTGTGTAGGGCGGAACCCGCAGGGGCTCCGCCGGCACTTGCGAATCGTCCCATCAGCGTGCGGCGGAACCCCTGCGGGTTCCGCGCTACGTCAATCCCGTGGCCTCGGCAACACGATGCGCACGCCGTTCGTGGGCGTCAGAGGATAGACGGGCAGGCGCGGACAGGGGGTATCCGCATCGACGGCATCGAACCATCGCGCCGTGGGGTCCGCCAGCAGGTCGAGCCTTGCCGGCGTGGAGAAGTGGCCGTCCCATGGCAGTTCGATGCGCTGCACGTTTGCCTGCCCCGATCCCATCGACCGGGTCGATTCGACCGGAATCAGGCGATCGCGCTGGCCGTGCACGAGGGCGACGCACGCGCGCGCGGCGGCCAGCGGGACGGTGGTGTCGAGTGCATCGAGGTCGAGGTCCAACCGGCGCTCCAGGGCCTCGGCGGTCGCACGCAGGCGCGCGGGACTGGCGAAGCGCTCGGTGGCCGCGCGCATGGTGGCGATACCCGCGAGTCCGCGCGCGGCGCTGTGCACGGCCGCGCCGGCGTTCGCGAACGGTTCGAGCGCGAGCACGGCGGCGATGCCGTCGTCCGCCGCCGCCACGTGCAGCGCGACGACCGCGCCGAGCGAGACGCCGACCAGCGCGAGCGGGGGTTCGATGCGATCCGAGGCGTGCAGCGCCGCGAGCAGCGCGCGGACGTCGGTAGCCTCGCGCGCGCCGAACCCCGCCGGTGCGCGGCCCGAGCGCCCGTGGTTGCGCAGGTCCATCAGCACCACGCGATAGCCGCGCTCGGCCAGCGCGAGGCCGAACGGGAGCGTGCTCGCCATGTCGAGCGACCAGCCGTGCAGGACCAGCACGGTGCCGCGCACGGGCGTCGGCGGGCCCTGCCGGGATTCGAAACGCAGATCCACGGCCCAGAGCCCGGGATCGGCGCGGTACACGTAGTCGAGTCGATAGTCGCCCGGCTCGATCACGCGGTAGGCGATGGCGGGCCCCGGCGCGGCCTCGAGCCGTTCCAGCGGCACGGCGAGGCGCGACCAGACCGACCTGCCGTCGATGCGCGGGACCTGGGAAAGCGGCGGCTGTGCGATCTCGCGCGCGAGCCAGCGGGCGCAGCCCGAGGTGAGCACGAGCACCATGGCCCCCGCGAGCACGAAGCGCGCGCGGGCCACGGCGCGGCGCACGCTCAGCGGATGCGCGTGACGCGCGTGGTGCGGTTGTAGCCGTCCACCTTGAGCAGCCACGAACCCATCATCTTCGGGGCGATGGTGACCGCCGGGTTCTCGATCGCCTTGACGTTGAACGCCTCGCCATCGACCTGCTCCCAGACCTGGCCGTTGTCGAGCTCGAAGCGCGAGCTTCCGGTCCAGCCGGTGAAGCGGCCCTTGATCCTGCTCGTGATCGGGCCATCGGCGGAGTCGCCGAACAGGCCGCTCTTGGGCTTGAAGCCCACGTCGTCGGTGCGCCCCGCGCCGGTGCTGGCGGCGCCGGCCTTGGTCAAGCCGTGCGCCTGCAGCCAGCCGTTGAGCTGCTGGAGTTCGGCCGCGGACAGCTTGTCCAGTCCGGCTGCCTTGAATTCCGCGCTGCTCATGCGCTCCTCCAGCGTGGAGAAGTCGGCGGCGGCCACCGTGGCGGAGAAGGCCAGGGCGGCGAACAGGGTTGCGGCGGATCGGAGCATGGGTCGGTTCCACGAGGGCGCGATGGGCGCGCAGGTCCCCAATTGTATCCGCCCGATCGAATCGCGGGATCGTTTCCCGGGATCGTCGCCCGGTCGGGACGATGGCGAACCGGCCTGGGCACGGCGCAACCCCGGGGCCAGTGAATAGAATGGTCCGGTGAAGTCCTCCCTCACCACGAACTACGACCTGGCCGCCTGGGCCGCCGCGCGCGCGGCCATGCCCGAGGCCTCGGCCCTGGCGCGCGTGCTGGAGTGGGCGCGCACCTCGCCGACGCCCAAGCCGGTGGAACTGGTCTCCACGCTCGTCAGCCTGGATGAACTGGGCGTGGATCCCGAGACACTCGCGGCCGCGATCGCCTACGCCGTTGGCATGCCCGATCCGCCCGCGGCCCTGGCCGGCCTGGTCGAGGGACAGCGCGACGCGGAAAAGGTGTGGAACCTGCACCGCCGCCACCATGGCGGCGCCGAGGGCCTCAGGCGCCTGCTGCTGGCGATCGTGCGCGACCTGCGCGTGGTGTTCATCCTGCTCGCGCGCCAGCTCGCGCGCATGCACATGGCCGCCTCGCAGCCCGAGCCCGCGCGCAAGGCGCTGGCCGAGCTCACCGCCGACATCCACGCCCCGCTCGCGAACCGCCTGGGCATCTGGCAGCTCAAGTGGGAACTGGAGGACCTCGCGTTCCGCTACCTGCAGCCCGACACCTACAAGCGCGTCGCGCGCCTGGTGGACGAGCGGCGCGAGGACCGCGAGCGCTTCATCGCGCGCGCGAAGACCGAGCTGCGCAAGGCCCTCGCGGCCGCCGGCATCGCCGCCGACATCGCGGGCCGGCCCAAGCACATCTTCTCGATCTGGAAGAAGCTGCAGAAGAAGGAGATCGAG
>Ga0315912_10001026_pt1 | contig 38028 bp, 37 predicted proteins | sample VfabasoilMG_FD_204469 | JGI IMG/M metagenome (GOLD analysis project Ga0315912, IMG submission 204469) | Garden soil microbial communities collected in Santa Monica, California, United States - V. faba soil | ecosystem: Environmental > Terrestrial > Soil > Garden | place: USA: California... | reverse complement strand
TTGGCTCATCAGTTTTTTCATCCAACTCCAGGAGTTTATATGGCTTTTCTGTTTCGAAGGTGTACTGGTTTTCGACACCAAAAGGCACATCTTTTTTATCTTCCTGAGCTTGGGCCTGAAGGCCAATGGCTAACCCTGCCAAAATATTCAAAAACCTCTTCATGCTATTGAAACGAAGGTATTGAAAAAATATTTTGTCTTTACAGGCTCATCATATCCTTAAACTTGGCCGCTTGCCTCCGGCTTACTTCAACTTTATCGCCTCCTTTTAATTTCACCATTAGACCTCCGTTGAACCACGGCTCGATACTTTCTACCCAGCTTAAATTTACAATATGCTTGCGGCTGGCGCGAAAGAATGCTCTCTCATCTAATTTTTCGTCCAGTGCATTAAGTGACTTGTGGATCATCGGGCGGTTATTGTCGAAATACACTTTTATGTAGTTGCCGTCAGATTCAAACATTCTTATTTGAGTGAGCCCAACAAACCAGCATCGCTCGCCATCTTTTACAAATACCTGGTCATTGAGACCTAGTTTAGAATCGCGGCCGCGGCCATCGCGCATGCGTTCTTTTTCCTGAATTTTGTGAACCGCTTCGGTCAGCCTGTCCGGCTGAATGGGTTTTAACAAATAATCGAGTGCATTTACTTCAAATGCTTTTAGGGCGAATTCATCGTAAGCTGTTGTGAAAACAACCAGCGGAACCGTATCCAGCGTTTCCAGCAATTGAAAACCGGTGCGACCAGGCATTTGAATATCCAGGAAAAGCAAATCGGGGTTTAACTCTTCAATCATTTTCTCGGCTTCATCCGCGTTTACGGCTTCACCTGCTATTTCTATAAATGGATGGTCCTCCAATAATTTCACTAGCTCTTTCCGGGCCAGGCGTTCGTCATCAACAATCAGCGCTTTCATTGCATTTGGTTTTAATGAATATGTGGAATCTCAATTTCAACAATAACAAAATTATCTTTTTCGGTTAATATTCTGAAGGTGGCTTCGTCACCATAGATCAGTTTGAGTCTCTGAGTCGTGTTGTCCAATCCGAGGCCGCCAGAGTTTTTACGTTCGCCATTCACATAGGCTCCGCTATTTCTCACCTGTATCTTCAGCCGATCGTTCGTAACCGATGTTTTTAACAGGATGGATCCGCCTTCGGTAAGTTTGGAAACCCCATGTTTAATCCCGTTTTCTACCAAGGTTTGAACCATAAGCGGTGGAACCAAGAAATCCAGCGATTCATCATCAATATCAAAATAGGCTTTCAGTCTTTCTTCGAATCGTATCTGCTCAAGGCCTATATAATCTTTCACAATTTTCAATTCATCTTCAAAAGAAGCCAGACCTTTTTTACCGGTAGCCAATGAGCTGCGTAAAATATTGGAGAGTTGATTCACAGCCTGTTTCGATTTCTCCGGGTTTTCATCAATTAGCGCCCGAATACTGTTAAGCGCATTGAAAATGAAGTGCGGATTTAATTGCGATTTTAGATTGCTCAGTTCAATTTCTTTTACGGATGCCTCTAACTTGAGTGATTTATTATAACGTTCAAAATAGTTGTATACAAAATAGAGCACCGACCAAATAAAAAATATAACCGTGAACACCAGTGTGAGTCCGATAAAATTATTGAGACTAAACGCAACCTCGTTGTTGTACAACCCAAGGGGAAAAGAGACAACAACTCTTAAAATATATAATGAAATAGCCAGTGTAAATACACTTAGTACAACACGGGGTATCAGCCTTGACATGCCCAGGCTAAACCACCTCCATTTATTAATGAGCTGTCGTAGGGTATGCGTAAGGAAAAGACAACATAACGCTTCGCACGAGAGAAAAACCATTTGTGTTGTACTTACAGACTCTCCTCCAAAAGCAATTTTGCTTCCTACAATTTGAATCAGGGCATAAAAAGCCCAACCTCCAATTTGTAAAATCCAATACAGACGATCACGCGTAATCATGAAAAGGCAAAAGTAGAAAATTGATGTCGGTGAAGTTCTAAATCTTGACGAGCGGTTGCCTCAGTTCAATTCTTCCCTTAAAAACTTCCCTGTATAGCTTGCAGGATTTTTTGATACCACTTCCGGTGTGCCTTTAGCCACAATACTACCTCCATTTTTTCCACCCTCAGGGCCAAGGTCTATAATGTGATCGGCTGATTTTATGACATCCATATTGTGTTCAATAACTAAAACCGTATTGCCCTTATCAACCAGTTTTTGAAGTACAGCCATCAGGTGGTCAATATCCTGAAAATGAAGACCCGTTGTAGGTTCATCAAGAATGTAAAACGTTTGTCCTGTATCTCGCTTGGAAAGTTCGGTGGCCAATTTTACACGCTGTGCTTCCCCACCAGAGAGTGTCGTGGCATGCTGACCAAGGGAAATATAATTCAAGCCAACATCATTAAGTGTTTGAATCTTTCTTAAGATTTTAGGATGGCTTTCAAAAAAAGAAACAGCCTCCTCCACCGTCATATCCAAAACATCGGAAATAGATTTTCCCTTAAAGCGAACCTCCAGCGTTTCGCGGTTATATCTTTTTCCTTTGCATGTTTCGCAATGCACATATACATCAGGGAGAAATTCCATTTCAATCAGGCGAAGGCCAGCACCCTGGCATGTTTCGCAACGCCCGCCTTTTACATTAAAAGAAAATCGCCCCGGTTTATATCCCCTGATTTTTGCTTCCGGAAGCTGCGTGAACAAATCGCGGATATCGGAGAACACACTTGTGTATGTGGCGGGGTTGGAGCGTGGCGTCCGGCCAATGGGCGATTGATCTACTTCAATTACCTTATCAATAAATTCAAGGCCGCTAATTTTTTTGTAGGGCAATGGTTCCCTCCGGCTGTAATAAATTTTATTGTTCAGGATAGGGAAAAGCGTTTCATGAATTAGCGTAGACTTTCCGCTTCCCGAAACTCCCGTGATACATATTAAAGTGCCCAAGGGAAGTTCTAAGTCAATATTTTTCAGGTTATTGCCTGTTGCCCCAATCAAGCTTATATTTTTTCCCGTCCCTTTTCTCCTTTCGTTTGGGTATGGAATTTTTTTCTTTCCTGTGAGGTAATCGGATGTTGTGCCTTTTGTTTTAATAAACGTGGAAGGCACGCCTTCGGCCACTACGGTGCCGCCATGGCGGCCAGCGCCCGGGCCAACGTCAATTATATAGTCCGACTCCAACATCATGTCTTTATCGTGCTCAACCACAATCACAGAGTTTCCGAGGTCACGCAAATCTTTCAATGCTTTAATGAGCTTCGCATTGTCACGCGCATGGAGGCCAATACTTGGTTCATCTAAAATATAGAGCACGCCAACTAATTGCGTTCCAATTTGTGTGGCCAGACGAATGCGCTGCGCTTCTCCTCCGCTAAGTGTTCTTAAAGGACGGTTCAAATGAAGATAATCCAAGCCCACGTCCAGTAAAAAACCAATGCGTTTTTTTATTTCCTTCACTACTTCAATGGCTATTACCTTTTGCTTTTCATTCAACCGCGACTCAATTTTTTCAAACCATTTGTTCAGCCCGGTAATATCGAGCTCGGCTAACTGGGCAATGTTCGTATTGTCTATTTTAAAATGGAGTGATTCTTTTTTTAAACGTGCACCGTTGCAATCGGGGCAAGTGCGCACAATCGTAAAATCTTCCAGCCAGTTTTTAATAATATCATTTTCTTCATCTTTAATTTTCTGAAGGAAGGATATTATGCCTTCAAACTTGGTGTTCCACTCTGTGCCTGGATATTTTACGGAAGGCACGGCCACTGGTACATCATCCCCATAAAGTAAAATCTTTATGGCCTCGGCAGGAATATCTTTGATCGGTGTAGTGAGTGAAATTTTATAACGCTTTAGAATGGCCTCCACTTTTTTGAAAATCCAGATATCACGATACTCCCCTAAAGGAAGAATACCACCGCGGGCAATGCTTAGCTTTTTATCGGGCATCACAGACTCTTCCGTTATCTCTTCGATCACCCCCAAGCCAGTACACGTTGGGCAAGCGCCATAGGGAGAGTTAAAAGAAAAATTATTGGGAGCCGGTTCGTCATAACTCAACCCCGTTTTCGGATCCATTAAAAATTTTGAGAAGTGATGAATATTTTTTTGTTCATCCTGAACCAACACCACACCCTTGCCTTCCTTTAGCGCGAGATTTACCGATTGCCCAATGCGGTGCCTTTCTTTCAGATCAGGCACAATCCGATCAATAACCACTTCGATGTCGTGGATTTTAAAACGATCCAATTGCATTTTAGGAGTAATGTCTAAAATCTCTCCATCCACCCGCACTTTGGTGTATCCGCTTTTACGAATTTGCACAAACAATTCACGGTAGTGACCCTTTCTCCCCTTCACCACCGGAGCCAGTAGAATTAATTTTTTTTCAGAAAAATTATTGAGGATGGCATCGAGGATCTGATCTTCCGATTGACGAATCATTTTCTCTCCTGACAAGTACGAGTAAGCTTCGGAGGCGCGAGCAAAAAGCAACCGAAGAAAATCGTAAATCTCGGTAACTGTTCCTACCGTGGAGCGTGGGTTTCGTGAAGTGGTTTTCTGCTCAATTGAAATAACCGGACTGAGCCCATTTATTTTATCAACATCGGGTCGCTCCAGGTTTCCAATAAAGCTTCGAGCGTAGGCAGAGAAACTTTCCATGTAGCGCCTTTGGCCTTCCGCATAAATCGTGTCAAATGCCAACGAAGATTTTCCACTTCCGCTGATGCCGGTAATCACCACCAGCTTATTGCGCGGGAACGACACAGAAATATTCTTCAGGTTGTGCTCACGTGCCCCAATAATTTCGATGAAATCGTGGCCGGTGCTATCTTGAATCTTGGGAATTGCTTTGGGCATGATGAGGCATGCAAGTAAAAACAGAAAAGGTGAAGTGAAAAGGAAAAGTATCTAAACCCAATAAAAAAAACCGAAATTTGGTGTAGTCGCGGTTTAATCCTTTTTCACGATTCGCTCATATTCCTCCACGAAAGTAACATCTCCATGAGACACTGTTTGGCGGTAGTGTGAGTCATCTATCCATTCCACATTCACTAAAAAAGTTTCTCCAGGTTTATCATAAGTGGAGAGTGTTACTGTTTCGTTTATGGTGCTGTCATTAATCACTTCAAAAGTGCCATAGCCGATGCCGGTAATATTTCTGCCGACTGAGTCGGCATAGGTGTGACCATAAATAAAATTACCTGACTCGTAAACTTTATACTGGGAAATAGCAAAGATTGTGGTATCCGCATTTTTAACAGACTGTACTTTAATGCCTCTCCAGGCACCATCGAGTTTAGAAGATTTTCCAAGACTTGCACTTTCATACTCCTCCGTAAAAGTCAACACGCCACTGGCTGTTTGTATGTCGCGGATCACTTGTTTAAACCCTTTATCTGATTGAGTGATCTCCAACATGTAAGTAGTGGGCGTACTGTTAACAACACTGTCAACCGATAGGAGGAGAATTCTTTCCTTTACTTTTCCATTGTCTATGGAATACTCGCCAAAACCAAAATAATTAACAAAATCTGAACCGATGCCAGCAAAAATTAAATGGTCGACTGTGTAAATTTTATTTTGTGTTGCCTGCATAACAGAATCTTTCTTTCCATCACTCAATATCTCCGACAGTCTTTTGTAGGCGCCTTGTAAAACCATTTCTTTTTTTTCGGGTGCGCTGCAACTGGCCACCAGAAGTAGGAATGCAAAGTTTAATTTTTTCATAGGGAGGGTTAATCGATATGGTTTGGTAATTTGTTCAGCCTTGCCAAACAAAATTAAGTAATGGCCAGTGATTTCATCTTGATTTCATCTTGATTTCATCTTTTAGCCAATCGCATAATTATTCGAATAATTTTTGCTCCCACCATTAAGCCAACCGTCAAGCCCAATGTATCAAATAAAACATCGAACACATCGGGCGATCGGCCATCAGCATAAATTTGAAATAATTCAGTTGATGCGCTAAATATCGCACCAATAATCCAACCCACGAACCATTTAAAATTCGGTGTAAAATCATACCGAACGGCCACGCTCCAAATAAAAAACAAAGTGAAATGTGCTATTTTATCAATGCCCACAACATCAATGCTTGGCATTTTTGAACCCGGTAATAGCACCGCAACCAAAATTAAAAGTGTTGTTCCGATGGTTGGCCAATATCTCATGCTTCGCTAAAGGTTATTATCTCTCCTCCCGAAGGGCTCACCATAAAAGAGTTTACCAAATTCTGGACGATGCGGTTTTCTTTTCCGGGTTTCACAAAGAGTTTAGCTTCATCCAGGGTTGAAACTGAGATTGATTTATCCAGGTACCCATATCCAATAAATTTTCCTTTTTCCACCAACACAATTGAACGCTCGCCTTGCTGCCGGCCTCGGCCAATCATGACCACGGATTCATTGTTCTCTGAAATGGAGGCAATGGCATTGGCAACACGTTGATTATACTCTTGCGGTTCTTCCTGATTCAAGCAAGCGCCTTTGCAAGTGCCCGCCTGGTGTTCGTAACATGCTCCCGAAGTTTTTTGCAACCCGCAAAGCTTCGAGCAAAGCTCATGTTCGCGCACTTTCTGCCACATAAAATTCCAGGCATCTCCTTTTGAGGTAAACGAAATAATCGGCTTGCTTCCTCGTGAACGAGGCGTTATAGAAAACCGCACATAGCTGTTGCGATCCTCATAATCATAAATGCCCCACTCCTCCACTTTATATTTTTGGGCGAGATTGTATTTAGGCCAAAGCCGCTGAATTTCCTGTGCCTCCAAAATCAGGGCAATTAATTCTGTGCCGGTGAGTTCGTATGAAATTTGGCAAATCTCGTTGCGAATGTTCGAGCGGTTCCATTCACGGGCATCGCCTGTAAAATGCCCGGCTATTCGTTTCTTTATATTGATAGCCTTGCCGACATAAATCACTTTGCCTTTGGCATCATGAAAATAATAAACCCCGGCCTTGGCCGGAAGTTTGTCGAACTCGGCACGAGGAAGATTGGGCGGCAAAATTGTTTCACCGCTGTTTCGTTTCAGCGCTTTAGCGATGGCCCCTTCATTATCACGCTTTAAAAGCAAGTCAAAGATTTTGGCTGTGGCTTCAGCATCGCCTCCCGCCCTGTGGCGATCCATGATTTCAATGCCAAGGCTATCGGCAAGCCTGCCAAGACTGTAGGAGCGCAATCCTGGAATAATTTTTCTGCTCAGCCGAACGGTGCAAAGTTTTTTACTGTTCCAGGTGATCCCGGCATCTTCAAATTCTTTTTTTAAAAAACTATAATCGAAATGGGCATTGTGCGCTACAAACACGCGGCCATCGAGCCAGGAAAAAATTTCATCCGCCACATCCGCGAAGGCGGGTGCATCTTTTACCAATTGATAGTCAATGCCGGTGAGGCCCGTAATAAAATATGGAATGCTGCGACCCGGATTGAGTAACGTTCGAAAGCTGTTCGTAATATTCAATCCATCGTGATGATAGACGGCCACCTCGGTAACGCGGTGATACCCGGCATAACCTCCTGTAGTTTCTATATCAACAATGGCATACATGGATTGAACTATTACCAAATACAAATGCAAGTTAAAAAAGGGAGTTCATCCGAACATCCAGGATGCTATTTAATCACGATTCTGTTAACTATTTTTGATTCGCATGAAACTGGAGACCCTTAACGAGTTAAAGGAGAAGTCGTTAATTACGAATGACCAATTTGAAAAAATCGAATTGATCATTTCCAGAAAAGTCTTTTCCGTTTTTTACGAACTCCGAACACTTCTTTACCTGGGCGTTATGCTTTTCACCACAGGCGTTGGTTTCCTGATTTATCAGAATATCGGGCAATTGGGCCATATTTTGGCCATTATAGCGTTAAGCGTTTTATCCATTGGATGTTTTGCCTATTGCTTGTTGAAAGGGAAAAAATATTCAAAAGATAAAGTTGAATCGCCCAATCCTTACTTTGATTACGTGTTGCTGTTGGGTTGCCTGCTCTTTGTTTCCGTCTTTGGCTATCTGCAGTTTCAATTTAATTTTTTGGAAAAATATGCTCAGGCAACTTCGCTGATAACGGCCGCCCTGTTTTTCTTTTGTGCCTACCGGTTCGATCATCTTGGGGTTTTGTCGCTGGCGATTACAGCTTTTGTTTCATTTTTTGGAATCGTGGTTTCGTGGAACGATCTCTCCTCATTCGATGATCTTCAAAATGTTGGATTGGTGATCAGTGTTGTGTTAGGAGTTATCGCTGTAGGGATTGAGCGATTGGGAATAAAAAAGCATTTCACTTTCACTTATCTTAATTTTTGCTCTCTCATTTTTTTCTGCTCCGCATTAGCAGGAATTTTTGATTCATATCGGTCCGGATATATTCCATACCTATTGGCCCTTTATGCTGGTGTTGGGGTTTGTGTTTATCTGGCCAATTGGAAAAAGTCGTTTATGTTTTTGTTGTATGCCGTTGTTGCCGGTTATATCGGCTTAACTTATTTTCTTGCAGAAACCGCTAATTGGGATATTGTGGGTTGGCTTTTTTACCTGATCCTTTCCTGCGGTGGGTTTATTTATTTTATAGTTTCATTCCGTAATTATTTTAAAAGAAAAGAATGAAGTTCGCCTACCACGAAACCGGGTTGAATAATTTATGGCTTGTGAAAGATGCAAAGCAATGGATGGTTTCCGGGCTCATCTCTAAAGATCAGTTTACCTCTATTGCCAGTCAGTATCCCTCCACGTTATACCATCCCAATTTTATAATACGCATTTTGTTATTTGTTGCTTCCGCGATTGTATTGGGTGCCATCACCGGACTTTTACTCTTAATGGTAATGAGGGTAGACGAATCTGCCCTATCGGTTTTGTCCGTTATCTACGGACTTATTTCCTTGGCGTTTCTTGATCAGATTTTTATCCGTTCCAAGCACCACTACAAATCCGGGATAACAGAAGCCTTGCTGTATCACTCCATCCTTTTTATTGCGATGGGCTTTGTTGATACATTGGAGTACAGGCCGGCTCTTTACTCCATTTTATTTTTCATTCTTTTTGCTTTTGCTTCCTATCGCTACATCGATTTGATTTCAACGGCAGGTGCATTATGCGCTTTTGCTTTCCTGGCGTTTTACATTTTATACCAAGCCGGTGGAGTTATGCAGCAAATTATTCCCATCGTATTTATCATTCTTTTTACATCGCTTTATTTTTTCTTTAAGAGGTTCAGGCAAAAAAAGGAAACGGAAGCGTGGGAAAGTTGCCTGATTGTAGCTGAATCGGTTTGTTTACTTTTTATTTACGCGGCTGGAAATTATTTTGTAGTACGCGAACTCAGTATCGAGTTGATGAACCTGGACCTGCAAGACGGACAAGACATTCCGCTCGCCTTTGTGTTTTACGGTCTTACTGTATTGATCCCTGTCCTGTATTTATATTTCGGTATTAAGAGAAAAGATATCGTGCTGATCCGGGTGAGCCTGGCCGTGATTGCTTTTTCAGTTTTCACTTTTAAATATTATTTCAGCTTAGGTCACCCGGAAATTACGCTCACCATCAGCGGCCTGATTTTATTAGTTGTTTCTGTTTCGCTTTTGCGATGGCTGAAAACGCCTAAATATGGCTACACACGCGAAAATATTCTAAATGAGAAGTGGGCTAACTCCAATGCGCAGGCATTTATTGTTTCGCAAACATTGGGCGCAACAAAAGCTCCGGAAGTTCACAGCTATGGCGGTGGAGCAAGCGGTGGAGGCGGAGCCGGGAGTACGTTTTAATCAGGAATTTTGAAATGACTGAATAATTTTACTATGAGTTTTTGGGAACGGCTAACACCGATTTCACTGGCCATTAACTTATTTAAACTGGCCATGCCAACCGGGCTGAATATCCTCTTGATCAACTTTGCATCGGCCCGTGCCATTGAGCAGGGCGACACCGACTGGCTAAGCGCTATTATTCTTATGGTTACCATGCTTGGCTCTGTGGCAATATTGCTCGATGCAATTAAAACTTGCCGGGCGCAATGGGTGTGGCAAAATTTATTGTACCTTATTGCTTCCGGATTTAATGTTTTTTATTTTTTTAAAATATTGATTTGCTGTGTGCCCGTGGTGGGCGATTTATAGTAAACCTGAAAACAACATGAGCAAAGATTCGACAAAGCTTTTAACCGCTATTGCGTGGGCTGGCTTGTTGGCCGGTTCGCTTGATATTATTGCCGCCTGTAGTTTGTTTAGCATTCAATCCGGACGAGATCCTTCCATTGTTTTGCGGTTTATCGCGAGTGGCGCGGTTGGCCTTAGGGCCTTAACTGGTGGATGGACGATGAGTTTGCTTGGGTTATTTTTTCACTTCGTTATTGCCTACTGTTGGACAACCCTGTTCTTTTTGGTTTACCCTTTACTACCAAAATTGAATTGGATTGTAAGTGGGGTTGCTTTTGGAATTATTATCTGGCTGATCATGAATTTTGCCGTACTGCCATTGACTAAGGTCATGCAACGGCCATTTGATTTAAAGCAAGCCTTAACGGGCACTACAATTTTGATTTTGATGGTTGGCCTTCCGGTTTCATTTTTGTCGGCCAGGTTCTATTCAAAATAATTTTAGCCTGCTTATTTCTATTGTTAGCGTAACGCTGCCAACGCAACATTTGCCGTAGAGGGCAGTCAATCCATTGAATTTGTTGTTACCCAATACCGGTAAGCTACGATCGCCTTGTCCATTTTAGAAAGTTTAGACAAGTCGCGCTTGCCATAGCTGGGCAAGATTGCCCTGTTGATGGCGGCCATCATTTTAAAGAATGCCTGTTTCATATTTTCAAAGATAACAAGGCCATTTCATTATTACGTTAAATGCTCTCGCTCGAATTTTTCTTCCAACTGATTATCAATATTCCTACAAGAATAAAAACAGTGCCCAGCCATTGCAGCGGAGAAACCCTTTCGCCCAAAAAATAATATGCCTGGATAATAGTTGAAATTGGGCCAATGCTGCCCACAATGGCAGTATTGTTGGCTCCAATGCGGTCGAGGCTAATGGAAACGAGATAGGAAGGAATAACCGTTGAGACCAGAGCCATAAACAAGGAATAAATATAAACGATGGTCGGCAATCCGAATAGGGAGTGATCGCTCCATATGATGAAGTGCAAAAGCACACCCACGCAGGCAAACGCCATAGCATAACTGTTGAATTTTACTGAGCCAATGGATGGAATAAGTCTTCCGCTTCCGGCAATATAAATGGCATAGGTAATGGCACACACGAATATGCAGGCGGAACCAAAATAAAAATCAGAACCGGAAAAATTAAGCTTCACTTCGCTGACGTAGGCAATCAAAAGCCCAGAATAAGTGATTGCCAGGGCAAGTATTTGTTTCAGGGAAATTTTCTCTTTAAACCAAAACGAATTAATGAGTACTACGAATGTTGGAAAGGTAAAAAGGATGAGCCGCTCAATGCCAGCCGAGATAAATTGTAAACCCAGAAAGTCGAGATAACTGCTTACATAGTAACCCAGGCAGCCGATGGCCGCAACATACATCCATTGCCTGAACGTGAACCGCACATTGCTCCCTTTACTGGAAGAAAACACGGCCGCCCCTGCAAAAAATGGGAGCGAGAAAAGCATGCGCAGCGACAGCAGGGTGATGGTATCAACCGATGAATCGCGATAGGCTAGTTTTACAAAAATGGCTTTCGTGGAAAAACAGATCGCCCCCAAAAGGCTTATAAAAATGGCAATGAGCCAGTAACCATTAGATTTTGTTGTCAACTTTAGAAATTTCGTGTCTGGGAAAAATTATTCGTTAATAGTTGATAATAGGTTACGAGAAAATTTTTTAGCCACAGCTTATTTCTCCTATTAACTATTAACAATTTTCTATTGACTTTCTGTAGCTACACGGTCATGATCTCCACTTCCTTCTTCTTCATGAGCGAATCAATGCGAAGGATATAATCATCGGTGAGTTTTTGCACTTCGTCTTCGGCATTTTTCAGGTCGTCTTCTGAAGCTCCCTTGACCTTCTTTAATAACTCGTTCGTTTCCTTACGAACGGTGCGCACACTTATTTTTCCGTTTTCACATTCACCATGCACCTGCTTCACCAATTGCTTTCTTCTCTCTTCTGTGAGCATGGGAATATTAATAATTACCTGCTGGCCATCGCTTTGTGGTGTTAACCCGATGTTGGCTGCCATAATCGCTTTTTCAATTTCGGGAATGAGTTGCTTTTCCCACGGTTTGATAAAAAGCGTACGTGGTTCCGGTGCGGTAATGGAAGCCACCTGGCTCAGCGGACTGTTCACCCCATAATAAGGAACAATAATTCCATCGAGCATGGCGGGGCTTGCTTTGCCTGCGCGAATTTTGGTGAGTTCATTACCTAAATGGTTGATGGATTTAACCATCCTGTCGCGCGCATCATCCAGGTAGAGTTCAATTTCTTCCATTTGGTTAGAAAGTTAAATCGAAATTAGAAAATAGTTAGTTTGAAATTAGTCCTATTCCTTTAACTTTTTCCTTTAGCTAATTAAAGTTCCTGCGCCTTCTCCCTTCACCACTTTCAATAAATTTCCCGGTGTGTTCATATCGAATACAATAATCGGGAGTTTGTTTTCCTGGCACAAGGTGAATGCCGTCATGTCCATAATGTTCAGGTTTTTCTGGTATGCTTCCTGGAAAGAAAGCTTGGTATACTTCACCGCATCGGGAAATTTTTCCGGGTCTTTATCATAAACACCATCCACGCGGGTACCCTTCAATACTACATCGGCCTGAATTTCCACAGCCCTCAGGCTGGCCGTAGAGTCTGTTGTGAAATATGGGTTGCCGATACCGGCACCAAAAATTACGATCCGGTTTTTTTCCAAATGTCGCATGGCCCTGCGCCTGATAAATGGCTCGCAAACCTGCTCCACCGGTATCCCCGACATTAAACGGGTAAACAATCCATGCCGCTCCAAAGCACTTTGCAACGCCATGCCATTGATGAGCGTAGCCATCATGCCCATATAATCGCCCTGCACCCGATCAATCCCCAATGCCTCGGCTTGCCCGCCCCTGAAAATATTACCCCCTCCGATAACAATGGCCACCTGCACGCCCATCTCCTTCACCTTTTTTATTTCGGCCGAATAGCGCTCCAGGATGTCGTGATCCATGCTCGTTTTTTTTGAGGCCCCCATCAGGGCTTCACCACTAAGTTTAAGAAGAATGCGTTTGTATTTCATGAACAGGGGTTATGTGTGCAAAGATGGAGATTGTGGGGCAAAATTCAAGATGTTGCAGTCCCCTAAAATCCTAAATCCAATAAAATCCAGTCTTGCATTCATTAGATTTGTCTTAGTTCCTGAACCATGAAATTCAATCGTAAAAAATATTCAGACGAAACCCTCCGGCAACTTTACGAAGCGTTACTCTTCCCGAGGATGATTGAAGAGAAAATGCTCATCCTGCTGCGGCAGAATAAAATCAGCAAGTGGTTTAGCGGCATCGGGCAGGAAGCGATTGCCGTTGGCGTCACCCAGGCACTGGAAGAAGACGAATATATTTTACCTATGCACCGCAACCTGGGCGTTTTCACCGGAAGAAAAATCCCGTTCGCGCGCCTGTTCGCTCAATGGCAAGGCACGATGATGGGTTTTACAAAAGGCCGGGATCGGTCTTTTCATTTTGGAACAAGCCAACACCATATTGTGGGTATGATATCTCACCTGGGCCCGCAAAACGGTGTAGCAGATGGCCTGGCGCTCGCCTCCATACTAAAGAATGAAAAAAAAGTAACAGTAGTTTTTAATGGCGATGGGGGCACCAGCGAAGGCGATTTTCACGAAGCAATAAATGTGGCCGCTGTTTGGGACTTGCCCGTGATTTTTGTGATCGAAAATAACGGCTATGGACTGAGTACGCCAAGCGATGAACAATTTCGTTGCAAAAATTTTATTGATAAAGCCATTGGCTACGGCATTGAAGGCGTGAAAGTTGATGGCAATAATATTTTGGATGTTTATGATGCCGTGCAAAAAATAGCATCCGCCATGCACAAAAAGCCTAAGCCGGTTTTATTGGAGTGCATCACCTTCAGGATGCGCGGGCACGAAGAAGCCAGCGGCACAAAATACGTTCCCAAAAAACTGATGGACGAGTGGGCCAGGAAAGATCCGCTGGAGAACTTTGAAAAGTATTTATTGGAAGAAAAAATTATTGACGAAAAATATATCGCGCAACAGCGCAAAAATCTAAAAAAGGAAATCGAAGCAGGGTTAGAAGAAGCGTTTAAAGAAACCCACCCCGAGCCCAATACAGAAACCGAATTGAGCGATGCATACGCTCCTTTCTTTCAGTCGGTGGTTGAGCCTCAAACCGAAAGTAAAACGGAGAAACGTTTTATAGATGCCATTAGCGATGGATTGAGACAAAGTATGGACCGCTTTCCAAATCTGGTTTTGATGGGCCAGGATATTGCCGAATATGGTGGTGTGTTTAAAATCACCGATGGATTTGTAGAAAAATTTGGGAAGGCCCGTGTTCGAAACACACCCATTTGCGAATCGGCCATAGTGGGTGCCGGCCTGGGGCTCTCTATTAAAGGTATGAAGGCTATGGTGGAGATGCAGTTTGCTGATTTCGTTACGGAAGGCTTTAACCAGATCGTGAATAATTTAGCTAAAACACATTGGCGCTGGGGCCAGCCTGCCGATGTGGTGGTGCGTATGCCCACTGGTGCTGGCACGGCCGCTGGGCCATTTCATTCGCAAAGCAATGAAGCCTGGTTTTTTCACACACCCGGATTAAAAATTATTTATCCTTCTAACCCCGTTGATGCCAAAGGGTTGCTGTGCGCTGCCATTGAAGACCCCAACCCGTATTTATATTTTGAACACAAAATGCTTTACCGTTCCATTAGAGATTTTGTGCCGGATGATTATTATACGATTGAAATTGGCAAAGCGGCTTTAGTTAGCGAAGGCACCGATCTTTCTATCATCACCTACGGCCTGGGCGTGCATTGGGCTAAAGAAATTTTAGATTCCATGCCCGACATTTCTGCCGACATACTTGATCTGCGCACACTTTTGCCGTGGGATAAAGAAGCAGTCGAAGCAACGGTGAAGAAAACGAGTAAAGTTTTAGTTCTGCACGAAGACACACTCACCGGTGGTATTGGGGCGGAGATTTCCGCCTGGATAAGCGAGCATTGTTTTCGTTACCTGGATGCACCCGTAATGCGCGTGGCCTCGCTGGATACACCCATTCCTTTTGCTCCAACATTGGAGAAAAATTTTTTACCGTTAGTAAGATTGAGGGAGAAGGTGGAAGAGTTGGTGAGGTGGTAAGTCGTACAGTTAAAAAAAATAAACTCTTACTGTACTCTTCTTAAGATTTTTAAAGTTCCCAGCAACGCAGGATAAACAAACAGGGCCCACCAGCCAACCCAGATGGAAGAAATACCCATGAGCAATACGTAGTAGATGTGCACGACCACAATTCCATAACCAAATTTTAAAGAAGTAATAAATACCGGGTCTTTAATTCGCTTGCTAAATTTTCGCCAGCCGGCAATCACCGGAAGGTTGATGAGGTAAGCCAATGGCCTTAATGGCGTTAATGCCTGGTAAAGCCATGGCGTTTCTCTAATGGTTGGCTGAACGGTTTCTCCTTTTTCAATTTTTTGGATCCGCTCGTTGGTTTCATCCGGATAAAAATAATCGGGGTTGGTGGCGTTGAGCCTGGCAAGAATTTCATCGTACCGCGCTTCATCGTCAATATGGCTGATGAGTTTTTTTATTTCCTCACCCACACGGTCTTTAAACAAAGTGGATTGTTGAGGCAGGGGTTCTTTAAAATATTCTGAAACCGGAATAGGCTTCCCAAAATAAATACCAACCCGGCTATTAAATGCGCGGAAGTGGGAGTAGTTCATCCCAACGGGCACCACCTGTAAATTAATTTCGGGATGCTGCCGCTGCGCTTCAAAAGCGATGCGTGTAAATCCTTTACTCAAGGTTCGAAGCCTGCGCGTGGCGCCATGGTTGCCTTCCGGAAAAATCAGCACCGATTCTTTTTTCATGAAGAGTTTCACACACGCATCAAACTGTTGCTGGTTTTTCCCCAGCGAATCAAACCCATCGCGAATTCGATAAACCGGCATCAGTTTTAAAAACGTAAGCATGGTGCGGGCAAAAGCGGTTTTAAAAATATCGGCCCGGATAAGAAAATGGACTGGGAAAGAGTTGACTATGACCACCAAAAGGCCATCCATAAATGCGTTTGTATGATTTGAGGCAAATAAAAACGGGCCATTGCCGGCCAGGTTTTCCCTGCCATGAACTTTCACCCGGTTGAAGTAAAACAACATGGCTGTTCTTACATAAAACTTGAGGATCAAATAAAGGAAATGGCTCATGCTTTTTGACTAGCGCTTAAAAGCCGGCAAGTTATGACAGTTGATCAGAAAACTAATTTTCCGGCTTGTAAAAAATATTGGAAGGAATGCTTCAGTAATAATCGAATCGCCCAGAGCGGAGACATTGCCTGGTAGCAATGTTGATCCAACCAAAATTTATTTGAAGATGTGTTAATGCAACATTCAGAGAACTGAATAATCACTCAGCCCGCAGCGACTTTACCGGATTAGCTATTGCGGCTTTTATGGATTCAACGCCCACGGTGAGCCAGGCGATAATAAGTGCCGACAAGAATGCACCGAGGAAGATCGTCCACTCGATGGTGATGTGATAGGCGAAACCGTTGAGCCACTGGCTCATGCCATACCAGGCCAGCGGCACGGCAATGATCGTAGCCAGTAGAACCTGGCGAGTGAACCCCGAGGAGAGCAAATACACAAGCTGAAACTCAGACGCGCCCAACACTTTACGTATGCCCAGTTCACGTGTGCGTCTCTCAGCAAGGTAGGCCGACAGGCCGTAGAGTCCCAGGCATGAAATTATAATGGCCAACACGGCAAAGACATTGAATAATTTTCCAAGCCGCTGCTCGGCTTTGTAAAGGTTCGCAATGTCCTGATCCACGAAACTGTAATCAAATGGAAAACTGGGGTTGAGTTCCTTGCAAATTTGCTCCAGGGCTTTGATGGTGTTTTCCGTTTCTCCCGGTAGTGTGCGGATGATGGCATTTCCTCCCCACGTATTGCGATTGAGAAACATCGGGCCGATCGCTTCCTGAACGGGCTTGAAATTAAAATCCTTAACCACACCAATAATGGTTCGCTCTCGTCCCCACACGGTGATCTTCGTGCCCACAGCCGATTCAAGTTTCATGTCCATCGTTTTTAATGCCTCCTCATTCAAGATGATGTTGACGGAATCTGCTTGTGCATTTTTCCCATAACCATGACCGTCCAGGAAGGTAGCTTTGAATACCGCTCCGAAGTTTTCATCGATCGCGAGGTTGTAAAACAGCGGCTGGGTGTTGGGATCTTTGCCTTTCCACTCCACGCTGATCGTGGCACCTGAAGATGTTGTGGGGAGATCCGAAATAAACGAGTACTGGTTCGTCAGGCGGTTGGTTTCCAGTCTTGTACGGAGGGCATCATACTTCGCCCACAGGTCGCCCGTCATCCGAACATATAAAAGATTCTCTTTATCGTAGCCAAGGTTTAAATGCTGAATGTACTTCAATTGCTGATATACAATGGTTGTCCCCACGATCAGCGAAATAGAAACAGCAAACTGAATTACCACCATCGTGTTCCTGAACAAACTGCTTCCACCACCTTTTAAATCTCCCTTCAGAACTTTAGCGGGAACAAAACCGGAGAGATACAATGCAGGGTAACTACCCGCCAGCAAACCAGTAATAACCGTTATACCAAGCAGCCCGGCAATCAATTGAACATTGGTGAAGTCGAGTGTGAGGTTTTTTCCACCCAGCGTATTGAAATAGGGAAGCGCGATATATATAAAGACCAGGGCGATCACCAGCGCCAGCAACGCAACCAGCAGCGACTCCGCGAGGAACTGACCCACCAGGTATGGCCTGACGGCCCCTACCACTTTTCTCAGGCCAACTTCTTTTGCCCTGCGCGCTGCGCGTGCAGTAGCAAGGTTCATAAAATTAAGGCACGCTACCACCAGAATAAAAACCGCCACCACCATAAAAATGCGAACGTTCTGCGCATTTCCGTGACCGGGAATATCGGCCAGGAGATTGGAGTAGAGATGAATTTTGGCGAGCGGCTGCAGTATAAACGCCAACTTCAGCACCGATTCATGCTTCTTGTATATCGCCTGCATTTTCTTTTCGATATCCGCTATAGCTTCATCTGTTTGTGCTGCTTTGTCATTGAGCCGGATATAGGTGAAATTGTTAAAATTGTCCCACACATTATTTTTAAAATCATTGTTGGTGCGCGCGAAGAAACGTATGGGCTGCACAAAGTCAAATTTGAGGTGCGAATTTTCGGGGATGTTGGCGATCACACCGGTAACAGTAAAGTACTCCACCTGGCTGCCTTTGCCGATGGTCTTGTCGAGTACATCGGTGGTGCCAAAATATTTTAATGCCATGGCCTCGGTTATCACAATACCTTCGGGGTTGAGCAGAGCCGTTTCCTTGCTTCCCTTCACAAAAGGAAAATCGAACATCTTGAAGAAATTCGAGTCGGCAAACAAAAGGCGTTTCTCATCAAACCGGATGTCGCCCACGCGCATGAGGTCGCCCTTGAAGTTGGTGATGCGAACGGCATCTTCTATTTCAGGAATTTCAGTTTTGAATGTAGGACCCAGCGGTGCCGAAGATACTGCGGCATGCACTTTCAATTCCGGTAGCGTTGCTGTAATCCGGTAGATGCGATCGTAGTGGCTGTGGAAACGGTCGTAGCTCAGCTCATCATTCACCCACATGCCGATGAGGGCGGTACAGCTAATGCCCAGAGCAAGGCCGAAGATGTTAATAAATGAAAAACCTTTTTGACGGAGCAGATTCCGTATCGCTACTTTAATGTAATTGCGGATCATAAAAGAAGGGGAAGGTTACGGGTTAAGACGCCCAACACTACCCGAAGGTTACACCCGGGGCCAGACTTTAATTGCGGAAGGAGCCTGATCTAAGCTATTTCTTCTTTTTCTTCGATTGAATGGCTACCGGAATGACATCCGCTAATTCGAGTTGTTTAACCATATCAGCTACGGTCGCTTTGTACTTCTTGAAGTGTTCCGTCTGAATGTGCGACTGATAGGCAGCGACACTGGCGTACGTTTCCAATATGGTGATCTTATTAGGGCTAATCTTGTCCTGCACGGCAGAATATGCCAAAACTCCGTCTTCGTATTTCAAGGCAGATTGCATCTGCGCTTTTAACGCCACCAAGTAATCACCCAGTTTGGCGCTGTCAACTGTGATTTTAGCAATTCGCATATACGTTGTCATGTCTTGCGCTATCGAATTCCGCAATCCAAATGTCATCATAATAATCGTGCAGATTAATAGTCGTCTGTGTAGTAATTTCATGTTAGTTGTTTTAAAATGTTAAGGCCGCGAAGCTGACAATAAACAAAACTACAACCCGCACTGAACCCCGCGTGGTATTTCCAATAGAATAAAAATCGTCAAATACTTTCAGAAATGTCAATTTTCCAATTGTTAGCTAAGAGCAATCAATAAAACAAGACTCATTTTTGACTAATTCATGCGGGTGCTTTATTTTTCCAGCCACCTTTAAGTACTTATGATAAAGAGAAAGCATTTGCTTGTTCTGGTATTGATTTTTTTTAGTTCAACATATAGAACATTTGCTCAAATTATTCTTGCGGATTCGATCAGGCAAAAGGATTCTCTTCTGATTAAGTCCAATTTGATCACAACTCCTGTGAAAGCCCTGGGAAATTTTGCCATAACACCTTATGATAAGATTGGTTTTCAGACGTATGCCGGTAGCAGCGTCTTGAATGTGCTTCGCGGGCATTCGCCCAATTTTTTGCTGGGGCCGAATGCCACAAGCCCTGCAGGAGTAATGGGCTCACTGCTAATAATTGATGGCCTTCCATACGGTACTTCAATAGACGGCTATTATAACTTCAATTCATTTGAGTATAAAAGTATTTACGCCTTTCGCAGTGGCAATGCATCAGCTATGTACGGTGGTGTTGCATCCAATGGTTCTATCTATTTGCAAAGTAAAACGGGGGAGGGGATTATGCGACCCACATTCGAATTCAATTCTTCTTCAACCATAGTATCCGAACCAGGTGTAATCAATAGCGAGCCCACAACAATACGGCAATGGGTGTATACCAATAGCTTGGCTTATCAACAGGATTTTGGAATCGTAGACACCCGAGTCTCCTATTCATTCTCCGCACAACCGGAAGATAATTCTACATTCAAAAGAAAATCTAACCGCCATGCCGTTAAAATAAATACTGGCCTGGCACTCGGGTCGAAGTTTAGGGCAAGGCTCATACTGGATCACTACTTTAGTCCATCGAATTATCAGCAGGAATACTTTATTCCGGGGCTGCCACCCACAACTGGTATTGATGATGTGGAAGAGCTTCAAAAAAATCTTCAGGCCAATCTCCAGATGCTATATCACATCCTGCCTTGGCTGTCAGTATCATCACAAAGTTCACTATCCAAGCTGAATGGTGAGAGCAGCACCAATCTTGACACAGGGCCGGAAAGTGAACAGCAACTCAAGAGAACCCATGCGAATCTTTTTGTCAATGCAAACCATAAGCTTTTTGAAAACTTATCCGTCAATGCATTTGTAGGAGGGCAATACCAAAAATATAGAATGGGTCGCGAGCTTAGGACCAGCACAAGTTCTCAAGGTGCATCCGCTGAAACTGAGACCAAGACGCTTTTGGCTGGCGCTGGATTACAGTTTAAAGATTTCCTTTTTGAAGATTTTACCTACAGAAAGGATTTTTTCAATGTGTTCGGACCCGACCATAATTCTGCACCGACTTACGCTTTTAATACAGCGTTTGTCTTTAGCGATGCACTGAGGTTGAGAAGTTCATTGCTCTCGTGGGGGAAATTGAGGGCAAGTCTTGGCAACGCCAGTGCAGCCTTCAGGCAGCTATATCCTGATTTCCTAACTACTGAGCTGCGCAGCGCTTACTCCAACCCTAGCATCCACGCAAGCTCTAAATTTATGTCAGAGTATGGAGTGGATCTCGGGTTTGCTGGTGGGCGAATAGGCATTGCCGTCAATTATTTCAAGAATAATGAAAAGGATTTGCTCGTCTTAAATTGGGTTCCTGGGCCTTTTGGCACGCCCAGGGTAAGTGTTATTGCAAACCGAGGGCCACTGAAAACCAGCGGTTGGGAAGCCATTGTAAACGGGGCTGTTCTCAAAAGGGCAAATCTACTCTGGGAGACAAAACTTATCTTGACAACCTATGAGACTAGTATTGGCTTTAATGCCTCTTATGCATCGATTGGTGCCGTTGGTTCTATTTTTGGCCATTCTGATTGGGCAGGAAGTCTTATGAACCAGGTAACATGGAAAGGTTTTTTCAGTTCGATTCTAATTGATATCCGAAAGGGTGAAGATTTTGTTTCGTATTATCCAACACGGCCCGGCTACACATTAATTGATGGCACGATGTGCAGCCTTCGCGATCTATCTGTAGGGTATCGCATCGTAAACATAGAGGCAATACATCTTCAGGAAGTTCAGGTTTCTGTTTCTGGAAGAAATTTATGGGAGAAGCATTCAAAAACTGACCTTGACACAGAATCCGGTGTTGGAGCTGTACAGAAAAATATCTGCCTCAGTCTAACAGTAAGTTTTTAGACCCAAAATTTTTTCACTTTTCAACATTTCTGCTGGGTTCGCCTGCAATGTTTTTAATGTGAAATGCAATTGCGAAAAGGTATTGTGGGGTTATAATGTGATTGTAGTATTGGTGTGGTTCGGGAATTTCCATGTTAGTTGTTTTTGTCTCATGGTTCAAGCCCTTCTTTTTTAAAGAACTGAACAAATTTGTCCAGGTCACCTTTCAGTTGCTCAAAAGCCGTAAGTCGTTCTTTCTTGACGTTGTATCCCATGGCAATACCCAACGAATCGTAGGCAACTTTTTTACTTCCAAAGTCTTTCTTCAATTTCTCCATGTGTTCTTTCTTAAAGTTATCCCGATTCACCAGGGCAATAATTTTAAGAATACCATTCTCCACCTCGCAGTCCACAGGATAACTGTTGAAATGCCCGCGCAGCATTACCTTACTGAGCATCCATTTACTGTTTTGATTTGTTGGTATGCGTTTGAAACCATTATTAACAAGGTCGCTGTACGGGTAGGTATTTAAAATTTTGTCGATTCGTTTATACTCTGAATAATCCTGGAGCACGCCAAGGGTTATGATGAATAAGGGAAATACAATTCCCGCAACTAACAAGATGGAGACAAAAAGTTCTATTGTGGGAACTTGTCCATTAAACTTTCCCCAGGCGAAAGCAATTAAAACAATTGTTGTGAAAATTATTGAACTCCACCTGAGCCCGAAAATGATTTTTTGTTTGTTGAGAGCTATAAACTCTTTCATACTTGGTTGAAAATTAATTTGTCAGAATGGTTGCGCAAACCTTTTATTCTTGTCTTTAAGCCTTGATTCGTGTCTTCACGGACCATGATTTTTTTATGTTACCTGTGGTGGGCGTCATGGCATGATTGGCAAACTGAAACTAACCATTTGATTGGTTCTTTCCCGATGTTTCTTTTTGCATATCTCTTGTGATGAACCTGAGTCGCACGAGCACCGCAGTACACGCAACGCCAGTTATCTCTTTTGAGTACGACATACCGTTTTCGTTGCCATTCGTCCGATTTAAGATAATTATTTCTATAGTAGTCACGTCTTTGTCTACGCTTTATATCAAACACCAACCTTTTAAATAGCCATATTCCTATTGCTGCTGCTATTAAAGCTACAAATTCGAAATTCATATTTGTCTGTCGACCGGTCTTTGTCGGCTTGGAGAAAACTTATTTCTTAAGCCTCTCGTTTCTCAAATCTCTTATAAAACCTAAATCATCAAGGCCCTTGTTCGTATAATCTATTGATGGGACACCGAACCCCGCCTGACACAAGTACATTGTTGTGGCCGCGTTTTTGTAGTCCGAACACTTTTAGAACTGGATGTCGTCACGGTCGCAATACCATTTAGGGTTTAGTTCATGTGCCTTACATGTCCCCATGAAATAGTCCTTTCCGATTTTGTTCGTGTAAGTAGTGTCACCTTTTTTTACGACTCTGAGTAGGGATTGATTGTCTCCATAAATTGCTTTCATCACTTTGTCGGACTTGTGGCATTTGGGACAAACCGCGAATTTCTCTTTTAATTCATATTGTCGGGGTAGGTTTATTTCCAATTTGTTACTCGTCTTTTTGTCAACCGATAGTAAGTAGAGTTCCTGCATTCCACTTGATGTCATAAAAATGTCCAGCTTACCGTACTTGTTGATTGAGTCTTTCTTGATTTCAACCAACCCCGTTTTGTCGGTCGGTATTTCTTGAATTGTCCGTCCCTTTTTCTTTACTGTTATTTGGTCAGTTCTCTTGGTCCAGACTTGGTTGTCCTCTGTTCTGTTGTAGTTGATTTTTATCTGGACAGTTGTGGGGTTGTCGACAATGATAAATAAAGTCAGTATGGTTAATACGATAGCCTTCATATTAATTCAAAAATGCGCCACAACGTCCGTATATGCACTATAACCTTATCAATTCTTTATTTTCTTCTTCTATATTAATTATACAGCTCCTTGAACTTCCTCTTTCCCCGTTCCAAAAACTCTACGAATTTTTGAGGGTCTCGGTCATACGGCCAGGCATTGTTGTGCGTTGTGCCTCCCTACTTCAATGGTTTATGGTTTTCCCAATACTCTTTCGGTGTCACAATTTTAGTCCGTCTGTATCTTTTTATTGTGAAATCGTTAGTGTTTCCAGTTATTAAAAAGTCGGCCTTACTTTCTGAAGACAATTCCAAAAATTTATTGTCGTCCTTGTCCGAAATAATGGTCAGTTTGCTTGTTGGAAAAAACTTAGTCGATTTTGCTTCGATGTCGGCAATGAGCATCTCTGCCTTGTTTACGAAGTCGGAATATTTTTGAAATCTCTTTCTTTTAAAGACCGAGTAGTATTCCTCCAGAATTTCATCTGAAACACATAAGTCAATTTTACCCTCAATGAATAATTCGTTAACAATATGGTAAGAGTAACCCCGCTGAATTAGTGCGGAAACAAATACATTCGTATCAATTACGATTTTTTGCATTCTTCCTTACGGCCTTTACTTCTTTGGTAATTTCATCCATTGTCAGTTTAGAAAGTCCGTATTTCTCGGCTAACGCAATACATTTATTCAACGTCTGCCTTGTAAGTTCCCTGCTTACTAAGTCCACGAATTCGGAGAAAGAAATTCTGTCCTTCTTAATTCCGAATTTATCCAATTCAAGATCCGATATTGAAATATTTAGAGTCCTCATATCCTTATCTTATTTTGTCCCAATTTAATAAATATTCGCATCACTTTTTGTTAGGGTGGCATTACTTAAGCCTTGGTTCGTGCGTCTTTGTCACGCCCAGAATTTCCACCAAGTTTTCTCATGTCTTTGTCTTTCTATTTCAATCTCTGAGGGTGGTCCGTCAACTAGTCCGACAACAACCATCTCCAGTTTTTTATAAAGTGTTTTCTTTTCCTTTATCTCGTCACTCACAATTTTCTCATATAGTTCTAACATTTCAAGTCTATCAAATTGCAGTGAGCCTTGTCCTAATGAAATATAGTTTTGGATAGGGAACCAATCTTTATCAAGGAGCCATAAGTCGTCATCTTCGTCATACCATGAATGTCCTGAAAGGTATAGTTCAAATCCATCCCATACTTTTTGAAGTCCAAAGTTAATTGCCACAATTTTTTGCTTGTCTAAAGCTTCTATCTCATGTGTCCAATTCGACACTACTTCTTTTATTCCGCCCTGAATTGTTTTATGAGTCAATTTCATGTTGAAATTTCGTTGGATGTCCGCGAGGCTTGCCACCCAACACCCGTATATACACTATAACCTTATCAATTCTTTATTTTCTTCTTCTATATTAATTATACAGCTCCTTGAACTTCCTCTTTCCCCGCTCCAAAAACTCTACGAATTTTTGAGGGTCGCGGTCATAGGCATAAGGCCAGGTCAGTACTTTTTCATCTTTGCCAACCAGCACATAGTAAGGCTGGGCGTTGTTTTCCAGGTTGGCAATTTGAATGTCGGCATTTTTCTTCCCAATGGATTTTTTCACTTTGCCATCGTATTTTGAAGTTACCCATTCCGCTTCAGGCAATTCCGTTTTATCGTCAACATAAAGGGCCACCACCACAAAATCCTGGTTGAGCCGTTGCAAAACACTTTTGTCGCTCCACACCACAGCTTCCATCTCCCGGCAGTTGGTGCACCCGTGGCCGGTGAAATCAATGAACAGAGGTTTGTTTTGCTCGCGCGCGCAGGCAATGGCCTGGTCGTAATCAAAATAACCCTTCAAGCCATGAGGCAAGTGCAGGAAATCGGTGTACTTAGGCTCCGCACAATTTTTATTTTCGTTTTTGGATTGAGTGAGCGCAACCAAATCAAAATCGCTGGTGTGGATGGGAGGCAGGTAACCGGCCAGCATTTTTAGCGGAGCGCCCCACATGCCGGGAGCAAGGTAAACCACAAAAGAAAACGTGACGACCGCCAGCAGCAATCGCGGAACGGTTATCGACTCAATGGCGCTGTCGCTTGGCATTTTTATTTTGCCGAGGAAATAAAAACCCATCATGGAGAAGATAACGATCCACAACGCAATATTTATTTCACGATCCAACAAGCCCCAATGATAGGCCTGGTCGGCAATGCTGAAAAACTTTAAGCACAAAGCAAGTTCGAGAAAACCCAGTGTAACTTTCACCGAGTTGAGCCAGCCACCCGATTTCGGCAAACTTTTTATCCACTCTGGAAACGCGGCAAACAAAGTGAACGGAATTGCAAAAGCGAGAGCATACGAAAACATAGCAAGCACGGGCTTCAGAATCTGGCCTCCTGCTGCCATAAATAAAACGTTGCCTACGATTGGAACCGTGCACGAAAACGATACCAGCACTAATGTTGCCGCCATAAAAAATATTCCTACCAAGCCGCCTTTCTCAGCTTGCTGGTCGGCTTTGTTTACCAACTGGTGCGGGGCGTTTATTTCGAACAAACCGAAGAAAGAAAGGGCGAATACGATAAACAAAACAAAGATCAGCAGGTTTGGCGCCCAGTGTGTGGCCAGCGCGTTAAGGCCCTCTGTGCCAAGCAACACCGCGAAAAGCGTTCCGGCAAGTGTGTAGATAGTAATTATGGAAATGCCAAAGACAATAGCTTTTCTTAATCCTTGTTTTTTTGTTTGGTTGTCACGAAGAAAAAATGTTACCGTCATGGGCAACATAGGAAACACACATGGTGTGATAATGGACGTAATACCCAGGATGAACGCGAAGAGTAAATATCCAAAGAAAGATTCCTCGCCAATAGTTGGCTCTCCTTCCAAAATACTTTTATCAAGGATGGGGCCTGTGTTTTTTCCGTACTTAGTTTCCGGCTTAATTTTTTTTACGGTATCAACCGCGTTAGTATCAACGTTGAGCTCAACTTTGGTTTCAACTTTTGGTTCAATATTTTTTACGGGAACTTTTTTAGCCTCCTGCACGGCCAATTTATTAAAAGCAAAATCACCGCTACCGGGAACACATTTACCACCCACTTCGGTGCAAACCTGAAACTCGTAAGAACCGGTTACGCTAAACGGGGCGGCCAAAACTTTTACATGCTGCCTGAACTCGGCTGTCTTTTTAAAGATCTTTACATCGCAATCAAAAACTTCATCATGCTTATCTTTTGGATGAACCGGCACAACTCCACCAACAAGTTCGTAGCTCTTATCGGGGCTAAAAGTGAACGTTGTTTTGATCGGTCCATCCTCGCATGGAAATTCGGTAGAATAGAGATACCAGTTGTTGTCAATGGCAACAGAGAATACCAGGTCCAGTTCATCGCCAACCTTAGCCTCGGAAACAGAAGTTGAAGTTGACCAGTGGGTAGGTTCCAGTATCTGGGCGTTTGCAGCCGACAGGATACAAACCGACAAGACCAGGACAAAAAACTTTTTCATTTTATACATAAGCATAAACGGAACGTAAAAATAAGACACTATTGATATGAAATAACCTGAAACCCATCTCAAAATCCCCGTCATTGCGAACTAAGTGAAGCAATCCTGATTTTCGAAGCTCCCGGTTTTAACAAGTCAGGAACATTCGTGTAATTCGTATCCACATGCTCAAGGCTAAGTTGAACGGAAAATCGTATGATGTGTTGCTCAGCAATGACCGCCTGGTTATTGACGGCAACCCGTTAGAATGGGATATTGTCCGCCTGTCAGCAACGAGTTTTCATATTCTGAATAAAAACAAAAGCTACTCGGCAGAGTTGATCGCTCACGATAAAACAACAAAAACGATTACGCTTAAAATCAACGGCTCCATTCATAAGGTCGAAATTAAAGATCGCTACGATTTGCTTCTCGAAAAAATGGGCTTGAGCAGCGCTGGCGCTGGAAAAATTATTTCCGTAAAGGCGCCTATGCCTGGCTTGATCCTGAAGGTGAATGTTGAGGCGGGCGACAAAGTTAAAGCGGGTGACGGCCTCGTTGTATTAGAAGCCATGAAAATGGAAAATATGATCAAGGCTTCTGCCGATGCCACGGTGGCAGTGGTTAAAATTAAAAAAGGAGATAGCGTGGAAAAGGGACAAATACTGGTGGAATTTCAATCATGATAAATTACGATTCATTTACCCTGGACAATGGACTCCGGGTTTTTGTGCATGAAGACCCGACCGTTCAAATTGCGGTAATGAATATTTTATATGATGTGGGCTCGCGCGATGAAAACCCAAATCGCACAGGCTTTGCCCATTTATTCGAGCACTTAATGTTTGGCGGGTCGGTAAATATTCCAAACTACGATACTCCCCTTCAATTGGCTGGCGGGGAGAACAACGCCTTCACCAGCACAGATATAACTAATTATTATTTAACTGTTCCGGCCAATAATCTGGAAACAGGCTTTTGGCTGGAGAGCGACCGCATGTTGTCGCTGGCGTTCGATAACAATGCCCTTGAGGTGCAGCGCAAAGTTGTGATCGAGGAATTCAAACAACGTTATCTCAATCAACCTTATGGCGATGTTTGGTTGAAACTGAGACCCCTGGCGTATCACACGCATCCTTATAAATGGGCAACCATCGGGAAAGAGATCGCGCACATTGAGCAGGCTACTATGCATGATGTTAAGGATTTTTTCTTCCAGCATTATTTGCCAAACAAAGCTATCCTGGTGGTTGCCGGGAATGTAAAATTGGAGCAGGTAAAGCAATTGTCGGAGAAATGGTTTGGGCCAATCCCTTCGCGTGAAGTTGGGGCAAGAGCTTTGGAAAAAGAGCCAAGACAAGCGGAAAAACGGGTTTTAACAGTCGAGGCTTCCGTACCAGCCAATGCCTTATATAAAGCCTGGCACATGCCGGGGCGAGGTCATCACGATTACTATGCAGCCGATCTATCCAGCGATATTTTAAGCCGTGGGCACAGCAGCAGGCTTTATCAGCAGCTTGTAAAAGAAAAAGAAATTTTTACGTCCATATCCAGTTTTGTTACCGGCACTGCCGATCCGGGTTTGCTGGTGGTGAGTGGAAGGGTAAAGCCCGGAATTGAACTAGAAGATGCAGAACAGGAACTTGATAAAATTATTGAGAAATTTTTAAAGGAGGGTCCTACCGAAGAAGAGCTGGAGAAAGTAAAGAACCAATCCGAGTCCACCATAGAATTTGGGAATGTAGAAGTAATGAACCGGGCGATGAACCTGGCTTACTCCGCGTGGCTTGGCGACCCCAATTTGATCAACACTGAAATGGAGAGCATCCGAAAAGTTTCAAGGGAGGACATTAAACGGGTAGCCTCAGAAATTTTAAAAGAAGAGAATGCGAACGTTTTGTATTATCGGGCAAAGCCAAAATAATTTTGCTGTTCTTTGTGAATAAAGTGAAATGAGATGAAACTGCGCGTAGGCCTCGGCTTTGATGTTCACCCGATTGAAACGGGTCGGGAGTTTTGGCTTGGAGGAATTAAAATTTCTTCGGAGAAAGGCGCTGTCGGTCATTCCGATGCCGATGTGCTCATCCATGCCATTTGCGATGCTTTACTAGGTGCTGCAAACTTGCGCGACATTGGCTTTCATTTCTCCAACAAAGACCCCCGGTGGAAAAATGCCGACAGCAAGATTTTCCTGGCTGAAGTAATGAAGTTGCTTACCGAGAAAAACTGGAAAGTAGAAAATGTTGACTGCACTGTGTGCCTGGAGGAGCTCAAAGTGAACCCGCACGTGGCAGCGATGAAAAAAGTTTTAGCCCCGCTGATGAACATAACCGAGGATGATATTTCCATTAAAGCCACCACATCCGAAAAACTTGGCTACGTGGGCCGTGGCGAGGGAATAAATGCCATGGCTGTTGCTTTGATTTGCAAGAAATAATTTTTAGTGAGCGCCTTATCAATCATTACAACTTCCGATGGGTCGCATACCATTAGGAACGAATCCACTGGCGACACCTACCACTCCATTCATGGGGCGATACAGGAATCTGATCATGTTTTCATCCGAAGCGGGTTGCAATATTTTTTTGGATTAAGCTCCGCAGAAAAAGTAAGGATACTTGAAGTTGGATTCGGCACTGGCCTTAATGCGCTTTTAACTCTTCAGGCCATTGAAAATAAAAATGTGTGCGTGGAATATTTTACGGTTGAGCCATTTCCGCTTTCCAGCGCTTTGTTCAGCAACCTGAATTACACGGCTTCCGAAAATTCGTATTTCAAATTACTGCATGAAGCCCCGTGGGAAACATCCATCAACATCAACAATAATTTTTCGCTCACTAAAATCAAAAGCACGGTTCAGGAAGTTGAATTACAAAACAATTTTTTTAATGTAGTATATTACGATGCCTTCGCACCCAACAGTCAGCCTGAAATGTGGACGCTGGATGTATTTAGAAAACTAAAAAACCTGGCGGCCACGCCATCCGTGTTCGTTACCTATTGTGCTAAGGGCCAGGTTAAACGCGATTTGAAAACAGCAGGATTTCTGGTGGAGAGCATTCCCGGCCCACCGGGAAAAAGGGAAATGGTGCGGGCAAGGTTGGTTTAATCTCAAAGCTTAAAATGCCTTAAACCCGTCAAAAACGCTGTTTTATCTTTTTTTCACAAGCGGAATCCGGTACATCAGGTAATAACTAAATCCCCACCACGGCTTCTTGAACGTGAGGCCATAGCCGGGGATGTCGTAGGTTTGAAGCTGCTGATCTTTGCTAAAGCTCGGATATAGTTTTATGCGACCGGTGTAGCCCATCCAAAACGATTTCATGATTTTCACTTTCAATCCAGTGGTCAACTCCAGCCAATTGGCTTTAAAGTTTTTGTTTTCAAGGGAACTAGGTACAGAACCAAATTCCGGAGTGGTTATGATGTAATCGAGTTTTTCATTAAACCTGGAGTGACCAAACCTAAACCCGAAAAAAAACATATTTTTATCCGGATCCTTTTTTAAAAAATTCGCGTCCACACCAACTCTCCAATAATTTCCTGAATTAGAGTAGTCGCCATTTTCCAAAACCATTTCGCGCGCCCAATGGCCTACTTCAAGAACTAAATAACTGTTTTTAAAATCGGTGTCGGCATTCAATTCCCATCCTTTAAAATCTTTTGAGACGATCGCTACTATCGGGGCAACAACATCAACGCCAATGCGGACGCCCGTGGGGATATAAGGATTGCGCATGGAATCATTTTGCATGATCATTTGAGCTTGCACAAAACCTGTTGCGAATACCAGGAGGCTAAAAATATAGTTTGATATTCTCCGTCTCATTGGATGTTAGTTCATGTTGGCTGATCGTTAACTCCTGGACAACAGTAGCCGCTGCGTCCGTCAGGGTAAGTAAGTCTATTACTTTGCATTCGGGGGCGAGGGGAAATGTATGGCTTATGTAGTCAATGTCGAGTGTGGCAATTTTATTTTGATAGTAGAGATAATAAGTCATTTCCTTAACGGCAGGATCGAGCGGAAGCAAAACAGTTGTAATGCTATCCACTTCATTTTTATACATCACGGAGTCTTCCCAACCCTCGATTATAATGGAGTCGATCAAAATTTTTTTCGATTTCTTATCCGAGAACTTATAGAAATTCACTTTCATCTTGTTCGATGAAATATCCGTGCAGTCCCCCTTTTCAAAACAAGAGAACAACGATAATGCCAATGCAATTAACGGGAGGTATTTCATTTTAATATGGCGGCAAATATAGATGTCTGATGACCGATGACCGATGTTTGAGTATGACATTTTTTTGACATCGGTCATCAAACAATAGACATCGGACAATTTCCTACCTTTGCCTCCCTTGAAAATTTTTTTGTGAAAGCAAAACCATCATACAGTAAGAAAGTAAATATCGTAACACTGGGCTGCTCCAAAAACCAGGTGGATTCCGAGGTTTTGCTTACCCAACTGCGCGGCAACGGGGTAGATGCCGTGCATGAATCGGGGCAAGACGATGCCCAGGTAGTGGTGATAAACACATGCGGCTTTATTGATAATGCCAAGCAGGAATCCATTGACACTATTTTGCGGTACGTGGATGCCAAGCAGGAAGGCCTGGTAAAAAATGTTTACGTTACCGGCTGCCTTTCGCAACGATATAAGGACGATCTTGAAAAAGAAATACCACTTGTTGATGGCTGGTTTGGCACACGAGACTTGAGCCGCTTACTGAAAGTTTTTAAGGCCGACTACAAAAATGAATTGGTTGGCGAGCGCATACTTACCAACCCGGGGCATTACGCTTATCTTAAAATTTCAGAAGGCTGCGACCGGCCTTGCTCGTTTTGCGCCATTCCGCTGATGCGGGGAAAACACATCTCCAGGCCAATTGAAGAATTGGTGAAAGAAGCAAAAAATTTAGCTGCACAAGGCACCAAAGAGCTGTTGTTGATCGCACAGGACTCTACTTATTACGGACTTGACCTGTACAAGAAAAGAAACCTGGCCGAGTTGTTAAAAAATTTATCGGATGTAGACGGCATCGGGTGGATCCGGTTGCACTATGCCTTTCCTACCGGTTTCCCAATGGACGCACTTGACGTGATGAGTGAACGTGAAAACATTTGTAAATATTTGGATATTCCGTTGCAGCACGGCTCCAGCAACATGCTTCAGTTGATGCGGAGAGGAACCACTCGCGAAAAAACGGAAGCGTTGCTTCAAACTATTCGCGAAAAAGTTCCGGGGATTGCCATACGCACCACGTTTATTGTTGGCCACCCGGGAGAAACAGAAAAAGATTTTAATGAACTGCTCAGCTTTGTGAGTGAGTCCAAATTCGAACGGGCCGGAGTTTTTCAATACTCGCACGAAGAGAATACACACAGCCATTCCATGCCCGATGATATTCCTGCTGAAATTAAACAGCAACGCACCGATGAATTAATGGAATTGCAGGAAGGAATTTCACTGCAGATCAATCAAAAGAAAATAGGCCAAACGCTAAAAGTGCTGGTAGACAGAAAAGAGGATGGAAATTTTATTGGACGCACCGAACACGATTCGCCTGAAGTGGACAACGAAGTTGTGATTCAAAGTCCGGGAACTTATTTAAGAGTGGGCGATTTCGTACCGGTAAAAATTATTGAGGCCTCCGAGTTCGATTTGCATGGTGTGCCGCTAATATAATCTTTGGTGTTCGGTAAACTTTCAGTCGCATTTGTCGTTATTTTTCGGAAAATGTTAACCCGCATAGTATCCAGCTGCTAAGATGAAGCACTCTCAAATTTCCTTCGAGCAGTCAAATTCGTTCACCCCGTTTTTTCTGGATTATATCAATCAAAAACCTGCTTTAAAGGCATTTTATCAGGCTTTTCCGACCATTGGCAATTTCAAGGAGCAATTGGAATTGAAAGGCAAATCCTTTCCTAAACAAACCCGAAACCTTTTGTCTGAACGATTGATCGATCAGTATGAAGGGTTTACGATATCCGATTCGGTAAAAAATAATTTAACCGCGCTTCGTAACGCAAAGACTTTTACGGTCGTCACCGGCCATCAACTCAATATTTTTACCGGGCCGCTCTATTTCATTTATAAAATCATAACGGTGATTAACGCTTGCAAGAAATTGAAAGCGGCTTATCCCGATTGCCAATTCGTTCCGGTTTACTGGATGGCATCAGAGGATCATGACTATGAAGAGATCAGCACATTTTCGCTTTATGGAAAGAGTTACAAATGGCAAACCGGGCAGACCGGGGCGGTGGGCCGATTTTCTCCTGACGGTTTAAAGGAATTAATGTCGGACTTGCCTGGAGAAATTGGAATTTTCAAGGAGGCTTATACCAAACACAAAACATTAAGCGAAGCCGTGCGATGTTATGTGAATAATTTATTTGGTGATGAGGGCCTGGTGGTTATTGATGCGGACGATCGGGAATTGAAAAAACTTTTGGCGCCTGCGATGCGCGATGATTTATTTAAACACACAGCAAAGAATCTGGTTGAACAAACAAATGCCGCGCTGGAAAAGGAGGGCTATCATCCGCAGGTATATGCACGCGATATAAATTTTTTCTTTTTAGAGGGTAACGTTCGGGAAAGAATTGAAACAACAGATAGGGGATTCATTTTGTCGGATTCCCGGAAATTATTTACAAAAGATGAAATTGAAAAAATTATTGAGCAGACCCCGGAGAAGCTCAGCCCGAACGTAATCCTCCGGCCGCTTTACCAAGAGGTGATCTTGCCCAACGTGGCCTACGTTGGCGGGCCTGCCGAAAATGTTTACTGGCTTCAACTGAAATCAGTTTTTGATCACTTCAAAATTCCTTTCCCGGTATTGCTTCCCCGGAATTTTGCTTTGGTGATGGATTCCTCCGTGTCCAAAAAATTCGGCAAAACAGGAGTTGAAGTGGCGGATCTTTTCCTTTCCAAAACCGAACTAATTAACCGGTTCATACGCAAGCATGCCAGCCACAAGCTGGAACTGAATAAGGAAAAGGCAACGTTTGAAATGTTTTATAATCTTATAAAGCAAAACGCTGAAAAGATTGATAAAACCCTTGGGCAGCTGGTGCAAGCCGAGGCAAAGCGCACCTCTAATTCATTGGAAAAAATAGAACGAAAATTATTGAAGGCCGAGAAACGCTTTCAGTCTGATAAACTCCGGCAAATAGAAGAAGTAAAAGACAAACTCTTCCCCAACGGAAGTCTGCAAGAGCGCACTGAAAATTTTCTAAACTTCTACCAGCCCGATCCGGGCTTCATCAAAAAAATATCACAACTTTTTGATCCTTTTGATTTCAGGATGAATATCTTTCGGAATGACTAAGCAGGAACTCCGCAAAATTTATTTAGGCAAGCGCGATAAGTTGGGCGAGTCGGAGTATGAAAGGTATTGCAAGATGATTGTGCAAAACTTTTTTAATCACGGGAACGTGGCGTCCATCAGTACGTTGCACATTTACCTGGCGATTGTGGAAAAGAAGGAGGCCGACACCTGGCCCATATTAGACAGGCTAAAGCGCGAAAATCCACACATCCGGATTGCTGTTCCTAAAATAAGCGGAAACGAACTGGAGCATTACTATTATGAAGGCCTGCACCAACTCGACCAAAACCACTTTGGTATTTTTGAACCCACTCACGGCACTCCTGTTTCCCTGGATCGGATTGATGCGGTGATCGTTCCCGTTTTGGTAGCCGACAAGCAGGGCAATCGCCTGGGCTATGGCCGTGGATACTATGACCGGTTTCTTAGCCAGTGCCCTCCCAATTGCAGAAAAATCGGGCTTTCTTTATTTAACCTGGAAGACCAGGTGCCGGTTGATGACTGGGATGTGAAATTGGATTTAGTAATTACGCCTTTTGGCGCAATGAAGCCGGTTGCGTAGAAGTTAGCCTTTGCCCCAGGTATCAATTCCCTGAAAATTCTGCATTAGGTTTTTACATTTATTCTGTGAAATATTTAAAATCAAGGTCAGAATGAACCTGCCATGAATTTTTTATTCAGACTATAGATACTTTTGAAAAAATTCATGTTGGTTTGTCTTATGCGCGAGCCATTTTTCATCAAGCGGAACAAAGCCCGGTGGGAAGAATTTGAAGCGGTAGCAAAAAATCATCAAAGCGCCCCGCCTGATAAACTGGCTGATCTGTTTGTGCAGGTAACCAACGATCTCTCTTTTGCGCAAACACAATATCCCAACAGCCGGGTAACAAAATATCTGAACGGGCTCGCCACACAATTGCACCTGGGCATCTATAAAAACAAACGTGAAGAGACCAGTCGGTTTATAACCTTTTGGAAATATGAAATACCGGCCACTATGGTAGAGGCCCGCAAGCCCATGTTGTATTCGTTCATCATATTTATAGTGGCTTGCATCATGGGAATTGTGTCCACCTTAAACGATGACACCTTTGTGCGTTTAATTCTTGGCGATGGCTATGTGAATATGACCCTTGAAAATATTAAAAATGGAAACCCTACCGCTGTTTATGGAAGCGCGGATCAGGGCGTGATGTTTTTATACATCACGTTAAACAACATAATGGTTTCTTTCAAAGTATTTATGTTTGGTGTAATGGCCACCATCGGTTGTGGGTTCTACTTGTTTTATAATGGATTGATGGTGGGCACCTTTATGACGTTCATGGGTAGTGAAGGAGAACTAACCCAAGCGCTCCCGGTTATTATGTTGCACGGCACAATCGAACTAACTTCCATTGCAATTGCCGGTGGAGCTGGTTTTTTGATGGGCAACAGTTTACTTTTTCCCGGCACCTATACTCGTTTAACATCTTTTAAGAATGGAGCGATCAAGGGAATGAAAATAGTGGTAGGCCTTGTTCCATTTTTTATCATCGCTGGTTTTATTGAATCGTTCGTAACCCGCTACGGATTCATGCACTGGTCCATAAAAACAGCCATCATTGGTGGTTCGGCTTTTTTAATGATTTGGTACTTTATTATTTACCCAATAAAACTGAAAAGACATGGCAACATCTGAGCCTATCGAATTCCAAAAAGTACGCGACTTCAGCAACAAGCTTAACGTTACGTTTGAGTTCGTTTCACAAAACTTCAAAAGCCTGACCAGGTGCCTGCTTTACTTGGTCGGTCCCCCTGCTTTGGTCACCAGTTTATTGTTCGGCTCGGTGTTTGGCGATTACATGAAGGCCGTAATGGGGATGGCCGGTCCCGGAGGGCAAGAAGCTTTTACCAACTTTCTTACCTCTATAAATTTCTGGTTGGCCGTGGGCTTGGCATTGATCGTGGCCACCATAACGGGGGTTATGATGACGGCAACTGTAAATAATTTTGTAATTCTTTACCGGGAAAAACAAGGTACAAACATTGAAGTGGAAGAAGTTTGGGATCGGGTAAAGAAAACATTCGGAATGTATTTCTCTACTTTAATTGGTTACGTGTTTGTGGCCATTGCGGCCTACATAGTTTTTCTCATTCCGGTGGTTGCTTTCGTGGCTGTTTCACCCGTTATAGTATTCTTCCTGGCTTTGGCTTTTATTGTTGGTATTATCTACCTGTTTATTGCTACATCTCTTGTGTTTACCGTGAGAGGGTTTGAAACCCAAAGTTTTTTTGGATCCCTTTCCCGATCCATGTTTCTGGTTAGAGGAAAATGGTGGAGCACATTTGGACTCACGATGGTTTTTTCCATTATCGTCTCCACCATCTCATCGGTTTTTATAATTCCGTGGTATGTTATGTTCATCATCACCACGCTGCATAATGTAGAACGCGGCATGAGTTCAATGCCTGGTGAAAGCAATTCCATGCTCACAATTATATCCTTTAGCCTCTACTACCTGGTTTATTATGTTTTGGGCTCGTTGCCCCAATTGGCGCTTATTTTTCAATATTTCAACCTGGTAGAACGAAAGGAAAGCCGTGGGTTAATGGAAAAAATGGGCGATTTAGGAACGGGCAACCAGCCGCCACCTCCTCCTCAAACTGAACACTATTAAGCTCGTTGCCGATTTTTTTGATAAAGGTCAATGTTGCGCCTCCCCTTCATAATCACAATATTTTTCATTTTATTTTCAAGGCCAGCAAACGCCCAGGAAGATTCTATACCGGAAATACCTCATGATCTGGATGCGTATTTAGATAGCGTTCAGTATACTGAAGAAGATTATGAATTTGACGAGCCGGTTTCTTTCTTCCCTGCCGATACCCTGCCCGTGCAACCCAGAGATTTCGATGAATCAATTCTAAAAGAACTTCGCGAAGACAAGGATTTTGATTACTCCGAACCACCTACTATTGGCGAAAGTTTGTGGGATAGGTTTTGGCAATGGATTGGACAGATAATCGGTAAAATATTTGAAGGAGCGATAACAACAAACTGGGGCCGTCTTTTTTTATATGCCGGATGTGTGATTGTGTTGGTGATTATTGTGATGGCGGTATTAAAAGTGGATGCATTTAAAGTATTGTTCAAGGGTGCCGATATCGCCTCCGGTAGTGGTGTTTTCCATGAAAATATTCACTCCATGAATTTTGAAAGCTTAATTCAGGAAGCAATTGGAAAACAAGATTTCCGGAATGGAGTCAGGCTTGTGTTTTTGTATTCTCTTAAACTTTTGTCAGACGGGCACCACATACATTGGGAAGCAGGTAAAACCAATCATGATTATCTTGAAGAGCTGAAGGCAGCTGAATTGAAACCAGGCTTGGGCGAATTGAGCTTCTATTTCGATTATGCCTGGTATGGTGGTTTCCATGTTTCAGAAACCCAGTTTGCGCGCGTGCAGAATATTTTTAACGACTGGAAAGGGAATATCCAATGAAGAAAGATTGGAAATATATTGTCTTTCTATCCCTGATTTTCGGATGCTATGTTTGGGTGCAACTTGGTGCCA
>Ga0315912_10001025_pt1 | contig 38115 bp, 30 predicted proteins | sample VfabasoilMG_FD_204469 | JGI IMG/M metagenome (GOLD analysis project Ga0315912, IMG submission 204469) | Garden soil microbial communities collected in Santa Monica, California, United States - V. faba soil | ecosystem: Environmental > Terrestrial > Soil > Garden | place: USA: California... | reverse complement strand
GGGCGGGGTAAAAAAAACGCCCCCCATCTATCAAATTGGCATAATTGTAAAAACGATGAAAATTATAGACAGGTCAGGGTAAAGAGGCAAAACAAAACTTAGCCTGTTTTACAGTTTCAGCTCTCGCAAAATTGACTCTCCCTCTCGCCCGTGCTACTATCCGCCACAGTCTACTCGGATTACCCCTCATCTTCTGTGGAAGGACACGAGCGATATGAAAGAATACGGCACTGAGTTTATTCGGAACGTCGCGCTAGTGGGGCATAGTGGCTCAGGGAAGACCTCGATGGCTGAGGCGTTTTTATTCAACACCGGCGTCATCTCACGGTTAGGCAAGGTCGAAGAAGGCTCCACCATCTCCGACTTTGAAGACGAAGAACGCCGCCGCAAAATTTCCATCTCCACCTCGCTGGTCCCCATCGAATACAAAGACTGCAAAATAAACTTTTTTGACACCCCCGGCTTCACCGATTTTGTGGGCGAACTAAAATCGGCGCTCCATGTCGCCGATGCCGCGATTGTGGTGGTAGACGCCGTCGCTGGCGTAGAGGTTGGCACCGAGTTGGCCTGGCAGTATTGCGATGAGCGCCACCTGCCGCGCATCGTGGTCATCAACAAGATGGATCGCGAGAACGCGAATTTCCAGAAGACCGTGGAAGCTGTGCAAAACACGTTCAATGCCAAGCTGGTGCCAGTGCAATTGCCGTGGGGCGAGAAGCAAAACTTTAAAGGCGTGATCGGTTTGCTGAACATGAAAGGCCGTCCGGGCAAGGGCGATACGTTTGTAGACATCCCCGCTGAATTTCAGGCCGCCGCCGCCGAAGCGCGGGTGAAATTGGTCGAAGCCGCCGCTGAAGGTGAAGATGTATTGATTGAAAAGTATTTAGGCGGTGAAGAACTAACCCAAGAGGAAGTGGTGCGCGGTTTTCACAAGGCGGTGATGACCGGGACGTTCGTGCCCGTCTACATCGCCTCCTCACTCACGGACACCGGCCTCAACCCCATTCTCGATGGCATTGTGCGTTACTTCCCCGCCCCCATCGAGGAGCCGCCCGTTCACGCGCACGGCAAGACCGGCGATGAAGATGTCGCCATCTCGGACACCAGCCCTCTATGTGCGTATGTGTGGAAGACTACGGCCGATCCATTTGTAGGCAAACTCACCTATTTCCGCGTCGTCTCAGGCTCATTGGCGACGGATCGGATTTGGAATCATTCCAAGAACGCCGAAGAGCGCGTGGGCACGATCAATATCCCGCGTGGCAAAGAGTTGATCTCGATTAAACAATTGCATGCGGGCGACGTTGGCGTGCTGGCGAAGTTAGGCGTCACGACCACGGGCGACACCCTAGGCGACAAGACTCATCCGCTCACGCTGGATCGCCCGAACTATCCGCAGGCGGTGTATTCGGTAGCGATCAGCCCCAAGACCCAATCCGACGCGGCGAAGATCAGCATGACCCTGACGCGCCTGTGCGAGGAAGACCCCACCCTACATTGGCACACCGAATCTTCCACGCATCAGACGATTTTGGAAGGCATGGGCGATCAACACATTGATGTCGCTATCCGCCGCGCCGAGAGCAAGTTCACGGTGGGGCTCCACGTCGAACAACCTAAAGTGCCGTATAAAGAAGCGATCACGCGGAAGAGCGACGCCATGCACCGCCACAAGAAGCAGACTGGCGGGGCCGGGCAGTTTGGCGAAGTGTGGTTGCGCTTAGAGCCGTACCATGAAGGCGATTTTGAATTTGCGGATGAATTGGTGGGGATGAACTTGTCCAAGAGTTATCTGCCGCCCATCGAAAAAGGCATTCGGAGTGTGCTGGAACGCGGCGTGATCGCCGGGTATCCAGTGAGTGGCGTCAAGGTCATTGTCTACGATGGCAAGATGCACGAAGTGGACTCAAAGCCGATGGCGTTTGAGATCGCCGGGCGCGAAGCATTTAAGAAAGCCGTGGAACAGGCGGGGCCGGTGTTGCTGGAACCCGTGATGCACCTGCGCGTGGTGGTGCCGGAACATCACATGGGCGATGTCTTGGGCGATTTGAACACCCGGCGCGCCAAAGTGGGCGGCATGGATCAAGAGAGCGGCAAGAGCATTATCACGGCTGATGTGCCCCTAGCCGAAGTGCGCCACTACGCCACCGAACTGCGCTCCCTCACGGGCGGGCGCGGCATATATTCGCTACAATTTGCGCGGTATGAGACCGTGCCGAATCATTTGGCGCAAGGCATCATCGCCGCGCATAAGAAGGAGCTGAAGGGGGAGGATGTGGAGGAGTAAGAGTTTATCGCCCAACCCAGATTAGGTTTCGGGCAAAAAAACGGGTCAGCGCATGCTTTGCGCGCTGACCCGTTTTTTGCTCATTTGGTTTGCGGATGGGTTTACGAGGAAACACGAGTTGAAAAACGCAGGGGGTCAACAGTTAAGCGGACAACGCAAGCGGATAGATGCGCTCGGCATGGAGGCGTAGACTGGCATAAGCCAAACATGCCAAAATATCGTCGTGCGTCAAGCCGGGATAGTTGCGGAGAATATTGTCTTCGCTCCAACCTTGTGCCAGCAGATCAATAATAAATTTAACCGCCAAGCGCGTGCCACGCACAACTGGTTTGCCAGTTAATATATTGGGATCCACGATGATGCGTTCTAACAAGGGCATAAGCAACTCCTAATCTTCTAATGGAGAACTTATTTCTTCTTCCCCACCTTCTTCTTTCCCCGATAAGGCGTCACGCGCAAAACGTGCATTTGGCAGTGATCGGAATAAAACAAGCGCGACTTGAGGCGGTCATCCAATTCTTTATCTTCAACCGCGGTCGTGATCACCGTCGGTAGTTGGGCGTCGAAACGATAGTTGAAAATCTGGAAAAAGCGCTCACGGAAATAGCCCGCCGTCCCTGCCAAGCCGGGCATATCGTCTAAGACCAAAAACTCAATCGTCTTAACTTGTTGTAAGAGTTTGCCGTTCCGCTCGTCCACCTCGCGGTTGGGGGAACTCCGGAAGAGATCGCTGAGGTCTTGATAGGTGACGAAGATAACCGGTTTGCCGGTCTGCGCGCGTAGGTTGGCCATGGCCGCCGCCAAATGCGTTTTACCCGACCCATAGCCACCGGTGAACACCATCCACCCGCGCGGGTTTTCCACAAATTCGCGCGCGGCCCGAATGGCGTTGAGGAACATCTGGCGCGCCTCGCCGCTTAAATCCACGCGCGTATCCAACGTCTCGAACGTTTGATGCGCGTGGATCGTCAGGCTTGAAATATCCGAAGTGAGGTTGAGCTTGCCCGCGCGGAAGTCGGGCGCAACGATGGTGAGCGCGCTGACGATCTCGGCATCCGAAAGGCGGCTCGCGACGCGCTGATCAATATCTTTTAAATCTTTGTTGGTGGTGATGACGGTGGGCAGGCGCGCGTTGTAGCGATAGTTCAAAATTTGGTAGAGCTTCTCCGTGGCCCAAGGGGTGGGGCTCTCGGTGCCGAGGTCATCCAAGACCAAGATCGGCGCATCCCGCACTTCGTCAAAGCGTTCGCCGTAGGTCACTTCGGCTTGGGGCGCGTAGGCGGCGCGCAAATAATCCAACAGATCGGGGGTGTTTAGGAAGAGCACGGGCTGATGTTGCGCGAGACACTCATTGGCAATGGCGGCGGCCAGATGGGTCTTGCCGCACCCATAGGTGCCAGTGAGCAAGAGCCATTTTTCGGGGCGTGCGGCAAAGGCGCGACAACGGTCATAGGCGGAGCGCACCGTGGCGCGAATGTTCGGATCGGGGCTGACGCCCTCAGCCAGAAAGGTGTCGAACGTCTTGCCGGCCAGCGTTTCAGTGTTGCTCTCTTCGCGCAATTGGGAGGCGCGCTCTAGTTGTAGATTGGCCGCTTGGCAGGGGCAGACACGCAGTTTGCCAAAGTTCGGGCTGGTGATGGGGGCGTCGTCGCGCAGGTAGCCGACGCCGTGACATTGCCGGCAATGTGGGTCGCCCAACCCCAGCGTCACCCGGCGCGGGGCATTAGTCGGCGTCGGGGCGGTTGTCGGCGAATTCGAGATAGCCGTCATAGCGGCTAAGGTCTGCTTCAGGGGAAGAGGCATCTTCGGTTTGTTCATGGCGGCCCTCGGTGCGCATCCGTTCCAACACCGCTAAGATATATTTCAACTTGCGGGCGTTGTTTTTGACAGCGATGCGGATCGCGTCTTCGATCCATTGAGCGGGGTAGACCCGCTCGGCGTCGCGCAGTTCTTCGACGATCATCGGCGTCAGCGCGCCGATGTTTTGCTCATACACCACATAGATATTGGAGCGCCGGCGGGATAACGTCACGGCGGCCTCCGCCGTCGGCAGTGGTCGCCATTCGCCGCGTGTGAGCTTCTCCACCGCTTCGCGCCCCTTCTCGGTATTCATAAAATAGAGTTGGTGCGTGGCTTGGGCGTCTTCCAACAACACTTGCAAAAAAGTGCCGCGCGCCTCGGCGCGTTCCAGCGCGTCATCTAACATTTCCTCGGCTTGGCGTGGCGAGGGTGACAGACCCCGCATAAAATGTTCGTCTTCCGCAAAGTCCTCCCGGCTGAGGAAACGATAGGCGCCCTCTTTTAAATTCAACCGCCAAAACGCATAGAGCGTGACCTTCAACTCTGCCAGATGATCAATGATGGGCAACAGTTCGGTGAAAAACTGTTCGGGCAGTGGGAAGGCGTTGAGCTTGCCATCGGGGAAACCGGAGAAGCCGTGCATAGCGGAAGGCGGGAGGCAGTAGGCAGAAGGCAACCTTTGACTACTGGCGATAAATTACTATCTCACACTTCTGACAGATCTACCCGCCGCGTCTCAGCATTGGCGAATTTCGCCAGCGAGTCGAAGAAGATGAGTTCGATGCCGGGATGGGTGGGGCCGTTGCGGTGTTTGGCGACGATGATCTCGGCGATGTTTTTCTTCGCGCCCTCGCGTTCGTAGAGATCAGGACGATGGATGAACATGACGATATCCGAGTCTTGCTCCAGCGATCCTGATTCACGCAGGTCGGATAGCACCGGGCGTTTATCGGTGCGTTGCTCGACCGCCCGCGAGAGTTGTGCGCCGGCCAAGACCGGCACATTCAGCTCGCGCGCCAACGTCTTGAGATTACGTGAGATGCGCGACACTTCCTGGACGCGGTTCTCATTCCGCCCTTCGCCTTGCATCAATTGCAGATAATCCACGATCACCAAGTCGAGGCCGAACTCCTGCTCCAAGCGCCGGCACTTAGAACGCAGTTGGGTGGCGGTGACCGCCGGCGTGTCGTCAAGGAAGATGCGCGCTTCACTCAACACGTTCGCGGCTTGCACAAAGAGCGGCCATTCGTCATCTTTGATGTCGCCGAGCCGCAAGCGTTGCGAATCAATGCCCGTCTCCTGCGCGATCAGCCGTTGCACCAGTTGTTCATTACCCATCTCCAATGAAAAGATAGCGACGTGTTTCTTATGAATCTGGGCGGCGTTCTTGGCCACGCTGAGCATGAAGCCCGTCTTGCCGCTCCCCGGCCGCCCGGCGATGATGATCAGGTCCGAGCGTTGCATCCCGCCGAGCAGTTTGTCAACGTCTAAAAAGCCAGTGGGCACACCGAGTGGCTCGTCTTTATGCTCAAAGAGATATTTGATGCGGTCGTAATATTCGCTGATGGCCTCCCGAATGGGGGCGACTTCTTTGTTTAGGCGGTTCTCGCTGGCGGCGAACACCACCGCTTCGGCGTCGTTCACCACCTCGGCAATGTCGCGCCCTTCTTCATAGGCGAGTTTGGCGATGGAGGTCGCCGCGTCCATCAAGCGCCGCCGCGTGGCCCCTTCCTGCACAATCCGTGCGTAAGCCTCCGCGTGGAGCGAAGTCGGCACGGTATTGATCAGTTGCGTGAGAAAGGCTGTGCCACCCGCCTCGTCCAACTGGCTTTGGCGATCCAGTTCTTCCGAGACGGTGAGGACATCTACTGGCAAGCGTTGATCGTGCAGGCGCATGAAAGCGTCCCACACCCAGCGATGTTTATGCAGGTAGAAGTCGTCGGCTTTTAAGACGTGCGCGATGTCAAAGTAGGCGTCGGGGTTGATCAGGACACAGCCCAAGACCGCCTCTTCAGCTTCGAGGGAGTATAGCCCGGCGCGTTGTGGCCCAAAGTCTGTGTGGGCGTTGTCGGTCATGCGGAGCGCTTGGAGGGAAAACCCGCCCAGACCCTAGGTCTAAGGTCTAACCGCACGGGTTATTTTTCATCGTTCCCCTCAGGGGCATCGAGGTCATCGAGGTCGAGGGATTCAACGAAATCGGTGAAGGCATCCAGTTTGCCATCGGTAGCGGTGCCTTCGGTTTCCAGTTCATCGTCGGGGAGGACGGCGGCCTTGCTCATCACACCGTCTTCAATATAAATGGGGACATGCAAACGCACGGCCAGCGCCAGCGCGTCGGAGGGGCGGGCGTCAATTTCCAGGTGTTTGCCGCGCAATTCCATCACGATCCGCGCGTAGAACACATCATTGCGTAAGTCAGAAACGACGATATGTTCTACCTCCCCGCCCATTTCGGCGATCACGTTCTTGAGCAAGTCATGGGTGAGCGGGCGCGAGACTTCTACCTCTTGCAATGTCACGGTGATGGCGTCAGCTTCGCACGGGCCAATCCAGATTGGCAAGTAACGGTCGCTGTCCACATCCTTGAGGATCACAACCCGATGTTGCGACATCAAACTCACACGAATGCTATCAATTGTTACTTCGACCATAACCGTTTCTCCACAAGCTAGAAAGTCACGAGTATTCTAACACAGGCAAGAAGGCGAGGCAATTTTGAACGCGGTTTTATCTGCCGTTTAACGCATTCCTACCCACACTAAGGTACAATCCGCTCAAGACTGTTGTTTGCTAGGTGACTAACGTTTGGAGACCCCATGACTACCGACTTTCTCTCCCTTGCCCAATCGCTTGAAGCTGAAATGATCGCCCGCCGCCGCGATTTTCACCGCCACCCTGAACTGGGCTTTCAGGAAGTCCGCACAGCGGGCATTGTGGCGCAAGAACTGAACGCGCTCGGCTTGGAAGTGCGGACAGGGGTGGGGCGCACCGGTGTGGTGGGCTTGTTGGAAGGCGACCAGCCTGGCCCGACCGTGTTGTTGCGGTTTGATATGGACGCGCTCCCCATCGTGGAGGCCAACACCACCGATTACGTCTCGCAAAACACAGGCGTGATGCACGCTTGCGGGCATGATGGGCATACCACCATCGGGCTAGCGGTGGCGAAGATATTGATGCGTTATCGCAAAGAGATGGCGGGCACGCTCAAATTTGTCTTCCAACCCGGTGAAGAGGGTTGCGGCGGCGCGAAGGCGATGGTGGACGATGGCGTACTGACTGCCCCTGCTCCCGAACGCTCGTTGGCGCTACATATCTGGAACGACAAACCGATCGGCTGGGTAGCCGCCACCGATGGCCCGACCATGGCCGCCGCGGACAAATTTACTATCACCTTGCAGGGCAAAGGCGGCCACGCCGCTTCGCCCTATCAGACCAAAGACCCGATTGTGGCCGCCGCGCAGATCGTCACCGCACTACAAAGCATCCCCGCGCGTAATGTAGACGCACTGGAGAGCGCCGTGTTGTCTATCACTTCCATCAAGGGCGGCGAAGCCTTCAACGTGATCCCGGATGGCGTGACGATGCTCGGCACCGTACGCACCTTTCAACCCGCTGTGCGCGAATTGGTGATGCGCCGTTTTGAAGAAGTGGTGCAAGGCATCGCGCAGGCGATGCTCTGCTTGGCCAACATTCGTTATGAAGTCACCACGCCCGCCGTGATCAACCAAACCACTATGAGCGCGGAGGTGCGCGCGCTAGCACAAACGCTCCCCGGCGTGACGGAGGTCGTCGCCCACGAGCGCACGATGGGCTCGGAAGACATGGCGTACATGATGGACACTGTGCCGGGCTGTTACTTCTTCGTCGGCTCGGCCAACGCTGAAAAAGAGTTGAATTACCCGCACCATCATCCGCGCTTTGATTTTGATGAACGCGCGCTCACCCTCGGCGCGGCGCTGATGGCGAAGGCGGCGGCGCAGTATGTTTTGAGATAAATTCCCCATGCTATAATCCCATCATCCCTCTATTTTCTCGGAGAAAACCGATGACCACCCCTTCCCTCAGCCTGACCCTCACCGCCGAGCATGAGATGATCCGCCAAACGGCGCGCGACTTTGCCCAAAAAGAGATCGCGCCCATCGCCGCCGAATTTGACGAGAGCGGCGATTTTCCCATCACCACCATCAAAAAGATGGGCGCGCTCGGCCTGATGGGGATCGAAATGCCGGAAGAATACGGTGGCGCGGGAATGGACACCATTGCCTATGTCTTGGCGCTGGAGGAAATCTGCAAAGTGGATGCCTCGCACGGCACGATCATGTCGGTGAACAACTCGCTCTTTTGCAATGGCATTTACAAATTCGGCACCGAGGCCCAAAAACAAAAATATCTAAAAGCGGTGGCGTCGGGTGAGAAGATCGGCGCGTATTCGCTCACCGAGCCGATGTCCGGTTCGGATGCCGGGACGATGAAATCGCGCGCGGTGCGCGAAGGCGACGTATATGTGATCAATGGGCGCAAGTCGTGGGTCACCTCCGCCCCCGTCGCCGATTACATTGTGTTGTTCACCATGACCGCACCCGAGAAGAAACACAAGGGCATCACGGCCTTCCTCATTGAAACCGACCAGCCCGGCTTTGTGCGCGGCAAAAAAGAACCCAAGCTCGGCATCCGCGCCTCGGCCACCAGCGAGATCGTGTTTGAGAACTATCGGTGTCCGGTCGAAAACCGCTTGGGCGAAGAAGGCGAGGGCTTCAAGATCGCCATGACCGTGTTAGATGCAGGGCGCATCGGCATCGCTTCGCAAGCCTTAGGCATCGCCGAAGCCGCGTATGAAGCCAGCGTCGCTTATGCGAAAGAGCGCGAGGCCTTTGGGAGCAAGCTCGGTGAATTTCAAGGCACCCAATTCAAGATCGCGGATATGAAGACGCGCATCGAAGCCGCGCGTTTGCTCATCTACAATGCCGCCCTCGCCAAGATGAACGCCAAAGCCAGTGGCGGTCGCTACACATTGGAAGCTTCCATGGCTAAACTCTACGCCTCCGAGACAGCCATGTTCTGCGCGCATCAAGCGGTGCAAATTCACGGCGGCATGGGCTATAGCAAGGAACTGCCGGTGGAGCGCTTTTTCCGCGACGCGAAGATCACCGAGATTTATGAAGGCACCAGCGAGATTCAACGCATGGTCATCGCGCGGCAAGAGTTGGGGTTAAGGTAACCCTCAGTAACCGTGCCCGACAGTGTTGTTTGAAATCGTGAACCTATTCGCATGATCCCGGTCAATGCGCCACGCCTCGGTGCGCGCGAATTGGAATATGTGACCGAGTGTCTGCAAACAGGTTGGATTTCTTCTCAGGGGCGCTTCATTGAAGCCTTTGAAAAGGCTTGGGCGACCTATTGTGGCGTCGCGCATGGTGTGGCCGTGAGCAATGGCACGGCCGCGCTGGAGATCGCCGTCAAGTGTTTACAATTCCCCCCGGGCTCGGAAATCATCCTGCCAACGTTTACCTTCATCTCCTGTGCCCTCGCGGTGTTATATGCTGGGCATGTGCCAGTCTTAGTAGATGCTAACCCGCGCACCTGGGGCATAGATGTCACCCAAATCGAAGCCAAAATCACCTCACGCACGCGCGCTATAATGCCCGTGCATATTTACGGACATCCCGTAGACGTGGACCCGATCCGCGAACTCGCGCGCCAGTATGAGTTGGTGATTATCGAAGACGCCGCCGAAGCGCATGGCGCGCTATACAAAGGGCAACGCTGTGGGGGATTAGGCGACCTCGGCTGTTTTAGTTTTTTTGCAAATAAGCTGATCTCGACCGGTGAAGGCGGGATGGTCGTGACGCCTAAGGCTGAATATGCAGAACGCTTACGCGCTCTGCGCAATCTGGGTAGCCATCCTGAGCGGCGTTTTCTCCATACCGAGTTGGGGCATAACTTTCGCTTAACCAATCTCCAAGCGGCGTTAGGGTTAGCTCAATTGGAAGGCATTGAGAGCGCCTTAGCGCACAAGCGGTGGTTAGGTGCGGCGTATGCCAAACGGTTGAGCGTTTTGCCGGGGCTCCAATTGCTAGGGGAAGAGGCGTGGGCTACGCCGGTGTGTTGGATGTTCTGCTTAGTCTTAGATGACAAGCTCGGGTTGGATGCGACAGAATTGGCGCGCCGGTTGGCGGCGCGGGGTGTCATGACACGCCCCTTCTTTCTGGGCATGCATCAACAACCCGCGTTGCGCGCACGCGGTCTCTTTCAGGGTGAGCGATATCCGGTGGCAGAACGTCTCGCGCGACAGGGCCTATATTTACCAAGTGGTCTAACCTTGACCGCGTCGCAACAAGAGCAAGTCTGCGATGCGGTGGAAGCTGAATTACAGCCTCTCGCCACTCGCTATCTTTAGAACACCCTCGAGTAAATGTGAAATGCTTGAGGTTATCTGAAAACTTTTCGGCAACGTGCTAAACTGGAGCGCACCCTATTGGGGAGGTGCCTAGACGGCACGCTTGGGCTTTTGGATAATTGGACTGAGGCAAGGATTACCTTTCGGTGCGCAAGATACAGTGTCTTTCTAAGACGAGGCAGGCATGACGAATGCAATTTGGCTGATCATTTTATTTGTATTGGGGTTTTGGCTCTGGCGCGGGTGGTTGGAATATCGCCAGCGGCAAGCCGAGGGCAAATTATCTGAATGGGAAAACAAGCTGGTAAGCGCCATAGACCAAGCCGTCAGCCCTTGGCAAAGTCGTTGGCAAGCGGCCGAACAGGCTTGGAAAGCACCCGGCATTCCGCCAGCGTCAGAATCAACCTCCCCTACGCCTCAGGTCACCTCAGCCGTCAACCTGCCCCTCGCACCAGTCGTTGTCCAAACCACTGAGCCGCTCAGGTCGGCCTCAACCGCCACGCCGCCGGAGATGGCCCGCGCTCAATTTGAGGTGGAATTGCCCCCCGGTACGACTCTCCAACTCATTGTTGAAGCGCAACCAGACGGACAAGTGCGCGTCAGGCAAACCCCTCTCAGTTCTGGCTGGTCAGTTGCCTCCCCGGCGACCCGCTCATTGCCGCCCCCAGCTTGGCTCAAACCTCTGCAAACAGGTTGGACGGCGCTGAAGAGTCAGACACTCGCCCTAGAAAAAACGCTCTTCGGTCTGAGCTTGTTGGTTTACCTCTTTACCCGTTTGTGGGGGCTGGATAAATTCCCAATCTATTTTTTTACCGACGAAGCCATTCACACTAATCTGGCCGCCGACTTTTGGGCCAAGGGCTTGCGCAACCCCGAAGGCGATTTTCTCCCGGCCTATTTTTTTCTCGGCTCTTACTTTAACTTAAATGGGATTAGCGTGTACGCGCAACTCTTACCCTACCTCGTGCTAGGCAAATCGGTGTTCGTCACGCGCGCGGTCTCGGTGTTCATCACGCTCATCGCGGCTTGGGCGGTGGGCGCAATCCTCCGCGACTTTTTTAAGGCACGGTATTGGTGGTGTGCAGTGTTGTTATTGTCCATCACCCCGACTTGGTATCTGCACTCCCGCACGGCTTTTGAATATGCTGAATTGACCGCCTTTTATGCCGGGTTCATATACTTTTATCTGCGCTATCGTTACGGCTCACCCCGCGCCCTCTATGTCGCGGTGGTGTTTGGCGCGGCGACGTTTTATACCCACGGCTTGGGGCAGGTGACAATTGGGGCTACGGCGCTGGTTTTGCTTATTGTTGATTGGCGCTATCACTGGGAACAACGCGAGGTGGTGGCGCGCGGCGCAGCGTTAGCCGTGCTCTTCAGCTTGCCCTATTGGCGATTTTCGTTGGAACACCCCAACCTATTCCAAGAACAATTGCGCCAACGCGAGTCGTATTGGCTCAAGCCAGTGCCGGTTTCTACGAAAGTGATCACCTTCCTCACTGAGTATCTGAGCGGGCTGAACCCCTTGTACTGGTATGTGCCGCATACCAACGATCTCATTCGGCATATTATGAAAGGTTGGGGACATCTCTGGTTGCCCACTTTGCCCTTGGCCCTCATCGGCCTCGGGCAGGTGACGCGCCAATGGCGCTCCCCGGCGCACCGCACGGTGTTGATCGCTTTGCTCATCACTCCCTTGGGCGGTGCGCTAGCGGCGGTGAGCGTGTTGCGTTTGCTGTGGATCGTCGTGCCCGTGGCGGTGTTGACCGGGTTGGGCGTTTCGGTTGTCTTAGAATGGGTTGAAAAACGAGGGTGGCGTTACCAGCCGCTCGCTCTGGGGTTGGCCGCAAGTCTCGCGTTGGTGAATGTTTACCTACTCTGGGACACCCAAACGAACGGCCCACTGTGGTTCACTAACTATAGCCTGTATGGCATGCAATATGGTGCCCAGCAATTGATGGGCGAGGCGATCCCGGCAGTGCTCGCCCGTGACCCACAAACGCAAATCGTGGTGTCACCCTCCTGGGCGAATGGCACCGATAACTTTGCTGATTTCTTTCTTACCCCCGACCAGCGTCGCCGGCTACGGTTTGGCAACATTGACCATTACAGCTTTGAAAAACGAGACGACCTCGCCCTCAATACGCTCTTGGTCATGTTGCCCGATGAGTATAACTCGGCGCGCAACAACCCCAAATTTAAACCACCGACCGTAGAAGAGGTCATCAATTACCCTGATGGCACGCCGGGGTTTTATTTCGCCCGGTTGACGTATGTAGATAACGCCGACGCGATCTTTGCCGAAGAGCGCGAGGCTCGCCGGCGGCCCGTTGCGGGCGAAGTGGTGATTGATGGGCAAACAGTGCAAGCGTTGTATTCGCCATTAGGCGGGGGGCAATTGAAAGACATTTTTGATGGCGACCGTTTTACTTTAATTCGAGGGTTAGAGGCCAACCCCTTAGTGTTGGAATTTACCTTCCCCGAACCACGGTCGGTGACCGGGTTGAATGCCGATTATGCGACGGTAGAGGATTTTACGGTGAAGATCGCCTTGTACCCGCCGGGCGAAAATATTGAGCCGATGGTGTACGAACAAAATTATCAGAAGTTGCCGGCTGACCCGCATGTGGAGATGACCTTTGATCGCGGGCCGCAATTGGTGGCGAAGGTGCGTTTTGAATATAAAAACAATCTGTCAGGCGACACCGCTCAGATCCATGTGCGGGAATTGGCGTTTCGTAAATAACGCTTAGCGAACAGCGTGACTACAATAATCTTGGCCTGGCTAGGGGTAGCGACGTTCGCCATCTGGAGCGAAGCGTGGCTGTCGCTTAATCGTCACCGCTTCGCGTCTGGCGGACGCTTTGCCTTTCCGGCCATCACGTGGCAGTTCATCACGCATCTCCCACTCGCTTGGCTTTTGATCGGTGGTGGTGGGTGGCTCGCGCTAAGCAATTATCTAGCGTTGGGCGATCTGCCCTCCACTTCACCGACTATTTTAGGCCTGAGCTTAATCGGACTTGGCCTAGCCGCCGTTGGTTGGGGTGGCTATCAGGTCTGGCAACCAGAGAGCGCCAACGCGTTCCGCCAGCGCCTAACGCCCAGTGCCCAATGGTTCAACCTCACAGTGGAGCAGTTAGTTTGCTTGGGCCTCAGCCTGTTGTTGACCATTACCACTGGCCTTCTGACATCTCATGATCCTTATCATGCGACTTGGCCAACCCTCGCCACGCTCACTTGGGGTGGGGCCATTCTCCTCGGCGTGGTGGGGAGTGTTAAAGTCACAACCCTGACCCAGCGCCCCAGTCGCGAGGCCCTCGGTTGGACACTGTTGCTCACAGGCTTGGGTCTCACGACGCGCTTGCTCGCTGTGGGCGAAGTGCCGATTGTCCTCACCGGGGATGAAGGCTCAGTCGGTCTAACAGCGATCACGTTTTTACAAGGCCAGGCCGATAACTTGTTTGGCATGGCCTGGCATAGTTTTCCGGCGCTTTATTTTTTTATTCATGCGGTGCCCATTGCTTGGCTTGGCCCCACCGCGTTGGCCTTACGCTTACCGGCCGCTTTGGCTGGTGCTGGCACGGTAGGCGCGGCCTATTTACTGGGACGTTCGCTGTTCAACCATCGAGTGGGGTTGCTCGCGGCTTTGTTCCTCTCGGCCTTACACTTTCACCTACACTTCAGCCGCCTCGCCTTAAACAATGTTTGGGATGGCCTCAATTATGTGATCGTCCTTGGTGCGTTGTGGCAGGCGTGGCGCACCGGCCAGCGGTCAGCTTTTGTGGTGGCGGGTTTAAGTTTAGGATTGTCTCAATACTTTTATCCCTCGGCGCGGATGTTGGTGGTGCTGGTCGGGGTTTGGCTGGGCGTCACTGGCCTCTTTAATTTTCCGCGCTTTAAACGCTACCTCCCCGACTTAGTCTTGATGGCATTGCTCAGTGGGGTGGTCGTTCTACCGCTCCTCTGGTTTTATGCCTTGCGCCCCGACGAATTTTTTGGGCCGATGCGTGCCCAATCTATTTTAGGCACTTGGTTGACGAATGAGATAGAGCTCACCGGTCAATCGGCGACTCAAATTTTGGCCCATCAGTTGTGGCTGGGCTTTACCGCCTTCACTACCACGCCGCTCCAGTTTTGGTATAAACCCGGCGTGCCGATTTTGCGGTCGTTGCCTTCCCTCTTCTTTTTCTTGAGTTTAGGGGTGATGCTCTTTCGCTGGCGCGATCCCCGGTCGCATCTCTTGGCGCTCTGGCTAGCCGCGTTAGGCTTGATCGGCGCGCTGAGTGAGAGCACCCCTGCCGCACAACGCTATGTAGCGGCGGCCCCCGTGTGTGCGTTGGCGTTTGCTTATGGCTTAGAGATGCTCATTCATTGGGGCCGCAGTTGGTGGCCGCGCGGGGCGCTGGCCTTAAACACGCTGGCCCTCATTTTAACTTTTGGCTTGGCATTGGATGACTTGCAATTTTATTTGTATGACTACACCCCGGAAAGCCATTACGGTGGTGGGCATGACTTTGAGGGACTGGGCGGAGCCGTTGCGATGCGTTTAGCGCATTACTTCGGGCAACAACAAGGTGCCTGGCAATTGGCTTTTTTTGGTCGGCCAGTGATGGGCTATGACTCGATCCCCAGCCTACAATATCTGACGCCCTATTTGAACGGCGTGAACTTGAACGAAGCTTGGGGCTCGCCCCAAAATCCACCGCTCACCAGCCAACGCCTCATCTTTGTATTCTTGCCCGGTCATGAAACCGATCTCACCGCTGTTCAGGCGGCTTATCCTGGCGGCTTCAGTTGGCGTGAAGTAGGCCTCTATGCCAACCCCATTTATGATCTCTATCAAGTCCCACCGCCGGTCAACGCCACTACGCTCCTCCCTTATCCCCGCCAGATTGAACTCCCGCCGCTTTGGTTGTGGTGGGGCGGGGTAGCCCCTTTGTTCATCGTCGCGTGGTGGCTATTTGAAGGCAGTTGGCGCTCAACGACTTTTGTCCACGTAGGGGCTGGGCTAGCACCACCTGATTTGCATGAAGCCGTTGTTCGTAAGCCTAAGGCGGAGCGCCGCGTCGCAGATATTGCGCCACCCGTTAGCAATTCGCCGCCGCCATCGCTTTCAGCCACGTCTAATGTGACGCCCCCTCAACCTGCACCCTCTGTGCTGACCGCCGAGACACCCTCTCCCAGCGCCTCGGCCTCTGCGTCGCCCGCGCGAGTCAGAGTTTCGCTTATCGTCCCGAGTGGCACGACCGTTAATGTGCAAGTTCATCACCCACCCAAGCATGATTAAGCACTCACCTTATGGAGCGCCGTTGAACGCTAAGTATCGAAGTCAGCCTAGTCGTTATATAATTTTCCCGTGACCCATGCCTAGTAAACTCGGCCCGCACAGTCTTTACCCTACCCCTGACCTCAGCGAATTTGTCCAAGCCGGTTGTCGCTTGGTCAAACTTGCGGGCTATTTTGACCCGGCGGAAGCACTCCGCGCGTTGCGACCAGAGGTGTTGCTCAGTGGGCGGATCTTTGAAGAGTACGATTTGGTGGCAGAAGCTGAGAGTGGCCTCGCGCCCGACGAAGCCGCCGCGCAGTGGGTCGAACGCCAGCAAATTCAATATCACCAATATCCAGCGATCACCATTTGGGAAGGGCCGCACGAACCCGCCATTGGCGACGCCCATGATCCACAGCAAGTCGCTCGCATGGCGTGGTACGCCGCCTTTGAAGCCGAACGCCTGCGCCGTTTAGCTGACCTCGGTTTACGGGGGGTGGTGGGCAACTTTGCCACTGGCATGCCTGATCTGCCGCTGTGGTCGGCGTTCTTTCCAGCGTTGGAAGCCGCTGAGCGCTTTAATGGGTACCTTGGCCTACATGAGTATTCCTCGCCGTGGATGTGGTGGCTGACAGGCGTCTATCAACCCGAGAACTATGAAGGACGCAGTGCCAGCAATGAAGGCGACACCGGCTGGACGACACTCCGCTATCGCAAAGTCTATCGTGATTATCTCGCCCCAAATGGGTTTGGTCAGGTGCCGCTCATCATCACCGAATGCGGCCTGGATGCGATTGGAGAAATTTCGGCGGGGCAGAGCGATGGTGCGTGGAAAGCGCATAAACGATTTTGGAAGAAACATACCGGCTATGGCGACCCGATCCCCTATTGGAAACGCCGCGAAAAAGACCCTGCCGAATACTACGCCGAACAATTGTTGTGGTACGACGCTGAACTCCAAAAAGATGATTACGTTGTCGCCGCCGCCATCTTTACGGTGGGTACGCACAGCGGATGGAAGCAATATGACATCGCCGGGACAGAAACGGCGCGCCGCCTGATCGCCCACATTCGCGAGAACCCCAGCACGAGCGCGCCAGCGGCCACACCCAGCGTGAGCGAAGCGCCACCGCCCATAGCAGAGGCTACCCCAACGGAATTGGTCGCGTTTCAAGTTCCGAGTGGCCCTGAGACTCAGCCTGAGCCTATGGCCAATAATTTGTTGAGCAATGCCGGGTTTGAGGAAGGACATGTGTATTTCAGCGGTGACACGCGTGAGCGCGCCGTGCCCCTAGGCTGGGTATTTAGTTTCAGCGATGCCACCACCCCGTGGCTGGCTGGGCAGACCATGCCGTTTGGCGCGCCCATCACCGCGCTCATCAACAGCCGCGCCGTGATCGCTAGTGAACGCGCGCGGATCTTTGCCGGTGGGGCCTATTGCTGGAAGATCGCGGGCGCGACCGCGCCGATTTGGGTGCGCCTTTCGCAATCAGTGGGCAATCTATTGGTGGGGCTGGGTTATCAACTCGCGGTGAATATCTTGCCTGACCTGATCACGCGCGCTGAGCCAACGCCAAGCTATGCCAGTGATTCGCTCACCTGTGAAATGCGACTAGCCGTGAACATGGGCGGGCAAATGGTGACAAGCGCGTGGTTGAACGGGCTCGATGCGCCCTTCGGAAAATATAACCGCCTCACGCTTAACTTCACTCCCACCGTGCCGGCCGCCGAAGTCGTGGTGGAAGTGCGTAGCCGCTGGCCTGTGCCACAGGGCGCTTGGTATATTGACGAGTTTAGCTTGAAGCGTGTTTAAGACCCATCGGCACTAGGCAAGGGGGGACTGCGTTAAGTTTTCCTGCAACATTTCCCAAAAATTCATTGCCATTCAACGCCTCGGATCACTCGCTGGTGGAAGTCCAGTGCGCTCAAGCGGTGTGCGCGTCTGGTTAAAGCGGACTGGTAATAACCCAAATTCGTTTGAGGCGTGTATACTCAATCTAAATTGGAAAGGACTCCCTCTCATGAACGTCTCCGATGCCATTCGCGCCAAACGCGCTGTGCGCCGCTTCACCGAACAACCGCTCTCCGCTGAAACTGTGCGCGCGATCTTAAACGCTGGGCGGCGCGCGCAGAGTTCCAAAAATACGCAACCCTGGCATTTCGTCGCCGTGCAAGACAAGGCGCGTCTCAAGGCTTTATCAGAGTGCGGCACATATGCAGGGCATCTGGCAGGGGCGGCGCTGGGGGTGGTCATCGCCACACCTGACCCAACGCAACGCTGGTCTATCATGTTTGACGCGGGGCAGAGCGCTTCCTATATGCAACTTGCCGCGTGGGAGCTTGGTATCGGCTCATGCCTCGCCTCCATTTATGAACCCGAACAGGCGCGCGCCATTTTGTCGGCACCGCCCGAGTATCATCTCAACATCGCCCTCTCGTTTGGTTACCCGGCCCCCGAACAGCAACGCCCGGCGGTCGTGCCGAGTGGTGGCCGGCGTAAACTGGACGAAGTGGTGCATTGGGAAACCTGGTGAGCGGCGATGCAACTCTTATTGATCCGGCACGGCGAAAACGAATACACGCGCACGGGCAAGCTGGCGGGCTGGACGCCGGAAGTGCATCTCAACGAAGCCGGGCGCAAACAAGCACAAGCCATCGCCGAGCGTTTAGCTAAAGCGCCGCTCACCGCTATTTATTCCAGCCCGTTGGAGCGCGCGCGCGAAACCGCGCAACCGTTGGCTGACGCTAAACAACTGCCAGTGCAAATTTGCGACGACGTGGGTGAAGTGCGGTATGGTTTGTGGACGGGGCGCAGTCTAAAAGTCTTGGCCCGCACCAAATTGTGGAAGACGGTTCTCCATCGGCCTTCGGCCATGCGATTCCCCGAGGGCGAGACCTTGCGCCACACGCAAGCACGCGCCGTGAACGCACTGGAAGAAATCTTGACGACGCACGCGCGCCCCAAACAAGTCGTCGCGGTTTTCTCGCACGGCGATGTGATCAAATTGTTAATCGCGCATTATCTCGGCCTGCCCTTAGATTTATTTCAACGCCTCGCTGTCAACACGGCTTCGATCACTGTGTTCCGGTTTGGAGCGGGTGCGCCGACTTTGGTAAAATTGAATGATACGAGCCACTGTGAAGTCTAACCCTCCCTCTGGTCGAGCCCTTTATGGCCGGCACTAACATCGAACTCAACCCAGTCACTCATCTCACCACCGGCTTCATTGGTCAACCGGGCAAGCGCGTGTTTTATTTGCAGGCCCGCAAGAACAACGAGGTCGTCACCTTGCTCATCGAGAAGCAACAGGTGGAAGCGTTGGCGCAAGGCATCGAAGAGTTTCTCGGCGAGTTGCAAAACAAGTTCACCGACTTACCCGACGCGCCCGGCACGTATGCAGTCGAAAATATGAAACTGCAAGTGCCGCTCGACCCGTTGTTTCGGATCGGGCAATTGGGCTTGGGCTACGATTCAGATCGGGACCTATTGGTGTTGGTGGCGCAGGAGATCGTGGTGGAAGGGCGCGACCCGCAAGAGGCCAACACGGTGCGTTTGTTCGCGACGCGCTCACAAATGCGGGCGCTCGGTAAATATGGCCTCACCCTCATCCAACAAGGCCGCCCGGTGTGTGGCAACTGCGGTCAACCCATAGACCCCGAAGGGCACTTCTGCCCGCGCAGTAATGGGCACAAACATTAGCCCCGTGACCACCTCTGCTCCACGCCCGGTAGACCTGCAAACCATCCTCACACTTTTGCAGGAGGGCACGATTGAAATTCAGGGCCTGCTCCCCTATGGCTCAAATTACACTTTCTATGCCGCCGTGCATGGTGACACGCAAACGGCCTTCGCCGTTTACAAGCCGACCAGCGGTGAGCGTCCGTTGTGGGATTTTCCGCCGGAGACTTTGGCCTTCCGCGAAGTGGCGGCCTTCTTGGTGAGCGAAACGCTCGGCTGGGAACTCGTGCCGCCCACCGTCTATCGCATCGCTGGCCCGCACGGCCCCGGCTCGCTCCAGTTTTTCATCCACGCCCAACCCGACCAGCATTACTTCACTATCACCGAAGACGAACGCCCCGCGTTGCGGCGGGTGGTGCTCTTCGACCTCATCATCAACAACGCCGACCGCAAAGGCGGGCACCTATTGAAAGATCAGGCTGGGCGGTTTTGGCTGATCGATCACGGTATTTGCTTTCACGCGCAAAACAAACTTCGCACAGTGATCTGGGATTTCGCGGGTGAGCCGATCCCTGCCGATCTGCTCGCCGATTTAGAACAGTTCCGCACGCGCCTCGACACCGAGAAAGACCTCAAGACGGCCATCAGTAGTTTGCTCTCGCCGATGGAAATCTCTGCCCTGCGCCGCCGCGCCGATAAACTATTAGCGGCGCGCCAATTTCCCGAACCTGGCTCCGGGCGCAACTACCCTTGGCCCCCCCTATAAAACATGCCGCCTAATGTCCGTGTCTTCCCTGATAGTGCGCGGTTAGCCCGCGCGGTAGTCGCCCGTATTGTCGCGGTGGCGCGTTCCGCCAGCGCCGCGCGAGGGCGCTTCGCGCTGGCGCTCTCTGGCGGGTCAACGCCGCGCGCCGTCTATGCCGCGCTCGCCGAACCAGCCGTTACGTTACAAGTGGACTGGAACGACGTGCATTTGTTCTTCGGGGATGAACGCTGTGTGCCGCCCGACCACGCCGATAGCAACTATCGCATGGTACAGGAGGCGCTCTTTCAACATGGCCTGATCCCGGCCAGCAACATCCATCGTCTGCCGACGGAATTGCCACCCGCGCAAGCCGCCGAAGAATATGAACGCGACTTGCGCGCTTTTTTTGGCGCATCGCCACAATTTGATTTGGCTTTGCTGGGGCTAGGGGATGATGGCCATACCGCGTCGCTCTTTCCGGACGCGCCCGCGCTCGCTGAAACCGAGCGCTGGGTGACGGTCGTCGAACACACCACGCCTCCGCCGCCCTTGGTGACGCGCCTCACGCTGACGTTGCCCGTCTTCCAAGCCGCGCGCGAAATCCTGTTTTTAGTCGCTGGCGCAAACAAAGCCGAACGCCTCGCCCAAGTTTTAACTGATCCCGACGCGCGCCTCCCTGCGCAATTTGTTCACCCAACGAATGGCGAATTGATGTGGTGGGTAGATGAAGCGGCGGCGAAGTTGTTGTAAAGCGTTTCACCTATCGGGTAGGGCGGATTGCCCACCCGGCCTACGGCAATTTTGGATTTAATGTTTTTCTAGGGGAGGGCGTATACTTTACCCTCAATTGGGGAGCACCCGTTGTTCGGTGGGCCCATAAAAAAGTCGTTTTCTGTTACGCAAGACTTCGGAAGTGGGCGCAAAACTTGCCAAAGTATTTGGACTGTGTACGCCCACTTCCGAAGTCTCAAGCATCGTATGCGTAAGTCCAGTTAATGTTGATGTTCGTCGATCATCTTTTATGACCACCCTGTTTGAGCTCGGCCAAATAGAAGTTTCGGCCGCGGCCCTAGCCGCCCTCCAGGCCTCGGGCGTCGTGTTACCCGAATTGCTCCAGAAGCACCAAACGGGTGATTGGCACGCGGAAGGCGAGGTGGCGCAACGCCGCAACGAATTTAGCGCGCGGCACGGCCTCTTGGTAGCGGGGGAATATCCACTCCCCGCGCAAGGTTCGTTGCTGATCGTCACGGCGCAAGACCGCTCGCGCACCTGTGTGTTGTTGCCGGATGAATATCAATATGTAGAAGTTGGCCTGGTCGAAGGCTATGCCCGTTGGGCCGGGCATTATGATGTCTCAAAGAATCCTCTGATCGCGGTGGAAGAACCAGTGATGGACGAGTTGCTCACCACCACCGCCTTTCAGACGGCGTTGGATGTAGGCGTTGGCACGGGACGCCACGCGTTACGTTTGGCAGGGCGTGACGCACAAGTCGTGGGCTGTGACCTCTCGCGCGAGATGTTGCAGGTGGCACGCGACAAACGCGACGCTAACGGCGTGGCGCTGGCGTTGGTTCAAGCGACGGGTGAAGTTGGCTTTCCCTTTCCCGCCGGGCATTTTGATTTGGTGGTGTGCGCGCTCGTGCTATCGCATGTGACCAACCTGCGCGCGTGTTTGCAAGAATTTGCGCGCGTCCAGCCGCCCACTGGCCTCTGCCTGATCTCCGATTTCCATCCTGAGGCGATAGCGGCTCGTTGGCGAACCTCATGGCAAGACCCAGATCGGTTGTATCGGTTGCCCAACCAACCTCACCGCCGCGAAGATTATTTGGACGGATTGCAGGCGGCAGGTTATCGCCTGCGCCAAGTGTTTGATCTCAAAGTGTCCGACGTGCCAGCCGGGTTCTTTCCGCCCGAGATGGTCGCCGTTCATGGGTCTAAAGGGTTGTGTTTGATCATTGCGGCGGAGCGGGCGGCGTAAGGTCTGCGCCTAGTTGAAAACAATGTTGGTCTCATTGAACACCTCTCTCACCTTCCCCCTCGCCTCTGGCGCGCGCGCTACTGTGCGCCCGTTGTGCGCCGATGACGCGCGCCGCTTAGGGCAGTATTTCTTGGGCCTCTCGGCGGAGACCAAACGCCGCTTTGGCCCGCATCCGTTTGACCAAGCTACCGCCGATCAGTTGTGCGCGACCTTGAAACCAGATGACACCTTGCGGCTCATCGCCACTTGCCCAGCCGCGGGCGATGAGCAGGTCATCGCATACTTTATCGTGCAGTGGGGCGTGACCTCCGCAGACGCCGCCCGCTATGCCCAGCGCCAGCTTCCCCTCGACCCGCAGGCCGATTGCACTGTCGCACCCTCCGTGGCCGATGCCTTTCAAAATCAGCAGGTCGGTAGCCCGATCATGCGTCACGCGCTTCACTTAGCGCAACATGCCCAACGGCGACGGATGGTGTTGCTCGGCGGAACCCAAGCCACCAATACGCGCGCGCTTCATTTCTACGCCAAGCACGGTTTCAAAACGCTCGGTCAGTTTGAACACCCAGCGGGCGTGCAAAACTACGATATGGCACGGGAGTTGCACGACTAATGCGCTATCGGTTGATCACGTTTGATGTCTATTCCGCGTTGTTCGACACCGAGACGACGCTGACGCCTGTGTTGACCGAGATGATGGGCGACCCGCCGCCCGCGGATGGGTTGGCCGTCATAAGGCTTTGGCGGCGCAAGCAAATGGAATATGTGTTGTTGATCAACTCGCTGGAACACGGGCGTATCTCATTTCGGGAAGTCACCCAACGCGCGCTCGATTATGCGTTACATCAATCCAAAGTGAAGTTGGCCGAGGCCAAACGCCAAGTGTTGGTCGAGATGTGGAATCATCTCAAGCCGTGGCCAGAGGCCAACGAAGTGCTGTTGGCGCTCAAGGCGCGTGGGCAATCCATGGCCTTGTTGTCGAATGGCGATCAGGTAATGCTTGGCGGGCTGGCGATGACTTTGCCGGTGTCGTTCGAGGCCATCCTCTCTTCGGAGACGGCGCACTTTTACAAACCGCACCCCGCCATCTATGGCTTACCTTTAGCGCGGTTTCGCCTCACCCCCGAAGTGGTGTTACATGTGGCGGGTTCGGCGAACGATGTGATGGGTGCGAAAGCGGCTGGGCTTGATTGCGCATGGTCGAATCGCGTGGGTGAGCAAGTGCTCGACCCGCGTTTCAAAGCCGATTATGAATTTTCTGACTTGCGTGGTTTATTAGAACTGGAGCTAGGTAAATGACGACTGATCCATACGCCACCCTCAAACAGCAAGCCGCCGAACGCGCGGTGGAGTTTATCGAATCGGGGATGGTCATCGGGTTGGGGGTAGGGAGCACCGCGATCTTTGCCTTACAGCGTGTCGCGCACCTTTTGCAAACGGGCGCTCTCAAAGATATACGCGGTGTGCCCTGTGCGGTGCGTGTGGCGGAAGAAGCGCGACGTCTCGGCGTGCCGCTCACCTCCCTCGAAGATCACCCGCGCATAGACCTGACCATTGATGGGGCGGATGAGGTGGACAACGCGCTCAACCTGATCAAAGGGGCGGGTGGGGCGCTTTTGCGCGAGAAGATCGTGGCGCAAGCGAGCCGGCGTGAAGTGATCATCATAGATGAAACTAAACTCTCGTCGGTTTTAGGCACCCGCCGCGCGTTACCCATCGAGGTGGTACCCTTCGGTTGGCGCACGCAGGTGCGCTACCTCGAGGCATTGGGCGCGCAAGTGACTCTGCGCGGCGGGGTCAGTGCGCCGTTCCAAACCGATCAGGGTAATTACATTTTAGATAGCCAATTTGGGCCCATCATTGACCTCGTGGCGCTGGCAGGTCTGCTCGACCGGCGCGGTGGGATTGTGGGGCATGGCCTGTTCCTCGGCCTCGCGACTGACGTGATCGTAGCCAGCGAAGAAGGCTTGAAGCACTTGAAGACCTCCTAACGCAATGCGCCTCGCCCCTTCCCTCCTCGCCGCCGATTTCAGCCGTTTGGGTGAGCAAACCCGGGCCGCGTTGGAGGCCGGGATAGACTGGTTGCATCTAGATGTGATGGACGGCCAGTTTGTGCCGAACATCAGCTTTGGCCCACTGGTGGTGGCCGCCCTCAAACCCCTCGCGCGCGAGTTTAACGCCACGCTCGATGTGCATTTGATGATCGTCCAGCCCGAACGCTACCTCGCCGATTTCGCGCAAGCGGGCGCGGATGTGATCACCGTGCATGTGGAAGCTACGCCACATGTGCATCGTGCGGTGCAGGCCATTCATCATTTGGGCGTGCGGGCGGGCGTGGCGCTCAACCCCGCCACCTCGCTCACCACCCTTGATGAAATTTTGCCCGAGGTTGATCTCGCGTTGATTATGACGGTCAATCCCGGTTTTGGCGGGCAGAGCTTCATCGCCACCCTGGAACGCAAGATTGCGGCGCTCCGCCAAACATTGACCGAGCGGAATTTAGAGCGGGTGGAATTAGAAGTGGATGGCGGGATTAATCGCGACACTGTGGCGCGCGCCGCGCAGGCCGGGGCGAGCATCGCAGTGGCCGGGTCGGCGGTGTTTAATCGGCAACCGGTGGGGGAGAATATCAAGGGGTTACAAGAGAAAATTTTGGGGATGGGCGTACAGGCGACCCACTGAGACCTAGTTGACGAATCCACGCTACGCTAACGCGCGGCGATCAATCGCTGATTAATCCAATGCCCACCCCCTCCCTCCTCATCCGCCGTGCGCGCCGTGCCGATGTGCCAACCATTGTGCATCTCCTCGCCGATGACGAGTTAGGGCGTCAACGCGAATGTGACACTGACCCACTTCCCCAAACGTATTATTCCGCGTTTGACGCGCTGGATAGCGACCCGCGCCATGAACTCATCGTCGCTGAATTAGACGGGGAAATCGTGGGCACGCTCCACTTGACCTTTCTGCCCAGCCTGTCGTTTCAAGGCCGCTCCCGCGCCCAGATCGAATCGGTACGAATGACAGAGCGTTTGCGCGGGCAAGGGTGGGGCGGTCAACTCATGCACTGGGCTATTGACCGCGCGCGCGAAGCCGGCTGTCATGTGGTGCAACTCACCACGCACAACGCCCGCCCTGATGCACATCGCTTCTATGAGCGTTTAGGGTTCGTCGCCTCACATGTCGGGATGAAGTTGAAGTTGGACACTCACTAAGATCGCTTGCGATACCACCTATGGATCTCCTCGCCCTCCGCACCCTTTATGACCGCGAACAACGCATCGAAATCGAATACCCCGATGCGCGCGTAGAAGCGGTACCACCCGTTGTGCGGCTCTTGCGCCCCGCACCCGCGAAAAATTTTGTCCTGTATAGTCAACTCACCGCTGACAATGCCGAGGCCATCATCCAGCGTGAGCTCGATTACTTTGCGCCACTGGGACAAGATTGGGAATGGAAAGTCTGCGACTATGACCAGCCGCTTGATCTAAAAGAACGACTGGCGGCGCATGGGTTTGTCGCTGAAGAGCCAGAGGCGGTAATGGTCTTTGACCTCCAGACGACGCCCCCCGTCTTGCTTCAACCCGTCACAGCCGACGTTCGCCCGATCACCCAGCGCGCCGAGTTGCAGGCCGTCATCACGGTTTTAGAAAAAGTGTGGGGCGGCAATTTCACTTGGGTCACGCAACGCTTAGGTCGGCATCTTGAAACCCCTGATTTTCTCAATATCTATGTGGCGTATGTTGATGACCAGCCGGCCTGTGTGGCGTGGATTTATTTTCATCCGCATAGCCAATTTGCGAGTTTATGGGGTGGCTCAACCTTGGCGGCCTATCGCCAGCGTGGGCTGTATACGGCCTTGCTAGCGACGCGCGCGCAAGAAGCTCTCCGGCGGGGGTATCGCTACTTGACGATTGATGCTGGGCCGATGAGCCGCCCGATTGTAGCGAAACACGGCTTTGAAGTGTTAACCTACGCCGTCGCCTATGACCTCAATCAAGCCCCAAAAACCGAATAGTTAACTTGACAACTTCGGTTAGTTAGGCAAAACTCCTTACATGGCCGAACTTACCCGCGACATGCTGTTTACTAAATACGACCACGGCGAACGCGACTTTCGCTTGATGGACCTCAGCGAACTCGATCTCTCGAACGCTGAGCTGGAAGAGGCCGATTTCACTGCCGCCGATATGTCACAGGTGAATTTGAGCGTCGCCAACTTGCGCGGCAGTTTGTTCAACGCCGCCTCGCTCACGCGCTCCATTTTGCGGAATGCTGATCTACAGGGCGCGCGGCTCGCCGCGGCAGGTCTGCACGAGGCCAGTCTGACGGGCGTGGATATGCAAGGCGCGATCGTGGTGATGGCTGACCTGCTGTTTGTGAATCTCAATGACTCAAATCTGAGCGATGCTGACTTTACCGCCGCCAATCTCACTAAGGCCACTCTCTGCCGCGTAGACTTGATCCGCACCCAACTGCTCGAGGCCTTGCTCATCGAAGCCGATCTGACTGACTCGAATCTGTATCACGCCAATTTGTTTCATGCCAATCTCAACATGGCCCACTTGTCCGGCACAGCGTTTGATGAAGCCAATCTTGGTCAGGCTGATCTGGTGATGGCCAATTTAGCGCAAGCGCGGATGAGGCGGGTGAACTTGCGGGGTGCGAATCTGCGGATGGCGGATCTCAGTGGCGCTGACCTTACAGGGGCCAATTTGGAGGGGGCGAACCTCACCGGCGCGAACCTCACCGGCACCGACCTGAGCGGCGCGAATTTGGAGCGCGCCAACTTTGCGCGCGCCATCTGTAAAGACACGATTTGCGCAGGAGCCAGTTTCGCTGGGGCAAAACTGATCAATATCAACACGGCGGAACTCCTCACTGCCGACCTGACCGGCGCGGTAACCGAAGAGCCGAAGGTTGACGTTGAAGTTGAAGAGGCAGAGACAACGTCGGAGTAGGGGAAGTTGCGCGGCGTGACACGCCTCAACTTTTATTTCATTCCAATAACCGATAGACCTCCTCCACCCTCTTCCCCTTCCCTCGTTCCAGCGCCGCTTCCACCAGCGCCTCGTCTAATCCAATCCGCAACTCCGCTAACGCTAGTTCGCCCGCCCGCTGAAAGGCCAGCCCCTCAACCGTCATTGAACGCACCCGACCCAGCGCTTCAATCGCTGCGGTGGGTTGGCCCGCCTGATGAAGCCAACGGGCCGTGGCGGGGAGGAGGGTGAAGAGTAGGAACGCATCGGCGACGGCTTGATAGTGCCGCCAACCAGCGCGGAGGCAGTCGAGTGCGGCGGCGGTCTTGCCCACCGCGAGCTGGGCCATCCCCAAACGGATAGTCGCTAAGGCGCTTAAAGTTTCACAGTCTACTTCTTGGGCTAAACTCAACGCCTCCTGCGCCGCTTTTTGGCTGGCGGAGTAATCGTGGCGCTCCTGCCAAAACTGGCTGAGGTCAATCAGCACTTCCGCCGTTGCCAACCGATCGCGCGCCGAGCGATAAATGGCGAGCGCCTGGTCGTAATACGTTTGCGCTGGCTTGCCCTGGCCTTGCACCAATAGACAACTCCCTAGGTGATGGAGCGCGCCAGCAATCGCGTTCTGCTGACCCAACCGGCGCGCTTCTTTTAACTCGTCTTCCCAACGCGCTTGCGCTCCCACATAATCGGCTTGGGCAAACGCCAACTGACCTAAATACTTCAACGCCAACAGCACGGCGGGCGTATCATTTTGAGCGCGCGCGAGGGGCAACGCCGCGTTCAACGTTGTGCGCGCGCTCTCGCTGTCGCCGCGCAACACATACGCTTCGCCCAGTCGGCTTTGCAAACCGGCGCGGCGCGGCAAGGCTTCGGGCTGGGCACTCGTCAACGCCAAGGCCTGTTCTAAAGCGGCAATGGCCTCGCCCGGTGCGCCCACGGCTAAGGCGCGTTTCGCCGCCTGATACAAATAATCGGCGGCGCGCAGGGGGTGTCCGGCACGCTGAAAATAATCGGCGGCGAGCCCGGCATAATCATTGAGCCGTTCGCCACTATGCGCGATCAACCATTGCGCCGCTTGCTCATGATACGTCGCGCTCCGGCTGGCGGGCAATTGTTCGTACGCCACATGCCGTAATAGGACATGCTTGAAGGTGTATTCTTGCGTGTCGGCAAAGGCCGAGAGGGCGCGCACAAAGATGAGTTCTTTGGCGCGTAACGTCTCTAAGACAGAAGCCAACATTGGGATCGGGGGAGCCCCCGGCGCGCGCATCGCTTCCAACGCGCTATCCCAAAACAGCCGCCCCAGCACAGCGGCACGATAGAGCGTTTCTCGTTCGGCGTCGGTGAGGGGTTCCAGCCGCGCTTTCAGCACATCCCGCGTGAGGGTAGGCGGCGTGACTGTGGCGAGGCGTTCTTCGTTCACCTGCCAGTGGTCTTCATGGATCTCGACCACCTTCAGATCGATCAGCCACTTGACCAATTCTTCAATATAAAATGGGTTGCCCTCCGCTCCATTGGTGATCAGCGTTAAGAGCGCCTCGGGCACCACCCCCACCTTCCGCAAAATCTCAGTGGCGAGTTGGCGGCTGGCTTCGGGGGGCAACGCCCACAAAATCAGATGCCCCGGCACGGCTGTCCCTGACGCACCCCACTGCGGGCGCCGTTCTAACAAGTTGGGGCGCGCGACGCTTAATACAAAGAGGGGCGCATCGGCCGGCAGGTGCTGTAGCACTTGTTCGAGCAAATCCAACGAACTATCGTCGGCCCAATGCAGGTCGTCGAGCAATAAGGCGACCGGCGTGATCTCGGCCCCCGAGGTGGTGAGGGCGGTGAAGAATTGCGTCAAGCTATGGAGCGCGCAGGTGAGTAACCGTTGCGGCTGGTCGAGCAATCCCCGCACATGCGGGCTGGCCGCGAAGTCGAGGCCGATGAGCTGGCCGAGCAGATGCGCGTGCCACAAAGCATACGGGTTATGCGGCATAAGCGCCAATACCCCGCGCACGAACTTTTCGCGCGCGATGGTTAAAGAGTCGCTGTCTTGGATCTCAAAGCGAAATGAGAAAATGTCACGCCAGAGCGCATAGGGCAACCGCGCGGTGGCCTGATCGGAGCGGCCTTTGAGCAATCGCCAGTGTTGCGGCAAGCGACCGGCCCACGCACTAAATTCGTAGAGCAGGCGGGTCTTGCCGATCCCTGATTCACCAAACACGGTGAGGGCTTGGCGTTGACGCTTTTCCACCACGGCGAGCATGGCGGTTTGGAGTTGCGCCAGTTCCGCCTCGCGTCCGATGAGGTGCGTCTCCACCCCCTCTACCCCGCGCGTGCCCAGCCGAAACGCATGGAGGCGCGCGCGTTTGACGGTGTGCGTTTCAATTGGCTCGGTTTTGCCTTTGGGGATCAGTGGCACATGATCGTCCATATCGAACAAGCCGCGCACCCGCCGCATCGTTTCATGGGCGATCAGCACCCCGCCGACCGGCGCGGCGTGTTCGAGTTGCGGCGCGAGCGTCACCGTGTCGCCGATGATAGTGAACTCGCCCGCGCGACCGACATTGCTTAACAAGGCCAGCCCGGAGTTGATGCCGATCCGCATTTGAAGCGCATAGCGCCGGTTGGCACTGGTCGTGTTAAAGTCTTGGATCTCGTGGTGCATGGCGAGGGCGGCGCGCACTGCTTGGGCGGCATCGGTTTCTTGGGCCTGTTCCACCCCCCACAACGCCATCACGGCATCCCCGATATGTTGATTGATCTTGCCACCATGCGCAATGATCGCGCCATCCAAACGCCGCCACAACGCGTTCATCGTCGTTGCCACATCTTCGGCGTCCATCGTTTCGCTCATGGCCGTAAAGCCAGAGACATCCGCAAAGAGGACGGTGATCTGACGGCGTTGGGGTTCGGCGTCTGAAGTCGCGTTAGCGGTCAGTTCGGCGATCCGCTCACGCCACACGGCCAGCGCCAGCTCAACGGTCGCCGCGCCCCAGGTGGCGCGTTGGTCGGCGGTGTCTAGCGCGCGGCTGATGGTTTCGAGTTGCTCAATTTCGGTCATAGGGGAGGGTCGGCTAAGAGGGCTTGCACCATCGTTTCAAAGTCTTTTTTCGCGCCCTGGGACATTAAGTTTTCTACTTCGCGAGGGGAAAGCGTCCCGCGGATCTCGTCCACCACCTTCGCCACACTTTGATGCGTCTCTTCTTCCGCCGCCGGGTGCGCACTGACCAACCCTAAAATTTCCAGCGCTAACGCGCTTTGCCCGACGGTGGCGTAGAGGCGCGCATACTTCACCAAAATACTGCCCATCTCGCGGAAATTGCCCGCCGTTTGGTGAAGGCGCAAGGCGTCATCCAAATAGCTCCGCGCTTGGGCCACATCGCCCAACGCGAGCGTCGCCGAGCCGAGGTGATCGAGCGCGAGCGCCATCAGGTAGTCACTGCCGATTTCACGCGCGGCTTGCAAGGCTTCGAGGTTGACTTGTTGCGCGGCTAAATAATTACCCTGATTGTCATGCATATCGCCGATGTTGACCATCGCCATCGCCACCCCATAGCGGTCATCATTTGCGCGATAGCTGGTTAGGGCGCGTTCGTAGTGGGTCAGCGCCTCGGCATGTTGCCCGATGGTCGAGGCGACATTGCCTAACCCGTTGAATGCATCGCCGACCGCGCCTTTGTCATTGATCTCATTGGCTAATTTCAAACTACTCTCTAAATTCTCACGAGCTTTGTCATAGTCGCCAAACAGCAAGGCAATCTGCCCTAATTGACGCAACAGGAAGACCACGGCCGCGTTGTCTTCCAGCGCGCGGGCCAGGGGCAGGGCTTCTTCCATATATTTTTGCGCCTGGTCATATTCGCCCTGCCATAACCCCAACCGCCCCAATTGACCGAGCGCAGTGGCGAGGTGCACGCGGTGGCCCCGCGCGCGCGCCAACGTGGCGGCAGATTCGAGATGGCGTTTGGCCTCGGGGAACGCGCCCTTAAAGCCATACACCTCGCCCAGTTGGACTTCGGCGGCCAGTTGCAACGCGCCCGCTTCGGCGGCGTCACTTCCGTCGAGGAGGCGCAAGACGCGTTCGAGCCCGGTGATCGCCTCGCCAAACGCGCACAAGGCTTGGGCCTGTTTCGCGGCCCGGAGGAGGAAATCGGCGGCCTGCACATAGTCGTTCGCTTTTTCATAGTGATCGGCGATGAGGGCGGCAAAGGTGTTCACGCGTTCGCCGCTATGGGCGATGAGCCAGCGCGCGGCCTGAGCGTGGTAGACCGGGCGATTGCGCTTCAACACGGTTTCGTAGGCGACATCGCGCAAGAGCGCGTGTTTGAAGGCATATTCCTGTGTCCCGGCGAAGGTTGATAATTCGTGGTTGAAGATCAGTTCCTTGCTCCGTAATGTGCCAAAAACTTGCAGGAGGGCGGTGGGATCGTTGGCCTCGCTGTCGAGCGCCTCCACCGCGCCAGCCCAAAACGCGCGCCCAATGACCGCGGCGCGTTGCAAGGTGCCGCGCTCTTCGGGGTCGAGGTTATATAAACGCGCTTGGAGAATACCGGTCAAGGTGGACGGCACTTGCGCGGTCGCCAATTGCCGCGACTCGACGCGCCAGATCTCGGCCTCGATCAGGATCACCCGCCGGTCAATCAGCATCTTGATCAATTCTTCGACATAGAACGGATTGCCTTCCGCGCCGTTGACGATGAGCGCTTGGAGTGCCGCGGGGGGCGCGGGCATCTTCTGGAGGATTTCATTGACCAGCGCCTGACTGTGCTCGCGTGAGAGCGGGGCCAGCGTCAACGGGGTTTGGTTGGGCAGACCGTTTTCCCAATGCGGCAGACGCTCCAACACGGAGGGGCGGGTGAGACACAAAATAAACAGGGGCAGTTCGGCGACATTCCGCGCGACATGTTCTAAGGCGCTGAGCGAATCGTCATCGGCCCAGTGGGTGTCGTCGAGCAATAACACCAACGAGTCGCTCGGTTTGGCGAGCGGCGAATGCACCACGCTGTTGAAGAACAGCGTCAGCGCCTCCAGCGCATGTTGCCGGAACTGTTCGGGGTCGCTGAGCAAGCTCCGCAAAAACACACTGGTGGCAAAGTCCAGCCCGATCAGATGACCAATGACGTGCGAGATCTCCAGCGCGCGGGGCTCATCGGGTAAGAGATCGGTGATCCCACGTTCGAGTTTATCGCGCGCCTCGGCCAAGGGGTCGCTGTCTAAAATTTGGAAGCGTTGGGAGAAGACATCGCGCCACAAGGCATAGGGCAAACGTTGCATCGTCTCGTCGGCGCGCCCTTGAAAGGTAAAGCTTTCTTCCGGCAAAGTATCGGCCCACGCCATGAACTCGGTGAGCAAACGGGTCTTGCCCAACCCTTCATCCCCAAAGACGGTGACCAGTTGGGGACGGCGCTCATGGGCGACGGTGTAAAAGGCGTGCTTGAGTTGGGCGAGTTCGGCATCCCGCCCGATCAGCCGTGTCTCCACCCCCTCCACGCCGCGCGTGGGGAGGTGAAAGGCGCGAGGCTTGGCGCGTTGGACGAGATAGGTCTGGATCGGCTCGACTTTGCCTTTAACTTTTAAAGGCGGTTGGGCTTGGACATCAAACAAGCCGCGCACCAGCCGATAGGTGTCGTAGGAGATCAAGATCTCTCCGACCGGCGCGGCGTTTTCTAGGCGTGAGGCGAGGTTGACGGCATCGCCCATCGCTGTAAATTCGGCGGTGGTGCCGACTGTGCCGAGCAACACCAAACCCGTGTTGAGGCCGAAGCGCACTTGCAGGTCGGCGAGCAGTGTTTGGAGATGCGCGTGTTGTGGCGGGAGGGTGATGTGATGTTGGCGGACTTTGGCCCGCATCGCCAACGCGGCCCGCAGGGCTTGTTCCACGGCGTTTTCGTGCGCGGCGTCCGCCCCCCACAACGCCATGAGGATGCCACCGATGTGTTTATCTATGCGTCCGCCGTGCGCCAATACGGCCGCGTCCAGCTCGCGCCAGACCGCGTCGAGCGTGTCGCGTTTGTCTTCGTCGCTCAGGTCGGCGCTGAGCGCGGCGAAGTTGGTCAGTTCGGCGAAGAGGATGGTGACTTGTTTGCGTTGTTGTTCGGCCTCGCCCGGGTCGGGGCCAGTGGGCGTGGCTTTTGCTAGAGTGTTCAGTCGCTCGTGGAGCGGGCGGAGGGCAGCCTCGACCACCTCTTCCCCCAGTAGCGCGCGTTGTGCTTCGGTGGCAGCGATGGCGCGTTCGAGAAGATCGGGGTCGGGCATTAATCAGAGTCGGGAAGCGGAGGGTTAGGGATGAAAGGTGGGGAGATTGTAATCTATAGCGGGGTTATCTTGAATGGTTAATATTAAGCGAACTTATCTTACGCAGTTGGATGGGGTTGAGAAATGTCACCGCGAGCGGCGCTCTTTCGTGTGAGCGAGCGTGGTGGTCGCCTCGCCTGACGGTTGGGGCGCGGCATTGCCGCGCCCCAACGACCGCTAAACTCTATTCAACCAGTTCTAAAAAACGAAGCTCAATCGGACGCTCAAATTCAACCACCCAATCAATATGGCTGTGTTCGGTGGGCTGGTCAGCGGCACAAATGCTTCGCCCTTACTCGGGGGTGAGGTGCTCTACAGCGGTATATTCCCATGCTTCTTCTGCGGATTGCTATCGCGCTTGTTCTCCAGCATCTCCAAGCCGTTGATCAGGCGGGCGCGCGTCTCGCGGGGTTCGATCACATCATCCAAATAGCCGCGCCCAGCGGCGACATAGGGGTTGGCAAATTTCTCGCGGTACTCGGCTACGAGTTCAGCCTTGCGCGCCACCGGGTCTTCGGCTTCAGCCAGCTCTTTGCGGAAGATGATGCTCACCGCACCGTCTGGTCCCATCACCGCGATCTCGGCGGTGGGCCAGGCGAAGTTCAGATCGCCGCGAATATGTTTGGAACTCATCACGTCATACGCGCCGCCATAGGCCTTGCGGGTGATGACGGTCAGCTTTGGCACGGTGGCTTCACAATAGGCGTAGAGCAACTTCGCACCCGAGCGGATGATGCCGCCGTGTTCTTGCTTGACGCCCGGCAAGAAGCCCGGCACGTCTTCAAAGGTGACGAGCGGGATGTTGAAGCAATCGCAGAAGCGGATGAAGCGCGCGGCCTTTTCCGAGGCATTAATATCCAACACGCCCGCTAAGACGGCGGGTTGATTGGCGATGATGCCCACACTGTGCCCACCGAGGCGCGCGAAGCCCACCACTACGTTCATCGCATAATGCTCGTGGATCTCAAAGAAGTCGCCACTGTCCACGATCAACCGGATCACTTCTTTAATGTCATACGGCTTGTTGGGGTTATCAGGGATGATCGTGTCGAGCGCGGCCTCCATGCGGAGCGGGTCATCGTTCGACTTGCTGAAGTGCGGGTCTTCCATGTTGTTTTGTGGCAAGTACGACAGCAGTTTGCGGATGAGGTACAAACAATCGGCTTCGCTCTCGGCCACATAATGACACACGCCGGAAGTTGAGCTATGCACACTCGCGCCGCCGAGGTCTTCAAACGACACATCTTCGTGGGTGACGCTCTTCACCACATCCGGGCCGGTCACGAACATATAGGACGTGTTCTTCACCATGAAGATGAAGTCAGTGAGCGCTGGGGAGTAGACCGCGCCGCCCGCGCACGGCCCCATGATGGCGGAGATTTGCGGGATGACGCCCGAGGCGAGCGTGTTCCGCAAGAAGATGTCGGCATAGCCGCCGAGCGAGACCACGCCTTCTTGAATCCGCGCGCCGCCTGAATCGTTTAGGCCGATCACAGGCGCGCCGCTTTTGAGCGCCATTTCCATGATCTTGCACACCTTTTCGGCGTGGACTTCACCCAGCGAACCGCCAAACACGGTGAAGTCTTGCGAAAAGACGTAGATCAAACGTCCTTCCACGGTGCCCCAACCCGTCACGCATGAATCCGAGAGGAACTTTTTATCCTCCAGCCCGAAGTCGGAGGTACGATGGGTGACAAAGGCGTCCACTTCACGGAAGGAGCCTTTATCAAGCAAGAGGTCAATCCGTTCGCGCGCGGTGAGCCGCCCGCTGGCGTGTTGGCGTTCGATGCGTTCCTCGCCGCCGCCCAGTTTGGCTTCGGCCTTGAGATCACGTAGATGTTGAATTCTGGGGTCAATGGTCATAGGGCATCCTGAGAGCGGAAACTCGCTTGAGGTGAGAGGTTGAAAGGTAACGCGCAGGCTAGTTTACCTCAGGCGATGGATTTTTGCCGAGGCGCATTCTGGGATAAGGTGACTGTCACCTAAATTAGGCGTCCACTGACTTCGTTAGATAAATTGGAGGTCGCCACACACTGAGCGTGACCAATGCGAGGATGATCACTTGCACGCTCAGCAAGAACCCCACGTTCAATAACCCGATGCCCGAACGCTCAAACCACAGGCGCTCAACCCAGCCTTGAACGAAATAGACCCCGAGCGCCAATAATATTCCCCATCGCCCCCACGCTGTGAGGCGCCACACCCCTACACTGACCACCACGAACACCACCGCCCACACGCCCCGACTTACAACGAGGTAAACCGGCGATACGCTCAACGCCAAGCGATTGAGCAAGGCCCATTGTTGCAAGCCGCTTACGACGCCGAGCAGGTTGAACAGGGCGAGGCCAATGAGGAGGCCGACAAGGGGGATGAGGCGGCGCGGACGACGCATAGGACGCAAAATTACTTTTTGTTCCCCATCCCTTTTTGCCAAGCCCACACGACCGCATCGGCCCGCGACTCGACGCCTAATTTGTTGTAAATCTGCGAGAGGTGATTGCGGAGTGTGTTCGGGGAGATGTGGAGGTGCTTGGCGATGGCGTCATTGTTATAGCCAATGGCTAACAGGCGGAGCACCTCGGCTTCGCGCGAGGTGAGTTCAGAGGTCTCCAAGGGCTGTTCCGGCTGGGGGGAGGTTGGTTTCGGTTTGTTGCCTAAAGCCAGCCCCACCATGACTTTGGAAATTTCGGGGCTCAACCAAGTTTTGCCCTGCGCCACCGTCTGCACCCCAGCGGCTAAACATTCGGGGTCTTCGGTCTTAAGCAAGTAGCCAGTGATGCCGGCTTCAAATAGGGCGAGGATTTTTTCCTCCTCGCTATTCCCGCTGTAAATTAAAATAAAAGTCGTCGGGGTCTGTTGACGCAAACGCGAGACGGTGTCCATGACATTTGGCCCGGGCATGGACACATCTAAGATGATGACATGTGGGCGATGTTGTTCAACAAGGCGGAGGGCGTCGGTGCCATTCTCCCCTTGTCCGACCACTTGCATCCCCCGTCGGATCAACTCTTTTTCAAGCGAACGCCGGATCAACGGATGATCGTCAACCAAGACCACGCGCAAGGTTTCGGGATCAGTCGTATCCATGGGAGTCGTCATTAGCTTCCTCCTGAATAATTATGGGTGAGCGATCACCAATAACGTGCGGGCGCGGTTAAGCGCACAGCGCAGTGCCAACCGCAGAGTCTCTGGGTCGAGCGCGGCAAAACTTTCATCTAAAATAATCAGGTCGGCTTTTTGCAACAAGGCGCGGGCCATATACAACCGACTCCGTTCGCCGTGTGACAACTGCCAGCCGCTTTCGCCTACCATCTGGAACATCCCGGCCGGCATCCGTTGGAGTAGTGGGCCTAACCCCAATTCAGCGCACACGGTTTCGGCTTCGGCCAGATCAGTTGGGCTGGGCGGCCACTCGCGACCCATCAATAAATTAAAGGCGAACGTTTCGATAAACACATGGTTTTCATGGAACTGAGGCGCGGCCGCCACTTGCCGTCGCCACGCCTCGGCCCCTAAAGTTTTATAATCCGCCCCCTTGAGCAAGAGGAGCCCGGTTTCCGGTTGGCGCAATCCGCTGAGCAACGCGGCTAAGGTGGACTTGCCACTTCCCGACGGCCCATCTAACAACAAACGCTCACCGGCCCGAATCTGGAGGCTACAGTGTTTTAGCACTGGCTCTAAGCGTGCTTGATGCCGGAAGAGGAGTTCGTGTCCTTGTAACAAAGTCTCGGTGATGGGCGTGAGCGTCTGGCTGGTTGTCTCGCCAGCCCCCAACAAAGTGGGTCGCGCGGCGGATCGGAATAACAACGCCACCCGTTGCCACGCGACTATAACGGTTGTCAATTGCGCTAACCCGCCACCCAATTGGCGCAGGGCGCTGTAGGCGCTCAGGGTGCCACCTACACTCAACGCGAATGCTACGGGTGAGGCGTTACCAGCGACGAAGGCCGGCATCAACCCCGCAAACCCGACCAACAACCAACCACGCGCGACCCACACATGCAACAAGAGCGAAGAGCGATCAAGGCGCTCGGCGATGGTGAGATAGTTCGCCAAGGCATGATCTTCGCGAGTATGCCAGTGTTCGCGCGCCTCTTGGGCCAGGCGCGTGCGATGCCCCACCATGTTTTCCACCAAGAGATGAGTTAGGGCGAACCGCACAGTTGACCATAGATCGCGCCGCCCATAGAACACATAGGCAAAGCCAAACGTAACCATTGTCCAGCCGATCAACAACGCCAAATGCGCTAGGCCGCCAGCGCCAGACGCGATCACCGCCCCGGCTAAGACCAAGTCAATCAGCATCGTCACAGCGGTAAATCCGCCGCGCAAGGTTTGCGTTTCGAGGGCTTCCGATTCTAAGACTCGGCTGAGCAATTGCCCAATGCCCTCCAGTCGAATTTCTTCCGGGTTTAAGCGCAACACGCCATAGAGCAGGCGGCGTTTAAGGAGCGCGCCCACTTTGATGGAAAATTGGCCTTGCAAATAAATGACCCCCATGCGCAATGGCACCAGCGTTAGCAACAATAACACCCAAGCGCTAAGCCAACCCAACTCCAGCGTGCCGCCCAGCGCGCCCTGCCCCAGCAGACCCCATGAGAACAACCAGAGCGTGTAATGCAGTGAGTGAGCAGTGAGGAATAATCCGGCATCGCGGAGCGCATGCACTTGGCGCATTTGCTGTATAAACGGTGCGTTGGGG
>Ga0315912_10001024_pt1 | contig 38144 bp, 30 predicted proteins | sample VfabasoilMG_FD_204469 | JGI IMG/M metagenome (GOLD analysis project Ga0315912, IMG submission 204469) | Garden soil microbial communities collected in Santa Monica, California, United States - V. faba soil | ecosystem: Environmental > Terrestrial > Soil > Garden | place: USA: California... | reverse complement strand
GCCCCGACTCCGGCGACCTGGATCTGCCCTTCTGAATTTCTGATCCCTGGGCCTGCCCAACCTGCGCCCAGCGACCATCAAATAGCGTGCTCGGAACACCATCGATTATCGAGACCACGCTCAGCTCGGAGTAGCCCTCCACGTCGCGCGCCATGTCCTTCAGGCGTTGCTCCATCCTCTCCGCCACACTCTGCACCGTGGCGTGCCGTTCGACTCGATCCTTTTCATGGTTGAGAAGGGTGACAACGCCTTCTGCAATGACCCGTAGGAGCAGCTCTTCGTCGCTGCGGATGTCGGTACGGAGTTCAAGGATCACGTCCAGCGCTTGGCGTAGACGGTCGGGCAGTTCGAGCTTGATGGTCTTGGGAAAACGTAGAATGTTCATTGTCACCTCTTCGTGGGCGGTCCGCCGCCCGCCGCGACCCGCGCCGAAGTGCCGGGCTAGGTGACAGCGGGAGCAAGCGACACCTCGTCGCTTCTCATAGATGCCCTCTTATTAGCAGGTGCCCCATCGCCCAGCGGGTGACGGGCAACCAATTGGGCGGCGCCGTCGCGCCGTTCGTCAAGTTCGCGGCTCCGTCTCCGACGGCACCGCAAGACCAACGGGCGGCTTTCGCCGCTCGCGCATAACCCACACGAAAGGACGCAATACGGTGAACACGACTGCGCAACAGAGGCATCCCAGGCTCGACTGGGACGACGACGAGATCGAGAGCGGCGGTCTCTCGTTGGAGGATCAGATCAAGTACGAGAAGGCGCAGCTCGCCGCCGCAGAGGCGGCGAAAGCACCTCGGGCAATCGTGCCGCCCAATCGGTTCGCGACCGAAGGGCACTTCATCTCGAAGGTTAAACGAACACAGTGGAAGACTTTCAACTTCGCGGTGAAGGATCTCGGCATCGCCGTAGGACCGTCCACCCTACTGATCGCCGCGTCCTACAGCGGGAAAAGCTTTCTCCTTCAACACCTGGCGCTCTGCGCGGTGAGCAGTCGAAAGCTGCTCGACAGGTACGAGGTCAAGCAAGGTAAGGTTCTTCACCTCGACTACGAGCAGGGTACGGACCAGAGCGAAGTTCGATACCAGCGGTTGATGAACGGGCACGGGATCACCGAACAGGACATCCGTAGTGGAGAGCTACTCTTCGCTCGCCCCACGATGCCCCTGGACCACGCCGATGCCGAGAAGGAGCTGACGCTCTTGGCGAAGGGCTATTCGATCTGTATCATCGACTCGTATCGCGCCGCGCTGAGTCGGATCGATGAGAACTCGTCCGAGGCACGAGGTCCATTGACGATGCTCGGCAACGTCTCGGAAGCGACGGGATGTGTGTTCATCGTGATCCACCATCAGGGCAAGGGAGACACGCCAAAGGGCGACCGCGTTTGGGGTCGCGGGTCCAGCGCGATCTTCGACGCAGCCGGAACGGTTTTCAGCCTGAAGGCGGGGGGCGGCGTCTACCAACTAACGCAGGAGAAGTCCCGGATCGGCAGGTTTTCGGGCGCGACCTACGTCCTGGAGGATGTCGGACCCACGGTAGACGCCATCGGGCAGTCGGAAGGAGTGAAGCTCGCGCCCGCCGACGGCGCCACGGTTCAGGATACCCAGCGCGGGCAAGACCAGAAGGCGCTGATCGCCGTTCTCCGAAAGCACGGCGAGCTGGAAGCCAAGGAGCTGGAGGAACTGTGCGGTATCCCCCATGCCCGCTACTTGGTTGCTCGCAAGACCCTCGCGGGGGACATCGTCAGTGAGCGGAAGGATCCGAAGGACAAGCGAAGGACGTTCTGCAGTATTGCCCCGGCGTATCTCGCGCGAATCGAGGTCCGTGAAGCCGTCGCCGCCCGTGAGGGCGAACCCGAGCCGAATGCGGTCAGAAACTACGGTTACCTATAGTGCTGACCGTATCTCCAGGACTCTTGGGGGGAGAGGCTACCGCCTCTCTACCCCAAGAAGAGGATGTCCCCGATAACATGAATTCCCTTCCTATAAAAAGGGGTGCAGGGGTTTCCCCTGCAAAGAGACGGTTACGCCTGGCGCCGCACTCGTGGTTCGAGCGCGGCTTCGTAATGCGCAAGAGGTCTGTTGCCTCACCCGGCACGCTCGAATCTTATAAATTCGGCAGCGAGCCGGGCGTTCGTCGTGAGGATCACGGCATAAAGCGGAATCATGATTGAGACCTCAAACAGGGAGACCAATCATGAACGATTCCAAACCACCCCCAGCCCTTCGCTGGTACCCAGAAGAACGCCGCCTCAGCAGCGGCGATCGAATCTTCATCGTCACTGACATCCACTGCTACAGTAGCAGGATGGTCCGCTCTGCACGCGACCAGCAATGGTTCCGCGTTGGCGCGGTGGACCTGAGGGACCTGACAGTCGGCTACTGGCGCTTCTCTATCGACGATGCCAAAGCGATCCTCAAGCTGGGGATCGCGCCACCGTGGACCCAGCCGCTCGCGGAGGGCATTCAGATGAAGCGCCACCTTCACGTCACTGGCAGCAGGATGGGGCGCTACCGAATCACGATTACCACCGTTTCAGTCCCGCCCGAGACCGTGGCGAAAGCGGCGGAGCTAGGAAAATTGTTCGAGCGCAAGGGTCACCAGCCCAACTTTGCTCCTGGCTCGTGGAGCAGCCAGCAGCAGAGAGCCAATCGGAAACTCGCCGTGGAACGCGCTGCCTTGAGCCAGGAGGGCGTCTTCAAGGCGGCTCGGGTCAAGAAGATCGTCGGTGCCGGGATCAACGTGACCCCTGATCTCTCGCGTTTAGTGGAGGAGGGGCGCCTCACGAGAATCGGCAAGAAGCGCTACGTCGTCACGCCGCCGAAGGTCGTCGGGCGAACGGACTGGACGGGCTGATCACGGCTTCGGCGAGGCAGCAGCTTTGCGGTCCAGGACAGTCGCCGCCATCACCACGCTCGTGATCGCCCTCGTTCACCCATGCTGTGGAACCGACCCTCAACGAACGATAGGGCTCCCCTCGAAGAACGCTGACAGGGACACCTTGTAGGCGAACGCCAGGGCAACCAGCGAGGAGAAGGTGACGTTGACCGCCCCGTTCTCGATGACGCTCAAGTGCTTGGCGTGAAGCCCGGCAAGTTCGGCGGCAGCTTCCTGCGTCAGATCTCGCTCTTCACGGAGTTGCCGAAGGCGAAGCCCAAGACGGCGCTGGGCGTGTTCGATGGGCTTCTGGAAGGCAGGACGCAACCTGACCTCTGAAGGACCATGATCCCCCGTGAAACGCCTCCGAACTGCCACCCCACTGGGCTACGTGATGTAGGTCAAGACCTACACAAGACATGACTTGACTCGGTTGCAACCGGAAGACACGATCAGAAATGGCGGGCGCTGCGCGGAGCGCGAAGAGGTGGGCGATGTCGAAGTTCAGACGAAAGCTGCTCGGAACGGCGCTCGCGGTGCTTGCCGTCGGCGGCTGCGGGTCCAGCGCCAGCGAGACGCCCATCGAGACCACGGCGGAGCCGCTGGTTGTCCAACAGGCGGACGTGATGCGCTGCATGCGTGTGCTGGGGCTGCTACACGCGCGATAAATGTGGGAGGTGACAGAATGACCAAGGGAGCAGGGTTTGGCATTGTCTTCGGCGTTATCCTTTCTGTGGGGCTGCCGTCGAGCGTATCTGCGGGTTCGGTAGAGCCTGCGCAAACTCAATACGTCGCCCTACGTGACACGTCCGACCCTGAACCGCTCGACACGACGAGCGGCGTGGTCGCAGGCGGTGAACTACCGACGCCGCTTCTCACCGGAAACAAGGATTGGTGCCTAACAGACTCCGAGAAGCAGCCTCAGAAGGCGGGCGATGCGTCTTGTTGGTATGACTCGTATGAGGATTGCAAGAAAGCCGCGCGGAGCTCGTCGTCCAAGCTCTGCTACCACAAGTCCGAAACAAGCAAGTGACGCGGCGGCTTCGTGGGTCAGCTCCCGCTCTTCGCGAAGCTGCCGGAGCTGCAACCCGAGGCAGCGCACAGCAAGTTCGAGGGGCTTCTGGAGAACAGGGCGAAGCCTGACCTCTGAAGGACCATGATCCCTCGTGAAGCGCCCACGAACCACCTCCTGGCTACGTGAGGTAGGACTCGACCTACACCAGACATGACTTTAGTGGATGACGAAGCGGTCGTACCATTTGACGAGGCGGGGTCTCGCGCTCCGCAAGGACCAGCACCATGGGGGAGAAGGACAAGCGCAGGACGGTCATCGGGGCATCGGTTGCAGCCCTCTCGGTCGTGAGCTGCGGCTCAGCCACGTTCAACGAGCCAGTCACCGCGAACGAGGCGGCACCCCTTGTCGTGCAGCAGGGCAACGCCATGCGCGACCTCCGAACCTGGGGAGGCGAACACGTTCACCTCGTCTGGTCCGAGGGAAAGGTCTCGATTCGAAACGATGGCGACGCGATGCTGCGCTGCGGTGTATCATCGACTGAGACGAGCTTCCATCCGGACCACTACTTCGACATTGGTCCCCAAGCGGTGCGAGAACTCGACCTGCCGAACTCGCCGATGGTTCGATGCATCGTCCAGTGGAAGGACGCTGCCAGGATCACCAGGCGAGACGAGCGCGAACTGGCGTCGATGTTCGAGGAACCCACGCTCGCCGGAACGCCGGTAGAGCTGAACCATTCAGCATCCCTCGTCTTTATGCCCGACCCGATGCCCAACCTCGGAGCGCAGATCGAGAGCCGGTATACGCTCTTGGAGTGAACACACAGTCGGCATGGATGACAAGACGATGACGAAGGTTCTTCCCGCCGCTTTCGATCAGCGTAATCGCGCTGCTCGTACTCTCCGCACCCTCCTGAGTACTCCAGAACGAGGACGGCAAGAAGCCGCCGCACGGGTTATCAAGCCGTGTCTTGTCTGCATACCCAAGTCATGACCTACCTAAGATATTGCCACGGTCGAGTCCTCAGCGAAGGCGTTGGGCGTGCCCTTTCGCAGGATGTGAAATCAAGAACGCGAGGGCGTCCTGGGTTCGCCCTCGCTTGCGCGTTCCTGACCAACGGCTGCATCTCCATGACGCCTCAGGAGATCAAAGGGGCGCCGTACCCAAACCCCAGTGAGCAGGCTCGCCATGAACGCAAGGAGGCAAAGACCCCAACGGTGGATGTCGCCGCCACGCGGGACGCCATCGACGTTACCCTGGTGACGCCCGTGGAATGTCGGGACCAGACGCCGATGGTGCAAGACGTTGAGGTGAAACGCTCCACGAGCACGCTCGCTCAATCTATGAACGCAGTCGGTGCTCTTGGCTTAGGAGCGCTCGGGGCGGGTTTCATCGCCGCTGATTGTTCGGTCACCCCAGATCCAACAAACACCAACCCCAACCCTTCGAGTCGCCCGTGTACCTCGAAGGAGCAAGGGCAGACGTATGCGGTTGGCGGTGTATCCATCGCCGGCGCCGCCGTGTTTGGCGCCGTCTTCGTCTATAACATCATCAAAGCCAAGGATTCGAAGCACACGGAGAGACTGGAGACCCTGCCCTCTGAGTGGAAATCCTGTGACTCGGTTCCCCTCGCGAACACTCCCGTGCGCCTCGCTTTTGCCGGAACGCAGCGGGTCGATGGAACTACCGACTCCTCGGGCAAGGTCCGCTTCGATACTTCGCGAATCGAGTGGTCGGATGAGGTCTACCATCCGGGATACGCACTGCTCTTCGTCGTCAATCGTGCCGCATCCGAGGTCCGCGTCCCGTTCGATGGGCTTCCGCAATACCTTGCATGGAAGCAGCGCGCACTCCAGGAGGCGCAACGTTGCGCCCGTAAGTGCGAAGATGCTGTGGTAGACTGCATGGTCGTCCAAGCTCGACTCACCGGATGCGTCCCTGGGCAGATGGCTTGCCCCCACATCGTTCAGACGTGTCATGGAGCCGTCGCCTCCTGCGAGCAAGAGTGCATTGGCGGTCGATAAGACATGAACTTCGTGAGGTTGATTGCCGCTTTCGGCGTGGTCGCGGGAACGATTGGCGTTGGCTGCGCCGAGACGATTATCGCCAGTAACAAGCCCGTGATGGCATGCTCGACCGGCGAGGAGCCCATCCCGGTTGGCTACTACGAGGGAAACTTCAAGTGGGAATGCGGCAAGCCTTTGACCCACTGCAGTTCAGGTCAAAAGAGCGAGTTCTCGGTCGAGAACGAAAAGGACGGTAGCGGAGTTCAAGCTATCCGATGGGATTGTCTCCGCGAGGAGGAACAACGTGAGGACGACGTGCATGTCGTCCCATTCCGAAAGCTCATCGCCGAGGTCCGAGGCAAGACGATTGTCGCCACGCTCACGACCCCCGTGCACTGCCGCAACGTTTGGCTCGACAGCCAGCAGAGGGTTCGCCAATCGGAAGACTGGAAATCGTGCGGGAGGAAGCCGGTCCCGCACGAGCAAGCCAGCGTTCAGGTCGGTGAATCGCCCTTGGTTGCCGTGACGGATGCGGATGGCAAGGCGACGTTCGATCTCACAACCGTGAAGCCGAACGAGGCGCTCATCGCCAATCCGACGGTTGAGGTCCGCGTGTTCGGCAGGAACAGTCTCGGACTGGCGAGCGACTCGCTGAGCCTGGCGAACAGCGAGCTGTTTTCCGCGTGGAAGCGTGAGGCAGACACCAGGCGTGTGGAGCAGATCGAAGCCTCAGTTGCCAGCGTAGACCACACGCTCACTGCACTCGAAGGTACGAAGGATCCGTGGGGAGACGACGAGTTGGAGAAGACGCAGCAAATGGTCGCCGTCTTCAATGACGTGCAACAGAACGTCCAGGTTCTGAAGGGACGTGAACCAATCGATTCGGCGCTTGTTCGCCGGCTGGCGCCGTTGACTCCTCTGATCGGCAAGTTCGGTTCGCGTGCACAGGCATTGATGCCTCACGTGAAGAAGGCGGCTGAAGCTCGTAACATGAGGAACGCTGCCTTCCTGACAGCATTGTTCAGCGCGGGAGCTTCATCGTCAGGCTCCAGCGGGAGCGGTTCGTCGTCCTCTTCGTCGGGCGATGACTCTCGCCTTCGCGAGATGGAGGACCGCCACCAGCGCGACCGCGCCGACGACGAGAGACGGCGACAACGCGAGCGAGATGATGACGCCAACCAGCGTCAGCGAGAAGCACAGATTCGAGCGGCGGAGCAGGAGGAGCAACGGAAGCGTGCTCGTGAGAGCTGCGGTTCGCGTTGCACGGAGACGTATTCGCGGTGCGCGCGAGACTGCAACAGCACGAACTGGAACACGTGTCTCAATAACTGCACCTCGCAGAGTCATGAGTGCCGCTTGGACTGCGACAACCGCTGAAGTTCACCGTTTGTCGTTCGATTTCATAGTGCCGTAGGAGTAAGCATCCCGTGGGCAACACCTCGCATCGCCGGGCGCGCAGCGGTACTTGGTGGTCATTGCCATTCAGGAGCGACGGTCCCGTATCCAAACTGGACTTGCCGAAGAGCTGTTGATCACTGATGACGAGGCGAGCTTCATCCTCCGCGATCACCTCAACCCTCATTTCCAACAGGGCAATTTCTCCGGAGGGCTCGACGAGACCTTCGAGACTCTGATGGCGCGGCTCCATCTACGGAAAGCGCCAAAGGAAGTGCCATAAGATGCTTGCGCGATCTCGACAGTAACCGGCACGGTATCCGGCGGCGTCTTTCCGATTTGTCGAGAGATTGATCGCGGTATACGAGCAGCGGAGCTGCTCTCGACGGTTCCATCACGCCGTACCCCCGCTTTGGGAGGCAGCCGGGGCGCCTGTGCCCCTGCCGCCAGGATGATTCGCTCGGCAAGGAATGGACCAACAAGTTCCCCGTCTCGACGGTTTGTTCCTTGCTACTTGCAGGAAACAAACCAAGTCGCCTGCCGCACGGCTTTCACAATTCTTGTTCTACGTTCACTTGATATTCAGAACAAAGTGACCAAGCGGCAGCGCGTCAAGCACCGATCCCCATCGCCCAACGGGCGTAGCCGGCAGGCTGAAGGGAGGTCGGATGACGAAGCCAGAGACTGGCAACACGAAGCTCGCTGTGGCGTACCTCAGAGTCAGCACCGACTCGGATCGGCAAGCTCTCGGGGCGGAAGCCCAGCGCCAAGCCGTCCTGCGATGGTCGGAGAGCAACGGTGTCGAGATCGCCAAGTTCTTCTTGGAAGAGGTCTCGGGTGGTGCACCGCTCGACAAGCGCCCCATGCTCCTCGAAGCCATTGCGCCTGGTCGGCGCTCTCGGCGCGGGTAACCTCGTCGTTCAAAGGCTGGACCGCTTCTCTCGCGATCCACTGACGGCTGCCCTCGCCGAATGCGAGCTGAGGAAGATCGGCGCCTCTCTGGTCTGCGCCGATGGTGCGGGTAGCGGAGATGATCCGACTTCGGAGTTGATCCGAGGGATCCTCTTGTCGGTCGCCCGTTTTGAAAAGGCACTGATCAGATCGCGTATCAAAGCTGCCCTCGCCGTCAAGCGGTCGAGGGGTGAACGTGTTGGCGGCGCTCCGCCCTACGGTTTTCGAGTCGAGGGCAAGCAGCTCGTCGTCGATGCCGACGAAGCCGCCATCAAAGAGCGGCTCTGCCAGTGGCGAGCCGAGGGCATGACGATCCGGGCGGTTCAGGATCGGGCAACGGCGGAAAGGATCGTCTCGCGGGCGGGTAAGCCGTTCACGTTGGCAGCGATCCATGCCCTCGTGAAGGACGCCGCGTAGAAGGTCCCATCGCCCAACGGGCGATGGGCGCTGGTCGAAGGAAGCGGAAGCCAAGAACGGCGCCGCTCCTCACAGGAGACCAGCCATGACGACGAACGCGGATATCTACGAGGGCGTTACCGACCGGATCTTGGAGTGCCTGAACAACGGTGTGGTCCCCTGGCGCCAGCCTTGGGCAATATCCTCGCCGCGCAACCTGTCTAGCGGTCATGTGTACAAGGGCATCAACCAGATCCTTCTATCGTGCACCGCCTTCTCCTCGCCGTACTGGCTGACCTTCAACCAGGCGAGGCAGCTCGGCGGCAAGATCAAGCTCGGCGCGCGCGGCACGCCCATCGTCTTCTGGAAGGTCTACGAGAAGGAGACGCGGAGCGGTGAGATCGACAAGCGCTTCGTCCTCAAACGATTCACCGTCTTCAACGCCGAGCAGACCGACGGGATCTGCGTCCCCCGCTTGGAGGAGCCGAAGACCTTCAACGTCATCGAGGACTGCGAGAAAGTCATCTCCTCGTTCGAGAACGGTCCGAGCGTCGAGCACGGTGGAGGGCGGGCTTGCTACATGCCGATCCAGGATCGGATCCTTATGCCGCCGAAGCCGGCGTTCACGTCGAGCGAGGAGTATTACTCGACCCTGTTCCACGAGCTGGTCCACGCTACGGGCGCGAACCATCGCCTGGCTCGAAAGGGCGTCACCGATCCCAGCGGCTTCGCCAGTCACGAGTACAGCTTTGAGGAGCTGGTGGCGGAGTGCGGGTCAGCTTTCCTCTGCTCGCACGCTGGCATCACGCCAGCAACCCTGGCGAATAGCGCCGCCTACATCGCGTCGTGGTCCAAGCGCCTGTCGGCGGAGCCTCGCTGGATCGTCAACGCGGCGAGCCAGGCGGGCAAGGCGGCGGATCTGATCCTCGGAGCGCAGGCGCGCCAGAGCGCGGAGCGCGTGGACGAGGCGGCGTGAGCTGAGGTTCGGGCTGGATGGGGCTCCGAGCCGGAGCCCCATCGCCCAACGGTCGAAACCGAACGTCTGAGGGCGTCGAGGACGCGGGCAAGAGAGGAGCGTTTCCATGAAGGCGTTGAATGATCTGCGTCGGTTCATCATCGCGAAGAGCAGCGCGGAGGAGCAGCACGAAATCCGCGAACATGTGAAGGAGAACATTGCCGAGCTGGCACAAGACTTCTGCGTCACCACCGGCACGCTCCAGACGGCGCTCGACAACGTGCCCGACGACTCCGCCCTCGCGTGCCGTCTCCTGGAGACCATCCGGCAGTCGGCAGCGCTCCAGCGGGATCGGCGCAAGGCGGGGCGCGCAAAGGCAGCGCAGGCGAGCGCGGATGCCCTGGCGAGCGTAGCGAGGTGGAATGGCGACCGGGCGGAGGTGGACATCCTGTCGATCCTCTCCTCCTGCCTGACCAAGCGGCAGGATCTCATGGTCTTCACGACCGGCACGTTCACCATTGCGGTATACCAAGCGGTCCTCTTCGACCTCGCCAAGCTGAAGAAGCGCGACCTCACCGCCTTCGTCGATGCCAAGGGGCTGCACATTCGCTGGACTACGGGCGGGCTCAACTTGGTCAGCCAGATCGACGCAGAGGCAGACCGCATTGTCCTGAGCCTGCCCGCGAAGGTCGCAGCCGTCGCGGCGTAGGTGGAGGCAACCGTCCCATCGCCCAACGGAGCAAAGCGAAAGGTCGAGGGGCGCGTCGAGCGAGACGCGCCCCCGACCGAGAGGAGCGTTCGCGTGAGCATCAAGGTGCCGATCTACCGGCTCAAGTTGATCAAGGACCGTACCATGCAGGTCTCAGAGCGCCTGCTCGATAAGCCGTTTGCCGCCGCTCGCGTTGTGGAGCGGTGGATCGGCGACGCGGATCGCGAGCACTTGGTGGCGCTATTCCTCGACTCCGAGTGCCGATTCATCGGAGCGCACGTGATCGCCGTGGGATCCCTCGACCACGCCCACACGACAGCTCGCGAGATCTTCAAAGCAGCCATCGTCGCGAACGGTTACGGCTTGGTCCTCGGGCACAACCACCCGAGCGGCTCTCTGGATCCGAGCGAGAGCGACATTCGCACGACCAAGAAGCTGATCTACCTCGGCACGATGCTCGGGATCCGCATGCTCGACCACATCATCGTGTCGCGAAACGGGTTCCGCTCAATGCACGAGATGGGGCTGGTTCCCGAGCCCGCGAAGAGGACCGATGACGAAGGTGAGGCGGCGTGAATTCTTAGAATTCACCGGGGATTGACCCCAATTTTGGAGAATCCACGTTCCTTCCCGAACCAGCTGAGACCGCCGAGAGCCCCGTCGGGCAGAAGGAGGCGATGCGCAACACGAAGGAACGAAATCATGAGCAGTACAGAGGAGCGCCCTCAATTCGAGGACCACCACGAACAACCACACGCGGTATTGACCGCGGACGAAGTCGCGAAGCTTCTTCGCGTGAACCGCAAGACCGTCTATGCGGCGTTCAAGCAGGGCGAGATCCCCGGCGGTAGACGCATCGGCGGCACCATTCGCTTTTCGCGAGCCCGAGTGCTAGAGTGGCTCGGTCAGGGTCAAGCATGCGCTCCGCGCTCACCGAGAGGTGCGCGATGAGCGTACGAAAAGAGAAGCGGCGCAACCCGAGGACGGGTGAGGTCCGGGAGAAATTTCGAGTGGATGTCGTCGTCACCATGCCCGACGGAAGCACCAAGCGCGTGAGCCGCGACGCGCCCGTGCAGACCAAGCGTGACGCCGAGAAGTTCGAGAAAGAGCTGAGACGCTCGATCCTCGATGGCACGTTCGGGCAGAAGAAGAAGGAGGCGAAGCCCGTTCCGATGTTCGCCGAGTTCGAGAAGGAGTTCATCTCGAACTACGCGGAGTCGAACAACAAGAAGAGCGAGGTCCAGACGAAGAAGGGCGTGCTCAGGAACCACCTCGTGCCGGCGTTCGGAGCGAAGCGGCTCGACGAGATCGGTGCCCGAGACATCGAGGCGTTCAAGAGCCTCAAGGTGCGGCAGGGGAAGTCGGAGAAGACCGTGAACAACATGCTCACGATCCTGCGCAAGCTGCTCTCTGTCGCGCACGAGTGGGGAGTGATCCCCTTCGTGCCCAAGGTGAAGTGGATGAAGGTGCCGCCGAACAAGTTCGACTTCCTCACATTCGAGGAAGCCGACCGACTGATCGCGGCGGCTGACGGTGAGTGGCGCGCGATGATCACGCTCGCCCTCAAGACGGGGCTACGTCAGGGCGAGCTGTTGGCTCTCGCGTGGGACGATATCGATCTGGTCTCAGGTCGTCTCGTGGTCTCGCGCAACCTGTCCCGTGGCGAGATCACCACGCCGAAGAACGGCAAGACGCGCGAGATCCCCTTGGGGGACGACGTGCTTGCCGCGCTGAAGCGGCACCGTCACCTTCGAGGGGATGTCGTCTTCTGCACGTCAGCAGGCGCCATGTTCACGAAGGGAGAGAGCAAGCACCCGCTCTGGCGAGCCTGCAAGCGAGCAGGGCTCCGCCGCATCGGGTGGCACGTCCTGCGTCACACCTTTGCGAGCCATCTCGTCATGCGCAAGGCGCCCATCAAGGCGGTGCAAGAGTTGATGGGGCACTCGACCGTCATGATGACCGAGCGCTATGCCCATCTCAGCCCGGACGTTCGCAAGGACGCTGTGCGCCTCCTCGACCGTGCAATGCCGCACGGTCACGCTCATGCAGCGCTCACGAGCGGGGAGGAGGTTTCTAAGTCATCGTAAGATGAGTGGAAAAGTGGTGGAGGCGCCGGGAATCGAACCCGGTGCCGTTCTGCCATTCGCACCAGCGTAGCGACGAGCCCGTGAGGTGTGAGCGACCGAGCGCACTGACGCACGGTCCGCGTCGGGCAAACTCGGCGCCCGGGTCCTGTGCGACGACCGCATCTTTCGGGGTGCTTCTGGATAGGTCCCAATACCTTAACTGTACAAACGATCAGTATTTGGTAACTTTGCGGTCATGGGGTGCAGGGGGGACCCAACGGCGTTGGATGCGGGGCTGGCCGCCGTGGCTCGTGCGGAGGCTGGGCTGCGGCTGGGGCTCGGGCAGGTGCTCGAGGCGCTCGGTCGCGGGGGCGTGTTCGAGCTCGGCTTTTCTTCCTTGGCTGCTTACGCGCTCGAGCGCTGCGAGCGGAGTGGTCGTTGGGTGGAAGGTGCGCGCTGTCTAGCGCGCAGGCTCGAGGCGTTGCCAGTGTTGCGCAAGGCGGTTGCCACGGGGGAAGTGTCCTGGAGCATGGCGGAGTGCGTGGCGCGTGCGGCGCAGCCTGGCGCTGAGGCTTACTGGCTTGCACTGGCGCAGGACCACACGGTGCGGGAGATGCGGAACATCGTGGACAGCGTCATTGCTGCCGATCGTTCCGCGAGTCGAGCCGAGCGGACAGCGCCCGAGCAGCAAGGATTAGAGCCCGGCATCTTCGGTGAGGTCGCGAGCAATGACGGCGTGTCTACTGCCAACGCGCCTGGTAAAGCGCTATCGAACGAAGGCGCGTCCGGCGAAGCGGCGTCGGATGAGCGGGCCCGGGTGGTCTGCGACGAAGTGGCGTCCGAAGAGCGGGCATCGCGCCAGAGCGGCGACGGGGAGATGTGCACGCTCGTCTGTACCGTAGCTCGAGAAGAGGCGTGGCTCTTCGAAGCGACGCGCCAGCTGCTCGAACACCTCGGCGAACGCGAGAGTGACACGCAGATCGAAGCGCTGCTTGCCGAAGGTCAGGTAACGCTGCTCGGCGAGCTGCCCCGGGGCGCGCTCGACCTCGATGGCCTGGAGTTGGTGGACACGGAGCAGCAGCGCTGGCGGCGACAGCTCGAGCGTTGGCGGGTCGAAGCGGAAATGCGCTGTGAAGAACGGGTGCGAGCAGGAGTCCGTGGCCCGCCGGCAGATGCGGCCACGACGTCTGTTTGGGGCCTGACGTCGCCGGAAGGACAGACAGTGTCCGTCGCCGACGCTGCCGCGACGGCCGCACTCGGTCTCGCTGCTTTGCAGGGCGCGACCGTTCGCGAGCTCGACGCAAGGGCGCGGCATCTCTCTCGGGCGCTGGCCCGCCAGGACCTGGAGCTGTCGCGTGCCATGCTGCACTTTCATCGTACCGATGGTTGGCGCCGGTTGGGCTACGCGACGGAGGCGCAATATGCTCGGGAGCGCCTCGGCGTATCGCGATCGTCGCTGCTCGCCCGACGCTCGCTGGCGCTGCGGCTCGAAGCTCTACCTCAGGTCGCGGAGGCGCTGGGCCAGGCGCGCTTCGGGGTGGAGGCCGCGGTGCAGCTCGTACGCATCGCGACTCCGCGCACCGAGGGCGCGTGGGTCGAGCGAGCGCGGCAGAGGACCATCAAGCATCTCCGCGAGGAGGTGGCTGCCGCGCTGACGGCGGTGCGTCTGTCGGGTGAGGTGGATTGTTTGCCGCCTGGGGACAGCGAGCTTGGAGCGTTCCAGGAGTTGGAACGAGCAGTGGTGAGTGGGAGCGCTTGCCGAGGGCTGGGTACGGTGGCTTCCAATAGGGTCGCTTCCCGTAGCGTGGCTTCCGGAGCGCGGTCATTTGCGGTCGTAGGCGGGGCGGAGCCCGACGCTGCAGCGCGGCGTGCTTGGCGGGTGATGCTGGCCAGCTTGGGCCAATGGCTCGACGGGGGAGTCCAGTTGTCTGCGGCAAGCGGGCGGGCATTCACCAAGCAGGCCAGTGCCGGTCGCGTAGCATGGCGGCTGCGCGTATCGCGTTCCACTTACTCCTGGTGGCGCGGGCTGGAAGCGCAGGCGCGCCGCTGGCTACCGCGAGGCATGAGCTGGCTGAAGTTCCTCTGTCTGTCGTTCTGGCGAGGTTGGCGGCAGATGTTGGGTGGGGACGTTGCGTACGGGCAGATCTATCTGCGGGATCTCTATCGTTGCATGAGCCCGGTGTGCAGTCGCAGGGATGTAACGCCGCATCACCTGAAGTTCCGTTCGGCGGGTGGCAGCGACGAGGACGCCAACGTGGCGGCCGTGTGCACGTGCTGTCATTTATCCGGCATTCATGGCGGGCGCATTCGCGCGGTGGGTAGCGCCGAATGCATCCATTGGGAGTTCGGGGCAGCGAACGATCCGTGTCTCGTCGTGCACGGCCGGCAGCGCCGGGTGGCGTGAGTGTCGCCGTCGGAACGGCCCGGCGGGCCTGCTCGGTGACCCTTCATATTCCTTGACGGGAATATGAACTACGGGGTATATACAGAGCGTGGATTCGTCGTTTGCCATCGTCGCGGAGCCCAACCGGCGGGCCATCTTGAGCCTGCTGCTCACCAAGGAGCGCTCCGTGGGCGAGCTCGAGCGTGGGCTTCGGCTCTCGCAGCCGTCCGTCTCCAAGCACCTGCGGGTACTGCGCGAGGCTGGCTTCGTACAATCGCGCATCGAAGCGCAGCGGCGCGTCTATCGGCTCAGGCCGGAGCCGCTCATGGAGCTAGACGCATGGCTCGTCCCGTTTCGCCGCTACTGGTCCAAGCACATTGACGCTCTGGAGCGGCACCTGGACAAGATGGATGAAGTGCCCTCGGTGACGGGGAGAACCGTGATCGAGAAGACCGTGATCGAGAAGACCGTGGCTGGGAAGACCGTGAAAGGAAAGAAGACATGAGCCGCCGTGAGCAATACACGCCGGGTGCCGCCTCTGGCGCCGAGGTTCGCAAAGAGGGAGAGAAGTGGACGCTCGTCGTGGTTCGCGATCTCTCCCACCCCCCCGCCAAGGTCTGGAAGGCGCTGACGGATCCCGAGCATCTGCGCGAATGGTCCCCGTTCGACGCGGATCGAAACCTCGGCAGCGTGGGCTCCGCAAAACTCACGACCGTGGGCGCGCCGACGCCGCAGGTCTCCGAGACAGAGGTGAAGCGGGCGGACGCACCCCGGTTGCTCGAGCTCGATTGGGGTGGGCAACAGATGCGCTGGGAGCTGGAGCCGCTCGGCGCCAGCGGCACCCGGCTCACGCTGTGGCACAACATCGACCGTGGCTTCATCGCGATGGGCGCAGCCGGCTGGCACATCTGCCTCGACGTGCTCGAGCGCTTCGTCGCCGGGGAGCCACTGGGGCGCATCGTCGGCGCGGACGCCCTGAAGTTTGGCGGCTGGCAGCGCCTGTTCGCTGAGTATTCTCAACAGTTCGGGATCGAGCCCCCCGCCTGGGCCGCCCACCCCCCAAAGCCTTGATCCGATCGGAGGGAATGACCCATGGAATCGACCTTGCAGAAGCCGGCGTTCACCGCCACCAACAGCAGCGCCAAAGTTCAGCTCATCGGGTACTGGATCGTCACCGCACTCTTGTGCCTGCAGCTCAGCTTCACCGCGTACGCGCAACTGAGCTTGCCGCAGGTGGCAGAGGCGTTCACTCACCTTGGCTTTCCCGCCTACTTCCGCGTGGAGCTCTCGTGGGCCAAGTTCCTGGGCGTGGTGCTGCTGCTCGCTCCAGTGCCGGCACGGCTCAAGGAGTGGGCGTATGCGGGCTTCGCCATCACGCTCGGCTCCGCGCTGATCGCCCACGTCTCGGTGGGGGATGGCCCAGAGGCGTGGGGCTGGGCGGCAGGTACCGGCGTGCTCTGGGTGCTCTCGTACGTCCTCTGGCGCCGCCAGGCTAGTGTCCCGAGTCAGAGGCCGGCGAGCGCCCTGGGAGCGTCGCGCCAGCCCGCCTCACCGCTCTCGTGGTGAAACCTGCGGGCTCTCCGGCGTCAGCCCTGCGGGGCGTTGAACGACGCCGGCTGGACCAGGCCGCGCGCGACGCGCTCGCGATACTCGTCGCGCCGCATCTCGATGGCACCGAAACGCTCCACGTGTGGTGAAGTGTACTGGCAGTCGACCAGATCGAAGCCGCGGCCCTTGAGGTGCAGGCAGGCGTGCGCGAAGCAGAGCTTGCTCGCGTGGTCTTCGTGGCTGAACATGCTCTCCAGGGTGCACACGCGGCCGAGCGCGACGCCGAACGCGCCGCCCACCAGGCGATCCCCCTGGTACGCCTCCACGGTGTGCATCGCGCCCATCTCGAACAGACCCAGATAGGCCGACTGCACGCGCGCGCTGAGCCAGGTCTCGGTGCGGTCTCCGCACGCGGCGAGCACCGCTTTGGGGTCACGATCGAAGCACAACTCGTACAGGCCCTGTTTGATGTAGCGCGTGATGCGGGAGGGGACGTGCAGCTGCGCGAGCGGCACGACGCAGCGCGGGTCGGGGCAGTTCCAGAAGATCTGGCCGCGCTTGTCCATCGGGAACATGCCCTGCGCATACCCCAGCAGGATCTGCTCGGGGCTGAAGGGGAGGCGGGCCATCACGCCACACAAGCCGCCGACGGCGCCTTCCGGGGTCACCGCCGCGGCACGGCCGAGGGCGCGGTGATAGCTGCGTTCACCGAAGTCGACGGCCCGATGCAGGAACTCGTATCCCTTCTGAATCCACTTCTCCTTGTTGAAAGGCCCGGAGTCTTCAGCTGCGGGAGCCGGGGGGAGAATAGAGGCGTCCTGGGGATCGGCGAGCGTCATGCGAGAGTGGTTCCTTGGGCGCCGCGGGCGCCGTCACTGAGAGGGTGGGCAGGAGAAGCGCACTTTCCAGTCGCGGAGCAGTGGGCTTTCGCCGCTCGTCCCCGGGACTAACGTCACGCGGAGCTCGAGCACTTGGTATTGTTGCGCGGGCGCGCCCAGCAACGTGTAGATGTCGATCGGGCAGTTTGCTCGCGGGTCGATCTCGCAGCGTTGCGTGTCGGTCGGGACGGCATGCGCCTGCGCGATCGGGGTGAAGGCGGTCGTCTCCGCCGCGAGCTCGGCAATGCTCGGCGCCGTGCGAACTTCGAACTCGATGCGCGAATCGGCCGGGGTTACTGCATCATAGTAGAAGAAGTCCCAGATGGCCGCACCGCCGTCGCAATCGGCGGTGTAGTACATCTCGTCGACGACGGTCTCGATCGCCGGTGGAGACGGAGGCTTGCAGGGCACCTCCAGGTTGAGGCGGCTGCCGCTCAGGCGAGCAGCTGCCGTACAGGTGTCTTGACACAGTACCAGATTCTCCGGCGCTACCAGTCCGTCGAAGTAGTATTCATCGTCGCTGGTGCACTCCGCCGCACCGGCCACTTGCTGCAGCTCGAGCGACGCGACCAGATCGGGCGGGCCCTGGCACAGCGTGGCGCGGGGCTGCCCATCGATGCTATCTCGCCACACGCCCTGCTCATCCAGGTAGGGCTCGCCGAGCGACAGGACGCCAACCCCGAGCAGGAACGGGCTCGTCTGGTCGAGCCAGGCCTGCCTGCAGTCGAGCAGGCCCGTGACGAAGGCGTAGGTGTTTTCGTCCTCGATCGAGACGCGGCTCCAGCCCAGGCCGCGCGCGGCGCAGACGTCGACCGCTTGGGCCGCGCTGACCAGGCTGGTATCGAGGGCATAACAACGCCCGTCGGGTCCCGCCAACTCCCCCGCACTACAGCCGCCCTGTGCGTCCGCCACGGGGCCTTCGCAGACGTAGGGATGCTCGCTGTCGTTGCAGTCCGTGTCCTCCCAACGCTCGGAGGAGGATGCCGTCATGCGCGAGCAGCCCTCGCTGCCGGGCGGCGAATTGTTGGGCTGCAGCGTCGTCGTATCCCAGTTGACCCAGCTCTGGCAGGTGGCGTTGGACCAGGCGTGATTGCCCTCGTCCCCCTCGTCGGTAAAACCGATCTGTACGTCTTTCAACAGGTCCGTGTGATCGCGGACCCACTTGTTCTCGAGCGCCGAGTTCAGCGCCACCAGGCTCCAGCCTTGGCCGCGGCCCTCGCATTGGGCTCGTGCGCCGTTCCAGGTCTGAATATCCGAGGACGAAAAGTGGTAGCAGCTGGAGCCCCAGAGCACTTCCCCATCGGCACAATGGGGTTCCGCGACCGCGCTCAGCACACTCACCCGAGCCAGCGTCGGATCCATGCCGAGCGGGTTCTGCATGGGGATGGCGCACTCCTCCGCGGCGATGCGCACCAGGCTGCGGGTACTGGCCTCACACACCGGCGTGCCGCAGTCCACGGGTTGATAGACGGACCAGTTGTCGTCGAAGCGGCACTCGCTCGGGTTCTGAGCGCCATCGGGCGGGTTGATGAGTAGCGCGCGGTCCGCGATCAGCCCGGGGCAGCCGGTGATCGGCACACAACGCCCGGCCGGGATCTCGACGCTCAGCGTGCAATCGATCGCGTCGGTCAGGTCGGGTACGGTCTTGCCGAGCTCGGAGGGGGGCAGGTGAGTGAGCCGGAGGCCCGCGGGGGCCGGGATCTGACCGTGGTTGCACACCGGCACCTGCTGCGTCGTGCCGTCGGTGCAGGTGGGTCCGATCGCCAGGTCAAAGCCGGCGCAGCCCGGAGCGAGCTGGCTGGGGGGGCGGGCGATGCAGGCGCCCAGGCCTTGCGGGACGTTGGCGGGGCACTCGACGCCGCAGGTGCTCCGCGCGAGCTCCACGCATTCGGGACCCCAGTGGTACAGCCCCTGTCGCGGTCCGAGCTCGGTCGGGGGCCCCTTGCAGACGAAGTCGAGCTTGGTATCGATCGGTTCGTCGCGCCACTCTCCGTTGCGGTTCGTGGCAACGCCACGTCCGACCACGCCGAGCTGGGGCTCATCGATGTCCCAGTTCTCGTAGAAGCTGCCCTGCAGCGTGCCGCCGCTCCCATCGTTGATGAAGAAGGTCTCGCCCGAAGCGAACCAACTCCACTCGTCGGTCACGTTGGCCGAGCCGCCCAGCCAGGCATTGTCGACTCTGCCGTCCGCGAGCACGGCCTTGACCGCGTCGTTGTCGCCGGCGTTATCGACCTGAATCAGGTTCCAGCCCGTGCCGAGCAGGCCGCAGGTGTAGTGCGCGTCGTTCCAGTCGCGCTCTTCGTCCCCCAGGTGGTAGCAGGTGCCGTTGGCATCGAGGCCGCCTGCGGGGCAGCCGCAGCTTTGACCAAGCGGCGCGCACTCGGTGGCGATGTAGCCGACGCAGGCATCGTTCCAGCTGGTGTCGCAGCACTCGGGGTGGACGGCGCAGACGGCCGCGACGCAGGTGTCGCACTCCGCGTCCAGTGGGGCATTCGTGGCGTCGCAGGGATCATGGATGCACTCCGCTTCCTGCCGGCAGCAATCCGAATTGAGCGCGCAGACCGAGTTGGTGCAACGGTTGCAGCCGTCCGGCAGCGGGTCGCCCGTGGAGCAGACGCTGTGGCTGCAGCTGCCGACCGAGGGATCGGTGCAGGCCGTGTTGAACTGGCAGTCCCCGGCGACCTGGCAGGGTTGCTGGAGGCCTACCGCCACTGCGTCCGGTGGATAGTCGGCCAGGCTTCCGGTGGACCAGCTCGCCACGGGCGGCGCCGAGCTATCGATGGCCGCCGTGAGCCCGGCGGCAGGCGTTTCGTCGAACTCGCGGCAGTAGCGATTGCACGGGTTGTTCTGGCACGACGTGGGTGAGCTGAAGGACAGCTGGCGCAGGTTGCTGCTGTCATCTGCCGCGCCCGCTCCCAGCGTGCTCTGGTTCAGGCTAAACTCGTGGCCATTTTCGCAGGCGCTGAAGCGCCCCTGCTGGCAGGTGCGCGTGCCCTCGTAGCAACTGATGACCCCGGCGTGCTGACCCAGCGTGATGGTGCAGCTCTCGGAGGTTCCTTCCGCGCAGGCCTGCCCGATCTGCAGATCCAGTCTCGGGGTTTGACGCGGCTCGTCGAGCGCTTCGCTGAACGGCGCCGGGCTCGATTCCTCCGCACACGCGGACAGGATGCAGAGCAAGGCAGCAGCACCTCGGGCCAGATTCCCTACACGGCCCGCGCCGTAGGCGCTGGCCCTCAGGCTCCGTGCGAGTCGAGTCAGTGCAGGAATCATTCTTAACGAGGTCTCGGAAGGCAAACGCCGGCAGCCCATGGTGGGAGGCGAGGGTTGCACGCGGCATGCCGCGAAGAGACCGGGGCGGAGCCAGCCGAGGCCTTCTCTTGCTCTATCGAGACCCGAGCACCCTGCACTCGACCGTCCTCACTCCTCGACCGCGCGCGCTCTCCTCGACGAAGTCGGGAGCGCCAGAGAGGCGGCTTCGCCGACCAGGTACGCAAAAGCTGCAGTCCCGGGAAAAAAGTCGGGACGACCGCAAATGCCGGGAGAATTTCCCAAATTAACTGGCGCCCCGAAGGCGCCGCGGTCAACGGCGCTACAGGGTCATGTCAGCAAAACGGTCGAGTTCGCTCACCACATAATCGGTCACGTCGATGTGGTCCGCGATCAGCCGGGCGCGTGCTGCGGCGAGGTCCGCCGGGCGTGGTGGTGCAGCGAGGAACTCGCGAACCTTGCGCACCGCGAGCTCGGGGTCCGTGTAGTTGTACACGAGCTGATAGCGCCGCTCCTGGTCCTCCAGGTAGCCGCGACGGGTGGTATTCACATACACCGAGGGTACCCCCAGGCAGGCCGCTTCGCTCGCGGTGGAAGCGCCTTCGGTGATCACGAGTGCCGCGAAGGCCAGCACGTCGTGGTACTCGTCGGGGGGGACGTTGAGGCGGTACGAGGACCATTTGGCCGCCAATTGCCCACCCTCGGGCACGATGTAGACCGAGTACCGCGGCAGCAACATCTGCATCAAGCCGTCGAAGCCGTCTCGCAAGCCTGACTGCCCGATGTCGTGCAGGGTGTTCCAGGCCGAGGTGCGCAGCACGACGTATTCGCCCGGGCCAGGCGGCGCCGCTCGGTCGGGGGCTGCCGCGCCGGAGACCGCCGAGGGGGCGCCGCGATTGACCTGGAGGCGCGAGAGCACGCTCTGCCGGGCGCTGAAGCGCGAAGGGTGCAGGAAGGCGAGCTCGTGATAGCCCCGGTAGCGCCGCTGCTTGGGCCCGAGCGCCTTCCAGAAGCACTCGGGCGTGTAGATGCGAGTCGCGAACGGGTGCGCGATGCGGTGGTTGAAACTCTGAAACTCGCTGTCCGTGAAGATGATGTTCGGCACGCCCAGCAGGCGGGACGCCTGGGTGTAGCTGCCCATCAAGCTGAGCACCAGCGAGGGGCAAAAGCTCCGCACGGCGCGCGCCACGGCCACTTGCCGCAGCAACATCTCGCGCATCGGAAAGCGATTGGAGCGCCCCGTGGTGCTGATGATCTCACTCGGGATCCAGCTGTACGCCGTGAGCAGCTGCTTCATCACGTCGCGATCGCGACCGAGCAGGAGCACCTGATCGCCGCGAGCCTGCCAGGCCCCGATGGCGTGCTTGAAGAAATGGATGTGCGCCGGGTGATGCGCCTCAATCAAGAGGCGCATCATGCCGGTCGGGTTCCGAGAGCCTCGATCAAGCGTTGCCGCAGCTGGCGAGCCGGGAAGATGGCCTCGAGCGAGCCCACCTCGCGTGCCCGCTCGACGGTGTGAATCGCGTCGAACTCTTGCGCCAGCTCGGACTGCTTCTCCAGCTTCACCAGATCGAGCGCCTTCTCGCGCGCGATGCGTTCGGCGGGCGTGCGGGCCGGCGGACGGCCGGCAATGCGCGGGTCCTTGGCCACGCGCGCGCGCACCTCCCGTGTGAACACGACCGCGGCAGCGGGACCACCGCCGATCACGGAGGCATACGAGCCCTCGAGCGCGAAGGCCCGCAGCCCCGGGTTCAGCTCTCGCGAGAACACCACGTACGCTCCGCCGTGGTAGCGAGACACCACCAGGAACACGAGCGGGCCTTCGAAGTTGACGACCGCTCGCGCGATCTCCGCTCCGTACTCCAGCTGCAGCTTGCGCATCGACTCCGGCGAGCCGTCGAAGCCGGACAGGTTGGCCAGAATCACGGCCGGGCGGTTCTTGCTGGCAGCGTTGAGCGCGCGCGCGATCTTCTTGCTGGACTGCGGAAACAACGTGCCGCCGTTCCAGTCCGCGGGACCGTCCAGCGGACGATAGCCCCAGCGCGGCACATTCTGGCTCTCGATGCCGAGCAGGCAGACGGGGTGGCCGCCGAGGTGCGCGTCCCAGACGATCGCCGTCTCGGCCGCGGTCTGGCTCTGCCAGCGCTCCAGGCTGCCGCCGTCCTGATCGATCACGGCGGCCATCAGGCTGCGCATCGCGAACGGTTTTTTGCGGCCCGGGTTGGTGCTGTCGCTGAACAACTCGCCGATGGCTTCGAAGCCGTCACCTCGGTAGGGGTGTTCGAGCACGCTGCGCTCCGCCGGGTCCGACGAGTGCAGGTGACGCGGGTGAGTCTCCCCCGGCACGACGTAGGTGTAGGAGTAGTGCTCGTACAGGATGCGGTACGCCTCGCCGAGGTCGGCGGCGAAATATTGAGCCTGACCGTTGGGCCCCATCACGCGCTCGTAGCCGCCGATCGAGGTTTCGTCTTCCGCTGCCACCGAGCCCGACGCCAGGAGTGCGGCGCGCCCCGTCAGCACCATCGACGCGCGCGGCGTCATGATCAGCACGCCGCGGGTATACAGCAGCATGGTGGCGAGCGCGTCCCAGTAGCTCTGAGCCCCGACGTTGACGCCGCCGACGATCATGTGGATGACGCCGCCCGCCTGGGTGAACGTCACGATGCGACGCACGACGCGCGCCGTCGCGTCCAGGTTCTCCGTGCCGCTGTCCATGGCGATGCGCGCGCCGCTCGACACCGGCAGCCATTCCACCGGCAAGCTCAGGCGCTCTGCCAGATCGATGGCAGCCACGACGCGATCGCACTCGGGAGCCGCCAGCGCGCCCATGTCGCGCGTGGGATCGGACAGGATCAAGACGCGGCGCATGCCTTCCGGCACCTTGGCCGTCGGCGTGCTGATGATGCCGAAGACCACGGACGAGGCGTTCTTGCCGGGTTCTCTGCCCGCCACGCTGACCGCGCGCGGCGCATCGGCATCGTTGCCTAGATCATACTCGGCGAAACTGCCGCGCGGTAACTGAGGCACGGAGCTGCCGTTGCGACCGACCCGTACGATGGCCTGGTCTTCGGTCCCCACCAGCGTGCGGATGATCTCGTAGGGGTAGATCAAGCCACGCCGTTTGGCGTTCACCACACGCCGCACGTAGTCGTTCACGGGCACCAGTGGCGCTCGGTGCGGTTCGCGCCAGGTGACGTCGATGCCGGCGCCGGACAGATCGCTCACGATCAGTTCGACCTCGGCCGGCGCGTGCCGCGGCCGCGCCGGGTCGATCACGCGCAGGCGCACGGTCACGCGCTCCAGGCCGAGGTGCCGCGTCGCCGGGTGCAGCCGCTGCGCCAGGTTCTGGGCGGTGCGGCGATCGAGCAGCATCGGGTAGGCCAGAAACAAGACCACGCGGTTCCACTGCAAGCGCCGCCCCGGATCGCGCATCGACAGAATGGAGCGCAGGGTACGCGCCGCTTCGTGGAACGCGCGCTCGAAGATGGGGATGAAAAACGCCGTATCGGGCCCATCCGTCGCCGAGCGGTCCAGGACGTCCGCGAGCACGAAGATGCGCTCGTCGTCGGGCAGGTCTCGGCTCTTGCCGTAGAAGCAATAGATGTCGTCGGTCGCGTTCAGGCGCTCCAGATGAAAGCTCTGGTAGCGCGACAGGTCGACTCGCTGGGCCGCCTCCGGGTGCATGCCCCACAGCTCCACCGGTCGCGGCCCACCGTCGCCCCGCGCCGCGCTCTGCCAGGTCTCGTGGATGGCCGCCTCTCCGGGCGCCAGGAGCGAGAGCGTGAGACGCAGGCCGGACGCGGTCACGCCGGCGAGCGCGCCCTGCACCACCTCCATCACCCGCGGGCGGCACGCGCTGCGCTCTTCTGCCGAAGCGCTCGGGATGATGAGCTCGATGCGCACGCGCCGTTCCGCGCGAGCCTGCTCGAGCAACGCGCGCACATCAGGGCCGACGCCCTGCTCGGTCGAAACGCGCGCCAGCACCACGTCCCCGTCGGAAAACCCGAGGCGCAGGCTGCCGCCCAGCTCGCGGCTCGGGCCGTCGCTCGCCGGCAGCCGTGGTACGTACAGGCGCCGCACGAAGGCGGCGAGCGCAATGGCCTTGCGCGCCGGCTGCTCCGCGTTGAGCCAGCTCTCGATCTCCAGGAAGCGGCGCCTCGGCGCCTGCGCCAGCTCGCTCAGCACCTCGCTGCCGAGCTCGGGCGTGCGCGACGAGCCCAACGACGTCTGCACGCGCTCGATGGTGGCTGCCGCGGCCCGCTCCAGTTCAGGCCGCTGGAAGATGCGATACGTGGCCGAGACCGCGGCGTCCGACACGCTATCGGGCACCTGTCCGCGCAGCGAAGCAATCCGGGTGAGCGCCCCCTCGAGTGCCGCATCGCCGCGGAAATCCAGGCCCGCGTCGACCAGTTGCAGCAAGCGTTGCAAGACCGCCCCCGCCAGCCGAAAGCGGATCTCCGGCGTCGCCTGCGCCGCGAACATGCGCAGCACCGCGATCTCCAACAGATCGCTGTAGTCGAGATCGCTGATGCCGTAGTGCCCGAGCGCGCTCTTCAGCTTGGCAATGAAGGCCTCGTCCAGGCCCGAGCCGGCGGCCCGCATGCGGCGCACGAACGTGCGCAGCTGCGCGGCGTTGGAGGGCAACAGCTCGCCCTGCTCGCTCTGCAGCTGGCGGCGCGAGAATAGCCGCTCGAGGTCGGCGAACACGACCAGCTCTTCCTTGACCAGCGCCAGCTTGCTCAGAAAGTCCGCGTCGAGCTCACGGGGCAGGGGAGCCTCGAGCAGCGCGATCAGGCTCTCCACGCGTTGTCCGAAGGCGTCGTAGCCGAGCAGAATGCGCCGCACCTCGTCGCGCACCGCGAATACCGCGGCCTCCACGCGCTCCGGGTCCGCCTGGCTGGCGCGTACCAGATCCGGCACGGTCAGCGGATTGCGGTCGTCATCCACGAACAGCACGCTGAGCGGCTCTCGCTCATCCGGCAGGCGCAGCTTGCCCTGCGGCGCGCTCTTCTCCGAGCCGTCTTCGCTCGCGGGATCGATCACCAAGAGGGCCTCACCGGCGCGCACCTGCTGGCCGCGCCGCGCGCTGACTTCCACCACCGTGCCGCTGATCGGTGCGTCGAAGCTGATCTCCATCTTCATGGCCTCGAGCAAGCCCAGTGTCTGCCCGGCCTCGACGCGCTGCCCTTCGCGCACGTGGATCGCCACCACCATGGACGGTGTTGCCGCACAGACGCGCCCGGCGGTCTGCCTGCCGAACTTGTGCACGCGGCCCTCGACCTCGACGCGGATGCTGGCATCGCTGATGTCGTACAGCACGCGCAGGTCTTGCCCTGCGATGGCCAGGCGCGCCGCGTGGCTGCCGGAGACGGAGAGCGCGGCCGCGACCGCGCGATCGTCCAGATGCACGCGGTACTGCGAGGAGCCCGAGGCATAGACGTGCACGCGAGCCTGTTGGCCCTGGTAGCTCAGATCGATGTCCATGCCGATCGAGGCAGGGATGCGATCGTGGGTGATGTTGCCGGGATCGGCGAAGAAGTTGGTGCGCAGCGCTTCCCGGGTCTTCTGGTAGGAGAGAATCGCGGCCAGCACCAAGGCCTCGGCGGCATATTGCCGCACCGGGACGCGCTTTTCATTCCAGCGGTCGAGCCAGCCGGTGTCCGTCTCCGCCGCGCGATAGGCATCGGTCTCCAGCAGCTCGAGCAGAAAGCTCTTGTTGGTCGAGCCGCCCTCGATCACGAGATCAAAGTCGCGCAGGGCGCAGACCAGGCGTGCGCGCGCTTCCTCGCGCGTGTCGCCGCTCGCGATGACCTTGGCGATCAGGGAATCGAAGTCCGGCGGCACGCTGCTGCCGGGAGCCACGCCGGTGTCGATGCGCAGGCGCGGTCCGAATGCCGGATCAAAACGCGCGATGCGACCGGGAGCCGGCAAGAAGCCTGCGTCCGGATCCTCCGCGCACACCCGTGCCTCGATCGCAAAGCCGCGCTCGGGCAGATCCAGCGGCGGCAAGTGCTCCCCGCGCGCGATACGGATCTGCAGTTGCACCAGATCGGTGCCGGTGATCTCTTCGGTGATGCCGTGCTCCACCTGCAGCCGCGGGTTCATCTCCAGGAAGAAGTAGTCGGCGCCCTGCACCAGGAACTCCACCGTGCCCGCACCGACGTAGCCGGCTTCGCGCGCCAGCCCCGCCGCCGACTCCTTGAGCGCGCGAATCATCAGCGGCGGCAAGCCCGACGGCGGTGCCTCTTCCAGCACCTTTTGATGGCGGCGCTGTACCGAGCAGTCCCGGCAGCCCAGCGCCACCACGGTGCCGTGCTGATCGGCGACGATCTGCACTTCGACGTGCCTGCCGCCCTGGACCATCTTCTCCATGAACAGGCGGTCATCCCCGAAAGCGCCGCGCGCTTCGGCCGCGGCCGAGCGAAACAGCTCCCCGAGCTCTTCTTCCTTGCGGACGATACGAATGCCGCGCCCGCCGCCACCGGCGGAGGCCTTGATCAAGAGCGGATAGCCGATGGCCTTGCCATGGACGCGCGCTTCCGCTTCGTTTGCGACGACGCCGCGGCTCCACGGGCTCACCGGCACGTCGGCGCGTTCGGCGAGATGCTTGGAGCTGATCTTGTCACCGAGCTGCTGCATCACGTCCGGCGGCGGACCGAGAAAGCGCATGCCTGCTGCCAGCACCCGGGCCACGAACTTCGGGTCCTCCGAGACGAAGCCCCAGCCGGGCCAGACCGCGTCGGCGCCGGCGCGCGTGAGCACCGAGATCAAGAGATCGTGGTTCAGGTAGGCACTGACGGCGCTGCCCTTGGTCGGCAGGCGCAGCGCCACGTCGGCGTGCCGCACGAAGGGAGCCGCGCGGTCCACGTCGGTGTACAGAGCGATCACCTGGATGCCGCTGCTCTCCAGCGCGCCCAGCGATTTCACGGCGCGAATGCAGCGCATGGCCGCCTCTCCGCGGTTGGCGATGGCGAGGCGCCGAATGGGCTTGATATCGGTCAAAGAGACTCCAGAGTGTCGACCGAGCGTCGACGGGGTGAGCGGCTCCGTGAGGGGTCCGCTGACAATGTCGTTGCGCTTCTACATTTCGAGGCGCCCTCGTTCCACTGCCAACGCCGTCCCAGCGAGCTTTTCATGGCTAGACACGCGGGTTTTTGGCGCGCTGCGCAAGACGGAGGAGGTGGCGTGGACCCGGCCATCGGCCAGTCAGCCGTGAAGTCCACCTCCCGGCTCGAGCGAAACCTCAGCTCGACCGAAATAACGTGCGCCGGTAGTGGGCGAGCTCCGCGATCGAATTCTGCACGTCGACCAGCGCGTCGTGTTCACCCTCGCTGGGTTTGACGAAGACGGCGCCCTGCCCAAACCAGGTCCGGGCCAGCACCTTCACCGAGCTCACGTCGAGGATGCGGTAGGTCAGGTAGGCGCCGAAGCCCGGCATGTAGCGATCGATGAACTTGCGATCCTGCCAGATGCTGTTGCCGCATAGCACCGCCCCGTACGGGCACCAGCCGGTCACGATCTCGAGCAGCAGCTGCTCTGCATGGCGCACGTCCGTGTTCGAGGCGCGCACCCGGGCGAGCAGGCCGGTTTTTTCATGCATGTTGCGCACGAACGGGCCCATCTTGGCGAGCTCGGCCTCGGGCTGCCAGATGTCACAGGCGAACTGCTCGAGCGGACGCAGCTCCGCGTCCGTGATGATCAGCGCCGCCTGCAGGATCACGTGTGACTCGACAAGGAGCCCGGTCATCTCGAGATCGAGCCAGACCAGATGTGCCGGATTCTGCGTGCGCTGCGGCAAGGCTTCGGTGGGACGTGCCATGGCCTGACAGCCTAGCGCCTCGCCGCCAAAACCGGAACTCTGTTGCAGCCCGCCCGGCCTGCGCTCGCGGCCCCGGTCCGAGTCTGGCGCGGTACGGCCCATCCTGCGCCGCTCCCAGCCTTGGTGGAGCGGCGTGCTTGACGACACGGTCCGGAAGCAGGATAGCCGGGGCATGAGGGAGATCGAGACGCGGCGCGCGACCGATCCGGACGATCTGGAGGCGCTCGCGCCGATCGTGGGTTGGGCCTTTGGCGGGGGCACCAGTCGCGCGCTCGACTGGCTGCGCGTCTCCGGCGCGCCGCAGGTGCGCGTGGCGTGCCTGGAGGGTCGCGTCAGCGGCGGGCTGCTCGAGATCCCGATGGGGCAATGGTTTGGCGGCAAAAGCGTGCCCACGCTCGGCCTGGCCGGGGTGGCCATCGCACCCGAGGCGCGGGGCCAGGGCCTGGCGCTCAGCCTGCTGCGCGCCACGTTGCGTGAGGCGCGCGCGGCGGGCGTGGCGCTCTCCACGCTGTATCCATCGACGTTCAGTCTGTACCGCAAGGCAGGGTATGAACTGGCGGGTTCCTTCTGTCGATTCACGCTGCAACTCCGCCAGCTGCCGCGAAGTCTGCGGCAGCTGCCCGTGGAGGCGCTGAGCGAGGCGCAGCAGCCGTCGATCGAAGCGGCGTATCGCGACGTGGCGCGCCAGAGCCCGGGGTACCTCGATCGCGGGTCCTACGTGTGGAATCGAGTGCGCCGGCCCGACATGGAGTTGGCGCGAGTATTTGGCGTATCCGGTCCAAACGGTCTCGATGGCTACGCCTACCTGAAGGTGACCGCGCCGCGCCGCCTGCCGCTCGAGCTCGCGCTCAGCGATTTCGTGAGCCGGACTCCGGCGGCGCTCGCCAGCCTGATCGCGTTTCTCGCGGATCATCTCACGACGGCCGAGCGCGCGACCTGGACCGGGGGGCCCTGCGATCCGCGCCTGCTCGGCATTCCCGAGCGAGCCATCTCGGTGGTGATCGAGGACTACTGGATGCTGCGCCTGGTCGATGTGAAGGCGGCGCTGCTCGCGCGCGGCTATCCCGACTTTGGCCCTGCCGGGCCGGAGCTCGCGCTGGATCTGCACGTCGATGACGAGTTTCTGCCGGAGAACTCGGGGCGCTATCCGCTCCGGGTCCAGGCCGGAGTGGCGCGCCTCGAGGCGCTGGGCTCCGCCCCGGCTCGCTCGGGAGCGGCCACGGTCCCCGCGGTGCGCCTGTCGGCAGGCGCGCTCGCCGCGCTGTACAGCGGATTTGTCAGCCCGGCGCAGCTGGCATTCTCACGCCAGCTCGACGCGGACGCGCGCGGCCTGGGAGCGCTGAGCGCGCTGTTTTCGGGGCCCGCCCCGGGGCTGTGCGACTTCTTCTGAGCGCGGCCACAGGAAACTACCGATCTCGGGACCACGCTGGTACCCTGCGGGCGGATGATCGTGCTGGGCATCGATCCGGGGACACTGCACCTCGGCTGGGGTGTGGTGCACGGCGAGGGCAACCGGATCTCCCACCTGGCGCACGGCGTGATCGATGCGCCGGCGAGCCAGCCCCTGGCGCAGCGCCTCGTGCACATCGATCGCTGTCTGGAAGAGGTGATCACCCGGCATCGTCCCAGCGTGGGGTCCGTCGAGTCGCTGTTCTTTCACAAGGACGCACAGGCGGCGGCCAAGCTCGGCCATGCCCGGGGCGTCGTGCTGCTCAATCTGGCGCGAGCGGGCATGCAGGTGATGGAGTATCCGCCCGCCCGGGTGAAGAGCACGCTCACCGGTCACGGCCGCGCCGACAAGCAGCAGATGGTGCGCATGGTCGGCATGCTGCTCGGTCTGGGTGCAGACCTGCGGGAGGACGCCGCCGACGCACTGGCGCTGGCGGTCACCTACCTGCGCCGAGCCCCCGTCGAGCGCGCCCTGGCGCAGACCACGCGCCGGCCGGCGGTTCTCCGGCCGGCGGCCAAATAGCCGAAGCTGCGGATCCGGCTCGGGGCGAGTTTCCTCCGCGGCCAAGATTCGCCCCGCGGGCGCGCGCGGGAAGTGTGCGGGCCGCTCGGGAGTAGGCTAGAGGAACGTTTTTCTCCGAGAGCTCTTCTCCGAGAGGTAGGCAGCATGAAGCGCGTAGGTCGAACAGCGGCAATCGGGCTCTGGGTGGCGGGACTGTGGGCGGCAATGCCGCTCGCACCGGCGCTGGCGCAATCGGCGGCCGGCAGCGCTCCTGGCGTCGGCGCTCCGACGGGTGGCGCTCCTGCTGCGGGTCCGGCAGAGGCACCGGCACCGGGCGTGCCGCCCGCGGGCAGTGCCGCGGCGCCGCTGCCCGATCTGAGCTCGGACGTGATCGCCGACCGCGTCCAGGCCTTCTACGACGGCGCCAAGACGTTCCAGGCGCAGTTCAGCCAGCGCTACACCATCTTCGCCTACAACAAGAAGAAGGAGAGCCAGGGCCGCGTCGCCTTCGTCAAACCCGGCAAGATGAGCTGGCGCTACACGTCGAACGGCAATCGTGTCGTCTCGGACGGCAAGCTGCTCAAGGTCTACGATGCCGATAGCAAGCAGGTGTACGAACAGGACATGAGCAAGAGCGCGTATCCCGCCGCGCTGTCGTTCCTGCTCGGTGAGGGCAAGCTCAAGGCGTCATTCACGCTCAAGAAGTTGAGCGCGGAGACGGCGGCGTTCAAGGGTGGCTACGTGCTCGTGGCGACCCCGCGGGAACCCACGCCTGCCTATCAGAAGATGATGTTGTACGTGGACGGCAAGACCTTTCAGGTCCGGCGCGTGCTGATGATCGATGCGCAGAAGAACAAGAACGTGTTCGACTTCTCCGAGCCGCGCGTGAACGAAGCGGTGCCGCCGAGCGAGTTCCAGTTCAGCGCCCCGGCGGGCACTCGAGTCGTCAAGCCCTGAGCGGCGTGGCTTTCCCTGGGGAAAGCGTTTCCTGCGCTGGGCCAGCAGGTTTCGCCGCAGTTGCTGCGCTGCAGAGGGACAGTGAAACGCTAGCGACCCGCCGCAGCGCTGGTGACCGGCCGTGCCCGTCGCGGCATGATCCGGGTCCTCCATGCCGACGGACAGGACCGCGGGCAGCGACCGAGCCGCGCCGATCTCGGCGCAGGAGTTGCTGCGTCTGCAACGGCGCGCCGACGGCCCGGGCCTGCTGCGGCTCGCCGGGCACCTGGTCGCGATCGGGGGCTCGGCTTGCCTGTATGCGCTCTTGCTGGAGCGCTCTGCACCCCTGGTCGTGCTGGCGCCGGCGGCGATCGGCTTTGGCTTCACGCTGGTGTCCATGTTCGCCGCGATGCACGAATCGGTGCATCGCACCGCGTTCAGAACTCGCTGGCTGAACGACGGCGTCGCCTGGTTCGCCGGGCTCCTGTCCTTTTACAACAGCACCTTCTACCGCCCGTACCACGGCTGGCATCACCGCTTCACCCAGCTCGCGGGGCAGGATCCCGAGCTCCTGGACAAGAAGCCGACCAGCTTTCTCAGCTACGTCATCGAGCTGTCCGGGGTGACGTGGTGGCAGGGCAAGCTCCAGACGTACCTTGCTCTCGGTCTGGGCAAGACGAGCGCCTATCCATTTTTGACCGAAAAAACCGGGCCTCTGGTGATCCGCTCGGTGCGCTGGCAGTTCGCGGTGTACGCGGCGGCGATCGTGGCCTCGGTGGCGCTCGGTCGAGCCTACTTCGTGACGTATTGGCTCTTGCCCGTGGCAGTAGCGCAACCCCTGCTTCGGGCGATCCTGCTGGCAGAGCACACCGGTTGCACGGAGAACGACGACGCGCTCAGCAACACGCGTACCACGCACACCATCTTTCCCATCCGTTTCTTGATGTGGGAGATGCCCTACCACGCCGAGCATCATCGCTACCCGGCGCTGCCCTTCTTCGCCCTGGCCGCCGCGCACGAGAGCCTCGGCCCGCATCTGCAGCACGTTGCGCGTCGCGGCTATCTGGGCGTGCATGCCGACTTTCTCAAGGGCCTGCCGCGCAAGGCTGCCCCCGAGCGGGTCGCATGAACGCCGGCAGCGTCTTTGCGCTCGGCTCCTTTCGCTTGCACAGCGGCGCGATCTTGCCGCAGGCGAAGCTCGTCTACCGCACGTATGGCAGCCTCGATCCCGATCGCTCCAACGTCATTCTCTACCCGACCTCGTACGCAGCGCAGCACACCGATATCGAGTGGTTGATCCAACCCGACGGCATTCTGGATCCCACGCGCTACTTCATCGTCATCCCCAACATGTTCGGCAACGGTCTGTCGACGTCGCCGAGCCAACTCGAGGACGCCGCAGATTTTTCGGTCACCCACCATGACAACGTGGCCGCACAGGACCGCTTGCTGCGCGAAGTCTTCGGGGTGGAGGAGCTGCAGCTCGTCTACGGCTGGTCGATGGGCGCGCAGCAGGCCTACCACTGGGCGGTGCTGCACCCCGAGCGCGTGCGACGCCTGGCCGCACTCTGCGGCACGGCGCGCACGACCGAGCACAACATCGTTTTCCTGCGCAGCCTGGAGGCCGCGCTCTTGGCCGACCCGGCCTGGGACGGCACGCGCTTTGTCGCGGCGCCGGAGCGCGGGTTTCGTGCCTTCTCGCGCATCTACGCGAGCTGGGCTGCTTCGCAGGCGTTCTATCGCGAAGGGCTCTACAAGAAGCTCGGCTACGCGGATCTCGAGGACTACCTGTCGCGCGCCTGGGAGGCCAGCTATCGGCGCCGGCAGGCGATCGATCTGCTCGGTATGCTGCGCATCTGGATCGCCAGCGACGTATCGGCGAACTCGCGGCACCAGAGCGATCTGTCCCGCGCGCTCGGCTCGATTGTGGCCCGCACCCTGGTCATGCCGAGCGCGACCGACCTCTACTTCACGCCCGAGGATTGCGCCGCCGACGCAGCGGCCATCGCGGACGCGCGCCTGCTCACGATTCCGTCCATCTGGGGCCATCGAGCGGGTAACCCCTACCAGAACCCGGAGGACGCCCGCTTCATTCAGCGCGCCATCCGGCAGCTGCTGGCCGAATGAGCCGTGACCTTGCAGCGACCCTGACCGTTGCCGGGAACTGTTGCCCGTAACTCGTGCTCGTACCCAGAGGAGACCCCCGACGTGAGCGTGCTATCGAAGATCGCAAAGGAGCGGGGCATTCGCTATTTCCTGGTGTCTTTCAGCGATCTGCGCGGTGTCCAGCGCGCGAAGCTCGTGCCCGCCGCCAGCATCGATCGCATCGCGCGAGAGGGGGCGGGCTTCGCCGGGTTTGCCACCTGGCTCGACATGACGCCCGCCGATTCCGACATGTTGGCGATGGCGGATCCGGCGAGTGTGATTCAGCTGCCCTGGAAGCCGGAAGTGGCCTGGGTGGCAGGAGATCTGGTGATGGATGGAAAGCCCGTGGAGCAATCGCCGCGGCGCGTTCTATTGCGCCAGGTGCAGCGCGCCGCCGAACTCGGCTACACGGTCCGCACCGGCGTCGAGTGTGAGTTTTTCGTGCTCTCGCCGGACGGCAGCGCGATCGGCGACCCGAGCGATCAGCAGAGCAAGCCCTGCTACGACCAGCTAGCCTTGATGCGGCGCTACGAGCTGATCACCCAGATCTGCGACGGGATGCTCGGCCTCGGCTGGGACCCGTACCAGAACGATCACGAGGACGCGAACGGGCAGTTCGAGATGAACTGGACATACAGCGACGCGCTCATCACGGCCGACCGCCACGCCTTTTTCAAGTACATGGTGAAGACGTTGGCCGAAAGCCACGGCCTGCGCGCGACCTTCATGCCCAAGCCCTTCTCGAACCTGTCCGGGAACGGCTGCCACGTCCACATCTCCTTGTGGGACAGCACCCGGAACGAAAACCTCTTTCGCGACCGCGACGGCGAGCTCGGCCTGTCCCGCACCGCCTACGAATTCATGGCGGGTCTGCTGCAGCATGCCGATGCGCTGTCGGCCATCACCAACCCCACGGTCAACTCCTTCAAGCGCATCAACGGCGCGCCCACGCTGTCGGGGGCCACCTGGTCGCCCAACACCATCAGCTATTCGGGCAACAATCGCACCCACATGATCCGCATCCCGGACGTCGACCGCTTCGAGCTGCGTCTGGCGGACGGCGCGGCCAATCCGTATCTGCTGCAGGCCGCCGTGATCGCGGCCGGTCTGGACGGGCTCCGCCAGCACCGCGACCCCGGCCGGCGCCTGGACAACAACATGTACACCGACCCGCTCCCGCCCGGCCAGGTACGCCAACTGCCGACGAATCTGCTCGACGCGCTGCGCGCCCTGCGCAACGACGAGGGCTTCAGCGCGGCCCTGGGCGCTCCCTTCGTGGAGGCCTACACCAAGCTCAAAGAGCAGGAGTGGCACCAGCATCACGCGCACATCTCGGCGTGGGAGCGGCAGGCGACGCTCGATTGCTGAGCGCGGCGCTGGATTGGCCGAGCACGGCGCTCGATTGCTGAGCGCGGCGCTGGTGGCCGCGCTCAGGAGTTGAGCTGGATGCCCTTGCCGGTCACCTTGACCGCGTCGCTGGCCTCCAGGTTCAGCCCCTTCTCGCTCGCGAGCTTCACAGGCCCGTCGAGCTCGAGCACGCCTCCCTTGGCCGTGGCGACGAGTGCTTCCGTCAGCAGCACCCGCGCCTTGCCGGCCGACTCCAGTTCGATACGGTCGCCCTTGATGCGCAGCACGCTGCCGCCCACGCGCAGCTCGATGCTTTCCGTTGCCGATACTTGGAGACATCCGGCGGCGGGGGGTGGGGCAGAGCACTCGAGCGCGCCGACCGTCAGCTGCATGCCGCCGCCCACGGTCACCGTTCGATTGGCACCTACGATGAGCTCGTCGGCATCCCCGACGTCTACCTGGCGCTGATGCTTGACGAGCACGCGGTGGTCGCGCTCGGCCTGCAAATACAGCTCTTCGGCGCCCTTCTTGTCGTCGAAGCGGAGCTCGTTGTAGTGGCTCCGCGTTTCGCCCAGGGTATTGCTGCGAATGCCGCTCTGCGTCTGATGCGCAAAGGGGGACTCGTTCCTGCCATTGTACACCCGGCCCACGATGATCGGGCGATCGGGGTCGCCGTCCAGGAACTCCACCACCACTTCCTGCCCGATCCGCGGCAGGTGCAGCGCGCCGAAGCCAGCGCCCGCCCACAGCTGCGAGACGCGGATCCAGCACGATGTCGGCGATGCCGCCAGGCTGCGGTCCCAGTGAAAACGCACCTGCACGCGCCCGTGGGCATCCGCCCAGATCTCGTGACCCTCGGGCCCCGACACGATGGCGGTCTGCGCTCCCATCACGATCGGGCGCGGGGTGGTGCGCGCCAGTCGGAAGGGCTCGCTGGCGAGTTGTGCCACGAAGCCGGAGCGGACCAGCTCTGCTTTGGACTCGGAACCCGACGCGAGGTCGTGCGCGTGCACGACCAGCGTCTGCGACACGACCAGGTAGTCTGCGTTGAAATCTGGCGTTTCGTGCTCGGTCATAGCAAAGCGCTGACCGCAGCCGATGCTGCGGCTATTGCTCTGCCCCTCGCAGCGCTCGATCTGGCAGCGCTGCCGCTCCACGGCGAGCCGCGTGCGGGCCAGCCCCTGTGTCTGATTGTCGAAGCTGGTCGGATAGTCATACACGGCGAGCTTCGCGGGTTCGTGCGCAGCCTCGTCGAAAACGCTGGCTCGCAGTAGATCCGCCGGACGCTCGAAGTCGAAATGGGTGATCGAATACGTGCCGGCGTCCACCCGGCTCGATGTCACGAAGTGATCGATCTGCTCCTCGTGCTCGGTCGACTGCGTGCCCAGCGGCCGATACGGCAGGGCTTGGCAACCCGGAGCGACGGGGTGCACACCCGCGTCGTCGCACAGCACCAGGACGTGCTTGTCCGCCTCCTGGCGGAAGTAATAGTAGATTCCCGCGTCCTCCATCAGCCGGGTCACGAAGGCCAGGTCCGATTCGCGATACTGCACCACGTAGTCGCGCGGCTCGTACTCGACCACGAACGGTGTCTCCTCGAAGTCCTCGCCGAAGCGCGGATAGCCTCGGAAGACCTCTTTGATGATGTCCAGCGCGCTCTTGTTCTGAAAGACTCTGCAGTTCTGCGTGCGGGACAGGAACCAGATCCACGGGCGCAGCGTGGCCCTGTAGCGCGCGGGTGCTCCGGAGTTGGCGCGGCTGCTACCCAGCCTGCTACCTAGCCTGCTACCTAGGCTGCTACCTAGGAAGTGCAGCTCGCTCACCAGGCCGTGAAAATGTCGGACCTCATCGTTGCCACGGTTCAGATGGATGCCGACGGGCCTGCCGAGCAAGAGTTGGGGCTCGATGCGCCCCGTGGTGGAGACGAGCTCGAGCTCGATCTCGTAGGGGCGCCCCAGCTCTTCCGTCAGTACCAGGGAGAGGGGCCGAAGCCCGTGCACGTCGTCGGGCGGTGTCAGCAGGAGGGGCTCCCCCGCTGGAAATAGGGAACTCGGGCGCGCGCTCACGGAACGAGGCTCCTTCGCAGCCGGTCTCGGCTGTGGACCCGTGGCGCTCCCCAACGTGCCGGCGAGATGCGGGGGGCGGGGACGGCGCAGGTCACGACAGAGCGAATCGCCCGGCGGCGCCCCCGAGTTGTCAATTTTATGGCCAGCGTTCGGACAGCGGCCCAGGCGCGTCGCACACGGGACCACACTGGGGAAAAATGCGCGGGCTCGGCTCGGGCCAGCCCCGAGCCGCTGTCGAGCCGCTGTCGAGCCGCATCCCCTGCTGCGAACCCCGCTCTCTGCCGTCCTATCGGCACGGCCTCAAAACGCCGCGGAAACATTGACGTAGAATGGCGAGCGTCCTATCACCTGAGGTCACGGCGAAGGGTCAACGGTGTCGACGAGTTCTCCATCCGAGACGGCTAGAGCTGTGATGGGGAGCGCGGTGTCGAGCACTGGCGTCACGAGCCCGGTTTCCAGCCCCGTTGCTTCCACGATGGGGGATGCATCGCATCCACAGCCGAGTTCGGCGCCTCGCTCGAGCATGTCGGGCGCTCCGTCGAGCCGCAACTCGATCATGAGCACGGAGCCGCCGCGTACGCCGGTGCCGTTGATCGAAGTGCAACACCTGCGGCGCAGCTACGGCTCGGTCGTGGCGGTGCGCGACGTGTCGTTTACGATCGGTCGCGGGGAAGTGGTCGGCTTTCTGGGCCCCAACGGCGCCGGCAAGTCGACCACGCTGCGCATGCTCGTCGGCTACCTGGGCCCGAGCTCCGGACACGTGCGGGTCAACGGCTTCGACGTGGTGGAGCAGCCGCTCGAGGCGCGGCAAGCGATCGGCTACATGGCAGAGACGGCGCCTCTGTACCCCGAGATGCGCGTGGTCGAGTATCTGACCTTCCGGGCGCGCCTCAAGCGCTTGCCGCCGCGCGAGCTGGGCAAACACGTCGACCAGGTGCTGCAGAAGGCCAGCGTCGGCTCGGTGGCGCGCGCGTTGATCGGCACGCTCTCGCGCGGCTACCGCCAGCGGGTGGCACTGGCGGACGCTCTGCTCGGCAATCCGCCGCTCCTGATCCTGGACGAGCCGACCGCCGGTCTCGATCCGAACCAGATTCACAGCGTGCGCAGCGTGATCCACGAGCTGGGCGCCGAGCACACCGTGCTCTTGTCGACGCACATCCTGAGCGAGGTGGAGGCGATCTGCAGCCGGGCGTTGGTGATCGACCGCGGAGCCCTGGTGGCGCAGGGGCCGATCGGTGAGCTGCGCCGGCAGCTCGGTGGGCAGCGGGCCGTGGTGACGCTGCAAGATACGCGGCAGCGGGCGCTCAGTTTGGTGCTCGGGGCAGAGCACGTGCTGGGCGTGACCACGGTGACGCCGAGTTCGTCGCTGGTTCCGCCGCGCCCCGGCGACACGGAGCTGGTCAGCAGCGGCTTTACCGGCATCGCCCGGCACAGCTC
>Ga0315912_10001023_pt1 | contig 38147 bp, 25 predicted proteins | sample VfabasoilMG_FD_204469 | JGI IMG/M metagenome (GOLD analysis project Ga0315912, IMG submission 204469) | Garden soil microbial communities collected in Santa Monica, California, United States - V. faba soil | ecosystem: Environmental > Terrestrial > Soil > Garden | place: USA: California... | reverse complement strand
CATTAGCGTGCATAGTGACCGAGCGGGATGGCTGGGGGTTGAGCATTGATCCACCACCACCCTGCCAGACCCGCAGAGTGCGGACAACGTGTTGAAACATGACACCTAACCATGCGCTGCAGCGAACGGCGGCGGGCGCTGTCAGTTCACCGAGAACCGCTGGGTTGGCCAACCGCTCAGTTCCGCCGTCGCTGAGCTTAGGTCGTTAGGCGACACCAACCCACGACTACAACAATCACAGGAGACAAGTATGCCAACACACTACGACGTGACACGAGTCCACTGGTTCTACACTGTTTGGCCATTCATCGGGCTTGGAGCGGCGATCGTGCTGGTCGCCGTCTTGTTGTGGACTGATACATTCCGCAGCAACCTCAAGGTATCGCGCTGGCGTGATCTAGTGTGGCTGGCGTGGCTGGCCACGCCGCTTTACCTCGTGCACCAGTTTGAGGAATACAGCTTGCAGACGCTGGGCTTTGACTACTCAATCCAAGATATGATCTCCCAGAAGATGGGCTTTCCGCCGTATCCGGACAGCCCGATTCCCCTGGCCTTCTACCCGATTGTGAACATCGGACTCATGTGGTTTGGGGCACCACTCTCGGCTTACATCAGCAGGCGCAACATCCTCCTCGGCCTCAGCTTTTGGGGATTGATCTTCGCCAACGGGATTGTGCACACCCTTGGCGGAATCACTTCGGGCGCTTACAACACCGGCCTATGGAGCTCCGTCTTCTTGTTTATTCCGTTGTCCGTCTGGGTCATTTACGCCACCACGATTCGCGGGCCGTATAGCGGCAAGGTCGTGGGCGCGGCATTCGCCGCGGGAGCCCTCACTCATGCGTTCCTTTTCCTTGGTTACGGGCTCTACAAGGCCGGTGTTTTTGGCAACACGGGCCTGCTGGTCCATGCCGCCGTGGTTAGTTTCACGCCCCTCATCTTGGCCGCCGTTGCGTGTCCATTCTTCAAGCCTGAGTCACTGCGGCCAGTTTCGGCGCTGCAGGGGAGCACGTAGCAGCTTTACCCGAGTCCATGTCGCCTAACAAATCGCTGCAGCCAACGCCGGTGGGCGTTGTCAGTTCCGCTGACGCGGGCCACGTCGTTGTTCCGGCGTGGCTGAGCTTTTGTCGTTATCTCTAAGAATGGCGGGCGAACGCACAGAGTCCGATTGGCGCAGGCACAGAGAGATGTGCGAGGAATTGCGCGCGATCTGTGTTAAGGCGGTAGGCGAATGCGACGAGATGGATACCAAAGTGCGCGAGAACAAGCACGCGGTAGGTTCGATACAGCCATCGAGGTTCGATGAGAGCTATCTGGATTTTCTTAGTGGCCAGGTCGAGTCGAAGGCGAGAGGGCCGGAGTGGTCCGCCAGGTTGAAAGTCAGGAAGGAAAACTTGTCCCCTTATGTAAATCAAGAGCTGGTCTATTGCCGATTTCAATTTGGAGCCGATGTTTATTCGATCTACGTAGAACCTCTCTCAGGTAAGGTGATTCATTGGGAGCACTACGACAACTCGCGCTGAGATAACAAAGCGCTGCACGCAACAGCCGCCACGCCGGGCAATTGACCGGTTTATGAAACTCGAAGATCATCATTGCTGTTCCCGTCACGATCCGGCGGCTGTGCGCGAGCTTGGTCGTTAGACATCATGAGTCCCCAGACACACGAACATAGTATGACGGTCAAGGATCTGGTCTCGACCGCAAGTCTCCTGATTGTTTTACCCTTGGCCGGACTCTTTCTTACTCCCGACCGTTACACGAAGTGGGGTTTAGCTGGTTTTGGCTATTTACTCTATTGGGGAAAGACTGGAATCGTCACAGTCTTCATTTGGTGGTTTGTTCTCGCGGTATTCGAAAAAGCATTGCACCGCCCCAGAGCTCATTTCATCGCTGCTTCGTCGTTGTTAGTTTCAGCGTTGCTGCTTCGACTCATGTGGATTCTATACACTCACAAGCCCGGATTGACCGGAATTGAATGACGCCTACCCATGCGCTGCAGCGAACAGTCGCCCCGCTGAGCAGTCGGAATTCGCAACGTAATCCCGACGCGTCCGGAATTCCGAACGTCGCCGCTATCAGTCATTCTTTCTCAGGGATTGAATCCATCTAAACCCGGGTCCTGACTTTTCAGGAGACGCGCCATTTCGCCCCCTCCCGGGCGGGGGTGTGGGGACGGGTCTGGGGCAAAAAAGGATTCCTTTCCGTTCCTCAATGTCAATCCGCGCAAACCCATTCGTGCGCCGCCGCTTTGGCTCCAAACAGCATGAGTTGCCTTGGTGCATTACGACTCTCGCTGGAACAACTGGCTGGCAGGCTGCCGGCGGGAGCCAACCACACCAGCCAACCTGCGAACCGCTGGGCCAGCCGGAATGGAAACAATGAATGAATCAAACCAACCCGCACTGCTGACCGTCCCGCGTCAGCGGCGCACGCACAATCCTGCCTTCAACCCCAAGGAATTCAGGATTCAGGCACTGCGGGAATGCCCAACGCCGGCAGAAATGCAACTGTGTGACACCCCCGACAAGGCCGCAGCATACTGGCTGGAGCACGTCGTCACGCATCCTTACTTCAATCGGGACGTGGAATGCTTCGTCGCTCTCCTATTGAACACCCGGCATCGCGTCCTGGGCCATTGCCTGATCTCCAACGGCACGCTAGACACGATTCTGGTGCATGCCCGGGAAGTATTCCGCCCGGCGATCATCGGCGCCGCTGCGGCCGTCGTGCTAATGCACAATCACCCTTCGGGCGACCCGACTCCGAGCGAGGCCGACATCAAAGTTACCCGCGACCTGATCCGAGGCGGGCAACTTCTCAGGATCGAGGTGCTTGATCACATCGTGATGGGGCAGGGAGGTGAGGCGCAGAAGGGTTATTCGTCCTTACGCGAACTGGGCTACTTCTACTCCTGAGTGGAAGTAGTGAACGGCCATGAACACTCTTTGCAGGACTTGGTTAAGTTATGCCAGAGCGTTATGCCAAGCGATCATCTAAAACACAGAACCTCATGAAACTATTGAATTCATTGATTGAAAGTGAATTGGTGCCGGTGGTCGGACTCGAACCGACACGACTTTTTACAGTCCCGGGATTTTAAGTCCCGTGCGTCTGCCATTTCGCCACACCGGCAAATCGGGCGGCAAGTTTTGCAAGCGCACGTTCTCAAAAGTGGTGATGGGACGCAAGCTGGTGATTTTGGGGTGCGCGGTACTATGTCTTCGAGACGAGGATGTCCTTTTAGCCATGCCTTAAGCCCAACCTGAGCCGTGCGCGTCTGTCTTTCTCGAACCGGTACTCCTCGAACGGACGGTTCACTCACTCCTGTCGTTTAGTCTTGAACCGCAGCACCGTGAAGGAGTTGCCCGGGAACGAATGTCGAAGGCTTGAACCAGCGAAAGTTAGCGGGGCGCTGGTAGGGCTCACATTGGTTGGGCTGGCCAACGTGTTTTCGTCGGTCGCCTCCGGTGAAGTCAGGAGCGTGATAGTGGCTTTTCCCGTCAGATTGGTTGCTCCGGTCAGGTTGATCTCCGTTTCCAGCTTCTTGGCGTTCGCGTTAACGACTTTGAGAATCAAATCACCGGTTCGTTCATCGATTGCGGTACCGGCATACAAACTTCTCACTTCACCGCCGATGTCGTAATCCAGGTCGTGCTCCAGATTGCCATCCCGATAACATTGGATGTGCTTGCCGGTGACGACGACTTTGAGGTCATACCAACGCCCGGTTTCAATCGTGCCGGATTTGCGACCAAGTATCTCGCCGGCCTCGATGGCGTCGCCGGTGTTGCCCCAGCCGCCTAGATTCCACCAGATCCGATCTTCGCTACCGCGAATGCGGAACAGAACCAGGAAACCTTCCGCGCCAGAGATCTTCCGCGCCTGCAGGGTCAGGGTGTAGTTGGTCCAATTGTTGTCCCCCGCCAGCGCGCGGATGAATTCCTTTTCCGACGTTTGCCGCAGCGCGCCATTCACCACCTTCCACTCGCCACCCCCGAGCTGTTGCCAGCGGTCGGCACCGTGGCTGAAGTCCTCGGTGAACAAAACCGTTCCGTTCGGCGCGGTGACCTTGACGTTCTTGAATTCGGCTGCGGTCTTCCAGGTGCCGACGCCGATCATGCCGCGGGGGAGTTCGGGTTCAGTCATCGGCGATTGAACCGTGGTGGGCAAGGAAACATCACCGCGATTCTCCGCGAACATTTTTTGGACGTAATAGCCGGGCAGCCCGTACCAGCGCGCACTGTCGAAATTGATCAGATCCGGATTCCAGGCACGATGATTCAAGTTCACCAGCAGCGGGGCGTAACTGGCCATGATGACGTGGTCGGAATTGCGTTCGAGCCCGGTCATGAAGGCTGCCTCCCCGATGGCGGCGCGGAGATTGCCCAGCCCGCAGTTGCGCGTGACCGCGTATTCGCCGACGAACACCTTCGGTTCTTTGCGGTCATAGTGATCAAAATGCGTGGCGTGGCGCATGAACCACTCTGGAGTGTTGTAAAAGTGTTCGTCCACGATGTCGGCGCGCGGTGACTGGGGATAGCCGCCAAGCCAATGGTTGGCGATGAAGACGATTTCCGGATATTTGCCGCGAATTGCATTTACGAAAAGGGGCCACCGCTCGGCGTACGCCGGGCCGCCGTTCTCGTTGCCGATTTCAAGGTATCTCAGATTGAACGGCGCGGGATGCCCGGCGGCCGCCCGGCGCGCGCCCCAGAAAGTGTTGGTGGCGCCGTTGGCGTATTCAATTGCGTCCAGTGCGTCCTGCACCCATGTCTGCATCTGGTCCAGCGGTACATTCTCTCGGTGCGACATTCCGACATTGACGCAGAAGAGCGGCGCGGCGTTGAGGTCCTCGGCGAGCTGCAGGTACTCGTGGTAGCCGAGTCCGTGGGTGGCGTTGTAACCCCAAATGTTCCAGAGCGGGGTGCGTGCATCGACGTCGCCAATGGTCTTCTTCCAGTTGTACATCCGGTCAATCGTCTCGCCTTCCACCCAGCAACCGCCAGGGAAGCGCAGGAAGGCCGGCTTGAGCGCCAGGATTGCCTCAGCCAGATCGGGGCGCAGCCCATGGTTTTTCCACGTTCGTTGCGGTAGTAACGACACCATGTCGAGATGCAGCGTGCCTTTGCCGGATGCGGAGATCTCCAGCCGGGCCCGTTCGTCTCCGTCCAACGCCGTCAGGTCGAGCGTGTGATATTTCCAATCGCTGGCGACACCTGCGATTTCGCCGCGGGCCAGTTCGCGGCCAGGGCGAGACACGAGCCGGATCGTCAGCGGCCCAGCAAAATTTTCAGCACAGGCGGCGAGCTTGAGGGTGTATCGCTCGGACTTGACGATGTTCATTCCCCAGTAGCCTTCATTGGCGAGGGTGAACGCGCCGTCCAACTGGATGCGCAGGCTGCGGCGATTGATGGTGTTCAGTGGGCGCGAAGCATCAATTGCCCATTCACCGTGCGCGTTGGTCGCGTTGGTGAACTTCCAAAATTCCGGTTTGTCACCATCTTCGAAGGAGCGGTTACGGACCAGTTCGGGATAGATGCCGCCATCGGCGGAGAGGTTGATGTCCTCAAAGAACACGCCCCACAAAGTCGCTGGGATTCTGTGGGCCGGCCGGTCCACGGCGACGGTGATTCGAGCGGGTAGGGTTTGAGCGGAGAGGCTTGTCGCCAGGAGTCCAAGCGCGATGAAGGTTGATGGGAGCTTCAGCTTCATTTGAAATCAGAGAGTTTGCTCGAGTTCAGCCGCCGGTCATTGGGCAATTACCGATTCCGCTTCGCGTACCAGAATCCGGGCCGCAACCCAATCAAACCAGAAGCTGCTGCCGTCGTGGGGCTGGATTTCAGTGTTGAAGCGCTCGGTGACAACCCGGCTGGCATTGGCCAGCTCGGAGCGCGCGGCGTCGGCTCGGCCGGACCGGAAAAACGCCATCGCCAAAATGGCTTGCGCGGCGGCCGACCGGGAGTGCGGCGGGCCATAACGGATGCAACGCTCGGCCCACGTTTGCGCATCGACCCAGTGGCCGGCGCGATACTCCAAAAGTGCGACGGAGAGGCAGCCCCAGCTGACGCGGCCATCCGTTTCCACCGCCGCGAAATCTTTCTGCGCGAGCAACTGGTTCGCGACTTCGACGAATGGGGACAGCAAACTCAACAACGGCGCAGACGCCGGCTGGAGCAAACAATTCTTGACCACGCGTTCCGCGACGGCGGGGTCGGTGGTGCCCGCGTAGGTTTCGAGCACGCGTTGCCGGAAGTGCTCATAACCTTCGGTATCCTGGCATTCGATATAGGCCACGGCCGCGCGGGTGATATCGAGCGAGGTATCGCTCGCTTTTTCAATGCGGTTCGCATGTCGCAACTGATAGAACCGGTCCCGCGCCGCCAGCCACTTGCCGTTGACCGCGTTCCAATCCCCAAGGGTGCGAAACACCTCGACTCCTTCGAGAGTGGGATTTTCCTGCGGCACTCGCGCCATTAACTCGTCGGCTCGGTCAAACGCCTGCTGATTGATCAGGGCTGCCGCTTGCACAATGGCATCGCGGGCGGTCGACTGGCGTCGCAGTTCCAGCTCGTTGGCCAGGCCGCGCTCGGCGACTTGCCGCAAGTGGGCCTGCGCCTTTTCCGCAGCGACGGCGCGTTGCCGTAATTCGCGTTCGCGAAAGAGCATCCACACTGCCGTTCCCAAACCCACCGCCAACGCCAGGGTCACTGCCGCACCCGCCGCAAACACCAGCCGATTGCGGCGCACCAATTTTTGAAAGCGATAGATCCGAGTCTGCGGGCGCGCTGCCACCGGTTCCTGGTGCAGGTAGCGTTCGATATCTTTCAGGAAACCATAGGCGGTTTCGTAGCGCCGGGCCGGGTCCTTCTCCAAGGCCTTCATCACGATCCAATCGAGATCGCCGCGGAGATGGGAGACGAGGTTGGGAGCAGTGGTGGCGCGACGTGCGGCGACCCGATGCAACTCAGCCACGTTGAATGAGAACAGCCGGTCGGACGGCCGCTTCGGTTCCGTCTCCCTCAAGATCCGGCGCATTTGGTCCAGCCCCGCCTTGAGCAGTTGGTTACCGTCGAAAGGCGTGAGGCTGCACAACAGCTCATAGAGCAACACGCCGAGGCTGTAGATGTCGCTCCGCGTGTCCACGTCCACTCCGCGCATGGCGGCCTGCTCGGGGCTCATGTAGGCGGGAGTACCGATCAAGTGTCCGTTGGAGGTGGTCAGGCTCGGTCCGATGAGGTTGGTCTGAATGGCCTTCGCCACCCCGAAGTCAATCACCTTGGGTACCGGTTTTCCGTCCTGAAGCGTTACGAGAATATTCGAGGGCTTGAGGTCGCGGTGAATGATTCCCTTTTGATGCGCGTGTTGGACGGCGTGACAAACCTGGATGTAAAGATCCAGCCGCTCGGGGATGGGAAGTTTGTTTTGATCACAATAATCCGTGATCTTCGTTCCCGTCACCAATTCCATGACGAAATAAGGGCGGCCCGACTCGGTGGCGCCGGCGTCGAGCACGCGCGCGATATTCGGATGCTCCATCAGGGCCAGCACCTGGCGCTCCGTTTCAAATCGCGCGATGACGCTCTTGGTGTCCATCCCGAGCTTGATGACCTTGAGTGCCACCCGCCGGCGGACTGGCAATTCCTGTTCAGCCAGATAAACCGCACCGCACCCGCCTTCACCCAGGCGCTGCAAAACCTTGTAGCGACCGATGTGCGTGCCGCAGATGTCATCAACGCCCGCCGCCCCGGCACCCGTGACCGGGGCCGTCCCTTCGATTTCCCGTACCGCCGTAGCAAAGCTGGCGCTGGCGCGAGTGATCAAGGCGTCCGCTGCCTCCTGGGTTGCGAGCATTTCCTCGACGACCTTGCGCAAGGCGGCATTGCCGGCACAGGCGTCGTCAAGATAGCTGGCGCGGGCCGTCGGATCGGCAATTCCGACGGCCGTGAAGTAAACTTCATCTTCGCGCTCGCGGTTGGAGTCTAACACGTCCATTCAAGTGATAAGGCGTCATTAGCCTCGAAATCCTGCCACAAATTCCCGTGCCGGACTGCACGGGACCGGATGCTATTGGCCGCGGCCAACGCTCACCCGCCTTAGCGTCATTCTTCCTGGCGAATCGCGCGCAGCAAGCGAGCCTTGGCACACACCCATTCCCGGTAAACCGTCCGTTCGCCGATGCCCAGACTCTCGGCCACTTCCTCGTTGGTCAGTCCGCCAAAGAATTTCAATTCCACAATTTTTGCCTGCTGCGGATTGGTCTGCTCCAGTTTGGTCAGGGCATCGTGAATTTGCAGAACATCATCATCGGGGGAAGGTTCCGCGACATCCACCTCGGCCAGGTCCACGTGGGCTTCGCCGCCTCCGCGTTTCAGCCGCCGTTTGCGCCGGGCATTGTCCACCAGGATGCGCCGCATGGCGGTCGCCGCGGCGCCAAAAAAATGCGCACGATTCTTCCAGTCAGTTCGGGCGCCGTCCCCCACCAGCCGCAACCAGGCTTCGTGAACCAACGCCGTGGGCTGCAGCGTGTGGCCGGCGGCCTCTTGCGACATCCGCGCGGTCGCCAGTCGTCGCAATTCTTCATAGACCAGCGGCAGCAGATCTTCCGAAGCCCCCGCTTCCCCACGTTCCACAGCTCTGAGTACCAAGGTTATGTCGTTCATGCCACAGCCCCGAAGGTCTCGCTGACAACCTAGCAAATTCTCGCCGACGCCGACAGTTCTTATTCGCCGCTGGAAGACCGGCCCAACAAATCTGGCAGGATTGTTCGAGCCAAGAGCGCATTACCCGATTGAAAAGCATTATGAATCTACGTGGAAATCGACCTTTGGGCACTTCGCATTCCGCTGGCGGCGGACGGTCAGGCGCCGGCTTTACGCTGATTGAGTTGTTGGTGGTGATTGCGATCATCGCCATCCTGGCGGGCATGTTGTTGCCCGCGCTCGCGAAGGCCAAAGAGCGCGCCATCCGCACGCAGTGTCTGAACAATCTTCGGCAGTTCGAAGTCACCCTCTTCATGTATTCGGGGGATTATGGTGACCGTCTGCCATCGTTCGACGGAGTAAACGGACCGTCCTGGGGGTGGGATCTGCCTTGGGAAATGGGCAATTCACTCATCACGATGGGAGTGCAGAAGAAGACTTTTTACTGCCCAGGCACGGCGAACCGTTTCAACGACCGCCTTAACTTTGAGAATGCCGCGCCGAACAGTCTGTGGAACTTCGCCAACAACAATTTTCGCGTAATGGGCATGGTGCTGGCCTGTGCCGGCTCGCAGTCGATGCTGAATCCCACGAACCAAAATCGAAAGATCACCCAGGAATCCATCACCATTGGGAGCGCCAGTATCAGCATTCCGCCTTCCGATCGGGTGCTGACTGCCGATGCGACGATCAGCGAAAACATGGCCGGCACGGCGGCCAATCCGGCGCCGGCTGGCAGTTTCGCCAAAGTGGACGGCGGATTTAAAGACCCCGCAGGAAATACGGTGCCCCACTTAAGCCCACACCTGAAAGGCGCATTGCCTTCGGGCGGTAATGTCGGTTTCAAGGATGGGCATGCCGAGTGGCGCAAATTCCGGGAGATGATGCAACGGGCAGCCACGGGCAGGGGATTCTGGTGGTGAGTATGGCGTGCCGGAACTCGTCAGCCATCGCTTTCTGGGCTAAGGAATTTCGCCCAAAAATAATTGGCAGAGAGGGGCCGGTCGCCGGCGCATGTAGAGGTACGGCATGAACAAACCCAATAAGCTGATCCCTTGCCTTGAGCGAGCGGATCAATTCCCCAGCCGCGAAATTCCCATTTTCGGCCGATAACGCAGCAACCCGCTTCTTTCGCCAGTAACCAACAGCAAACCCACACCCCGCGTATGTTAAACAAACTCCCCGACGTCAAACTCCTCTCGGCCGTCTTCCTGCTCGGTCTGGCAGGCCTGCCTCAACTGAGCCAGGCGCAAAGCACTTGGAACGGCAGCAGCAGTTCCGATTGGAACACCGCCGCCAACTGGTCCGCCGGTGTTCCTAGCGGTGTCAACGCGATCATCATCAGCAACAGCCCGAACATTGCCACCATCGCCGCCAACATCGCGGCGACGCCTACGGATATCCAGGTGGGCACCGGTCTGGGAACGACTGGACAAGTAAATCATGTCGCCGGTGATGCTGGCACCGGCGATGGCAACTGGATGTATCTCGGTTGGCAGGGCGGGCGAGCCACCTACAATCTCGCCAACACCGCCGCCACCGGCGGCGCTTTCACGGGTTACGGCCAAGGCACTGGAAATCTCAACGTTGGGGGCGCATTACAGAACGGAAACCTCCTCGTCGGCCTTGATAACGGCACTGTTTCCACCTTGAACATCAACTCTTCCGGCACGCTGGCAGGTGGCGGACTCATGGTGGGGGCCAATGGCGGCGCCACCGGCACGGTCAACATGGACAACGGAACGGTGAACCTCTCGGGCGAAGCTCAGTTCGGTTCCAGTTTTTTTGCCAACGGCTTCTCCGGGAGGTTGAACCTGAGCGGCGGCAATTTCACAGCGAACATCATTAGCTTCTCCCGCGGCGGCAGTCCGACGGCCGCCATCACCGGTATAGGTAATCTCACGGGCGGCACGCTGAATTCTCGCCAGTGGTTCACGGTGGGCTTTGCGGGCAGTTCCTCGTCGTTCGCGGCGGTCACCAACAATGGCGCCACCATCAACGTCAACACTTCGGGCGGCGGCAATTTTGAAATGGGCGTCTGGGACCCGATGCCGGTACGGTTCGTTTTGAATTCGGGTTCGGTCAGTGTGCAAAACAGCGGGTCCATCATATTTGGAGTTCTGGGCCAGTCGGGCACCGGCACATTTGATCACAACGGCGGCACCGTCACCTTTTACAGCGACGCCGGCACGACGGTCGGCGGCATTGGCGGTATCGTGCTCGGCAGCCAAGGCGCGCAACCGTGGGAAATCAGTTCCGGCACGTTCGCCTACAACTTGAACGGCGGCACATTGACAGTTCCGGCGATTGGAAAGATCAGTGGCAGCGGTTCCGGTTCGTTCAACTTCAACGGCGGCACCATCAAGCCAACCGCTGCCACAACAACCTTCCTCCAGGGACTTACCGCCGCTAACATCCAAGCCGGGGGAGCGATCATTGATACCGATGGCTACGACGTTACCATCGCCCAGCCATTGCTGGGCGCCGGCAGTTTGGCCAAGAACGGATTGGGAATCCTGACGCTGACGGGCACCAACACCTTTACTGGCACCGCGACCATCAATAATGGCACGCTCGCTTTGAGTGGCAGCGGCTCGCTGGCTGGCCAGGTGATCATTCCCTCAGGTCGGACGCTCGATCTCTCCGGCCTGACCACCGGCAATATTCAAAATTCCATTTCCGGCGTCGGCTCGGTTAATGGCTCGGCCGTGACGACTCCTTCGGTCGCAATTTATCCGGCCACAGACGGCACGGTTGGCACCGTGACCTTTAACAACAATCTGGACATGACGGCGGGCGGCTCGATCCGCCTCGACTTGAGCACGAGCCACCTGGGGGGCAACGACCAGGTCGCCGTGACCGGCAATCTGTCCGTGAGCAGCGCCACCGTCATTCGCATCAAGGCATTGAGTGGCGCGGCGAATCTGAGCATCGCCGGCAACTATGTGCTGTGCGCGGTATCTGGAACAACCACGATGAGCAGCACGCCAGCGTTGGCTTGGGATGGCACGCCCCCCGCCAATTACTTGAATTACTCCGTGGCAAAGGTCGGCAACAATCTCGTATTGCAGTATGCGCCATCGACAGCCCCGACCGTCACCGCCACCTCGACCCCGGCGATTGTGGTGCGCAATCAATCGGTGACGGTGACCGCCACCGTGACGCCCGGCAGCGGTTCAGTCACGAACGTCCAGGTTGACGCCAGCCAGATTGGTATCTCCGCCTCGGCTACGCTGGTTCTTTCCAGCACTCCGAACGTTTACACCAACACCTTTGTGATTCCGAACACCCTGGCGCCCGGCGCCAAGGTACTGACGGTCGTGGCGAAGGCGAACACCGGTTTGAACAGCCCGGGCTTCAGCGTGACCAATACCGTCCAAGCCACCAACGAAGTCTGGACGGGGGCAGGCGCCAACAATAACTGGAGCACCAATCCGAACTGGAATAATGCCGCGCCGGGTTTGACCGGTGACTCCGTGACCTTCGCCGGCAACACTCGATTGACTCCGGACCAGGATGCCAATTACAGCGTCACCGGAGTATCGTTTGCGCCGGGTGCTGGCAGCTTCGTCCTCGGCTCGACGTCCGGCAGCACGTTGACGCTCGCGGCGGGCAGTGGCGTCGTGAACGACTCGGCCAACGCACAGACCGTAAGCGTGCCGATCACGCAAGGCGCCGCGCAGACGTATAATGCGGCGGCAGGCAACCTCGTCATCAATCAAGCCCTGACCAAGAGCGGCAACCTGGTCATCGTTACGGGCGTGGCCAACACAGTGTTGGGCGGCCCGATTTCCGACAGCGGCTCACTTTTCAAGCGCGGCAGCGGCGCGTTGACTATCACCAACAACAGCAATTGGGATCTCGCGCAAGCGTCCTCCGGCGGCTTCACCGGTCCCTTCATCGCCCAGGCCGGCGTTGTGACGTTCAAGAACGGCACCACCCACGCCGTCACCGGCGAATTGGTCATTGGCGGTTTGATTGCCAACGGCGGGGCCGGCAACAATGCGGCAGTGGTCGTGGACAACGCGACGGTAAATGTCTCGGGCTGGCTCTCCATCGGTCGCGGCAACGGCATCGGTGGCGTTTCCTCGGACCTCGTGCTCACGAACGGCGCAATTGTCACCGCGGGCAACGCGAGCGCCGGCTACAACGCGGGCAATGTCGCAAACAAGCCGAAGGGTTCAGTCACGTTGCACGACACCTCGTCGCTGACCATCAACGGTGATTTCCATGTTGCCGAGGGGGCCGGAGCTAACTTCAACATCACATTGAACGGCTCTTCCACTCTGAGCTATGCGAACTTCATGGACCTGGCGGTCGGTTTCGGCGGCACGGTTGCGAACATGACTCTCAACGGCGGCACCGTGGGCTGCGGTGGCGATCCATACATCGGCCACTGGGGCGATGGCAATGCCACGCTGACAATCAATAGCGGTGCGTTTAACGTGGGCACCGGTGCGGAGAAATGGCTGTTCATGGGCTACTGGGATTACGTCAACGGCCGGATAGATATCAACGGTGGCTCGTTGAACTTCTGGAACAACTCCAAGGTGCGCATGGCCCGCAACGTCAACAACGGCGGCAATGTCTTTGCGCACGTGATCAACCAGAACAGCGGTGCGGTTACCTTCCACAGTGATGCCGGCATAACTCCTGGCGGCGGCGGATTGCTGGACCTGCAATATGTCGGCGCCGCGTCCGGCACTTCCACCTACAACTTGAACGGCGGCACGCTAACCGTTCCCACCATTATGTCCACCGTTACCACAGGCAATCGCCTATTTAATTTCAATGGTGGCACGCTCAAGGCCGCGGTAGACGCAGTAACTCTATTGGACCTCGGCGCCGGCAATGCCCACGCCTATGTCCGAACCGGCGGCGCAATTATCGACACCGACAGCAAGAACGTCATCGTCACGTCCGCGCTGGAACATTCTCCGGTGGATCTGGCCGACGGTGGCTTGGTCAAGCAAGGTCTGGGCACGCTCACCTTGAACGGCGCGAACAGTTATCTGGGCAACACCATCGTCCAAGCCGGCACGTTGCAACTGGCGCAGGCAACCTTGGCCGCCTCGTCCCGGGTCGTGGTCAGCAACGCGGCGGTCCTCCAGCTGGACTTTGCAACCACCAATCGCGTGAGCGCCCTGGTGCTGAATGGCGCCACTCAAGCCCCGGGTGTTTATAATAGCGGCACGTCGCCCGCCTACATCACCGGCTCGGGCAGTTTGCTGGTGCAACCGATTGCCACCAATCCCACGAACATCACGTTCACTGCCGCTGGCGGCAATCTGACACTGACCTGGCCGGCTGATCACTATGGCTGGGTACTTCAACAGCAGGTGAACACCCTGAACGTCGGCGTCAGCAACAACTGGACTGACGTTCCGGGCAGCTGGAACACCACGTCAACGAACGTCACCATTAATCCGGCAACGCCGACGGTGTTCTACCGTCTGCGTTCTCCGTAATCAGGTTTACAGCCAGCTGGCTGGGGCGCTTGGGGGCGCTCGGTTGGGTCGAGGCAGGAGTCATCAGAGGATGACCCTGCCTCGAACTTTTTTTGAAGCGACTTTCTGAGACGACAAGTTGGTACAGCCCAGTTGGAGCGGGAATGAGCGGAGGGAAAGCGCATTAGCAGCGGGCCACAGCCAGTTGACCACATTGGCGACTTGGGACTCAGCGTTTCAACCGGAACATCCTGACGGCATTCGTCGCCGGCACCGTGACGATCCAACGGTCAGCTGCGAGGTCGGGGGATGTCGTGACGTCGGACCAGATGGCGGAAGTCAGATTAGTGGTTGATTCGGCATCAAAGCCCAGCGCCCAGGCCGGCCATGAGAGCGTCACCCCGGTCGGCAACTTTGCCTGCGTGAGCGTCACTGGCAGCGCCAGTGCGTCCGGGCCGGATTGATAGTTAACCGCAATTTCCGCCGGCGTCAGGCGGCCGTCGTAAAGGCGAAGTTCGTCAACGGTCGCGTTGAGCCAAGCGTCGTTACTCCAGAGCGAGCGGCCGATGAACGACCAGGCGGTGCTGACGTTATTGAACGCGGGCCAAGTCGCGGTCAACGTCGCTTCCAACACTCCGTTAGTATGGATCGCAGCATAGTTAGAAGCGGGGTCAACAATGCAGACGACATGCAGCGTCCGGTTGGTGAAAGTGCCGGGAACGTCGAACGTGCGGGCGAAGCCAGCGGAAGTTTCCAATCGGTGCGCGCCGTTCAAGGTATGCGGACTGAAGAAAAAATAATTCACGCCGTTCCCGCCCGACGTGTTTCCGAAATCAAAAACGCGAGGCCAGATCCCATTCGCACCAAACGTCGCCCAGAATTCCACGCTGACTGCGGATGAGCCGGAGACCAAGCCGCCGGGCAAATTCACATAACCACCCGGCGCGCCGGTGAGCTTGAGCGCCTGATTGGTGACGGTCGCGTTGCCCATCAGTTTGCCGTGCGCCATGCCAACCGAATCCCAAGCGTTGCGCGTGAAACTATAACGGTGTGCCAGCGCCGGGTGGGCCCACGCGAGGTCCTTGATTTCCGTCGCACTCAACGCGCGGCCAAACACGCGAAATGAATCCATGCGACCGTTGAAAGTTGGGTCAGTGCTGAACTGGCTTTTGCCAAAGTAATTGCTGCGCGCGAGCAATTGCCACGGCCGAATGGTCACGGCGTTGGTCGCGACCGGATTGCCGTTGAGATATATCACCCCGCTGGCGCCATTAAGTGTGACCGCGAGATGGCACCACGAATTGGTTGGTAATGCCGAAGGCGCGTTGATCTGTTGCTCGCTGCCGCCGTTTCGGATAGCGAAGCGCATCAACCCGGTGTTCACTCGCGGTGAGAGGAACGCATACCGGGTTGTGTCGGCGCCAAAATCGAAGACGCGTTGCCAATCGCTCCCACCGTTCCACTTCACCCATGCGGCAAAGGTGCTGGCGTTGGCCACGGAGTTCGGGAGACGGACGAATGCGTTGGCGGATTCGAGGCTGAGGACGCGGCCGCGGCCCGGCTCATTCACTGTTGCCGCGCCGCTTTGCAGCGAGCCGCTGTATTGACCGAGATGCTCGCGGGCGTCGGCGTCAAAGGTATACAACGCACTCCAGTCATTGGTGACTGTCGGCCAGCTATCCGCCGTCCAGTAAAGGCGCGAGAGGCCGACCTTTGCCACCCCATTGTCGTTGCCATCGTAGTAATGATACGTCAGCCAGTTCGTGCCGTTCTCGACTAGAATGCCGGGATGGCCCGGGCCGAGGTAACGCCGCGTGCTTTCCAGCACCAGTGTCCCTCCGCCGCCAATCAGGTTGTTTCCGTTCCGGTCGAGATACGGACCAGTGACCGATTTGCTGCGGCCAACGCGGATGTTGTAAGTGCTGTCAATGCCCGCACAGCAACCGCCGTAATTGATGAAGAGGTAGTAGTAACTGCCATGCCGGTGAAGAAACGAGCCCTCCGTCGTATTCGCGAAGAATGAAGTGCTGCTGCTCGCAATCTTGTTCCCGACCGAGGCGGGATTCAAGCGCTTGCCGGTGGTGGGATCAATTCGCACCACCATGATCCCGTCGGAATACGAGCCGTAGGACATCCAGACCGAGCCGTCAATGTCCACCAGGATGCTCGGGTCAATGCAGTTGATGGAGGTGATGTCGGTTTCAGGTTGAGTGCAACAGGAAGCGTCGGACTGGATGACTTTTCCCTGGTCGGTCCACGAAGGGGAAATCAGCGAAGGCGAAGTGAACAGGCCGATGGCGGAATCAATCGTGGCCCATTGCGAAATGGAGAAGTAAACATGGTAGCGCCCGTTGAAATGGGCGACGTCCGGTGCCCAATTCCAGTTGTTCGGATCGTGTCCCGGAACGGCGGTGGCGGCCCACGCAGGCGGCCCAGATGGCTTCACCACGCCGGCGTAAGTCCAGTTGCGGAGGTCGGTGGTGTATTTATGAGGAATGCCCGAGCCGGTGGTGAAAACATAGTAACGATTGCCGTCCTTGATCATCGTCGAAGGATCATGCGCCCAGACATCACCCAACACCGGTTCTGAACCGCCACCGTTCCACGCGAACGCGGAGGGAGAGACGAGCGCATTGGAGAGGGTGGCATTGTTCGCATTGGCTCCCAATCCGTGAATGACCGCAACTTGATCATCCGTCAGTGCCTGTCCGTAGATGCGGAAGTCATGGACCTTGCCGTTAATCGTGTTGTCGGGATACGGAGCGCCTCCGGCGAGGCCGATGTAAGTCAACGTGGAAAGGTTCAGCCCGATATTCGTGAAAGAATTGGGCAGACCGGAAAACGTGGATAGCAAACCGTCGAGATAATAAGTCACCTTCGTGCCGTCGTAAGTGGCGACCATTTGACGGAGCACATCCGCGTCGCAGTAAATCTGATGTGCCTGTTGATAAGTGGCGCTACCGCCCCCGCCAACCGCCTCGATACGGGAAGGAAAAGGCGAAAGCCCGGTTGCGGGCGTTGCGAGGAAGTAATTGGTGGTGTTGTTGGCGCTGAAAGAGAACAGGGTGCACCAAGGACCGTTGAAGCTGGCGTTGAACCAGATCTCGATGCTGAAGGCATTGGTGATGCCCGCCACCGCCGCCGCGGGTAGGCTCACGCAATTCTGCGGCACGCCGCCGCTCAACCCGCCCGCGGCCCCGGTGGTGTTCAATGAGCCTCCGCTGACCGTGGCACTGCCGAGAATTGTGCCGTGCGCACTGCCGACAATGTCGGCCGCGCTTCCCGGCGATTCAAAATTGTAGCGATGCAGCAACTGGGCGCTGCCAGTCAACGCCAGCCCGGCCAATAAGAACAGCGATACAACAACGATTCGCACCGGGCTGACTAGAATGAGCTCGTACGCGACTGCACTCTGAGGCTGCCGGCAAAGTCTATTGGTAAGTTGCATCAAGGAATTGAAACCGATGTACGATAGAATGCTCCGTCAGTGGGTGGCGTCGGATCGACGAGCCACAGGGTTTCAGAGGAAGCAACCGGCCCATTGGTGAGGATGGCGGTCCACGAGTCCGCTGGCGACAGACTGCGCCACAGGACGTAGGTGCGACCCGCAACGCCCGGCACCGCCACCTTTAACGGCGACCCGGGTTCGACGGTTTGCTTGAAGTAGTCGGCAGCGTTGTCTGGTTGCGTGCCCGTGAGGTATTCCGAAAGGTTGGATTGGCCGTCGCCGTCCAGATCACCGTTCGCGTCGGATGCGTTCAACGGATTCAATCCATACGCCACTTCCCAACCGTCCGGCAGCGAATCATTGTCGCTGTCAGTGTCGCGAATGTTGGGGGTGCCGTCGCCATCGGTGTCGACAAACGATTCCGCACTGTCGGGCATGCCGTCGTTGTCGCTATCATTATCCAGATAATCTGGGGTGCCGTCGCCGTCCGTGTCCGCAATGGTTTCTGCGCTGTCCGAAAAACCGTCGGCGTCACTGTCAATCGCCGGGTTGGCGAGGTTGGCGATCTCGAAATCCGAAAGCGCACGATTGTAAATCTGGAAATCATCCAATTGCCCGTTGAAGAGCGGATCGGGCCACTGGCTCTTGCCGAGGTAATTAATCGCGGGGTTAAACGTGGACGGGTTCAGCGTAATCGCGTTGGAGGTGACCAGCGAACCGTTCACAAACATCTTTCCGCTGTCGCCGACGAGCACGACGGCCACATGGGCCCATTCCCCGGCGGGCAGCATGGGGGTATCGAGCCGTTGTTCGTTTCCGTTCCCGCTGCCGGTGATGGCAAACCGTAGTGTGTCGCTGGCGGAACGCGGCGTGAGGAACAGGTACTGGGTAGTGTTGTTGCCGAAATCAAAAATCCGCTGATAAACCGCCGTGCCGTTCCATTTGAATCGCGCGCTGATGGTGATGTCGTTTACGTTCAAAATGCCACCCGGCAGCGTGACATAATCATCCACCCCATCAAGCTTGATGGCCTGACCGTTCACCCCGGGAACGTAAGCGGGGGAACCGGTTGCCGCGCCGTGATTGAACCCGCGCGAATTCGTCACACTATGCTCAAAACCGTAAATCCCAATCACATCGGTGCCGGGCGCGATGTGAATGTTCAACGTAGCATCATCGCTGATTGGTGTGCCGTCAGTGGCTCGGACCAGAAAAGCATTCGGGCCGACATTCGCCGCGCCCGGCGTGCCACTGAGTGTGCCGTCACTGGCAACCTTCAACCACGCCGGCCCGTTAATCTTGCGGTAGGTGATCGCGCCGCCTTCCGGGTCCGTCGCACTTCCTGCCAGTGTACCGCCATACGGCTTACTGGGAATGGCATTCGAGCGCGACATCGGGTCGGAAGCGAACACCGGCGCCAAGTTCGTGTAGAGAGAGGCGACCTGTGCTGGCGAAAGCGCGTAGTTGTAAATGTAAAGTCCGTCCACGCGGCCATTGAACAACGGGTCGTTCGCGAACTGGCTGTCGCCGATGTAGTTCACGGTCGGGTTGAAGTCTGAAGGATTGATCGTCATGGTCCCCGAAGTCGCCACCTGCACGCCGTTGACGTAGAGGCGGCCAGTGTTTCCTGCCAGCGTGACGACAACCTGTCGCCACTGGCCGGTGGGCAACTGGGTCGTTTCGAGAATTTGTTCGGCGCCGCCATTCTTGATCGCAAACCGCAACGTGCCGCCTCCCGAATTCGGCGTGAGAAACAAATACTGGCCCGTGCCATTGCCGAAGTCATAGATGCGTTGCCACTGTCCGCCGCCGTCCCAGTTGACCCAGGTGGCAATGGTAATGTCATCGGAATTGGCCGCGCCTGCGGGCAGCGTGACGGAGTGATTGGTGCCATCGAGGTCAATGGCCTGACCCAGATGACCGGCGCCATACGTCGGCGAACCAATCGTCGTGCCGTGCAACGTGCCGACACTCGACAACGCGTTGCCATCGAATTCATACCGCGCGACCAGGCTGGCTTGGCCGTTGACCGCGATGGACAGTTGGGCGAAGGCACTCGCACCGGCGAAGTCGCTGACCCGGACGATGAAAGTGTTCGTTCCACCGTCGCCTTCCCCGGGTGTGCCCACCAGCGTACCGTTCGCCGTGACCGTCAACCACGCCGGCCCGACGGCTTTGCTGTAGGTGAGCGGGTCGCCCGTGTCGGGATCCGTCGCTGTGCCCGCGATACTGCCACTGTAGCTTTGGCCCTCGGCGATGGCTCCGCCTGCGAAAACACTGTTCGTAAACTGTGGCGGCGTGTTGGTCTGCAACGCCACAATCTGCGCCGCCGATAGTGCGGTGTCTGCGATGAGCACTTCGTCCAACAATCCGTTGAACAGCGGGTCGGCGGGGAACTGGCTCGCGCCGAGAAAATTCACGCGCGGTTTAAAACTTGCCGGGGTAATGGACATGCCAGTGTTCATGGCCACCTGTGTGCCGTTGACATAAAGACGCGCGGTGTTCCCCGCGAGCGTCACCGCCACGTGCCGCCATTGGTTTTGTGCCAGCGCGGCAGTCTCCACGAGCTGTTCAGCACCGCCGTTCTTGATGGCAAAGCGGAGCGTATTGCCGCCCGAACTGGGTGACAGGAACAGGTAGTGCGTGGCGCTGTTGCCGAAATCGAAAATGCGTTGCCAGTTCGCGCCACCTTTCCAATAGACCCAGGCGGCAAAGGTGAACGCGCCGCCATTCGCGACGTTGGGTGGCAGCGTAACTTTGGTGTTCGCCCCGTCGAACACCATCGCCTGGCCGCTGTGACCATTCGTGTAGGCGGGACTGCCCGACGTAATGCCGTTGTTGCCGTACCCCGAGGTGTCGAGCGGATTGGTCTCAAACCGGAGCTGGCTGAAGCTGCGCGTGCCGTTGTCTGGCAAACCTTGCAAATAGGCGAGCGGTGCCACGTGATCGCGATACATCACACCCATGGGGGTCAAGCCGCCACCGTTGTAATAAATCTGCCGAACCTCTTCCACCGCGCTATAGATCGAGTAGCGTTCGAGCCAGGGCGTGTTGTCCATCATGTTGATCATGGCCTCGATCACATTCTTGTTCTGGTCAAAGGTCGGATCGGGATCGCCAGTCCAGTTGGCGCCGTTGTTGAATTCCGTCAGCCAGATCGGTCGCTTCGCCACGTCGTAGATGCTTTTCAGGTAATTGTAGAGGTTATTGGCCGCCCCTTGTGGATTATCGTTGTTGGGATAAGAGCGATAGTAATGGACCGGCACATAATCAACGCGATGTCCGGCCGCCTCGACCTGGTTGATGAAATCCACGATCCAGGAATAACCACCGTCCGTCACCGCCGGCGCGCCGACCCGCAATCCGGTGCTCAATAACTCCGGCCAGCGCGCCACGGCATCGGAAACCGATCCCTGCGGGTTCAAATTCTGGTAGGCGTCCTCGACCGGATTATTGGGCTCGTTGAAACCGAGCACATGGTTCACCGCGCGGACCTGCCAATCCTGATTCAAACCGGGCCAATACGGTTGTTGCTTGATAGCCACATACTGCATGTCCCGCGGGGAGTTCTCGCTGATATTCCAATTGTACCACCAGCTCGCGTCGAGATCGCCCGGCCAGACATCACAGGAACCTTTCTTGGCCACCCACCGCCATGGTTGGACATAAACAAACCGGATGCTGTCGTCGAATGCTCCCGGTAACACGCTGACGTCCATATCACCATCCTGCGCCACGTAATTCCGGCTGATGCCCGTGCCACTCTCATTTTGCGCCAGCGTGGCCATGTAACCGCGCTTGAGTTTGAACGAACTGATGGCGCCGTTCATCGCGCCGAGCCCCGTGCCTTTGTAATAATTGTATTGGCTCAACGATGACGAAGCGCCGGTGAAGTTTGGTCCGCTGAAAACCTGCAACGGCTGGAACAAAGCCGAATGCGGGATAACCACCGTGCCCACCGAGCCATGTTGAACGACGCGCACATTGTTGTCCGCTACCGCACCCGCACCGCTCACGCGCACCTGGCCAAGATAAGTGGATACGACCACGGACGGTTTTACACCCGGTAGAAACAACCACGCATCCACCGAATTCAAATTGATGATGCAGCCGGAAAGTGGCGTGGCGGAATTCGTCACCCACAGCTCGCATCGGTTGCTCAGGGTCACCGTCGTGCTCGCGAGCGAACCGTATTTTTGCACGCCATTGGTGATGATCAGCGATTGTGCATTTAGGGCCCAAGGCGCACTTACGAACGGTAGGAGCAGAAACGTCGCGAACAGTTTCATTCTCATGACTTAATACTTACTGGTGTGAACAACATTCCCAAGAAGGTAGCCCCGGAAGGGGATTTGTGGGTTTGGTGAGTTCGAGTTTGGCACATTGAGTTCCTCAATGTAATGCGCCTTTCCCCTCCGAAATCCGGCCAGACATTTCGCGCCAGCCCTCTGGGCCGACCCGTTCGAATCCGCAACGGCCTCGGCATCCTCGTATCAGCTTCATTACCAAGGCTTTTCCGATTCCTGAAAATACTTGGCCGAAATATTCCGTGGGAGGCGCACTACTCAGTAAGCCAAGAATTGTGATGATGAAGGCATGGCGATGAGAGTTTCGATAACCCCGACTCGTTCGGCAGGTTATGGCGCCATCATCACCAGCCTGGCATGAAACAATCAGTCAAAGTTCAGGTAAAGCACGTGCAGGCCAACCGATATCGGGTGGCACTTGCAAACGCCGACCACTTCGCTCGGTACAAACTGGTTTGACGTCCCGAACTCAACGCCGACCAATGTTATGATGCTCCCCATGAGCGGCGAATCGCCTGTCAGTGTTTTCTTCCGGGTGGTATATCACTGACCGGCGCCAATTACTAATGAAACATAATCTCCTCTCCGCCCTCGCGCTCTCATCATGCTTTGCTCTCTTCACCTCGCCAGCAACTGCGGCTAGCTTCAATCTCGATTTTAGTTCCGCCGGCGGCACGGTGCTCGACCGGAACGGAGTCGGAAGCGGTTTCACTGCGCGAATGCCCGGCAGCGGCGCGAATATCACGGGTAGTGACACCAACCTGTTGCTCCGCACCGGCGACGGCATATTGCAACTGCGCACCTCGCCCGGCGCCGATTTCAACGGCAATGCGAACATGGCCAACGCCTCGGTCGCCGGCGTCAGTCTTGCAAGCCTTGGGTTCACGGGCGAACAGGACTTTGTCGCAAAAGCAACCTTCGTCAACCTGACGAATCTCAACGCCTATCCAGATCAGCTGTGTTTGGTGGTGGGCACCGCGACGACCAATCTCATTCGGGCCGGTTTCATCAATTTTGATCAATACCACGGGGGCGCCGATGCCAATGAAGGTTTTGCCGTGAATACGGTCAACGGCGTTGACACCGCGGCCCGACACTTTGGGGCGGTGGTTGGCGGGACGATGGCGGTTGAGATTCGACGCGTCTCGGGGCGATGGTTCGTCAAGGTGAATGACTTTGATCGGCTCCCGTACTCCAACACCGATGGCAGCGGCACGCCGGCCCCGCCCACATTCCTCGACGCGGCCACAAATCTATTTGTCGGTGTCGTGGCCATGGACGTGGGCAACAACAGCGCATGGCACGCCGATCTGGATTCGTTCAGTGTCAGCGTCACGCCGATCAATCCGCCAAGTGTGGTGGCGCACTGGCGATTCGAGAATGGTCCGGCGTTCACGGACGTGTTGCACGTTGGGGCCGATGGTGCATTCAGCGGGACGACGCCAGATGTCTCAGGCAACGGCAATGGTTTGTCCGCCTGGACGCAAGGCGGCTACGCGGGCTTTGCCTATCGCAACGAGCGGCCTTTCGCTTCCCTACCACAAAACGGGAATAACAACTCGTTCAGCATTAAGAACACCGGCGCTTACCCGGCCATGTTCACGCAGGCCGGCGCCAGCCTCCCCACGGGCATCAACGCCGATACCATGACCCCGGCTCAATTCACAGTGGAAGCCTCCTACAAACCCGAGGCGAACGGCGGTTATCGAACGATTGTGGGGCGTGACGCACGGAATGTTGCCAGCGGCAATGGCGACCTCGCAGCGCTCTATTTGCAAATCCGACCGGACGACAGTGTCGGCGTCACTTTTACGGATGTTTCCGGTTACACGCACTCCGCCTATTCACCGCCGGGCTGGATTTATGGATTCAACTGGGGCAGCGATCCCGAAGGGACGAACGCGCTGGTAAAGTGGTACAATCTTGCCGCGGTCAGCGATGGCGACACGCTCAAGTTTCATGTGAACAATCAGCTGGTGGCTTGGACCGATCTGACTGCAAGCGGCAGCCCGAATCGGGCCCTCGCTGTCGGCGCCACGAGCGAATCCGGTTACACTGCCGGTGCCTGGACAGTCGGCCGCGGGTTGTATGCCGGCGGACACACCGATCGCGCTTACGGCTTCATTGACGAGGTGCGCATCTGTAATTCGGCGCTCACTCCGAACCAGTTCATCGCCGCACGTCGGGCCCGGTTGACGTTGACTTCGTTGCCGGGGCCGAATCTGTTCCTAAGCGTCACGCGGGGCGAACCGGGCGCAACCTGTTATGTGCTGCAAACCACCAATCTCGGCACGTCGCCCGACCAATGGTCAGCCATTGCCGCGGGCACGCTCGACGCCAACGGTGCGTTCAACGTAAATGTTCCCAAGCCACCGGCTCAAGGGTTCTACTATCTGCGCACTCTGCCCAAACAACCTGTGATCGGCCCGTTAACCTACAAACTGGCCAACGGCAACGAAGGCTGGCCTGCCGACATCCGTGCGCAGATCATTTATGCGATGGATGGGGCGGTGGCGGAATACAATCGCTACGGCAACTTCACTAAGGCGCTGACGGCTAATTACAATGCCGGCGTGCCGACGGCGCAGGCGGGGTACAGCGGTTGGATTGACTTTGGCGGCTCGCGCAATTTCCGGGTCGCGCTGCATGAGATCGCGCACACGCTCGGTGTCGGTACCGGGCCAAACTTTTGCGGTCTTACCGCGGCTGGGGTCTGGACGGGTTCGAACGCGGTGTGGCAAGTACGCCAGTTCGATGGTCCATCCGCCAACTTGAATACCGATTGCACGCACATTTGGCCGTACGGACTGAACTACGACAACGAAGGCGGCACGGAGAATTTTCGCCGGCATGTGCTGATCGTCGCCGCCTTGCGCCGGGACATGGGTATTCCGTAAAGCTGAATGGCAGGGCGCGTCACTACGTGCGCGCGGCTTAGGCGGCGCGATGGCTTTGCACCGCGGCGCTGATGCTGTTCACGGTGAGCAGCGTTTTGCGGGCGACCTCGGTGTCGGAAATCTTCAACCCGTACTGCTTTTCCAGGGCGACGACCAGTTGCAACGCATCCACGGAATCCAACCCCAGCCCGCCCGCCCCAAACAGCAGCGTGTCGTCGCGGATTTGCCCCGGCTCGATCTGAAGCATCAGGTTGGCGATGATCAGGGACCGGATTTCGTTCTTCAATTCGTCGGATGCAACCATGCGCTACAGGATGCCACCATCAATCTTGAGCGTCGAGCCTGTGATGTAGCCCGCCTCTGCGCCCGCCAGAAAACGCACTGCCGCCGCGACTTCTTCAGGGCGCCCAAAACGCCGCATCGGCACCCGCGCCAGCGCCTCGCGCCGCGCTGCCTCATCCATGCCAGCCAGCGCTTCGGTCTCGATGTATCCCGGGCAAACCGCGTTAACGGTGATGCCAAGTCTGGCGACTTCCTTCGCGAGTGACTGGGTCAACGCTACCACGCCGGCCTTCGCGGCGGCGTAATTGGTCTGCCCCACCGGCGCAAGCAACGCGCTGAGGGAAGCGATGTTGATGATGCGCCCGCCGCGCTGGCTGATCATTGTCGGCATGACGGCCTGGCAGCCGTGGAATGTGCCATCCAGATTCACTGCGAGGACGGCGCGCCAGTCCTCGGGTTTCATCATCGCGAGCAATGCATCGACGTGAACGCCCGCGTTGTTGACCAGCACCTCAAGGCGTGAACAGCGGGACAAAACCACGGCCACGGCAGCCTTCCAGGTTTCCGGTTGGGTGACGTCGAGGGAGACGACCCCACAGCGCGCGTCGTGCGATCCGGCCAGTTTATCGGCGTGTTCGCGTTGGCGATTGATGCCGAGCCAGACGAAATTGTCTGAAGCTTCGGCCAGGAACGCCCGGGCGATGGCCTGGCCGAGCGCGCCGTTGGCGCCGGTGATGAGAATGGTTCTTGCGCTCATTCGCTCAACTCACTTTCTGAAATCGAACGCCAATCGCCTGCGCATTCGTACCGACAATGCTGACGTTGGCGGCGGGAAATTCTCCGCGCTGCAACCGCGCGCAGGTGGCAATACACTGCCACGCGGCGGAGGCAGTAAATGCGTCACCCAACAGTTCTCGCGGCGCGATGCGCGACCCGGGCCAATCCTGCCAAGCGGCAAGTTCCGCTGCATCCAATTCGGGCCAGCCTTGCGTGCCGAGGCAAAGCAGGTCGCCGGCGTCGGAACTCAACTGGGCGCGCAGGGATTGTGCTGAATTGAAGCGTTGGGACGAACTGGCGAAGGTGAAGGCGTCGGTGATTGCGCCCAGTTCAATCTCCCCCTCGCTGGACTTGGAACTCGCAACTCGCGCCTCGGAACATTTCAGATAGAGCGCACCCGCCCCGCCCGTTTGAATCGTCTGCCGGTTGAACAGATGCGCCGCGTCGGCAATGATCCAATCCAATTCTTCAGCCCCGATGACGAGCGCGCCGTCCACACGTTCTTCGGTGAGCCAGGCGGCAGCCGTGGCCAGACCTTGCGCGAAACTGCTTTCGTCGCCCACAAGCGTGTAGCTGACCGCTGTGGAATTCAGATACGCTGCGAGATGGCTGGCGGGAGCGTTGAACACCGTTTCCGGAAAGAGCAGGGGACTCGCGACACTGGGATCTTTCAGCACTTCTTCATAAAACCGGCGCGAGTAGGTCACGCAGCCGGGCATCAGCGCGATTACAATCCCCAGCCGCAGTGCGCCGTTCTGGATCTGGGTGGTATCTGGCCCGAGGGCTTCAAGCGCGGCCGCGACGGTGTGTTGCGTGATGGTGCTGGCCCGGCGCAGGCGTGGGTGCGCGAGAAACGCGGGCCGTTCTGGCGGCGGCGGCACGGCGCGGATGCGCAGTGGTTTTTCCCAACCCGGGCGCGGAAGATTTGTGACGGGCAGCGGAACATTCTTTTGCACGGCGTCGTGCAGGGAAGCGACGCCCCAGCCCGCGGGCGACACGGCGCCGAGTCCTTGAACCAAAATTCGCTTCACATCCACCTCCGCAAGATGAGCGTGGCATTGGCGCCGCCGAAGCCGAACGAGTTGGTAAGGACGATATTGACCGGCGCGGTGGTCGGTTGCCGGACGATTTGGAACTGACAGGCAGGATCTGGCTGGTTGAGCGCGATTTCCGGCGGCAACCATTGTTCGCGGAGCGTCATCAGGCTCACGACCGTCTCCACGGCGCCCGCCGCGCCCAGCAAATGGCCAATGCTGGCCTTAGTGGAACTGACCGGCAGTGTGGCTACTCGCCCGCTTGCCCAGCGATTGATGGCAGCGGCCTCGGTGCTGTCGTTCTGCGGCGTGGCGGTGCCATGCGCATTTATATAATCCACCTGCGAGGGGCTAATGCCTGCAAGGGCGCAGGCTTGCGTCATGGTTGTCACCGCCGCGTCGCCTTGCGGGTGCGGTTGCGTCAGGTGATGCACATCCGTTGCGGCGGCATAACCAATGATCTCGCCGAGAATTTCTGCCTGTCGCTGCTGTGCGTGTTCAAGCGTTTCGAGCGCCAGGATGGCCGCGCCTTCGCCAAGCGAAAGCCCGTTGCGTTCGGCATCGAAGGGCCGGCACGGAGTCGGGGACAAAGCCTGTAACGAATCGAAGCCGGCGAAGGTGAGCTGGCACAGCGCATCGTAACCGCCCGTGAGGGCGCGTGGCGCGCGGCCGGAGCGCACCAATTCCCACGCGTGGCCGATGGCGTTGGCGCCGGAAGCACAGGCATTAGAAATGGCCAGCAGCGGACCGGAAAAGCCAAAGGCCTCACACACATCGAGCGCCTGACGTTGCATCTGATAGTGCGTGATGCGGGTGGGCTGGCGCAATTGCGTTCGCGGTCTGAGCAAGGCATGCCGGACGAAATCCTCGCCCAAGTTCATGCCGCCGCCCGTGCTGCCCAGCACCAGCGGCGTGCCGGTGTCAGGTTGCCAGCGTGATTGAGTCCAAACTTCGTGCGCTGCCAGGATCAGCATGCGGGAGGCGCGATCGAGGCGGCGGATTTGTTTGGTGGCCAGCCGAGTGGGCGGGAGTTCAGCGGGCAGGTCAATTTCCGCGGCAATCTTCGCGCGTTGCCGGTCAGTATTGAACAGGGTGACCGGACGAAATGCCTGACGGCCGGCGCGGAATCCCGCGGCATTCGTTTGCCAGCCAATGCCCAGCGCGCTGACAATACCCGCGCCCGTAACGACAACGCGGTGGGGCTTGCTCGGCGGATCTGGTGGCGGATAAAGCACGCGGGAAGATTCAGCAGCAAGGGGTTCGTCCGCGAAGTTTCACGCTAACACGCCTGACTCCCAGGCTCATTTCGCCAGCGCAAACGCTTCCTCCGGCGGCGCCGCCGGCGTGCGATAATGTTCCGCCAGGCTGCGCGGGGAAGCCGTCAACCCTTCCGCCGCGATGGCATTCAACACGCGCTCCTCGTTCATGATGAACCGCTCGCGTTTGTAGATGATGTAGTCGTCGCGGACGGATTCCGGCGTGAGATTGATGGTGGCGAGATTCGCCCCCGCGCGCAGCCCGCGGCGATAGCCATCGGCGTGACCGATGTTAAGCGCGCTGACGGCCGGGATCACCCAGTCGGGGCGCAGTTGGCGCATCGCGGCGATGCAATTCAATGTCCAGTTGAGTTCGGCGGGGGAAGCTTTCGCCAACGGCGTGGCCTCGCCAGGAATGAACGGGCTGACGCTGCATCCGGCCAGCGGAAGGCTGGAGGCAAATCGCAGATTGGCCAGCAAGTCCTCCGGCCCTTCGCCCGGGAGGCCCGCGATGAAGCCGGAACTGACCTTCCAGCCCGTTGCCGCAAGATGGCGGATGTGTTCCGCCCGCTCGGTCAACGAGCCCGGTGCTTCCAACGCCTCATAGCGCGAAGCGTTGCCGCACTCAAACTTGATGATATAGATGCTCGCGCCAGCCGCATGCAATTCGCGGTACAATTCGGGGTTCAAAGTGCCGAGGCATACACTCACGCCCAGTGATGTTTCGCGCCGCACCCGCTGGATAAGCGGTAAAACGACTTCGCGCACGGCGACCGGGTCTTCACCGGCTTGAACATTCAGATCCGTCACGCAGGCCGGGCGATGCGCCAGAATGAGTTCGGCCAGTTGATCGGCTTGCGCGCGGAAGCGGTGGAGCGAACGGTCGTCGCGCCGCATGCCGCAGTAATGGCAGTTTTGGCGGCAATAATTTGACACCTCGATCACGGCGCGTACAAAAACGTGCCGGCCAAATTGCTTGCGGGTGGTCGCAACGGCGTGTTCGTGGAAGGCGGCTTGAGCGGAACCGTTTTGGGTCAGTTCGCGCGAACTCGGAAAAGGATTTTGTCCGGCCACAGGTAGATTTAAGACGTCGCGGGCTGATTTCGCAAGTTTTTCAACAGGCTTGCATTCGAGATTTCCTAACCGCACGCACCGGCATAGCGTTGGGGCGTGAATTGGAAGGAACAATGCGTTGCGGTCATCCCGTGTTACAACGAGGGCCCGGCAGTGCGGGGCGTGGTGATGGGCGTGAAGCCGCAGGTCGCGCAGGTGGTAGTGGTGGATGACGGCTCGGATGACGCAACCTCAACCGAAGCGGCGGCGGCGGGCGCGGAGGTGATCCGTCATCCGACGAATCGCGGCAAGGGGGCCGCGTTGCGGACGGGTTTCTTGCGCACCCGAGAACTCGGATTCCCGTGGGTTCTCACCTTGGATGGCGATGGCCAGCATGCGCCGGCAGACATTCCCGGGTTTTTTGCCGGGGCGGAGCGAACGGGTGCGGAACTCGTCGTCGGTAATCGGCTGGCGGCCGCGCACCAGATCCCATTCGTGCGGCGGCAGGTGAATCGGTGGATGACGGCCCGGCTCTCCCGGCTGACCGGTCGTTCACTGGCGGATTCGCAATGCGGCTTCCGGCTGGTGAACCTGGCGGCGTGGTCGCGGGTGACATTGCAGGCCGATCACTTCGAAACCGAATCGGAGCTGCTCGTGCAGTTTGTCTCCGCGGGCTCCCGGGTGGAGTTTGTGCCCGTGCAGGTGATCTACCACACGGGGAACAGCAAGATTCATCCGCTAGCAGACACCATTCGGTGGTGGCGGTGGTGGCGGCGGCAGGGGAGATGAGCGCCTGGAGAGGTGAATGGAAATTGGCGCGCAACCTTTTTCCGGAACCGGTTTTGGACGGGGGTGAACCGTACCGGTTGGGAACCAACACTTGCCAAATTGGGCCGCATCTTTCAGTCTGCGTCCGGTGATTCGAGCAACGCTCGAGGAAATTCCCGATGACCATGCGCCGCAATCTTTGTCTGCAAATTTTTTTGTGGTTGAGCCTGCTAGTGGGCAGCCCCCGGCTCAGCGCGCAGGATTTCGGGCTGCTGACAACCAGTTCGCCCGCCGCGCCGGTAGTCAACGGCTCGCTCACTTTCGACCTGGTGGTGACCAATACGTCGCCCGTGGCGCAAACCAACATCACCGTCGTGCATACCTTGCCGGCCTCGGTGAATTATGTTTCGTCCACGCAGGACTTCGGCAGCCTGGTGATTAGCGGGCGGGTGTTGACGTTCCGGCTGGATTGGTTGTTCACCAATGAAACGACGCGGATTTCGATCATCACGCGACCGACGACGTTCGGCACCTTTACCAATCGGACGAGCATTTCATCCACCAATGCCGTGGCGCTGACCAATGAGTACGAGTTCACGGTGTTTTCCGCAGCGGCAAATTTGGGCGTGACCCTTTCCGGTTTTGCGTCCGGCGTGCTCAGCAATGACTGGACCAGCTACACGCTGGCGGCGACGAACTACGGTCCTTCGACTGCGGCCAATGTGGTCCTCAGCAATCTGCTGCCGACGGGCGTGAAGTTCATCAGCATCACGCCGAGCAATTCCACGATTAATTTTGCCACCAACCAGTTGACCATCCGGCTCGCCAGTCTCGGTATTGGCGGCGGCACGAGCTACCGCGTCATGGTCCAGCCAACAAACGCGGGGGCGTTTGAGATTCTGGCCGGGATTTCCGCGCCCGGTTTAAGGGACACCAATTCGGCCGACAACGCCGCCGCCGGCAGCCTGGCGGTGAGTAATTATCTCACCGGGATGCTGATTGCGACCGTGGTGTCGCCGCAGGTATTCAATCGGCAAACCGGCCTGATAGAGCAGACCATCCGGCTCTCGAATATCGGTGATACCGATGTGGGCTCGGCGCGCGTCATCGTGCAGGGTCTGACCAACTTGTTGTTCAACGCGGTGGGAACGAACAATGGCAGCCCGTTTGTGGTCTATGCGAACCCGCTCGCCGCCGGGGCCAGCGTGGATTTGTTGCTGGAGTATTTCGTGCCCACACGGTTGGCCGTGCCGGATCCGACGTTGCAGGCGCTGGAAGTGCCGGTGGTGGATAGTAAATCAAATGACGGTACCGCCCCCGATGTCCGCTACGCGCGGGAAATCATACCCGGAAAGATTCTGGTGGAATTCGATTCGGTGGCCGGGCGGACCTACACCGTGCTCTACGGTGATGATCCTTCGACCACCAACGCGGCGCAGCCAACCATCACAGCCACCGCGAATCGGACGCAGTGGATTGACAGCGGGCCGCCCAAGACCATCAGCGTTCCCGGGAGCTCGCGTTTTTATCGCGTGCGGCAGAACCCGTAATCGAAGCGTCGCCCATGAAATCATTTCACCGCCACGCACCGTTTTCGGGAACCGTTGTTCTGACGCTCCTACTGTCCGCGCTGCCGGCGCCGGCTCAGCAATCCGATCCATTCTTGCCGGGATACGATTTCGTTTCCGCCCGGCCTCCGGGCAACAGCCGCTTTTTCCGGTTGGGCGTGCTCGCCGGCTTCAGTCTCAGCGCGGAATTTAGTGTCAGCTCCCAGTTTGACATTTCGCGCAGCCAGCCTGGCCCGGCGGGGGTGAGCGGGGTAGACCATTTTTACGACGACGGTTTTGTGCGGGTGGATGACACTGGCAATGCCCAAGGGCTGACTTCGTTCTGGGGTTATGACAGTGATTCCCAAGTCAATGGCGACACACTCACCATGCACAGCGCGCGATCCTTCGCCGCCGACGAAGGTGCCACCAGCAAGGACGACAGTGAAGCGGTGGGATTGGAGGTGGTGTATGGCGGATTTCCGTGGCGGCACAACAACGCGCAGGTTGGCTGGGAATTTGGTTTTGGTTATCTGCCCATCTCGGTGGACGCGAATCATACAATGGACGGAGAAGTGACGCGCACGGTTCACCGTTTCAATACCGGCGGCATCATCCTGCCCACGGCGCCCTACACTGGCGGCAGCAGCGGCACCGGTCCGCTGATCGAAGACACGGCCGAAGACGCCACGGACAACAACCCCACGGCAGCGTCGCTCGCGGGTCATCAGACGCTGGATACGGACCTGTTTCTGTTCCGGCTCGGGCCGACGATGCACTGGGAATTGGCCCGGCGTCTGGGACTGTCGGTGAGTGTGGGCGGCGCGGTGGGATTTCTCACTGGTGGCCTGAAATATAACGACACGTTGACGGTGGAGCTGGACGGAAGCACCGCGCTTAACACCGGCAAGATCGAAGATTCCGACGTTTCCTTCGGCGGTTACCTCAGCACCACGCTCATGTATCGCGTCGAAGAACACGGAGATGTCTTCCTTTCACTTCAATACCTGCCGATGAGTTCGTTCACCATCGAAGGCGGCGGTCGCCGCGCCGAACTCGACATGGCCGGCAGCGTCTTCATTTCCGCTGGCATCAACTGGCCGTTTTGATCGGCGTCTGACGGCGTTTTCCCTACGGTTCTGCGAATACCGCGCGCCACTTGGCTGCTTCGCTCTTGCTCATGGTCCTCAGCAAGGGTCGCAACGTATAGTTGCCGTGCATCTTGTCGCCTTTCATAAACATCCAGTCGGAAATCTCCTGCTTGGGAAGTTTCCATTTCTGACCCAGCTTCACATTGCGGACCGTGCCCGGCTCATTGCCAATCAGCCCTTCAAACGCACCGTCGCGATAGGTCACGTCCGTGAGCCAGAAATGTTCGACATCGTCGCCGTCTTTGATCGGGGCTTTAACTGCGAAGTCCGAACCGTCCTGCTTTTCGAGCCTGACGATGAACACATCCACTTCGGAGCGGGCGCGGGCGATGGCGGCGTCCATCTCCTTTTCATCGTAACCCCCGCGCACGAGCGTTTCGGGATCACGGCCGCAGGAGCAAAGGAGCAGGGCAATGGTGAAGATAGTTGGAATTAGCCCGAGTGTTCTCATGATATCGCGCTTGGGGAAATTGTCTGCCAAGGATTTCATTTAACCACCGTTGGATTTGTCTGCGACCCTACTTCAACCTTGCGAGCTTGTCGAGGAAAGTAGCTGCAAGGAACGCGCGGGGCGATTTGGACAGCGCCGGCAAAGCGCCGCGGCGACGGCGCTTTTGCCGTCCTCATGAACGCCGAACGTTGCCGCACGCTGTAAAAGCGGCGTGGCGCTTCGCTTCCCGCTGCAGTCCAAGAAGCTGCTCGGCCGTCGACGCCTTCCCGTATTTGGCACATCAGCTGGCGGTTTTGCTTGGGCCATCGTTGGGAAATCTTTACCCTGCGCCCGTGGCATCCACCTGGCTTTGGGCGTCCATCGTGGTTGTGGTTTGCGCCGCGGCGAGTTTCTTTTTCTCGCTCGCGGAGACGGCGCTTTTTTCGCTCAACAAATGGCAGGGCCGGCGGCTGGCTGAGCAGGGTGGAGCGGGCGCGGTGGTGGCGCAGTTGCTGGCCGCGCCCCAGGACTTGCTCGCCACGCTGGTGCTCGGCAACACGCTGGCCAACGCTGGCATGATCGCCGTCGGTTTCTGGGCCACGCTTAACAGCGGCTGGCCGCAGGCGCTGGGGGCGGCGGTGTTCCTGCTCCTGATCCTCATCGGCGGCGAAATCTTGCCCAAAACGCTGGCGGTACGGCGGCCCGATGTGTGGGCGCTGCGCGTAGCGAATTCGCTGGCGTGGTTTCATCGCCTCACCCGGCCATTGCACCAGTTCGCGCAACGACTCAACGCGCTGTTGCTTCGGGCGGTCGTGCCGAAGAGCGTCGTGCCGCTCGGCGCGTTGACGGATGCCGAATACCAGGAATTGGTGGAGCTCGCGTTCCAGCAAGGCACGCTCGCGGCCTCGGAAAAGGAGATCATCCTGCAAATCATTAGCCTCGATCGCCGCACCGTCAAAGACGTGATGCGACCGCTTTCGCGCATGGCGTGCATTCCGGATGATTTGAGCGTCGAAGACATGATCACCGCGGCGCGCAAGTTCAAGCATCGCCGCCTGCCGATGTATGACGGATCGCCGGATACCATCGTCGGCATTCTGAACACCCGGGCTTTGTTACTCGATCCGAGCATTGACCTCGCGGACGCAATCGAATTTCCGTCGTTCGTGCCGGAGTCCATGAACCTGTTACAGCTGTTAAAGAGTTTGCAGCGGCAGCAGCGCGGCATGGCCATTGTGTTGAGCGAATTTGGTGGCACGGCGGGGTTGGTGACCACGGAGGACATCCTGGGCGGACTCGTGGGAAAACTCCGGGCCAGCGTGCGCAGCACGGGTTTCGTAATGGAGCGATTGGGGCCGGGACGCTGGCGGGTGAGCGGGACGATGCGATTGGACGATTTCCGGCGTGAGCATCCGGCGCTCGCCGAAGCGGCCGAGGTCGAGACCATGGGCGGACTGCTGACGGGCCTGCTCGGCGTCGTGCCGGCGGCGGGCGAGACGGCGAGCTTCAGCGGTTTGCGATTCAAGGCGCTCGTGGTGGACGAACGACGGGTGCATGAACTGGAAGTGGAGGTGGCGAAGTGACCACCAATCCGTTCATCCTGATGGCGATCTTTGCAAGTCTCGCGCTCTCGTTCCTGCTTTCAGGCATGGAGGCGGGCGTGTTTGCGTTGAGCCGGCTGCGGGTGCGAAGGCAAATGCGAGCCGGCAACGCCATGGCGCGGTTGCTGCATCGCTATCTCGAACGACCAGAGAATTTCCTTTGGACCATTCTGGTCGGCAACATGCTGGCGAACTTCGCCGTCTTTGGCTGGCTGTTCCTGACGCTGCAACGCGCGCTGACCGGCCATCGCGTGTGGCTGGCTCTGGCGTTCGCCACCGGCGTGTTTTTGTTCTACATGCTTTGCGATCTGCTGCCAAAAATGTTGTTTCGCACGTATCCGAACCGGCTGTGCGTGCTGAGCGCCCGGCCATTCCGCGTGGTGCATCTTGTGTTGCGGCCGCTAGTGGCCATGGTGGAAGGGATCTCCGACACGCTCTTGCGGCGGCGCGGCGGCAAGACGTTCACCGGTCACCTCTTTGGCAATCGGGAAGAGCTGCGGCAATTAATGCAGGAGAGTGCGCAGGCGCTCACCACGGAAGAACGCGCGATGATCAACCGGGTGCTTGAACTGCAAAATCTCACGGTGCGTCAGTTCACCACGCCGCTGGACCAGGCCGTGACGGTGGAAGCGGACGCGCCGACGCGGGAGGTGCTCCAATTGGCGCGGGAACGCGGGCGCTGGCGGTTTCCAGTGTGGGAAACCCGCGACGGTCGGCGGCGGATTGCCGGAGTGCTCACGCTGGATGCGCTGCTATACGAAGGTGATCCCGACGGTGCCCGGCCGGCCCGGTCGTACATGCAACCCGCCTTGTTCCTCGAAGAAGATTGGCGGCTGGAGGACGCGCTTGGCCGGATGCAACGCTCCGGTCAGCGGCTCGCACTGGTGTTGGGACCAGATCGGCGCGAACGTGGGTTGCTCACGCTCGAGGACATTTTGAAAACCCTCTTCGGGGAGGTGAAACTCTGATGGATTGGAATAACATCACCATCCTCGGGCTGAAGATCCTCGCCGTGCTGGTGCTGGTGGGATTGAACGGCTTCTTCGTGGCGACGGAATTCGCGCTGGTCAAAGTGCGGGCCACGCAACTCGAACCGCTGGCCGCACGCGGCCACCGGCGGGCGCGGATGGCCCTTCACCTGGCGCAGCATATGGACGCCTACCTTAGCGCCTGCCAGCTCGGCATCACGCTGGCAAGTCTCGGTCTCGGCTGGATCGGCGAGCCGGTATTCGCGGCGTTGCTGCATCCGGTGTTTGAGTTGTTTAACGTGGAGAGCGAGAAGTTGCGCGAGACGATTTCGCTCGGCGTGGGTTTCAGCACGATCACGTTCCTGCACATCGTGGTCGGCGAAATGGCGCCGAAGTCGCTGGCCATCCGGCTGGCGATGCCGACGGTGATGTGGATCGCGTATCCGATGCGGTGGTTCTATCTGGCGATGTATCCGTTCATCTGGGTGTTAAACGAAAGCGCGCTGCTTTTGTTGCGGTGGATCGGCTTGGAGCCGGCGCACGAAAGCGAAGCCGTGCACACGGAGGACGAATTGCGTCTCGTGCTGGCGTCGTCCCAAAAGCATCTGGGCGCGTCGCGCTTCAGCCGGGATATCGTGCAGAACGCGCTGGAACTGCGGCATCGCATTGTGCGCGACGTCATGCGACCGCGGCAGGAGATCAGTGTGCTAAGCACCGAGTCGAGCATTGCCGAGTGCCTGGATGCGGCGGAGAAGACGCGATTCTCGCGGCTGCCCTTGTGCGAGGAGGGCGATCTGGATCGCACGCGGGGGGTGGTGCACATCAAGGATCTTTACGCGATGCGCCTGCGGGCAATCCGCGGGACCGATCTGCTGCCGTTTGCGCGCAAATTGATTTACGTACCGGAAACCGCGCGGCTCGAGCGCTTGCTGCAGTTGTTCCTTGAACGCAAGGTGCACATGGCCGTGGTCGTGGACGAGTACGGGGGCACGATGGGTTTGGTAACAATTGAGAACGTACTGGAAGAGGTGGTGGGGCCGATTCAAGACGAGTTTGACCAAGAGAAGCCGTTGCTCGTGCGGGCGGGCGAGACGGAATGGGACGTGGATGGCACGTTGCCTTTGCATGAGCTGGAGGGAATTGTCGGCGAACCGTTGCGCGAGGAGGGCGTGAGCACGGCCAATGGTTGGTTCACCAGCCGGCTGGGTGGCTTTGCAAAACCGGGTGACACCGTTGCCATCGGCACGTATGAACTACGGGCGGAAGAGGTCGATGGCGTGCGGGTGACCCGCCTGAAGCTGCGGCGGCGCACGACAGACGGAGAGATTTGATGCGATTCCGGTGACTCACCAGCGCGCGCCCCGCAGCGCAAAAGTGACCGTCAGTCCGGCGATGATCAGGGCGTAAAGCCCTGCCAGCCAGACCCCGGCTGTAACCGTCCCCAAGCCGAACAAGATCATCCCGAGCAGCCAGACAATCAGGGGATGATAATCCGGCGCACTGCGGCGCGGGCGCTTTTCCTTGTTGATCAGACACGGCGTGGCAAAGGCAAGAATCAGCAGGGCGACGAGAATCCATCCGACAATGTTGGTGAGCGGCGCGCCGAACCAGTGCACGGGCAGTTTGGTCGGCAGCCACAACCAGAAACCGCGAGCTTTGGTGGCGTAGGGCTCGAGCGCGAGATCAACAAGCACCGCCAGTGTTGCGGTTGTGCCCAACAGCCAGAAACCGTAGCTGCGCGTCTTGCGCCACGGTCGAAGAATCAACCGGGCCACGCCTCGCGAATTCAGCACGACCACGATCCAAAGCACCGGCATGGCCCACGCGAAATGCTCGAAGAATCGCGGACCGATCGCGAGATATTGAATGGGTCCAAACGGGATGGCCGAGGCGGCCGTCAGCGCGTGCGTCAGCCCGCCGATAACGCCGATGATGGTGGCTGCCAGCAGCACCTGTTGCAGGGGGAGATGCCGCGCCATTGCGATGATTGTGGCCACGGCGGTGAGCAACAGAAGCACAGCATCGGGCCAGCCGGCCTTGCCGGGCAACTGCGTCGGCGTTACCAGGGTCACTACCACCACTGCGAACATTACCAGGGCCAGACTGGAGACCCCCAACAGCAGAAATCCACGCAACCGTTCCGCCAAATCGCTCCGGGATTCGGCGGGGCTGTCGAGTGTGGTCGGCGGCATGAGCGGGCGATTGTACCGAGCGGCGAGACGATTTCACTTCAAAAGTGGACACGCGGGCGAATTCACGGTTTCGCGGTTCCAGGGCTGAAATTTCTGCCGCTGACCGCCTTGAATGATTGATGGAGTGCCGGCATTCCACTTCACCTCGGTGCCCTGAATACAAAACAGGAACGCTCCCGGAACTAATCCTTGTTCCATGGTCTTGAACCTGCTTTTCTCGACCCGCTCTAAGTAACGCTACTATGAATTTGGAAGAAGCCATCAAACACATCAATGTCTGTGCTGAG
>Ga0315912_10001022_pt1 | contig 38202 bp, 39 predicted proteins | sample VfabasoilMG_FD_204469 | JGI IMG/M metagenome (GOLD analysis project Ga0315912, IMG submission 204469) | Garden soil microbial communities collected in Santa Monica, California, United States - V. faba soil | ecosystem: Environmental > Terrestrial > Soil > Garden | place: USA: California... | reverse complement strand
CCACTTTGCTAAAAAGAAGAATTTGTTACGGGAAACGATGGGTCTTTGCTAAGTTCTCTTATGAGAATCAAAGACTTGTGAGTTTATTGTTGTATCTGAGTGCGCGGTCAAGATTTGTTTTTCTATCTCGATACGGTTCGAGGTGGTGAAGCTTTTGGAAAGGCCTATCAAGGGGAAAAGGCAAGCTGTGTGAGGGGGTCGAAATTGTCATGCGAATGACACCCTTAGTCTGGATCAGTTTTGGCCTCGTCAGTCTGACGGTCAGTGTCATATTGGCAGGGGATTCGCTTGTAGACTTGGTGCCGAACCAAGAACGTCAGATCCTTGAGTTCCGTCAAAGTCTTTCGGAATCGTTAGCGGTCCAGTACTCAGCGCTAGCCGAACGCAACCAGATCGAGATAGTGAAGTTTGCGATGGGGGAATTGGCCAAGCGAAACCCGGAGATCCTGTCGCTCGCGCTCCTTAAGAAAGACGGGTCGGTCCTGGCACAGATCGGCGAACATACTCAAGTATGGGTGCAGCCACCAGGGGAAGAGTCTACATTCAATTTTTTTCAGGTTCCGATCTTTGCTGGTGAACAGCCATGGGGTGTGTTGCAGATTGCGTTTCGACAAGCCGACGAGTCTTGGCTTCACTGGTTCCTCATGGACCCGTGGGTGCGATTTCTTGGGTTTGTCAGCGGAGTAGGATTTCTAGGGTACCTCTTTTTCATGAAACGCACGCTGCGTCAACTCGATCCGTCCAGAGTCGTTCCGACTCGCGTAAAGGCGGCGCTGGATGCGCTCACACAAGGCGTGGTCATGATTGACACGCAGGATCTCATTGTTTTGGCGAATGATGCGTTCTGTGAAGCCGCAGGCCAGCCGGTCACGTCGTTGATTGGGTCAGACCTCGGCGCTCTCACCTGGAAGACTGCCGCATCGTCGGCCCAGCAGACAGGAGAGTATCCCTGGACGAGAGCGATCATGGCGAAACAGCCGCAAGATAACGTCTTCTTACTCCTGGATTCCCCGGAGAGTGACCTGAGAAAATTCATCGTGAATGTAGTTCCGATTATGGACGATGGATCTACGGTGAGAGGAGCTCTGGTTTCTTTCCATGATGTCACCGAATTGGATCGTGCGAATTCACGACTCAAAGAAGCGAACAACGAGTTGGAGTCCTCGCGCGGCCAAATTCTGAAGAAGAACCAAGAACTAGAGACCATGAATGCGAATCTTTCTGTCGAGATCAATCAACGAAAAAAGGCTGAGACGGAAAAAGAAAGGCTCTATCAGGAGCTCATGCAGGCATCCCGGCAAGCCGGCATGGCGGATGTGGCATCGAGCGTGCTGCATAACGCCGGGAATGTGCTCAACAGCATCAACGTTTCGACGGATACCTTGTTGAAGACCGTGAAGAAACCAGGAGTCGAGGATGTCTGCCGTATTGCGTCAATGTTTCATGAGCATCAAGACCACCTGTACCAGTTTTTAACCGCCGATCAAAAGGGGAGACAGATTCCTGCGTACTTGAGTTTAGTCGCTGAATCTCTGAGTGGAAATCACCAGACTATCCAGAATGAGCTTGACGCTCTCATGAAACAGGTTGACCACCTCAAGCAAGTGATCACGGTACCAACCGATGTCACGCGCGTAGGGAATGTTCTTGAGCCGGCGCTCGCTGAGGAATTGATGGAGCAAGCCTTGTTTATCGCGATGCCGGAACTAGAGCAGTATCGAATCGAGGTGATACGGGAATATCGCCCTGTTCCAAGAATTATGACGGATCGGCATCAAGTCCTACAGATATTGGTGAACGTGATCACGAATGCGAGAAATGCCATGGTGGAATATCCGGGCCGGGCGCATCAGCTCAGTTTGCGAGTCGGAATGGTGCAGGACCGTCACCGATCGGTGAGATTTGAGGTGGCCGATACCGGATGCGGCATCGCGGCTGAGAATATCCCTCGTTTGTTCGCTCAGGGCTTTACAACCAGAAAGGCTGGACGAGGCCTCGGGCTTCACAGCGCTGCCATCTCTGCCAAGAGTCTTGGCGGATCCATTCAAGCGCATAGTGAGGGAGAAGGACACGGCGCGACCTTTACGCTCGATCTCCCGCCGACTCTAGCGGAGGCTGTCGCATGACAAATCAGGAAATGATGAACAATCGGCGGATTCTCGTCGTCGATGACAACCATGCCATCCATGATGATTTCAATAAAGTGTTTCACTCAGATATCCGCGAGGCGAACCTCGATCAAGCGCGGGCTGCTCTGTTCGGTAGCCCGCAACCCTTGCAGGAGTCCGAACGGTTTGTGCTGGACTGTGTCGATCAGGGGCAGCGCGCCCTCACCATGGTGCAGTCAGCACTGAAGGAAGGCCGGCCATATTCCGTGGGATTTATCGACATGAGGATGCCGACCGGGTGGGATGGGCTGGAGACGGTTGAACGTCTTTGGAAAGAGGACCCAGCGCTACAGGTGGTTATCTGCACGGCCTACTCCGATCAGCCGTGGGATGAGATCCGGCGTCGACTCGGTCGAAACGACAAGCTGCTCATCCTCCAAAAACCGTTCAGCAGCGTTGAAGTGTTGCAGCTAGCGAGCGCACTCTGCCGAAAATGGAGTCTGGCTCATCAGGTAAGCAAACAGCTGAGCGAATTAAATCAGCTCGTTGAGGAACGCACGGCAGAACTGCAGCGCACGAACGATCGACTGACGCATCTGAATCAGTGCTTGGTGCGAACCGTGGCGGATCTTGATGCGGCTCAAGCGGAGATTTCCCTCAAGAATACGGAGCTGGAACGGTTAGCTTCTCGCGATTCACTGACTGGGTGCCTCAATCGCCGGGCTGTGTACGTGAGCCTTGAAACGGCGTTTGCGGAAAGTCGTGAACAGGGCGTCGAGCTTTGCTGTGTGATGGTCGATATCGATCATTTCAAAAGCGTGAACGATCAATTCGGGCATATGGTCGGGGATCAAGCCCTCCAAGCAGTCGCTGCCTGTCTGTGCAGTGCGGTGCGGTTGACAGATATCGTCGGTCGTTATGGGGGAGAGGAATTCTGTCTGGTGCTTCCGCGCACGACCTTGGCTGAAGCTGCTGAGATGGCAGAACGGCTTCGAATTCGCATCGAAGGAGAAGCAGGGGATCGGGTACGCACGTCGTTCAAGCTGGCGATGACGGTGAGTTGCGGGATATCTTCCACGAAGCTGGGAGCGGCTACCCCGCTAGAATTGATTGATCAAGCGGACAAAGCTCTGTACGCTGCCAAAGAATCCGGGCGGAATTGCGTCATGGTACTCGACCCGATCATTGCCGGGCCAAACGCGCGTGATATGGTTGAACCGCAAGTCCGGCGGATCACTCCACTTCCCCCGGACCCGGAGGATTCTCTGTAGGCGAGTTGTTCCGTGTGCAATTGAGGCATGCCCCCACCCGATCGGCACTCCTCCTGCTCCAGCCAGAGCGGTTCTTCTCATACGTCCGGCCGGATTCCCCCAATGGCAATCGCTGTAACTGTGTATGATCGCAAATTCCGAGAGAAGCGAAGTGGAGCGGCTCCCCTTGAGGTCTCAGTGCAAGCAGAGTACATATGGAGTAAGAATATGGCGGGCACCGTAGTGTGAGGCGGCGGTAGTTCGTGGCGCGAGGATCGGGGGACGATGCAGCGTGTCGGCTGGTTTCGGTCAACATTGGGCAGCAGAGTGGTCGTGTCGCTGACAGGCCTGGGGCTTGTCGGATTTGTTGTGTTCCACATGCTCGGCAATCTGCAAGTCTTTGAGGGGCCCGCCGCGCTCAATAGTTATGCTGCGATGTTGCGCGATATGCCGATGTTTCTCTGGGCTGCGCGGATCGGGCTGCTTGGCGTCGCGATCTTCCATATTGCCTTGGCGATTCAGTTGGCTCTGCGCAATCGACGCGCCCGCCCGGCGGGCTATGCCCTCCGTGAATATCGGCACGCATCCGTGGCCTCCCGCACCATGGCGCTCACCGGCAGTGTGTTGTTGGTTTTTGTCGTGTTTCATCTCCTGCATCTCACAGCGGGACTCACCGATCCGTCAGGTAATAATCGATTGGATGCAGGAGGCCATGCCGATGTCTATGGCAAGGTTGTTCATGCCTTTCAGAACCCTCTTTATGTCGTGATCTATCTCGTCGGGCAACTTGCGCTCGGTGTGCATCTGAGCCATGCAGTATCCGGCAGCTTGCAGACGCTGGGGATTGAGCATGCGGCCTTCAACCGCTTGTTCAAAGCGGCCGGACCGGCGGTTGCAGTGTTAGTTGTATTCGGCAATCTGGCGATTATCTTTGCCATCTTTTTTGGAATTGTGCGCGCATGACGAGACTCGATGCCAAGATTCCCTCCGGGCCGTTGGAGGCCAAATGGGACCGACGCCGGTTCAGTGAAAAGCTTGTAAGCCCCGCCAATAAGCGCCGGATCAAGATCATCGTTGTCGGTACCGGTTTGGCTGGTGCCAGTGCGGCCTCTACCTTGGGGCAACTCGGTTATGAGGTGGAATGTTTCTGTTTCCAGGACAGCCCGCGCCGTGCCCACAGTATTGCGGCACAAGGTGGGATCAATGCGGCAAAAAATTATCAGGACGACGGGGATAGCGTCGCGCGGCTTTTCTACGATACGATCAAAGGCGGAGACTTCCGTTCGCGGGAGGCGAACGTCTATCGCCTCGCCCAGGTCAGCACCCAGATTATCGATCAATGTGTGGCGCTTGGTGTTCCCTTTGCCAGGGAGTACGGCGGCCAGCTGGCCAACCGTTCGTTCGGTGGCGTGCAAGTGTCGCGGACGTTTTACTGCCGAGGCCAGACCGGACAACAGTTGCTCTTGGGTGCGTACTCCGCGCTCTGCTGGCAAATCGAGCGTGGTCGGGTGACCATGCGTCCGCGCACCGACATGCTCGACCTCATCATTGACGAGGGACATGCGCGAGGGATCGTGGTCCGCGATTTGGTCACCGGTCGGATTACGGCCCATACAGCCCACGCCGTCGTGTTGGCTACCGGTGGGTACAGCAATGTCTATTATCTGTCCACGAATGCGAGCGGGAGCAACGTGACCGCGACGTACCGCGCGTGGAAACAAGGCGCCGCCTTCGCCAATCCCTGCTTCACGCAGATCCATCCCACGGCGATCCCGCCGGCTGAAACACAGCAGGCCAAACTGACGCTGATGTCCGAGTCTCTCCGGAACGACGGGCGGCTCTGGGTGCCGGCCATGCCGTCGGACAGACGACCTCCGGGCACGATCCCCTCTTCTGAGCGGGACTATTTCTTGGAACGCCGCTACCCGGGTTTCGGCAACCTGGTGCCCCGAGACGTTGCCTCTCGTGCCGTCAAATCGCTGTGTGATGAGGGGCGGGGAGTCGGGCCGGGCGGCCAAGGGGTCTATTTGGATTTCAGCGATGTCATCGAACAGCAAGGGTCCGATGTCGTGCGCGAGCGGTACGGCAATCTGTTCGATATGTATCGGCGGATTACCGGTGAAGACGCTTACCAGGCACCTATGCGCATCTATCCGGCGCCACACTATACGATGGGGGGGCTCTGGGTTGATTACAATCTTATGAGTACGGTCCCCGGTCTCTTTGTCATCGGCGAGGCAAATTTCGCGGACCACGGCGCGAACCGATTGGGTGCCAGTTCGCTGATGCAGGGGCTTGCCGACGGGTATTTCATTCTGCCCTATACGATCGGACATTACCTGGCCACGACGAAGATTTCGCCTCCTGCCGCGGATCACACCGTGTCACGCGCGGCGGTGGAGCGTGTCAGCGGCAGGTTGAACGCACTACTTCAGCCGAGCGGACATCGAACGGCTGCCTCGTTCCATCGGGAGCTGGGAAAAATATTGTGGGATTACTGTGGGATGGCACGCTCTAACGCAGGGCTGAATCGTGCGCTACGGGAGATCCCGGCGTTGCGCGAAGAATTCTGGCGCACTGTGGTGGTCCCTGGGTCTGGAGAAACGTTCAATCAAGAGCTGGAGTATGCGGGTCGGGTCGCGGACTTCCTCGAGTTCGGCGAACTGCTCTGCCACGACGCCCTGTATCGGGAGGAGTCTTGCGGAGCGCACTTCCGAGAGGAGCATCAAACCGCCGATGGCGAGCCACAGCGTGACGATGAACGATTCGCCCACGTCGCTGCGTGGGAATATCGGGAGGATGGTCCACCCATTCTGCACAAGGAACCGCTCAGCTTTGAGTTCGTGCAGCCGACGACCAGAAGCTATCAATAGTTGGTGAGGGGTGAGTGGTAAAGGGTGAGGAGTATGGGGTGAGAGGTAAGGAGGCAGGGGCAAGGGGTGTGGAGGAAAGTGTGAGGGGATTGGGCAAGAGGCTGATAGGGAAAGTATGAAGTTCACTCTGAAAGTCTGGCGGCAACGGGGGCCTGATGATAAAGGCCGGTTTGAACCCTATGAAGCCCAGGATGTCAGTCCCGACATGTCGTTTCTGGAAATGCTTGATGGGGTCAATGAGCGCTTGATCCTGGCCGGTGAAGAGCCCGTGGCGTTTGAGCATGACTGCCGCGAGGGGATCTGTGGGAGCTGCTCGCTCGTGATCGACGGGGTGCCTCATGGCCCCGAACGCGGAATCTCGACTTGCCAACTCTATATGCGGCAGTTTTCCGATGGAGCCACAATTACCATCGAGCCCTGGCGCGCGCGCGCGTTCCCCATTATCAAAGATCTTGTCGTAGACCGGCGGGCGCTGGACCGGGTGATGCAGGCAGGGGGCTATATCTCCATCAACACCGGTGGAGCGGTGGACGGCAATGTGCTCTTGATTGGCAAAGAGCAGGCCGAGACTGCAATGGATGCGGCCTCATGTATCGGCTGCGGTGCGTGTGTCGCTGCGTGCAAGAATGCATCGGCCATGCTGTTTGTGGCGGCCAAAGTCTCTCATTTGGCAGCGCTACCGCAAGGCAAACCGGAACGGGCCCGTCGTGTCATAGCGATGATGGAGGCCATGGACCGGGAAGGCTTTGGTTCCTGCGGGAATCAGTACGAGTGCGAAGCGGTGTGCCCCAAGAACATCAGTGTCCGTTTCATCGCCACACTCAATCGAGAATATCTCCGTGCCGGCCTTGTCGAGTCCGGTCTGCAGACAGAACCCGACTCAACCGATCAAGAGTCAGGCTAGCGTCCTATCCCAACGAGCTCTGGTTAGTGGCTGGAAGCGCCCGCGTAAGATGGCAATCCGCTTGACTGTGAGCGAAAGGCCTTTATAGTGCTATCTGGAACGAGAGTGGCGCGTCTGTCAGTGACGGAGGCTATGCTGAATGAGCCGTCAAGTCATCTGTCCACATTGTCGGAAGGGCGGCGCGTTTCGTTCACGGCCGCAGTCGCCGCACGAATACATCGCATCGTGGATATGGATTGTTCCGTTTCAGTGTCAGTTCTGTAGTCATCGATTCCTCGCCTGCCGACTAGGGAAGGAGAGCTCCGATCGTCTGATTGATCGGCGGGAGCATCTCCGTATTCCTGTGCGGCTGTGCCTGTCATTTTCAGGCGGGAAAATGCGAGGGGAAGGCACCGTGATGGATCTGTCTCTGGGCGGATGCATCATCAAAAGCGAGACAAACGTGCATGTTGATGACATCTTCTATCTGGAGATTGCTGTCGCTGAAGATGAACCTCCGATTGAAGTGGCGGCGATGGTCCGTTCCATCAGCGCGCGTGGCATTGCCTTCAAGTTTCTCCGGAAAGCTCAAGAAAACAAACGGCTGCTTTCGTTCATCCAGTCTCATGCAGGATCTACCTCCTCCGTTCTCTCTCACGCGGTCGAGTTGACAGGCACCGTTCCACTTGCCCAGGGCAGGGGTACTTCCGGTAAGTAGTGCGCTAAAGCGGTGTTTCCCAGGCTGAAGAAAGCGGGTAGTCCGTTATCAAACGGTCATGTTCTGCGAGATCGTACGCTTCGATGGTCAGATCATTCCTGTGTAGCGGCTCTATACACTGAGGGGAGGAAAGGAAATCGATAAGGGCTTGGGCGCTCGCTTCGCTAGAGAACCGACAGAGGCCGTACTCGGGCATGTTGGACGAGGGGTGCCAGAAGGCGAGGTTGATCGCACTTCCTTGATAGATGCCCAGCGTGTGATGTCGCACTTGAAACCCACCCGGTAGCTGGGACGACCGTTCAAGAGACACGCGACCTCCTTTTCCAGATGCTTTTGATAAAGAGTATCTGATGATACCATGAGTGGCGCCGGTGTCTCCTCCCCCCACGTGCCGCTTTCTGATGAACAGGTGGCGATCTGGCCTGAATATCCACCAAGGCTTTCCTCATGTTCCGTGAGGCGCTCAATTAAATTGTAATAGAAACCGATAAAGGAAAGACGCAATGTCGACAGGGCATACGGGCACATTATTCGAGTGATAGGGAGGCCATGGCATGTGGAAGCAAGAGAATACCGCGTACGCTGAGGATGGAACAGCTCTGGTGAGACAAGGATTGACGGGAGGGAGGCCTGTGCCTGCAGACACGGTGATTGCCTTCATCGGAAAGGGCGTCGCGTTCAAGGGCGTGATTACCTATTCCGGTACGGTGCGGATCGACGGGACCTTGGATGGTGAAATCTATACCGACGGAGGATTGATCGTGGGGCCCGAGGCGGTGATCACAGCCAAAGTTACAGCCGGGGTCGTTGTCTGCGAAGGCACGGTCAAGGGGGATATTAATGCTGAAGAGCGGATCACACTGCTGGAGCCAGCCGTGATCGACGGAAGTGTGAAGACCCCAGTACTGTCGGTTGAGGAAGGTGTGCGCATGAACGGGACGCTGGAGATGGCGCCAGTGGTTCAACGGGTGGCCCCGCGCGAGGTAAAGCTCCATTCAGTAGGACCCTCCAGCCGATTGCCCGTTAAACAGGCTGAGGAGTAAGGCAGGCTCGGCGGCGCTTTCTTTAGAAGCAGGTGCGCTGAGCCACGTGAGAAATGTCGAGGTCGGCAGGTGGCAAGGGCAGCCGTCGGCCCTTGCATTTCGAGGCCCTGGTTCTTTCGACAGGGTGGCAATCTGCCAAGAGTGAATCCGATGACGGCACTCTGTCGGATCAACCAGATTAGTACCGGTCATCTTTCTTCAGTAGCTCCCGGAACTCTTCCGGGATAGGCATGGAGGCAAAAGGCGGCACGTGCGCGCCTCCGGTATTGCCCACCGGGACCCAGATCCACGTGAAGAACAAGGATCCAAGAATCCTGATAATTTGGCCGGTGATTTCTGTGAAATCCCGCCGTCTCCAGCCGACCATGAGCATTCCCCAATGGGCTCTTGCATGAGGAATGGTGAACGATTGGCCGAGGACGTGCGCGCGCTCAAGATGGAAGAATGCCTTGTCGAGATGATGGTTGCTATACTGTTCGGTCGCTGCAGCCATCTCTCGCTCGTACGCTTGTCGTAACGTCGTGTGCATACTGCTGCCTGGTTGAGTTGTCCGGTCGTTGTCCCGGTTGCTACGTGCGGTGACTGGTCTGATGCTGCGGCATGGCGAATGCCATGCTAGCAGATTTTTCTGGCAGGTTCACGGCCGTAGACGAGACCGGCCTTGTCTTAGCGGTATATTTGAAGATATGTGTAATGTACGGAGAGGTCCTTCGGTAGGGACAGGGTAGTACCCCCAGGAAATCGTCGGTTCGATAGACGCCCTCCCATTGTTCCGCTAGAATCCCGATCCATGCCCGATCCCATCACCCCGACGGTCCCGCCACCGGCACAGCAGGATGAAACCCGTTCAGTCGTGAAAGCGGCCGGGGTGATCAGCGCGGCCACTTTTTCCAGCCGGGTACTGGGTTTCGTCCGTGACATGGTGCTCGCGCGCCTGTTCGGCGCGACGCCGGCTGCGGACGCATTTTTTGTGGCTTTCCGTATTCCTAGTCTTCTTCGAGAGCTGTTTGCCGAAGGATCGATGTCGTCGGCCTTCATTCCGGTGTTCACGGAGTACCGGACGATGCGCGGCAAGCAGGAGGCGTGGGAATTGGCCAGCGCCGTGTTCACGACGCTATTGACCATCGTCACAGCGGTGACTCTCTTGGGCATTCTTGTCTCGCCCTGGCTCGTCCAACTGCTTGCGCCTGGATTCCAGGAATATCCAGACAAACTTGCGTTGGCGACGTTGCTCACCCGAGTCATGTTTCCGTATTTACTCTTTATCAGCCTGGCTGCGCTGGCCATGGGCATTCTCAATTCTGTGCGGGCTTTTGCAGTGCCGGCCTTCTCACCCCTCTTTTTGAACATCTTCATCATCATTGGCGCGTTGTTTGTCTCACCGCAGCTTCCTGAACCGATTGTCGGTGTGGCGATCGGTGTGGTGGCCGGAGGGGCAGCCCAATTTACCATGCAGCTCCCCAGCCTGAAGCTGCGCGGGTTGTTGTTCGGGTTTCGCTTCGAGCCCGGGCATCCCGGCCTGCGAAGAATCGGTTGGCTGATGGTGCCGTCGCTGCTCGGCCTATCTGTCACTCAGATCAATCTGACGGTAAGTACGGTGCTGGGATCGTTTTTCGCCGGAGGGCCCACCTATCTATTCTACGGGATGCGGCTGATCCAGTTCCCGCTCGGAATTTTCGGCGTGGCCTTGGCGACGGCGATTCTGCCGACGTTGTCGGCCCAAGCGGCGCGTGGGGCGCTGGACGAGTTGCGCACGACGCTCGGTTTCGGTCTACGTATGATCCTGTTCATCATCGTGCCGGCAATGGTGGGCCTGATTTTGCTCCGTACCCCGATCGTGCATCTCTTTTTCGAGCACGGCTCGTTTACAGCACAGGATACGGCGGAGACCGCGCTGGCAGTCCTCTGCTATGCGGTCGGGTTGTGGGCGTTCGGCGGGGTGCGGATCATTGTGTCGGCGTTCTATTCCCTTCAGGACACGAAGACCCCTGCGATTTCAGCGGCGATTGCAGTGGCCGCGAACATTCTCTTCTCGCTGGCACTGATGTCCTCTCTGGGGGCGGCGGGATTGGCCCTTGCGACGGCATTAGCAGCCATGTTGAATGGAGGTATCCTGGTGGCGGTGCTCAATCGGCGGTTGGGCGGCATCGAATGGGGGAGCGTGACGCGATCGTTTCTGCGAGTGCTCGTTGCGTGCATGCCGATCGTCATCGCCTGTTGGTGGGTAGCCGGAGCACAGATATGGGCGCATCCCGACGACTGGATTGCCAAATCGTCGATGCTCGTTCTGGCCATTGGTGTGAGCGTATGCGGCTATCTTGGAGCCCATGCGCTGCTGCGCTCCGATGAACTTGACGTGCTGTGGGGCATGGTGCGAAGAAAACTGGGACGGCCGGCCGGACAATAGGAGATGCCATGCGGCGCGCACTGATCTTCAAATCGCCTTGGGGCTGGGTCGGCATTTCAGAGACTGCTAAAGGGATCGATGCGATCGTGTTACCCAAGCGATCAAAACAGGCCATCGAGTTCGGCCTTCGTACGATGGCAGACGTGCCGTTTGAGCCGGGAGAGTCTGCGCGATTGGAAGTCGCGCGATGCCAGTTGCTCGACTATCTTGAGGGGAAACGGAATGGGTTCGACATCCCGCTCGATCTCTCGCGGGGGACCGCATTCCAGCGGCGAGTATGGCGGACGCTGCAACGGGTTCCCTTTGGCAAACTCCGTTCGTACCAATGGATTGCGTCTCGTGTCGGTGGACGTCGCTATGCCCGGGCCGTCGGCAACGCGGTCGGCGCGAATCCTCTGCCGATCGTTGTCCCCTGCCATCGCATCGTCGCACAGGATGCGTCGCTGGGCGGTTTCTCCTGCGGCTTGCCCATGAAACGAAAGCTGCTGACGCTGGAAGGCACGCTGTCCATGCTGAGGAGCAGATAGCATGTGGCGAATCGCGTACAGCGCAAACAAGACGGATTTCTGGAAGGCCCGTGCCGTCTGCCATCGGCCATCTGCCATAGGCTCTTGGGTATTGGGATGAAAGCCGTCCTTCAGCGAGTCACCAGCGCGTCGGTTGAAGTTGAGGGCAAGAGTGTCGGCCAGATCCGGTCCGGGTTGCTCGTGCTGTTGGGCGTGGCGAAAGGCGACAGCGAGTCTGATGGGCGGTATCTCGTAGAAAAAATCAGAACCCTGCGTGTTTTTTCCGACGAGCATGGGAAAATGAATCGGTCGCTCGTCGATGTGGGCGGAGCCGTGTTGTTGGTATCGCAGTTCACCCTGCTTGGCCGGACGTCGAATGGCCGCCGTCCCAGTTTTGACGAAGCGGCACCTCCCAACGAGGCCAAGCGGTTGTATGAGCAGGTTGCGCTGGATTTGCGGGCGCAGGGGACCATCGTTGAAACCGGAGTCTTTGCCGCGCATATGCGGGTGGCGTTGTTGAACGATGGACCGGTCACGTTTGTCGTGGATAGCCGGGAGGACCGCTCCTGATCACCCCTCAGTCAAGTCTTCCAGACGAGGACCGATACAGCAGAAGGAGCATCAGCATGTTGCCGCGAGTCTGGTATAATTGATGCCATAGCGTAGTCACACTTCATGAGGTGTTGCGATGGGAGTTCAAGTCCCTCCACAGCATCCGTTGCGCCGGTTGTTCGGAGCTCTGACCGAGAAAAGCTTCACTGAGCATCTCGGTTGGCCAGACCAGAATGTAACCGGCTATGTCTCCGACCTTCTCGTCGATTTTACCCACGCCGATCACCTGTATAAGATTAGAAATCAGCAAGGTCAGCAGGTTGATACCGTCGTCGAGCTGCTGTTTGAGTCCGAAGTGATGCTTGAGGCACAGTCGTTGGACCGTGAGCGGGATGTCCACCGCCATATCGGAGATTTTACCCTGTTCATGGCCGGGCTGTTTCCGGAATATCTCCGGCGGCTCAAATCGGCCGGATTGATCTATCACAAGGACTTTCTCGTGGATTACGTAAAGACCGGCAAGCGGTCGTACGGCATTGTGGCCAAGATCGGTCGTGACGATGCCGAAGGCGATCCGCCCTTGTTTCAAAAATTGTCCGAGAATTTTGAACTCTGTGTCACGGGTTTGGGTTTCGTTCGATCCGATCTGGACCGCATGCAAAATCCTGCCTACCAGCGCGCTCGGGATCTTCTGCTGAATTGAAACCGGCGAATCCTATCCTACTCGTCCACGGGGGCGCAGGCCGCCGTCCGATGACCGTCGCTCAGGCAGCCGGTTTGCGCGCCGCGTTGCGCGTCGGCTATCATCTGCTCGATCGGGGAGGCTCCGCGCTCACCGCAGTCGAACAGGCCATCCGTGTTCTCGAACAGAGCGGACTATTTAACGCGGGAGCAGGCAGTCGTCTGCAGCTTGATGGTGTCCGACGGATGGATGCGTCAATTATGGAAGGGGATGGCTTGCGCGCCGGCGCCGTCGCATCCGTCGAGGGGATCGCCCATCCAATTGTCGCCGCTCGTCTTGTGATGGAGACAACGGATCATGTGTTGCTGGTGGGTCCTCTGGCGACGAAGTTCGCCAGGTATTTCAAGTTAGAGCGCCATCCGCTTCGGACCATACGACGCCGACTCTCGTACGATGTCATGCTCACACGGAAAAGTCTCACGGGCGAACGGCATGGAACAGTCGGCGCTGTCGCACGAGATCGGTCCGGCACAGTCGCGGCCGGTGCATCGACCGGCGGGATTGATCGCATGTTGCCCGGTCGAGTCGGCGACACGCCGCTGATCGGCTGCGGGGTGTATGCTGATAATCAGAGCGGAGCTGTGGCGATGACCGGCGTAGGGGAGGGGATTATTCGGATCGCCGTGGCCAAGGAAATCTGTGACCGATTAGGACAAGGGAAGGGACCTGATCCTGTCGCTCGACTTGTGTTGCAGAAGCTGGTCGCTCGAATCAACGGATCTGCTGGATGTCTAGTCCTCACTCCTGACGGACGATTTTCCATTCGTCATTCTACTCCTCATATGATGGCCGGTTATTGGGCCGGACGCGGAACTCCGGTGGTCAACGATACTTTTCGATAGCTGAGGATTGGGTGTGGCCCCTCGCAAAGGACGGAAGTCCAAACGTTATAGCCAGGTCGCGCGTATCAGCGTTTGTGTAGTAGTAACCATTTGAGCGGTGGCCGAAATGATCCAAGCACCATCTGGATGAAAGGCTTAAGAGGAAATACTTTGGCCTAGAAGTTATTGGTTCTGCTAGCGGAATCGCGGCGTCCAGGATTCTATCAAGTCACGCTCAAATTCCTGCTCTTCTTCATCCTCCTCGCTCTGTTCAGGAATCACAGGCCTCAGTACAGTGAGTGTCTTCCCATATGTGCCTAGGCCGATGATCTCTTCAATGAGATCCCAGCCAGGACCAGCTCCAAACCACGTATGGATACTCGAAATGCCTTCCGTCCGATCGGCTTCGAGGACTTGTTTCTTGTTCTGATTGAAACCATATGTGTGGCTGGATCGAGGAACTGGCTGTCCTTTTCTGAGCCATTCAAGATTGTGAAGGGACTTAAATGTATCGGACATCGCGGTAAAATCAATGGAGTGAACTGTGCTTACTACAACAGCTACAGGATAATCCGCGAATTCTACATAGCGTATCGAGGTGGCTGGCAGGGAGGTGATGCAGAGAGATGAAAGATCCTCAATGGCTTCAAGGCCCGGTTCGGTGTTAGCAACTGCAACAGAAAAGAGGTTACTTGGCATCAAAAGGCCAGCCGCAAACGAATCTGCTTCCTTCTCATATGGGTTGTCAGATCGAAACCCGGCGAAGGATTCATGGACCCCGTTTTTATCAAGGACGGCTTCGACGTGTCCTGGAAGAAGATAATGGCCGAGTTCATGACCGATACTGAATCTTTGAAAACCGGGTCTCTCAATGTGCGTCGCATATACAATTGCGTATGCCTGACCGACTCGAAGAAGCATGCCAGATGCTCCTTCTGATTTGGCCGGTTTGGCATGGACTTCAATCCCGAGATCCTTTGCTATCGCAATGGGGTCAACAGGTAGGTTGGTAATATTGTGATCTACAAGAAACCGTTCGGCGCAACGCGTCGCATCTTTATAACGGTCGAACGCGTTATTCATCGGATTAGCGATGCTGAGCCTTGTTGCGGTCTGCAAGTTTCTCGATTATTTCTTCTGCAAGCGTACGGTCAGCGGCGCTGAGACGCTCAATATCGCGATGTAAGCGGTCGGCACCTGTCAGTGCCTCTGGATGTTCGACTCGACCTAGCAGGTAGTCAGTGGTTACATTCAAGGCATCAGCAAGTCTTCTCAGATTGTCGAACGACGGCTTCCTTGTTCCTGTCTCGAAGTGAGAGATTGCGGAAGATTGAAAGCCCGCTTTGTTTGCTAATTCACCCTGACTCAGCTTGCGCCGTTCTCTTGCCTCTCTAAGTCGAACCGGGAAGCTAGCCAAAGTTCCGCTTGACTGTGACATGACGACTCCGTAAAATTATAATTGACTGGTCCGTAACTAACTTGCGGGCCATTTTTATGGCCAGAAGAATGACGAACTCGTCAGAGTGTAGATGACTTGTTCGGTACATGCAAGCCTGGTGGCGAAAATAAACCTGGATGTGAGAGGTGAGATGAGCGAAGCAGATACCGAACAATTCCAGATTCTGTCTCTCGACGGGGGAGGTATCAAGGGGCTTTTCTCAGCCTCAGTACTTGCGAAGTTAGAAGATGATCTTGGCGTTTCAATTGTTGATCACTTTGATCTCATCGTCGGTACGTCGACAGGCGGTCTCATCGCACTGGGACTCGGAATGGGCATGAGACCTCATGAACTTGTTAGATTTTATGTGGAGAGCGGACCAAAGATTTTTGAACGCTCTTTCGGACTTCGATCACTCACGCATTGGGTCTATCGGAAATTCTCTCAGGCCCCGCTTCGGCACGCACTCCAGGAATGTTTCCGAGATAAACGGCTTGCCGATTGTAGAACCCGACTCGTGATCCCTTCCTATAACCTTGGGGACGATGATGTGTATCTCTTCAAGACCCCACATCACAGGAGACTCAAACGTGATTACAAGGTTCCTTTGTGGAAAGTGGGTTTGGCCACGACTGCAGCACCGACCTATTTCCCGTCCTTCGGAGAACTTGATTCGCTCCGCCTCATTGACGGTGGTATTTGGGCCAACAATCCGACGATGGTTGGCATCGTCGAAGCCGTGAGCCTCCTGCAAGTGCCGTTACAGAACATCTCCCTTCTGAGTATGGGAACATCAGACCCTGTTATATACCGGCGACGCTCTTTGGATTGGAGTGGGAGGATTGGTTGGGCAAAAAGCGCAGTTGATGTCGTTATGCGTGGGCAGAGCCTCGGGGTTCATAAACAGGCACTCCACCTTCTTGGCGAGGACAAGGTAATCCGAATAGATCCACGAGTGCCTGAAGAATTGTTTGCCCTCGATCGTCTCACCACAGATGAGCTGCTTTCCAAGGCCGCTCATGAAAGCCGGACCTTGTCGCCAAGGTTCGAACGAATGTTTCTGGCACACAAGGCTTCAAAATATGAACCATTTTACAAGTAACGAAAGGAGGGACGTGATGTTGATAGAAACGAAAGAGCAGCTGGGGCGCGTACTCCGCGATATCGCCAATTCTCTAGACATGCCGGAACAGCTCCAAGAACAAGCAGTCGCGAAGTACCAGGAAGTCGGCCGCTGGCTCGCGGATACCGAATCGCCACTCCAGGCGAACAATCCCGATGTCTATCCTCAAGGATCAGCCAGACTGGGGACGCTAACCAGACCGGTTACGGACCGGGATGAATACGACATTGATGCCGTAGCACTACTGCAAGTCACGAAGCAGAGCATCTCTCAACAGGAACTCAAGCAGCGAATTGGAGATCGTCTCAAACAACATCCCGAGTATCGCGTGATATTGGTAGAGAAACGTCGGTGCTGGACGCTGAATTTTAAAAACGGTCTTCATGTGGATATCTTGCCAGCTATCCCGGACGGGAAAGGATTTCCTGAAAACATCTTGATCACAGACCGAGAACTGACCCGGTGGCAGGATAGCAATCCCAAGGGGTACGCAGACTGGTTCTGGTCCAGGATGAAGATCATATTCGAGGAGGAGAAGCGGGCGATTGCCAAGGCATTGCAGGCAGACGTCGAAGCCGTACCGGATTGGAAGGTTAAGACTTCGCTCCAACGGGCGATCCAATTATTAAAACGGCATCGCGATCTCCATTTCTTGCATGACCAAGATGACAAGCCAGCATCGATCATCATCACAACTCTTGCAGCTTGGTCCTACAAGGGGCAGACGAATCTTCTCGATGCGCTTGCTAGCATGGCTTGCATCATGCCAGATCATATTGAATCGCGAAATGGGTTCTATTGGATTGCCAACCCCGTGAACGGGGAGGAGAATTTCGCTGATAGGTGGAAGGAATATCCTCAGCGGCGACAGAAGCTTCTCTCATGGCTTAATAAAGTTAACGCCGATCTGAAAACTCTAGGCGATATTCGAGGAATACCAGAAATCGCGCAGGCACTTGGTGCATCGTTTGGTCTGTCTGTTACCCGAAAGGCAGTGACGCGTCTTGGTGACGTTTTCACACAGCAGCGGCAAGCTGGGAATCTCTTGATGTCATCCGGGACAGGCATGCTGAGTAACTTCGGAACAACGAGAGTACGGAATCATACATTTTATGGTGGCATGGGCAAAACAGAAAAACATTAGTCTTTCACTTCAACAAGCGGCGTTGCTGAGGCTATTCCCCGAATCTTCGGCTTGGATTCGGAGAAGTGAACTGACATGGATGGGGGGACTTACACCCTCCGCGCTCAGCAAGACGTATCAGGTTCGCCTCCGCTACAAGCTAACCGGCAGTCCTGAAGTTGATGTGCTAGATCCTGTTCTTCAAAAACGAGGATCTGAAAATCCCCCGCATTTGTATCAAGGTGAAAAGCTGTGCTTATATCTCCCGGGGGTCGGCGAATGGAATAAAACCATGATGTTGAGCCACACGGTCATACCCTGGACATCCGAGTGGTTACTGAACTACGAGGTATGGCTTTCGACTGGGGCGTGGTGCGGAGGAGGACTCCATCCTAGATAAAGAGACACGATCCTACCGGACGCTGTGTAAGGAAGGCTATCACAGGTTTTGCGAGTATCCTTCTGAGAGCCGCGTGGTAGGATACTAAGCAAAAGGATCCTCTCTGGATCCGTTGAACTGTGGGCCAATGAATCAATCTCTCTTCCATCTCGCCTTTCCGATTCACGACATGGAATCAACACTCCGGTTCTATGTGGATGGACTCGGCTGTTCGGTTGGCCGGCGGTCGAAGCAGGCGATTACGCTTGGTCTGGCGGGTCATCAACTGGTCGGACACCTCGTGCCAGATCAACCCTCCAAGCAGCAAGGCATTTCTCCACGCCACTTCGGGCTAGTGTTCCTGTCACAGGAGGACTGGCAGGCGTTGGTTGATCGGGCCAAAGCCAAGGGGCTTACGTTTTACCAGCAGCCGCGCGTACGATTTCCCGGCACCCGCATCGAACATCGCACGTTCTTCCTGGAAGATCCCTCGCACAATCTCCTTGAATTCAAACACTATGCCCACGAATCGGCCATCTTCGGCGAGCAGGAACATGATCAGGTCGGCGATCTTTGACTGAGCCCTCGACCGTCGGATCAATCAAGACAATCGCATGCTATGCATGCTGAGACGAGGACTTGATTCAGGCCAAATACTTCATCAAGCTGGGTGGGAAGGGCAGTGTCGTGGGACAGCAGCCGTTGGATGTTTCTTCTGGTTGTTTTGGGCACCTTATCGGTGGTATTGAGTTCGAGGCTCTTAGCCCTGCCCAAAAGTTTCTTCTAGATATCGGCCGATGCGGTCCTTGTTAGCCGCGAGACTGGAAAACTGCTTTTCACAAACATCACTGAATCGAGCCAAGACCTTGCGATTGATTTCTTCTTGATCCTCGAACACTCCAACGGAACGGAACGGGAGCCCCCAACGCTCAAACTGCAGTAGGCCAATCGTGGCATCCCGAACTTTATCGTCGTTGGGTAAGGCATAGACAAGGAGAGGGCGTGCCATCCCATTGACCCTGCAGTCCACCACATATTTTCCATCGGGATCGTGCGCTGGGTCGTACCAGTCGAAGCGTCGGCGCGATTCAGGTACCCGCTCTTGCATGAACGTGCGGAAATCTTCCATGAACGTAGAGCGGACGCGATCCCGCGAGAGGTAGGTCACGTCGGAGATCTTGAGTAACGCCTGGACAAAGCTATAAAGCGCATCTCCGTAGCGATTGTCCTGAATGCTGAGGATTAGCTCACCGTTCCGGTCGTCAACCGCGAAGGCTGAGAGCGCACTCGTAATGATCTTTTGTCTCGTGCCTCGCTGAAGGTCTTTTTCGTCCAGATCATAGGTGAGGTGCATATAGGTATGCCCCTCATCAGAAAGAATCCAGCGGCCCTGCTCACGCTTGAGGACTATGGCTAGATGGTCACCGTCTTCAAATAGAAACGGTGTGAAGACTTGATAACGATCCACACCTTCTGAGGCAAGACGGAGGCTTTCACAAACTTTTTGTTTAAAATCTCGCTCGATCGTCTCAATGGACATGGCTAGATATCCTCCTCGAAGAGAGTCCCTTGCGTGTCGGGAGGCACGTCGAATCCGCAGTCTCCCAGCATGCTGCGAATCGCGCCATGAAAATCGGCAAAACTTTTTGTCGGCTCCGCATAGGAGTCTTCACGCAAACCCGAATCGTCCTGATATCGCTCGGTTGCCATATGCACATGGAAATCGTAGAAAGTTCGGCACTCAAGAGTGTTCGTGTGCTCGTGGCTCTTGCCATTATACCGACGGAGGCGGAAAAGCTGGTTTGACTTTGGCAGCCGATAGGCAAGAATAACCGAAAAGTCGAGCAGATTGAACTCGCTCTGACGAAGAATCAGTCGAAACTCGGACCCACCGGCGCCTTTGACGTCCAACTCGCGTTCCTTGTGGCCACGCTTGGGCTTTGCCTGAATGCGCTCTCGATAATCAAGTGGCAAAGGTTTGCGTTCGGCCAGAAGTCGAGAAATCTCTGCCTCGCTCAGACGAATTGCCATAAACGCTGCCTTGTTTTCTTGAAATCACAATATGTGACTTCAAGTGTGAGGAATTAATTCAACACTGCCGATGTGCCGTCTGCGTATCTGTTTCGGCAAAAAGCTTCTCACCTCTTGTAACTGATCGGTCTTGACCATCTCCGTGTTGGTGAAGATCGTCTAGCGTCGGAGGGCGGTCGGGAATCATGGCCTCCTATTTCCGCAACGTTGTTGCCATACGCACTGTGATCTCTTGATGATGAAGGGATAAAGTTGCCGGCATCCTAGCCCAGTCGAAGAATTGCCGCAATGGATGGTCGGTGATACCGGTGAAATATGACCGGCAACTTGATTCACAATGGGGTTGCTCGGACCGCTAGGGCTCGCGTGTTTGCGCGGCGGTCGACACTTTGTGGACCCACCGAAGGATGCGCTGGTGCCGCTTTGTCAGCGCCACGGTTTTTCGGATAGGGTCGTATCGTTGTGGTGACGGCAGAATGGCGGCAAGCCAGGCGGCTTCGTCCAGGGTCAGCTCGGCGGCGGATTTGCCGAAATGGTGGCGGGCGGCGGCTTCCGCGCCATAGACCCCGCTCCCCCATTCGGCCACATTCAGATACAGTTCAAGGATGCGCTCCTTGGTCAGGTGGTGCTCGAGCGATCGAGTGATCAAGGCCTCGCGTGTTTTTCGAATGAGCGAACGCTCTGAAGACAAGTACAGGTTTTTAGCCAATTGCTGTGTAATCGTGCTACCGCCTCGTTTCATTTCCCCTGCTTCAAAATTATGGAGCGCCGCCTCTCGAATGCCCTCCCAATCGAATCCTTCATGGGTAAAGAACGAGGCATCTTCTGCCGCTATGACAGCCCGTTGCAGGTGGGAAGAGATCCGCGACAAGGGCACCCAGGACCATTGCTTCGGGACGGCGCGTTTCTCTTTAGCCGCTTTCTCCGCCCGGCTATCCATGAGAGCAGTCGATGTTGGGTTGTGCCGGGCGAGTGCGCCCACATCGGGCAAGGTGGCCAGCCAGGTCAGCGCCAGTATGCCGAGCGGAAGTCCCACAATCAGGATGCTCCAGAGGAGCAGGCGGATGAGTATCGGGCGTTTGGTTGACATCAGTATGTGGGGTGCGTATGTGTAGCAGCGTGAGATAAGGGCGGAGCGACCAATCCGTTGTCCTGAATCCCGTGCGTCTGTCTGGGAACTGTATGAAAATCGTTACTGCTGAGTTTATCAGAAGCTGTGTTGATCCAGCACAATTTCCTCCCGGCGACTTTCGTGAGATTGCTGTGGTCGGGCGTTCCAATGTGGGCAAATCTTCTTTGATCAATTCACTGCTGAATCGGCGGGATCTGGCGAAGGTCAGCCGGACACCGGGGAAAACGAGGGCGGTGAATCTGTTTCGGGTGGCGACCTCCGACCCGGATTTGGCGCAGTTCTATCTGGTGGACCTGCCGGGATATGGATTTGCCAAGGTCTCCCGGTCGATCCGGGCCGAGTGGGCGCCGTTGCTCGAAGCCTATCTGACCGATCGACCTCCGTTACTCGGTGTTGTGCTGCTGGTTGAGAGCCGGGTGGTGACCGATCAAGATCGCGAAACCCTCGCCTGGCTCCGTTCCGTCGGGCACAATCCACTCGTCGTTGCCACCAAGGCCGATAAGCTCAAGCCCAGTGAACGGGTGCGTACCCTTCGTCAAACCCATCTGGACTTGGGATTGATCGAAGGGGAGATGCTGATTCCCTATTCGGCTGTGACCGGGGACGGGCGGGAGCGGGTGTGGGGGGCGCTGCGGGATCTGGCTAAAATTTAATTTCGATGTAGGCCTTGTTCTTCAGGTCGGCCAGCCAGGATTGGAACCCATCTTCCGTCTTCTGCTCGAAGACCAGTCCTTGGATTTCATATTGCACCTCCTGGAATGGGCGGTACTGCTTGGGTTTCTTGTCTTCCACTCGAAAAATGTGAAACCCGTCGGCACTCTCGACGATATCGGAGATACCGCCTGGAACAAGGGACGCGATCGCCCGTTCGATTGTCGGCAGAAGCTCGCCACGACGCACGAGTCCGATCCGCCCGCCTTGCAGCGCATTCGGGCCGTCCGAATATTGCAAGGCCACATCCTCGAACTTCTCGCCTCGCTTCAATTCATCCATCGCTTTGCGTATCTTGGTGAGCGCATCGGCCGCATCGCGTGAACGGGACTGTACGAGGATCTGGCTCAACGTATATTCTTCCGGGAGGGCAAAACGGTCGCGATGCCCCTGATAATAGCGCTTCATTTCTGATTCCCCGACCATAATGTTTCCGCGCACTTCACGGTCGATCACTTTCAGCAGCATCAGCTGGTCCCGAACGGCTCTCGCACTCTGGGGGTTTGACGGATCGATCGCCCCTCCCTGCTGCTTCATTTGCTCGAATGCGACCGTGACTTCCTGATCAGACACCTCGACTTTCCGCGCTTTGGCTTCTTGCAGTTGCAGCTTCCGCTCGATCATCTTCGTCAGCGCCATGGACTCCGCGAGTTTCAAGTGTTGCGCGAGATCGTCGCCCTGGTGTTGCTTTTTGATGCGTTCCTGTTGTGGCGCAAACTCGCGTTTGACGTCCGACAGCATGATCAGGTCGGAATTCACCACGGCAACAATGCGGTCTTCGAGATGAGCTGACGCGAGAGGCGTCGTCAGTGCCAGGAAGCCAACCGACATCGATAGCGCCGTGAATAGGGCCGTCGGATATTGTCTGCGAGAAACGGGCGGCACGAGTGCACGCTCCTTGTCACGAAGGATTGAGAGCCGCGAACCAGCCGATTCTACACGAAATGAGTCGGTTTTGGGGAGACTCAGGAAACTACGGATTACCCGCATCGTCGGTAATGTGGCGAGAGGCGTCGGCGAGTCGAATCGTGGCATTCGTCCTGATATCGGCGATCACTTCCTCGAAGCGCTTGCGGCGCTTGTCGGCTAGAAGTTCTTGACGGAGCCGTTCTTGGGTGGCCAAGTCGGCCTGGATGATTTCTGCGTCGAGGGGGGTGGTCATGACCAGATAATAGCCGCTCTCGGTTTTGATCGGCGCGCTGATCAGCCCCGGTTTGATGGTGCGAATGACGGCATCGACTTCGGGGATGACCAGGCCTTTGCGGTAAGGGCCTAGATCGCCGCCCTTGGCTTTTGATTGTTCGTGGATGGAATAGCGTTTGGCGAAAGCGGCGAAGCTTCCTCCGTGATTCACCTGTGTTTCGAGATCTTTCGCAGCCGGGAAATTCGGCAGCAGCATCAGGGAGACCTGGATCTTCAAGGGGTCCAACAGTTCTCGCGAATGCGCCGCATAATACGCATCGAGTTCGTCCTTTGTGATCTCCACCTTGGACTGAAGTTTGTCTTTCAACAGTTCGTCGAGGATCAATTGCTCCTTGTACCGTTGGGCTTTGTCCCGGATCGCATCGTTTTGATCGAGCCCTCGACGGCGGGCCTCCTGCATCAGCAACTCCCGGGTGATGAGTTCGTCCAGGAATCGCCGTTTGCCCCCTTCTTTCGTGTAGCGGATGCGTGTGGCCTCCGAGAGCTCGCGCCAATGAATATCAAACTCGGTTTGCGTAATGGCCCGTCCATTGACCAGCGCCACGATCGGCTCCTCGTGCGGAGGCGCACAGCCGGACAGTATGGCTCCCGATCCGGCCAGTAGGCTGGCAAGGAATAGAGAGAGACGGAAGGGGGTATAGCCGGTGCAACGGATGTAGCGCGACATCATGGGGCGTAGGGTGCAGGTTCCGATCACAAGCCGGCGGCGTCCTTTCCGGTTGTGTTGGTATCACAGAGGCTGAGGCTTTGCAAGGTTGTGTTGAGTTCCGAGAACATTGCCGGCCAGCTTTCGCTTGGAAATTGGATCTGAAAGGAGAGGGGGCTCAGGAAGCGCAAGCGCTTCTTGAGGCGGTCCATCAACCGGTTCACAGACTTGTCGGACACCGCTGCTTTGGGGCCGAACGATATGGTCACCGAGGTGTGATGCACCTCGATCGACACGAGGCGCAGTCGTTTCGCATGAATGCGGAGCTGCATGACTTCCAGCAGCCGTTCAACCGGTTCGGGCGGATGTCCGTAGCGATCCTGGATTTCTCCGTGCAGCAAGGCCAGTTCCCCGACTTGATTGCAGGCGGTCAGCCGTTTATAGAGCGATAGCCGTTGATGTGGGTCTGCCACATAGCCTTCGGGGATGAAAGCGGATACCGGCAGTTGCAGGGTCGGGTCCGGCTCGTCTTCGACAACCAGGCCCTTGAGGCGTTGGACCGCCTGTTCGACCATCTGCATGTAGAGATCCAGGCCGATGGCGGCGATGTGGCCGGATTGTTGTTTGCCCAGGAGGTTTCCGGCGCCCCTGATTTCGAGGTCTGCGGCGGCGATGCGAAACCCCGACCCCAGTTCGGTGAACTGTTGAATCGCGATCAGCCGTTTCTGCGCGTCGCCCGTGAGTGTGCCTTCATCGGGGATCAGGAAGTAGGCGAAGGCCTGTTCGCCTCCGCGCCCGACGCGCCCGCGTAGTTGGTACAGCTGCGCAAGCCCGAACATGTCGGCCCGGTTGACGATGATGGTGTTGGCGTTCGAGACATCGAGGCCGGACTGGATGATCGCCGAGGCGATCAAGACGTCTGCCTCATGCTTCACGAATTTCAGCATGACGGCTTCCAGCGGTTTGGCGTTCATTTGGCCATGCGCCATCACCATACGGGCTTCCGGGACCAGCCGGCGAAGCCAGGCGCCGATCTGCTCCATGGTTTCGACCCGATTGTGCACGAAGTAGACTTGCCCGCCACGGCCCAGCTCGCGCAGAATTGCATCCCGCACGGCTTTGTCGCTGGAGCGGACGACGTCCGTCTTGATCGCGAGGCGGCCGGCCGGCGGCGTATCGATGATGGAGAGATCGCGGACGCTCGACATGGCCATCTGAAGGGTGCGCGGGATGGGCGTGGCGGTCAAGGTCAGCACATCGACTTGCGTGCGAAGCTGCTTGAGCCGTTCCTTGTGTTTCACGCCGAACCACTGCTCCTCGTCGATAATGACGAGGCCGAGATCGCGGAATGTGACGTCTTTCTGGAGCAGGCGGTGGGTGCCGATCATGACATCGATGAGGCCGGCAGCCACATCCTTGAGCACCGCTTTGGTGTCCTTGGGCGATTGGAACCGCGAGAGCAGCCCCACGCGGGCCGGAAACGGCGCGAATCGTGCCGCGAAGTTGTCATAATGCTGGTGGGCCAGCAGGGTGGTGGGCACCAGAACCGCGACCTGACGGCCATGCTCCACCGCTTTGAAGGCGGCGCGCATCGCCACCTCCGTCTTGCCGTACCCGACGTCGCCGCAGACCAGCCGGTCCATCGGCTTCGTCGATTCCAGGTCGCGGATGATGTCGCGGATGGCGTTGAGCTGGTCCGTCGTTTCTTCATATTCGAAGGCTGCTTCGAACTCGTGGTACAGCGTGCTGGACGCTCCATAGGCGTTCCGCTTCACCAGCTCGCGGTTGGCATAGAGCTCGACCAGCTCGTGCGCCATCTCTTCGATATCCTTTTTCACCCGCGCCGTGGTTTTGGCCCAACTGGTGCCGCCGAGGCGATCAAGCCGGGGAACGTGGCTTTCCGCTCCGCTATAGCGCTGGACCTGGTTCAAACGATCGAGCGGGACATAGAGCGTATCTCCGCCGGCAAACTCCAAAATCAAATAGTCGCTTTCGAAGTCCTGAACGGCGAGGCGCTTGAGCCCCCGGTATTTGGCGATGCCGTGTTGGACGTGGACCACATAATCGCCGACGTTCAGGTCTTCCAGTGAGGACAGGAACGTGGCCGTTTTCGTTTTCGGTTGTGGCTTGTGTCGTGCGCCTTTGGCAAACAGCTCTTCTTCGGTCAGCAGAGCAAGGCGAAGATCGCTTGAAAGAAACCCCGCCGATAGATCGCCGTGCACGACATAAAAAGGAAGTTTGCCCGTGCTTTGGCGAGGCCAGATCGAGGCGGTCCATTCATCGGCCGGCAGATCATGCTCTCGCAGAAGGGCCAGCAGCCGATCGACCTGTCCGCGGCTTCTGGCTACCACGGTGACCCGATACTCGTCCCGGAGGCGTTCCAGAAGGCTGAGGGTCTGCGTGAAAGGCGTGCCTCTCACACCCAGTCCAATACTGGCCGGTGTCTGCCCGGCAAAGGGCAGCACCGGGGTCCAGGAAGAGTCCGGTGCCGCCAGCGGTTCCAGGGCCAGTGTCGGCCAGGGGGCAAAGGCCCGTTCCAGGTCCTCCCACTGTAGGAAGAGCCGTTCCGGCGTCGGATAAGGCTGTGCGGCGTCACGGTCGACATGGCGGAGATACCCGTCGTCGATCTTCTCCCAGGCGGTCTTGCAGGCCTTCTTCAACGCCTCCGGCTGATCGAGAGCGAGGCAGGGAGGGGCAGGCAGGTAGTCGAACAGCGTATCCATGCGCGCATAGAGATCGGGGCTGCGCCATTCGGCATCCGGCGGGATCGGCGCGAGCGTGTCCGGAGCGTCCATGGGGCGAAGAAACTCTCGTGCCGGCAAGACCACCCCATCGCGCAGCGTCTCGATCGAGGTTTGGGTCGAGGGATCGAACAGGCGGATCGATTCGACTTGGTCGCCGAGAAATTCGAGGCGGAGCGGGTCGGCATAGGCGGTTGAGTATATGTCGATGATGCCGCCCCGAACACTGAACTCGCCGGGGATCTCGACAACCGATACACGCCGGTAGCCCAGACGCAGGAGACCGGACAGGAAGGGTTCGCGTTCACAGGCGCCCCCGGTTTTGAATCGAAGCACTGCTTCTTCGAACGTGGAGCGGGGAATCAAGCGATGCATGGCGGCAGCAACCGACGTGACCAGTATCAGGGATGAACCGGTGAGCAGCCGGTGCAACGTCGTCATGCGGCGCGCGATCAATCCCACATGCGGCGCTGTTTCCTCGTAGGGCAGCGTCTCCCATTCAGGAAACAAGGCGAGGGTGCCGAGCGGGAGGCCCATGAGGCCGTGAAAAAATTGCAAGTCGTTGTAGATTCGTTCAGCCGATGCGTCGTCGGGGGTGATGACGACCCACGGACCAGATTGGTCCGGTGCGTGCTTCTGTGTCTGGGCGAGCAACGTCAATGCGCAGGCCGGTGTTGAGCCGTGCAATCCTGTCAGGCAGGCGCGGGCGTGGTCTTGGCTCAACGCCGAGCGGAGCGGAACCAGCCATGCTGTGGAGTCGGCGCCGGCGTCGGAGGACATCACGTCGCGATCGCACGAATTCGTTGAAGAAGCGCAGTGGTGGACAGGCCGGGAACCAGCGGGATGGTGGTTACGATGCCGCCACGGGCTTCGACGATGGCGCGGCCGACGATCTTGTCGATCGCCCAATCTCCGCCCTTGACCAGGACGTCCGGCTGCAAGGCGGCGATCAATTGCTCGGGGTCCGGTTCCGCAAACAGCACGACATAATCCACGCACCCCAAGGCGGCCAGCACTTCGGCCCGCTGGGCTTCCGGCACGATCGGACGGTCCGCGCCTTTATCCAATTCGCGCACCGAGGCATCGCTGTTCACGCCGACCACCAGCACGTGGCCGAGGGCTTTTGCGGCCTGGAGATAACGGACATGGCCGACGTGCATCAGGTCGAAGCAGCCGTTGGTAAAGACGATCCGCTGTTGCTGCGCGCGCGCCTGTGCGAGGACCGGAAGCAACTGCGCGCGGGTCATGATCTTGCCGGACATGGCCTCATCATACCTGCCGCGTTCGGAGATGGAAAGAGCGGGTAGAGTGGCAAGTAGAAAATGGCGAGTGGCAAGTAGTTCGGATCGAACGCTTCACGAGATACGCTTCACGTTTCTTCAGGGGTGACACCGCCGAGTCCGATGACAGAGGGCCCATGGCGAGCCACGAGCGCATCCATTGCCTCGATCGCCTTGGTCCGCCGATGGTCGAACAGGCCCGGCACGGCGGGGGTCAGCGCGGTCAGCGCCAAGCCCGCCAGGCGATAGGCCGTGCCTGGTATCATGACCTCTCGTAGAGCGTGTTGGACCACCGGCCACATGTCCGGGTCGTAGTTGAGCGGGTGGGGAAACCGGCCATGTTTGGTGGTGACCGTGAAGTGTGAGTCCTTCAGTTTGACGGCGCAGCCGCAGGCCGCGAGGTCCTCTTGCCGCAGATCGTGCGCCAGTTCGCGCAAGAATCCACGTAGCGTACGTTCGAGCAACGTCCGGTCCTGTGTGTCTCGCTCGAACGTCGTTTCATGGCTGATGCTCTTGGAGTCCCGATCGGCGACCACCGGTTCTCGGTCGAGGCCTTGCGCCAGTTCTCTGATCCAAGCCAGGCTGTGGCCGAACAGGCGCTGAAGGGGTAGCTCCCAGCGAACGTCCAGCAAGTCGCCGATCGTCTTGAGCCCAAGCGCATCCAGCCTGGCGGCCGTCTTCGGCCCGATGCCGGGCAAGGCGCGCGGGGGACGGAGCGTGAGAAACGATTGTTCCGTGCCTGGTTCGATCACGGCTAATCCGTCCGGTTTGTGGCTGTCGGCGGCGATTTTAGCGACGGTCTTGCCCGTGGCCACGGCGATGGTGCAACAGAGGCCGGTGGCGGCATAGAGTTCGTCTTTCACCAGCTTTCCCAGGGCCGATGGATCAGGGTGCAATGATTGCAGATCCGTCGTGTCCGCGTAGAACTCGTCGATGCTGCTCCACTCGGTGAGGGGAAAGAGCCGGTCGGTCACCGCTTGCATGGCCTCGTGCAGTTGCCGGTACAGCGGCCGGTCCGGGGGAAGCAGAATGAGCTGTGGGCATAGTTGGAGTGCCTTGGCCGTCGGCATGGCCGAGCGCACGCCGAAGGGTCTGACCGCATAGCTCGCGGCCGCGATGATCCCCCGCGGCGGCGGGCCGCCGACCGCGATCGGTTTACCGGCGAGGCTCGGATCTTTGACCACGGCAGCTGATGCAAACATAGCATCCACATCGCCGAAGAGAATTTGGCGGGGCCAGCGCATAGGAGGTACCGTTATTCGTTAAGCGTCATACGTCAAGCGCGGGAAGAAGATTGGAGTCAGAACCAGTAAATCCTAGGCTTCAGAGAAAGAAAACTCCAGCGTCAGTTGTCTGGCCGGTCTGTCGGTAGCGGTGAGGGCGGCGCGGGGTGGCTGGTTCTCTGTTCTGCCGATTGACGAATGACGGTTGACGTTCCATCCAGGCAGTTCCTGGAGGGCGCCTCTGCAGCTGCCGCATTGATGCCGGCGTGGTTCAATGGTTTTTCGCTGCCGGCGATAGATCCGTCCGCAGTCTACACAACGCCACGCGAAGCGTGACAATGCCAGCACTTCCTTTTGCAGCGAGTGGTAGGTGGTGACGGCGATTTCGCCTGCGCGGTTGATCTCCGCCATTTTCCGCAGAAAGTCCAGGCCGTGAGTCGGTCGCCGTTTCAGCACGTCGAACTGCCATTGGTGGATCATCTCATGGGCCAGGGTATTGAGGAGTTCCTGCTCCGCATAGGCCGAGCGTTCGGCGAGGCGTTCCAGAAGCGGGAGCGAAAGGCGAATTTCACGACGGCCATGGCCTGCGGAGGCCGGTTGGGGAGTGCGCGGACCGCTTCGGCTGGCGAACATGCCGACCGATGAAGTGAGACGCCGGCTCCAGACAATGGCGATCGGCGGCAACAGGCCCGCGAAGTATCGCGCATTCAGGTCACGCCATCGAGCCTGCAATCCTTCCTGAGACATTGCAATGGAAACGGCCGGTGCGGCCGAATTCCGTGTCACTTCAATGCCTCCAGCACTGAGGCGGCAAGCAGCGGCAGCATGATTTCATGGTGGCCCGTCAGGGCATAGCCGTTGCCGCCCTTTTGCGTGGGGCGGCGGACCACGTTGGTCTGCGGACGGTAGTGGGAGAGGAAATCCATATTCACCGTGGTGATGTTTGCCAGCGGATGACCGAGATTTCTTCCCAACGAGAGGGCTTTCAAAAATACTTCCGGCAGAATCACCGCGGATCCGATGTTGAGATACACGCCGCCTTCCATGCCGGCCACCACGGCGGCCAGACGCCTGAAATCGAGGAGCGACGTGGCCCCGATCGCGGCTCCATCGGCGGACGGGTGCATGTGAATGATATCGGTGCCCATCGCCACATGCACCGTCACGGGCAGGCCAAGCCGCGCGCCGGTCGCCAAGATGCTTGTGGCCCGGTTCGGAAACTGATGAGGATGCCCGTCAATGTAGCGCCCGATGGCCTCGCCGAGGCCTTCGCCGTTTGTGGCGCCACGGCCGATCGCTTCGTTGAGGATGCGCCCTGTTTCGTCTGCCATGCCGAATCGGCCGTCGTCGATCTCGGCGTCGACTTCTTCGGAGGTGTGGCCCATCAAGGCCAATTCGAAGTCGTGAATGATTCCGGCGCCGTTCATCGCGACGGCGGTGACGATGCCGCGTTCCATCAAGTCCGTCACAATCGGGCTGAGTCCAACTTTGATGACGTGCGCGCCGAGGCCGGCAATGACAGGCCGACCCTTCCGGTGGGCCTGGGCAATGGCCTTTGCCACGGCCCGCAATGTTTTGACGGCAAGGATATCGGGCAAGCCGGCGCAGAACGTCGTGAACGATCCGCCGGCTTTCCAGGGCGCGGCAGAGTCGGACACCTGCACCAGGCTGTGGCGTTTCTTCAGCGGATAGGTCTTGAGCGCCGATACATCGATCGGTCGAATCAACGCAGGCGCGGGCCGCTTGGAGGAAGTCCGATCAGGACGTTTGGCCAAGGAGCTGTTCCTCTACCAATTCACACAGGATGTGGCCCAGCGTGATGTGGCTTTCTTGAATCCGGGAGGTCACGGTGGACGGCACGACGAAGGGATAATCGACAAGCCCGGCCAGTTTGCCGCCGTTCGCGCCGGTCCATGCGACCGTCGTCAACCCGCATTCGCGGGCCGCCGCCGCGCCTTTCAGGACATTGGGTGAATTGCCGCTGGTGCTGATGGCGACGGCGATATCGCCTTTCCGTCCGTGCGCCCGCACTTGACGCGCGAACAACTCATCGTAGCCGTAGTCGTTGGCGATGCAGGTGATGGCGGCGATGTCCGTCGCCAGGGCGATGGCGGGCAAGGGCATGCGGTCACGGTGATACCGCCCGACGAATTCCGCCGCGATATGGGCCGCATCGGTGGCGCTGCCGCCGTTCCCGAACAATAAGACTTTGTACCCGTCGCGAAATGCCGCCGCCATCAGTCTCGCCACCTGGGCGATCCGGTCGGCGTGCTCATGGGCGAACTGCTGTTTGACGCGGGCGCTGTCGGCAAACGCCGCGAGGATCGATTCTTTCATGGGCGCGATTTTAGGCGAGGCGGCGCAACCTGTCAAACGCCGCCGCTTCGCTGGTTATGGTTTTGCCGAAGTGGATATTCCGGTCTGCTTGACGGCGTTCATCGCCAACGCGATCATCGCGCCGACATCGGATACGGTCGCCGGGAGGATGAGGGTATTGGTCGTTTTTGCCAGCTCTCCGAACTTCGTGATGTATTGTTCCGCAACGCGGAGCTGCACGGCCTCCTGCCCCCCGGGAATCCGAATGGTCTCGGCGACTCTGCGGAGCCCCTCGGCCGTGGCCTGTGCGATGGCGAGGATGGCGGCGGCCGCGCCTTCCGCCTCGTTGATCTGCTGTTGTTTTTTGGCTTCCGACGCCTTGATCACTTGCTGTTTTTCACCCTCGGCCTGATTGATCGCGGCGTCGCGCTCGCCTTCAGACGTGAGAATCACGGCGCGTTTCTCTCGCTCCGCCCGCATTTGCTTCTCCATCGCGTTCAACACGTCTTTCGGCGGAGTAATGTTCTTGATCTCGTACCGCAACACTTTCACTCCCCAGGCTTCCGAGGCTTTATCCAGCTCGTTCACCACTTGGATGTTGATATTGGTCCGTTCCTCGAACGTTCGGTCGAGTTCGATCTTGCCGATCTCGCTTCGCAGCGTGGTTTGCGCGAGTTGGATCAGTGCGAAATTGTAGTCGCTGATGCCATAGGATGCTCGCTGAGGGTTCAAGATCTTGAGGTACAAGATACCGTCCACCGAGACCTGCACGTTGTCGCGTGTGATACAGACCTGTTCCGGAATGTCGGTGGCGACTTCTTTCAGGGAATGTTTGTAGCGGATGCGATCGATGAAGGGCACGAGGATATGAAACCCGGCGTCCAGCGTCGCCGAATACTTGCCGAGTCGCTCGACGACGTAGGCGCTCTGTTGCGGCACGACCACCGCGGTTTTGCCGATGACGACTGCCACCAGCAAGGCCAGCATCAGCATCACGAACAGTCCTTCGGTCATCGTTGTATCCTCCAGGCCGATCCTAGTTTTCCGCGCTTCATTCCGCCGTGATCCATAGCGTCAGGCCTTCGACGCGATCGACCTTGCAACGTTGGTGTTTCAGCAACGGAGTGAGGCCGGCATTGTGGGCGGTCCAGACGGTGCCGCGTAATTCCGCCTTGCCTGTGCTGCCGGCTGCGAGGTCTTCGAGCGGGGTTGCCTGTTCGCCCGCAAGGGTGTCCATGGGAGGCAGGTTCCCGTTCCGGCGGTTCATCCAGGCCAAGAGGGAGCTCCGGAACGCAAGCAGTGACAGGATCGCCAGGCCGGAGAACATGAGCCACTGCAGCCATTCCTCTTGTACGAACCCTATGCCGGTCAGGCCGCCTACAATCAATGCCGCCAGGCCAAAGAAGAGAAGATAGAAACCGCCGGGCGTGACCATTTCGGTGCCGAGCAGCAGGAGACCGAGCAGTACCCAATACCACCAGATCATTAGGAGACCTCGTTGAACATGTGAGGCGACTATGCGATGGGGAAGATTCCAGGGTAAAGTCTAGGCCTGTTTCAGGATGCCGTCAAGCGGAAGGGCGATTAGAAAAGGCTGAATTGATCGACCGGGACGTCGATGCTATAGTCCGCGCGCAATGGCACAGGATCAACCGATCAAAGCGCTGGTGATTGCATTGACGGACGATGCAGCGGCGGCGGTCTATTCGATCAACCGGCTCAAGCCCGACGCGCTCTGTTTTGTGCTGCCGGAAGCGGGTAAAGCGACAGTGGAGTCGGCCGTGCAGCCCAAGATCGAACGGATGCCACGGCGATGGGACTGGATCGTGGTCCCGGAAACCGGGGAATTTGCCGGCTGTTATCAGACGCTTGCCCGGTCGCTTCCCGATCTGTTGCGGACCTGGGAGGTGCAGCCGGGCGAACTGGTCGTCGATCTCACCGGCGCGACATCAGCCATGGCGGGCGCCTTGACCATCGCGGCGCTACCCTGGAGTTCGCGCATCGTGTCGCTCGTTCCCGCTCATGAAGGCCAGGATGGCGAGCCTCTCGATCTGGACGGAAAACCGTTGGTATGGGAACAGATCAATCCATGGGACGAGGGGGCATCGGTGTCACGCCGCGAGGGGAGCGAAGCGTTCAACAGGGGCCACTATTCGGCCGCTACACGACTGTTTCGCGAGATTGAGATGCGGGTCAGCGGTGGGCAGAAACCGCTCTATCGGGCGTTTGCCGATTTGGCCGAGGGGTATGATTTCTGGGAACGGTTTCACCATCGCCAGTCGTGGGATAAATTGAAGACGGCGGCCAAGGCGCTTGAAATGGCCTCGCTCTGGGGCGGGCCGCCGGGATTGAAAGCCGTGCTGCCGGCCATCAAGGCCAATCTGGGCTTCCTGGAAAAGCTGGTGCTCGATCCGGCGGAGGTGAAGGAATTTGTGGTGCTGGATCTGTTGGCCCACGCGGGACGGCGGTTGCATGGAGCCCACGATCCGGAGGCGGCGATGATTGCGCTCGTCCGTGCGCTTGAAGCAGTGGCGCAGCGCCGGCTCTTCAAGCCGCACAACATCAAGAGTTGGGACGTGCGGCCCGAGCAACTCCCGCAGACCCTCCAGGAAACCTGCCGGACCTGCTACCTGGAAGACATCGACGGCAAGTACAAGCTGCCCCTTCAAGCCCAATTCCGCGTGTTGGCCGGATTGGGCGACCAATTAGGCCAAGCCTTTCTCCGCGAGTGGCCCACGATGAAGCCGCTGCTTGATGCCGCCAACCATGCGGTGCTCGGCCATGGCTTCGAGACGATCAAGTCTGAGCGCGTGCAGCAACTGTATGAGGTGGTCGTCAAGCTGTCGGGCGTGGCTGACAGTTCATTGCCGATCTTCCCCAAGCTCAACCTTTCGTGAAGCGCAGATCTCTCTGCCATCAACACGGTTACACCACGACCCGCCACATGACGCATGCGAGAGGGGCGAGGCACTCCAACTGTGCCACGATTCTTTGTCCAAGGCAGATCGGAAGATGCGATAGCCATCATATTGTAAAGCCCTGCATCTTGCTGGGGGGCTCCAATTTAGGCTAGAACCTATCTCAAAATTGATTTTCGAGGAGATCGGTGCCTCGCAACGTAGCTAGAAACATCCAGGAGGAAGAGAATTTTTCCAAAAATGCGCGTGTTGGTCTCTCAGTGTCATATGCCTGCGCTCGTTCGGAACGTCAGTTTTAATTTTGAGATAAGTTCTAGGGAAGGTCTGATTAATTCGAAGTTCCGGGCGGTGACCTCGTCGATTTCCCTGTGTTTTGAAGGTTGGCTGATCGAAATCTGGAATTATTCAGACCTTCCCTAGATATTATTGGACGGGACGGATACCATTATTTGATCTTCAGGTTGTAGAAAAAAGGATGCCAAGTGGCTTACAGTTTTCCCTTACTCGCGTTTGCAATTGCCATCCTGTTCGCATGGAGTGGTTGTGCGACTTATACAAAAAATCCAACGAAGCAGGAAATCATTCAGTATGCTCTCAATGAGCACCTTCATCAGGATCACTTTGCTAAAAGGCTGGGGCCTCCCCATCGGACAATGACATTGAAATCTGGCGAAGCAGTGTGGGTCTATGAGAGTAGCGGGGTTTCGTTTTATCGAGGCACAGGTTCTTCATATTGTGAGTCAGACATTCTGACATTTGGTCAGGATGGAAAGTTGAGGGATTGGCGGGAAGGGGGGTGCTGAGTGTTCAGGTTAAGTCACTCAGCCCACTTATCAGGAGAAACTCACTAACGCTTGAAAAACGATTTGCCCGTGACGATTCTTTCAATCTCTCTATATGCACATTGTATCCATTAGCATGATCTAGGTCTCCAGTTGTAATTGTCCTGAAGTTGGGTCCATCAACCCAAAAGCGTTCTTTAGGTGTAAGAAAAATGACTCCCCAAGGGTCTCCCCACTTCTTCGCCTTCTTGATGTAGTGTTCGCCAACACCCCACCACCCGCAATCTGTAGATTCATGGAGTGAAACTTCGAGACCTGCTTTCCCTGACTCTAAGCGGAGATGATTGCCTTTTCTTCCTCTATCATCTCGGATTTTGACTCCAGCCTCTCGTAACTCTGAAAGGAATCGCTTGACAAGGGATTCATCATCTTTCTGTTTCTTCCGTGGACCCGACAACTTGAGCGAGGACACTAAATCCGCTAGGGGAGTCGTTGACATATTCCGTTTCAGGAGCAGCTGTTTCATGGGGATGCCTCCGTGCCGTTCGTGACTACTGGGAAGGAAAATCTGAACTATGCAGGTATTGCAGACCTGATTTCTTCATAAGGAACAAGATCCAGCCTATACTGCTTCCCTTTCTCCACTTGCCCTATCCGAAGGCACAAGCCAGCCTCGATCTCCGTTTTATGTGTGCGAAACCAGTCTGTCAGACCACCTTGCACATAATTTCCCTTATCTGGTGCACCCCTTTTTGCGCCAAAGGGCGCAGACGTGACCTGTGTTTCTATGTCGCCACTGACGGTTTCCATAATAAACGTAGTTTTATAACCCGGGAAGAATGTGCGGACGCTTTTGGAAAGGGGTATGAGGGAATACTGAATGGCACTCCGAGGATTCCCCAAGCGTACAAACAACTCTCTCTTGTCACGTGACAACCGCCATTCATTTCTTCCCCACGAGTATTCTGAATGAGGATGGGCTGCGAGCGCGGCGGAATCACTAACAGTGCCACTTTCAGTCAATCTAATAATCTGATCCTTTCTGAAACGAATCGCCTCTCCCACCCTAAAGTGAGGAATCTTCGATTCTTTTACCAGACTTCCAGCAGCCTCAACGCTCACTCTCAGAAACTTTGCAACATCTTCAAGTGTCCAGATCTCTGGTGTCATGTGATTCCTCCTTTTCTGGAATAGGCAGCGGAACACAAGATATCTTTCAAGATATCTAGATGTCAAGATATCTCTTGGCTGTTCTTTATCTGGGTCGTTCGACTTCCAGGCGGTAAGGCATAGCCGCGATTCTATTGGCAGAGAATTGTGCTCACGATTGGGGAGAGTTCAAATGACAATTGGGATGGCTTCGCGGCATCATTAGTGGGGACATGGGTTGGTCGCCCTGGGCGGTTGCAAAGAGTGGTGGCGTGCCCAGCCACACCAGAATAGTGCCTCGTTCGCGGCATCCTACGGGCTACATCATCGACTGAAAGTCTGTCAGAGAAAAAGTCGCGTGGGCAACCCGAGGGGGAGAATGGGAACAGGCGGATGACCACCTGGATGGATGAAAACGAAAGTAATGGTCGGAAGCATGGAAACATCGAAGAATTTTCACAGTTGCATGTTTCATGTCCATGTATAATCCCACAAAATCCTATAGTTGAGGATCAAGATGGTTGGCGCGCCGTGACCGATCACTGTAAACTCAGTATAAATTAGAAGTAGTGCGCAATAAGTATATGGAAATCAGAATTTACTACGAAGATACCGACTGCGGCGGGGTAGTTTATTACGCCAACTATCTGAAATATTTTGAGCGGGCGCGGACGCAGTATCTGGAAGAGCGGGGCCTGTCGGTGGCGGGGCTCATGAACGAGGGGACGGTCTTCGTCGTCGTACATGCAGAAGCGGATTATCGGTCGCCTGCCCGCTATGGCGAGACGCTGGTCATCGAAACAGTGGTCTCCGATCTGACAGCCGCGTCGTTTACCTTTGCCCACGTGGTGAAGGACAAGGCCAGTGGGCGCGTGGTGGTGGAAGGGTCGGCCCGCCTCGCGGCGACGGATGCCAACGGCAAAGTGAAACGTGTGGATAAGACAGTTGTTGCCGCACTGCAATCTCCTCCACAGCCTTCTTGACAGATGCCTCGTGCGCTCCATAACATCTGTGCGTGAGAGTCAGCACACCGCGATGCAGCGGTGCGGTTCAACAATAAGTGGAAAGGAATCAGCTTATGAGTGGAAGTGCAAACATCCCCGGATATACGGCAGGGACTCCTGCCGTGGCGAAGTCTCCAGTGACGCTCGCCGAATTTCAGTTGATGAAGAACAGTGCCTTGTTCGGTGACGAGGACATCAAGGCCCTGCGTCAGTCGCACGACGTGGTGAAGGATCAGGTCGAAGCCATCCTCGACGTCTGGTACGGATTTGTCGGCTCTCAGCCGCAGCTGCTCGCGTCATTCCTCGGCAAGAGCGACGGCAAGCCGTTGGGTGACTATCTGGGCGGCGTGCGCAAGCGCTTCGGCCAGTGGATTCTCGACACGGCCAAGGCCGAGTACGATCAGAAGTGGCTCGACTATCAGCATGAGATCGGCCTCCGCCACCATCGTACCAAGAAGAATCAGACCGACGGCGCTGCCGCCGCGGCGGCCATCGTGCCGTTTCGCGATTTGTTCGCGCTCATTTTCCCGGTGACCTTCACCTTGAAGCCGTTCCTCGCCAAGAAAGGGCACAAGGCTGAGGATGTCGACAAGATGTACAATGCGTGGGTGAAATCCTGTCTCCTCCAGCTGACGCTGTGGAGCCATCCGTACGTGAAAACCGGGGACTTCTAATCTGCCTTCTGTGGGCTTCGGCGATGCCGAAGCCCGCAGATGCTGCTTCGTCCCGACTACACGACGAACTGCGTGAGTATCTCCAGCGCCCGGGCTTTCCCATATCTCTTGTTCAGCTGTTGATAGCCCGGCGCTAAAAGCTCCCCAAGGTTGGGCGCACTCGGATCGATCGCTTTGCGCACCTGGTCCAAATCCTCCTGCGATATGGTGACGCCATTCGATCGGGCAAAGAGGATGATGGCCAACCTGACTGATTCATTCCCCAGGAGGGTGCGAACGGTGGCGGAAATTTGGCGAGCGGTGGCCTGTTCATAGATCGCGCGCATGGTATGAGTCATCACAGCGGGCTGAGACGTAATCGTTCCATCGCGCCGAAGATCCTGTATGACCGCATCAATCGCCGATGGAATCTGACCGAGATCTCGT
>Ga0315912_10001021_pt1 | contig 38292 bp, 26 predicted proteins | sample VfabasoilMG_FD_204469 | JGI IMG/M metagenome (GOLD analysis project Ga0315912, IMG submission 204469) | Garden soil microbial communities collected in Santa Monica, California, United States - V. faba soil | ecosystem: Environmental > Terrestrial > Soil > Garden | place: USA: California... | reverse complement strand
TCGCCCCGCCGGCACATCTTGCACCTTGGGTGGAGTGCACATGGACATTAGAGGGTATAGCCGACGCGCCGGTCGAGACCATCCTTCCCGACGGCCGCATGGAACTGATCGTTCACGACGCGGCCCGCCCCAAAGAGCAATCCGTAAGTTTCGTCACTGGCCAGCTCAATGGGCCGCTGCACTTATACCCCACAGGACCGATGGCCACGCGCGGCATTCGCCTCCGGCCCTCGGCCGGCGGAGCATTCCTGGGCATGCCGGCAAACGAACTCACCGGCCGTATTGAATCGCTTCCCATCCGAACGCCATCCAGGCCGCCGGATGCCGCAATCAGCCGCGTCGTCTCGCTCATCGAACAATCCGCCGGCGCCATACGTATGGATCAACTCACCCATGCCGTAAATTTGAGCCCCCGCCACTTCGACCGACGCTTTCTCGCCGCGGTGGGCCTGCCGCCGAAGGCGTTCGCGCGCATCATTCGCTTCCGCACGGTGCTCGACGCCTACCAATGCGAAAATTTCCCGCGTTGGGCGGATCTCGCAGTGCAGTGCGGGTTCTACGATCAGGCCCACATGGCGAATGAGTTTCGCCGGTTCGCCGGAACGCCGCCCACAGAATTCTTCCGCCATCCCAGCGCTCTGGCGCTACTGATGGCCAATTTATCCAAGACGCCGCGGGTACGAAAGCCCTACTATCGAGACCTATGCGACTACTAACCATTCTTTTCGCCGTCGCGCTTGGCGCGCAGGAAAAACCGAGCTTCGAGAAGCTGAGCTGGATCGCCGGCCATTGGGCGGGCCAAATGGGCCGCGCGGCGATCGAAGAAAACTGGCTGCCATCCTCCGGAGGAGCCATGCTCGGCGTCAGCCGCACGGTGGCCGGAACACGCATGGTGGCCTTCGAATTCCTGCGAATTGTGCAGAAGGATGGCGACACCTTCTACATCGCCCAGCCCGGAGGCCGTCCGCCCACGGAGTTCAAACTCACCAGCGCCACCGATACCAAAGCGGTATTCGAAAACCCTGCCCACGACCATCCGAAAATCATCACCTACGAAAAGGACGCCGACGGCAACCTGCTCGCCACGATTGAAGGCGATGAACGGGGCCAGCATAAAAAGCAGCAGTTCCGCTTCAAGCGGGAAACGAAATAGGGTTGGGGAGTACAGGCGCGACCTAAAGCATCTATAGTGTCTCCATGCGCCTTCGCTGCTTCCTCTCTCTTGCTGCCATCGCCTGCCTGGCACAGCCGGCCCCAGTCACATTCATCGATCCAGCCGCCGGCGAAAAGCCCGGAAATCCAAAGATACGCTGCGGCGCGCTGGAGGCGCTCTCCGGCTATGAATTACGATAGAGAGCGCCGTCATCGTCCCCGCCGCCGATGGCACGCCCGAGTTCTGCCGCGTGATGGGGCAGATCCTCCCCGAAATCCGCTTCGAAATCGCCCTACCCACAACCTGGAATCGCCGCTTCATGATGACCGGCAACGGCGGCTTCGCCGGCGACTCGCTCGATTCCCCGCAACGCCTTCTGTTGCGATCGATCGCCATGAAGCGGGGCTTTGCCGCGGCCGTCACCAACACCGGCCATGATAACCGCGACGAACGGCTCGCCACCTTCGCCGTCAACCGCCAAAAGCTGCTCGACTACGCCTTTCGGTCTCTACACGTCACCGCCGATGCCGGGAAGAAAATTACCGGCGCTTACTACGGCGTCGAGCCGGCAAAGAGCTACTTCGTGGGCTGCTCCACTGGTGGCCGCCAGGCTCTCATGATCTCCCAGCGATACCCAGATGATTTCGATGGCATTGTGGCCGGCGCGCCGGTTTTGAATTTCAGCGGAACCATGTCCAGCTACGCCTGCACCGCCCAGGCGTTAGCCGCGGCGCCGGTCCCTTACTCAAAGCTAACTACTCTCGCCGAGCGTATCTACTCGCTCTGCGACGACAAAGACGGGTTGAAGGACGGCCTCATCGACGATCCCCGCCGCTGCAACTTCCAACCCGCCCGAGACCTTCCACGCTGCGACGCCGGCGGCGATAAACCTTCCTGCTTCACCCTCGCCGAAATTGGAACGCTCGAGAAAATCTACGGCGATCTGAAAAGCCAAGGAAAGCGTGTCTTCCCCGGCTGGCCAGTAAGCGCGGAAATCGCCGGCGCCGATGGCCGCAGCGGTTGGGACGGATGGATCGTCCGCGAGACGCCGGAAAAGACAACCTCCTACAACTTCGGCGAGAGCTTCTTCCGGTACATGGCATTCCCCCGCAAGGAACAGGGAATGGATCTGCGCGCATTCGATATCGACAAGGACACGCCTAAGCTGGAATGGATTCACAGGATCCTCGACGCCACAGATCCCAACCTGGCCGCTTTCCGCGACCGTAAGGGCAAAATGCTGATGTACTTCGGCTGGGCCGATCCCGCGTTGAACGCGCAAATGGGCGTCGATTACTACGAAAGCGTTGTCAAGGAACTGGGCCCGCAAACCACGGACTTCTTCCGCCTCTTCATGCAGCCCGGCGTCTTCCACTGTGGCGGCGGCGTCGGTCCCGGGAACTTCGAGCCGTTGCTCGAAGTCGTCAACTGGGCCGAACAGGGAAAAGCTCCGGACCGCATCGTCGCTTCCCGAATCCTCAACGGCAAAACCGTGCGCACACGCCCTCTTTGCGCTTATCCGCAAGTCGCCCGATACAAGGGTTCCGGCAGTATTGACGAAGCCGAAAACTTCCGCTGCGCCGCTCCCTAACGATTCGGCCTGTTGCGGTTCGCTTCGTTTGGAGGTATTAGTACAGTAACCGGCCGAATTGGTCGAACCCCACGCTTCGAGGCAAAGTTTATGAGAATCCTTACCTGCGCTTTGCTCTTTTCCGCGCTTGCCATCACGCTGCCTGCGCAAACTACGTTCGCCACCCTTACGGGCACTGCGGTTGACGCCAGCGGCTCCGCCATCCCCGGCGTCAGCATCTCCGCGACCAGCAATGAAACGGGAATCAAGACCACCGGAACTTCCAACGACGATGGCGTCTACACAATCCCCCAACTGCGCGAGGGAACCTATACGGTCCGCGCCAGCAAGGCGGGCTTCAAGGAATTCATTGTTCAGGACGTCCAACTCACCGGCCGCGATTATCGCCGCGTCGACATCCAGCTCCAGGTCGGCTCCATTGAGACAAAAATCGAGGTCACCGCCGGCGCTACGCTCATCGAGACCGAAACGGCCCGCATCTCCGACACTCGCGACATTGCGCAGCTCCGCGACATGCCGCTGAACTCGCGTGCAATTTGGGCGCAGTTATCTCTCGTGCCGAACGTTCTGCAGGCCTCCACCGGCTCCACAATCCGCTTCTCCGGCAGCCGCACCAACCAGTCCCACTGGAGCATTGACGGCACTACGATGAGCGACGGCGTCACCGAAACGCAAATCGGCCCGCTCGCCAACTACGTCGAATCGTTCCAGGAAGTCCGCATCGATTCGGCAAACAACACCGCGGAATTTGGCACGCTAGGCCAGGTGACGATGGTCACCAAAGGCGGCACGAACTCCTTCCACGGAAGCTTGTTCGATTACTACTCCACTCCCTGGTTCCGTGCGCGCAATCCTTTCGCGCCGGCCCGGCCCACAGGGATTTCTCACCTGCCAGGCGTGAGTGCCGGCGGCCCCGTCCTAATTCCGAAAGTCTATAACGGCAAGAACCGGTCCTTCGTCTTCGGATCTTTTGAATCGTTCAAAGGCAGCGTCACAACGCGGTCCTTCAACCCTTCCGTACCCCTCAGCCCGTGGCGGTCCGGCGACTTCTCCGGAGTCACTACACCCGTTCTCGACCCCACTACCGGCGCGGCCTTCCCCGGCAATCGGATCCCCGCCACCCGCCTCAACCCCACGTCCATTAAGTTACAGGACCGCTTCTACCCCATCCCCAACTTCGGCAACCCCACCGCCGCACCCAACCAGAACTACCGCGAAAACCTGAGCCTTCCAGCTATGAAGCAGGACTACTACATGATCCGCGGCGACCACAGGTTCAGTGAGAAGAACTCCTTGATGGGCCGCTACACACTGCAGGACTTCAAAACGGACGACTTCATGAGCGCATTGCCAACCATCCCGGCCGGTTACGCCACGCGAAAGAACCATGCAGCCACGGTCTCCTATACCCATACCTTCTCGCCAAAATTCATCAACGAACTCCGATGGGGCCTCGCCACGAATAATCTGCCCATCACTCCGCCCATTAACGGTCCGAAGTTCGTGGATGAGTTTGGCCTGCGCGGGCTAGCCCCAGACCTGCCCGACATGCCCGGCATGCTCAACGTCAACTTCCAGGGCCTGAACATCACCCCCATCACGCAGGGAACCTCCCGTAACCCCGGAGCCACCAACTATCTCCAGAACGTGCAGGATCACGTCAGCATTTTCCATGGCCGCCACAATATGAAGGCCGGTTTCAACTTCACCCGTATCGAATCCGACAACTACCTCGCCGATCTAAACCTCTACGGCAACATCACCTTCACCAACCGATACACCGGGCAGCCCTACGCCGACTTCCTGCTCGGAATCCCATCGACCGCCGCCCGTTCCTTTCCCCCGCTCCGGCTCGATCGCAAACGGTATCAGTACGATTACTTCTTCACCGACGACTTCAAGGTGAACTCTAAGCTCACGCTGAACTACGGCATCCGCTACGAGTATCACCCCGGCTGGCAGGAGGATAACGGCCACCTCGCCATGTTCGACATCTCCTCCGGCAGCATCGTGGTTCAGGACGGCTCGCTTTCAAAAGTCAGCCCGCTCTTCCCGAAAAACTACGTGAATATCGTCGAAGCCAAAACCGTCGGGCTTCCCGGCAATACGCTCACCAAAACCGACCGCAACAACTGGGCGCCCCGGTTCAGCTTCGCCTATCGTCCTTGGGGCAACAACACCGTGATGCGCGGCGGCTACGGCATCTATTTCGACGTAGTCCCCCGCGAGCTGACCATGGCGGGCGTTCCATTTCTATTGAACGAGCAGCCGTTCAACAACCCAGCCGGAACGCCAGCAATTGTGCTGCCCACGGTGTTCCCGGGCGCCGGCGCCGGCCCTTCTTCCGTCACGCTACCCAACGCGGTCAACACCACCATGCAGATGCCCTACAGCATGCAGTACAGCTTCACCATCGAACATTCCCGATGGGACACCGGCTTCCGCGCCTCCTACATCGGCACCAACACCCGTCAGGGTGACTACGGCTACAACTACAACTCTCCGGTCGTCGACAGCCGGCCCTTCATCGACAAGCCGCGGCCCTTTCCCAACTACCCGGCGATTAACTACTTCACCAACGGCGCCGGCCACCAGTTCAATAGCTTTACGGCCGAAGTCGAGCGCCGCATGGCGCGCGGCCTGCAGTTCCAATCCTCCTGGGTCTGGGCGCGCGACATCGGTGACATGGAACGCGGCCAGATTCTCGAGAATCCCTTTGACCGGCAGCGCGAAGTCAGCGTGGCTCCCGACATCCCCACGCACCGCTTCACCACCAACGCCATCTATCAGCTCCCTTGGGGCAAGGGCCGTCCGTTCCTGTCGGGCGCCAACAAGTGGGTCAATGCTTTCGTTGGTGGCTGGGACATCAGCGCGATCTACAGCTACTATTCCGGCCAGTTCCTGACGCCGCTCTGGAGCGGTCCGGACCCCACCGGCACCGCGTTCTCAACGAACTCCACCCGCCCCGTCGTCACCATCCGTCCGGACCATCTCCGGGATGCAAATCTTCCCGCCGACCAGCGTACTCTCAACCGGTATTTCGACCTCAGCGCCTTCGGTGCCCCGCCCATCGGCCGCTTCGGCAACGCCGCTAAGGGCGTCATCAAAGGACCTGACGTCAACATCTGGCACGCCGGCTTCTTCAAAACTTTCAACTTCAACGAATCCGTCCGTCTTCGTTGGGAGCTCACAGCGACGAACTTCTTCAACCATCCGAACTACAATAATCCGGGGACGAACATCTCGCAGGCCGGAGCCGCTGGCGTCATTACCGGTGTCGGCGCCGTCAACGGCGCTTCCACCGGCGATCAACCGGGCGCTCGGGCCTTCCGCATGGGTCTACGCCTGGATTGGTAGGGCTGCGCGAGGGATTTACCTTCCGCTATTCAAAATGCTAACCGTCAGCTTCACTACCCGCGGGGCGCTCCGTAAGTCCGCGCTGCGGCAGGCGAATGAGCGCCTCGTCCTCGATTCCATTCGCCGGCAGCCCGGCATCTCCCGAGCCGGCATCGCACGTACAACGGGTTTTCCAAGAACCTCAGTGACCTTTGTCGTCAATCGCCTCATTCGCCAACGATTGATCGTCGAGGAAAAAAGCGGTATCGGATCCATCCAGGCGGGCCGTCCACCCACGGCCCTCCGCCTTCGCGCCGAAGCGATGGTGGCCATCGGAGTCGAAGTATCCGCTCCGCTCACCCGCATTGCGCTGTTCGATTTGAACGGCGTCATTATCCGCAGCCGCGACCTCCATTGGAATCCCGATCCGGCGATTTTCCTGTCCGAAGTCGCAAAGGCGATTCGACAGCTCGCCGCAACCGCCAAGTCCAAACGCATGCTTGGCGTCGGCGTTTCGCTGCCCGGAACCATTGACAAACAAAACGGGCGCGTCATCGCCGCCGAAGGTTTGGGATGGTTCGATGTCCCTGTCGGCGAGCGTCTCCGGGCCAAGCTGGAATGGCCACTCGCTTTTGAAAATGACGCCAACATCTCCGCCCTCGCCGAGCAGTGGTTCGCCGAAAGTCCGGAGCCCGCTTTCCGCTACTTCATCTTTGTTCGCGCACGCGGCGGCGTCGGAACCGGGATCGTTGTCGACGGACGAATCCTTCATGGCGCCGCATCCGCCGGCGCCGAATTCGGCCACATCATGCTTTATCCCGACGGCCGCCCTTGCGCCTGCGGCAATCGCGGGTGTTGGGAGCAGTATGCCTCCGACGCTGCTCTCGTTCGTGCGTATAGTTCGGAAGGCGGCCCAACGCAGGGTCCGGATGCCATCCTGGAAGACGCAATGCGAATCGTCGAGCTTGCGCGCCAGGGTGACGCCGCTGCCACAAACGCCTTGCAAACCACCGCACGCCATCTCGCCCTCGGCTTCGTCAATCTGATTGCCGCCCTCAATCCCCAGGCCATCATTCTCGGCGAACCTTACGCCTCCGCCTGGGACCTGATCGGCCCCGAAGTGCTCGATGAAATCCGCCGGCGCGTGCCTGCCTACAGCATCGCCAATTTGAAAATCCTGCCGTCACGCATCGGTGCGGACTCGGCCCTGCGCGGCGCCGCCGCTCTCGTCCTCGCCCACTTCTTCACACGGTTCGACCACACCAAGGACGAATCGCTCCCCATCAACGTGTCCATGGAGGCCACAGGATGATTCGCCGTGCCGCCGCTTTCTTCGCCCTCTTCGCAGCTTGCTCCCCGGTCTATCCGCAGCTCTCGCGCAACCCCACGCAAAACGCCGAGTTCGAGGCGCTCCAATCCCACTTTGAGCGCGTTGTAACCCAGCGCTCCGAAAACCTCTTCGCCGGCATTACCTCCGTTCCGCAATGGGAAAAGCGCAAAACGGCCGCTCGCGCCGAGCTCGTCAAAATGCTCTGGCACAATATCAAACTGCCGGACACACCACCCCCCGTCACGATCATGTCCCGCGAGGAACGCCCGACTTACATCCTCGAAAACCTCGTCATCGAGACAGCGCCAAAGGTTTATCTCACCGCCAATCTCTATCTGCCCAAGGACGGCCCCAAGCCCTTCCCCGTCGTGCTCTATCAGTGCGGCCACGCCAGCAAAACTTACTATGCCCGCCACGGTGCGTGGTTCGCCTCTCACGGCATCGCCTCTCTCGTGATGGACAACATTGAAATGGGCGAGGTCGAATTCACCCACCACGGCGTCTACTCCCATGCCTGGTTCGATTGGTACAGCCGCGGCTTCTCGCCGCTCGCCGTCGAACTCCTGAACGCCCGGCGCGCCGTGGATTACCTGGCGTCACGGCCCGATCTCGATCCCAAGCGTATCGGCGCCACCGGCCGCTCCGGCGGCGGCATGACGACTTTCTTCCTCGCCGCGATCGACGAACGCATCAAGGCCTCCGCTCCCGTCTCCGGAACGCTTTCCACCAGCGGCTGGATAAAGCAACGTCTCTCTTCGGCGCATTGCGATTGCCAGTTTCCCGTCAATACGTACGCCATGCTCTATTCCGAAGCCGGCGCCCTCATCGCTCCCCGCGCTCACTTGGAATGCAATGCGGACGCAGATGTCGGCTTCCCCATGGACGCCTTCAATGAGCTCATCAATCGCATGCGCGGCGTCTACCGCCTTTACGGCGCCGAGGCCGCATTAACCACTGCCATTGCACCCGGCGGTCATGTCGATATCGAAGCCATCCGCCTGCCTGTCTATTCGTTCTTCCTCAAAGAATTCCTCGGCATCGCGGCCCCCGTTACCAGTGAAGGGCCCGTCGATATCCCCGAAGCCCCCCAACTCGTCTGCTATCGCCGCGGTCTCCCAGCCGATGAGCGCCTCTCCCGCATCGACCAGGAGCTATTCCCCGCCCCGCCGCCGTCACGCCTCCCGCGCGTTCAGCGGATCAAGGAACTTGCTGCGACGCTGCGCGGAGAGGTCTTCCGCTACTTCCCCGCCGAACCCGCCGCGCTCACCCCCGCCTGGCAGCCCGAAAGCGTTCAGCAGGAGCGCATCGTCCGCAAGGTCACATTCACAGCGTTCGACGGCTTGCGCGTCAAGGCGACCTATTCCCGCCCCGCCAACGCCGCCCCCACCGCGAAACTCCCGGTTCTTCTCATCGCGGACCAACGCCGCGGCATTCCCGTCTGGGGTAATGAACAGCCCCTGGAGCGCAATCAATGGGGTGATCGGGCGGTCCTCATCGTTGAAACTCTGGACCAGGGCAGCCGCGCACTCGAACGCAACCTCCGTAGCTTTGCCGATAACGACCCGGTACATCACATGAAGCGGCAGGCCATGGTAATGGGCACAACCATCGAGTCGATGCAGGTCTACGAACTCCTTCGTAGCATTGCCTTTCTTCGCGAACTCCCCGGTGTGGATCCCGCGCGAATCACGGTCAGCGGCAAAGGCGAGATGGGCATCAACGCCATGTACGCCGCGCTGCTCGATGGCAATGTCCAGCGCGTTATCCTCCACTCCCCGCCGGCGTCCCATCGTCAGGGCCCTCACTATCTCGGTGTCCTGAGGTATACCGACATCCCGGAAGTCATCGCCCTGACCGCCGCCCGCATCCACGGGGAGTTTTCCCCGATGCTGAAATCCTCCGCGCCTTGCACCAGCCTCATGGAGTGTTTGCAGTAGTTGTATACCCGGCTCTGCGCCAGTTCTCCTCGATAAACAGCCGCCGCCCTTTCAGTCGGCTCGTCAGCCAACTTCCAACTACCGGCAGCCCCGGCAGCGGCAACTGTGTCGCGCCCAACTCCGGCCCCAACGGCACCGCCATCGCTGTCCATTTCGCGGGCTTGTACGGCGCCATCCCCGGGTTTTGCAAATAACGCCCCAAATAGGCCGCTTGCCTCGTCGCCAGAAAGCTTAGCGCAGCCTCTCCGCAATCGGCCGCATCGCCGAGAGCGAACACTCCCTCCATCCCCGGAACCTTAAAGTGCCGATCCACTGGAACCCGTCCCTCAGTGTTCAAACAAGGCGCTCCGAAACCCGCGCCAAACGCCCGGATCACCAAGTCCGCGCCGCTCACCTCACGCGTACCAAACACCACATCAACGCCCCGCCCCCGCAAAATCTCCAGGATCTTGCCGCCCAGCCGTGGATTCGCCGCGCCGGCTAACAACCGCGTCCCAGCGCTCACCAATTGCAACCGCTTATTCGGGTATCGCCAGCTAATCTCCCCCGCCAACTCCACCGCCACGGGTCCGTCGCCTAAGATCGCCACCTTTTCCGCACTAGCCAACTCCGCGCTTGACCTTTCCGCCTCAGCCAGGAACGCCTTCGACTCCCGAAATGAACTCTTAAACGGCAAACCGTAGGTCGATCCCGTCGCTACCACCACGACATCGGCGCCCCACTCCTTGCCCCCGCGCACCACCCCGGTCCCCACCGAAACCACCTCATCGAACTCCACCCGCCCGCGCCGCAGCAGCCGGTCGTAGGGAATCAGCAGCCGCGAGTACAACGAGGCATCCGCATAGGCCCGCATCGCCCCCACATTATGGAAAAACCGGTCCTTCCGCTCCACCAGCACCACATCGAACGCATCGTCCAACGCCCTCGCCAGCGTTACGCCCGCGTAGCCGCCGCCGACAATCACGACACGCTTCATACCAATTCGGCCCTCACCAGAAACGCCTTCGCCTCCGCCAAATCACGAAGCCGGAAGCCCTCAGTGAACCACTTGTACGATTCCGCCAAAGCTTCCGGGCTGCGCCCCATCCGCGCCAGGCTCAGCGCCGCCCGCAACTCCAAACTCCGCGCATTCTGCGCCCGAGCGATTTCCAGCGCTTTGTTCAGGCAACTAACCGAACCCGACAGCTCTCCCTTCATCCGCCACAGTTCGGACAGATGCACGCGCTCTCCTGTACGTTCCGAAAACGCCAGCGCCTTCTCCACCACCTGCAGCGCTTCATTCTTCCGCCCCGCCGCCGCATATCCCTCTGCCAGGCAACTCAACCACAACGAAACCGCCAGCTCCGATCCGGTTGACTCGTACACCTTCATTCCGGCCTCAATATCGGCGATTCCCTCATTCACACGTCCCAGACCAACGAGCGCCCAGCCACGCAAAACCTGCCCGTATCCCAGGAAAAACGGCAATCCATACTCCCTCGATACGTTCACCGCGCGATCGCCCTCGGCAAGCGCCGCGTTCATATCCCCGCACAACCGCTGCAGCCACACCGCCATGATCGCCGCGAACGCCGTCGTCGCCGGATGCGCCACACGCGCCGCAATTTCGTTCGACAACTTGATGCGCGCCAGCGCCTGCTCCGGGTAACCCAGGCTCCATTTCGCAATCGCCCCATAAGTGGCGCAAGCCACTCCCGTGTCGTAGCCATATAGGAACAAGTGCGCCCGGTAAGCGTCCGCATCGTACAGGCTCACTCCCTTTTCCAGATGCCCGGAGGCAAACTCAAACCTCCCCATCCACACCGACATGTCTCCCATGGCATCGCAGGCCACCATCCGCACCCCGTCGTCGTTCAACTCCTCGGCCAGCGCCAGCAACTGCTCGCCATAGGGCAAAGCCTTCTCATACTCGGCCCGTACTTCATAAAACTCCCACAATCCGCGCAGCACCGGCACCATTTGCATCGTCTGCCCATGCCCGCTCGACAAATTGCGCGCTCGCTCAAAAGCCTTTCCCACCTCCGGATCCGAAAACCCTCGCGTCGATCGAAGCGCCACACCCAACACCACCTGCAGCACCAGTTCCTGCTCGGTCTTTTCCGCGCTCTCGGGCAATTGCGTCAGCGCTTTCAATCCCCGCTGCGCCAACGCCGCGGCCTCCTCATCGGCGAACACCAGGGAAGACTGCCGCGCCGCCGTGGTGAAGTACCCCGCCGCTTTCCCGAATTCCCGAGCCTGCTCCCAAAGCACGCCCAACTCGTTGGCCACCGTCGACGCGCGCTCGCCCCAGAAGGCCTCCAACGCCGTCGCCACCTCCCTGCTCAGCGCGGCCCGCCGCGTCGCTCGCAGCGCCTTGAAGAGCGCGTTCTGATACAACACGTGCACAAAGCGGTAGCGCAGCGTAAGCTGCTGATTCGGGAACGATGCCTCCTGCACGAATCGGACGAACGAAAGCACGCGTTCCAAGTTCTCCAGCCGCTCTTCCACCTCCTCTGCATCCAACGCTAAGATCCGCGCCAGTACCGCCGAGTCAAACTCATACCCTTGGACACTTGCCACGGTCAGCAGTCTGGTATCTTCCTCCCCCAACTGCCCAATCTTCCGCTCAATCATTCCGCGCACGGATTCCGGCAGCTCCTTCTCAATCTCCGGCAGTTCCCCGGCTAGCGCCCCTTCGCCGGTTATAACGCCCTTATCCCGCAGATAGCGCACCAGATCCGCCATAAACAGCGGGCTTCCCTCGGTCTTCGAATGAATCAGCTCCGGAAACTCTTCCGGGAACCGGTGTCCCGGAAACTCCAGTTCCAGGTAATGCGCAATCTCGGCTAGCGAGAGGAAGCCCAGCGGCAGCTCTTTCATCAAACCCCGCGCCTGCAAGTCCGGTTTGATCTGCAAAAACGGGTGCTTGGACAGCAGCATGTCCGACGGCCGGTACGTCACAACCACCAGCAGCCGCATCCCTGCGAAGTGGCTTGCCAAATACGTCAACATATCGATCGTCGAAATATCGGCCCAGTGGAGATCGTCGATAAACAGCACCAGCGGCCGCGCCTTCGAAGCCTCTCCCAGAAAACTCGCCAACTCCCGCTTCAGCCGGTCCTGGGACGCCGCCGTCACTCCCTCCGAACTCGCGCCCGACGATACTTGCGCGTACCAGGCCGGCCCGAATTCCTTCATCGGCGCCGCCATCGAAACCGCTCCTGCGCTCTTCAGCAGGTTGTCCAACGCGCCCAGCAGCGGCAAATACGCCTCCGTCCCAGCGAGCCGTTCCGAACAGCGCCCCCGCGCAATCGTACAAGTCCCCTCCACTGCGACCGCCTCCAGGAAAATATCCACCAGCGTCGACTTCCCAATCCCGGGTTCTCCCGCCACACACAGCAGGCACCCGCGTCCAGCCGACGCCGCCTGAAGCGCCGCGCGCAACTCCTGCAGTTCCCGGGTCCGTCCCACCGTATTCCGCACTACCGGTGGCGGCGGAACCACTGGCGAGGGCAGCCGGGCCGCTCCCGAAGCGCTCCCTATCCGCTCCGGCGTCAACTGAACCGCCACCTCCGCAGCCGTCGGCCTAAGCCCCGGCTCCTTCTCCAGCATCCGGCAGATCAACACATTCAACTCCGCCGGCAGATCCGGATTCAACGCCGCCGGCTCTCCCGGCGATGTCATCAGGATCGAATGCAGCACCGCCATGAACGACTGCGCCGTGAACGGATACCGCCCCGTCGCCATCTCAAAGAACACCATCCCCAGCGAGTACACATCGGAGGCCGACGTCGCCGGTTCCCCTTTCGCCTGTTCCGGGGACATGTACTTCAGCGTTCCCATAAACAGGCCAGGGTCAGTGGCATTCCCCTGCTGCGGCCCGGCCAGCCGCGCCAGCCCAAAATCCAGAATTTTCACGTACCCGTCATGCCGCACCATGATGTTCTCCGGCTTGATATCGCGATGCGTAATACCCGCCGCGTGCGCCGCCGCCAGGCCCTTGGCCATTTGCGCGCCCAACTCCACCAGCGCCGCAACCGTACAGCCTTCAGCCAGAATGGAACGGACCGTCTGTCCATCCACGGCTTCCATCACCAGGAACCGGCCCGCCTCCGACTCCCCAATGTCATGCACCGTAATGATGTGCGGATGGTTCAACGCTGACGCCGCTCTCGCTTCAATCAAAAACCGCCGCACGCGTTCGGCATCCGCGGTGAACGCCGCCGGCAGTACCTTGATCGCCACCCGTCTCTCCAGCCGCGTATCCTGGGCCAGATATACCTCGCCCATTCCGCCCGTGCCAAGCCGCGACAGGATTCGGTAATGCGACAGGAACTCGTGTGGAAGCTTCTCTTCCATCACTCCTCCCTAAACTTTGAAAGCCATTGGATGCCAGTATACAAGGCTGCCGCCTCTCTTCTCCGATCAGGCAAATCGCCCCGGCACAACCCACGCACAAACTTCGGCATTGACCGGGGGCGCTGTTTAGGGAACACTAACGCTGTAGATTGCAGAAATGGAAGTCTGCTTATGAGCGGTGTAAACAAAATGCGCGCGAGCCTGGGCCAGGCCAACGGCCCGGAGGTTGAGCTGATCGTAACTGGCACCCCGGACTACGCCACCTACGAAACTCTTGACGGCGCCCCCTCCATTTATGACGACGCTCTCGGCCTCTTCTGTTACGCCCGTGTAGTCGATGGTGAGTATCAATCCACCGGCGTTCCGGTCACCGCTCCCGCGCCGCCCGGTGTCGTCCTCCATGCTGTCGAATCGGACGAAGTCCGCGCCCGCAAAATCAATGCCCGGCGAGACCGCCGCACCCATAAATCACTAAACCAGGAGTAGATCCATGAGCGCTATATTCGGCGAAATTCTCAACCTCTGCCAGCGCAGCGGCCCCGACGTTCCCTTGAAAGTCTTCGGCGACGAACATTACGCCCGCTACGAGAATCTCGAAGGATTCACCGCCGTTTATGACGAAGAGATCGGCCTGTTCTGCTACGCCCGCCTTGCCGCCAGCGTCTTCAGTTCCACCGGCGTCCCCATCATCGATCCCCCGCCGCGCGGCCTCGTCACTCACCTCCAGGAGTCCAGCGACGTAATCGTCGCCAAAACCGAAGCCCAGCGCAGCCACCGCGCCGCTCTCGCCGGAGGCTTCCAATTCGAAGAAAGCGTCAATCGCACCTTCGGCCCCAATCAAGGCCTGCTCTCCGGCCGCGTCCTCTCCACAGGTACGATCAAAGGCCTAACCATCCTCGTCAACTTCCAGGACCTCGTCTCCACCGTCACGCCCGCCGATGTCAACGAACTCCTCAACGGCGTCAACTTCACCCGCAACGGAAACATCTGCTCGGCCCGCGAGTATTTCCTGAAAATGTCCAGCGGCAAACTCGACTACACCAACATCGTTGTCGGCCCCTTCATGCTCAGCCGCAACCGCCAGTTCTACGTCAATAACCTCCTTGTCGAGGAGGCCCTCCAACTCGCCTTCAACGCCGGTGTCGATCTCACCCAATTTGACTCCCGCAACGAAAATACGATCGACGCTCTCAACATCCTGTACGCCGGTCAATCCCAATTCAACGGCGATCTGTGGCCGCACAACAGTTCCATCGATCTACAATTCGGCAACATCCGTACCGATCTCTATCTCCTCACCAGCCTCGGCCGCACGCCGGCCGATCTCTCCATCGGCACCTTCTGCCACGAAAACGGCCACCTCCTCTGCCGCTTCCCTGACATGTACGACTACGGCCAGCGCGACGGCGACAACATCGCCAGCGCCGGCATCGGTGCCTACTGCCTCATGGGCTCCGGTAACCACAACGGTTCCGGACGCAGCCCATCCCCCGTTTGCGCCTACCTCCGCGATCTTGCCGGCTGGTGTGACTTCGAAGTTGACCTCGCTACCGCCGCCGTCCACCAGGCCAAGCAAGGCGACTACAACACCGTTCTCCGCCGCCGCACCAGCAAGCCCAACGAATACTTCATCGTTGAAAACCGCTCCAAGATGGGCTTCGATCGCGAACTGCCCGCCAGCGGCCTCGCCGTTTACCACTGCGATATCTTCGGCTCCAACGAACTCCAGCAGGGCTCGGCTACGCGCCACTACCAATGCGCCCTCATTCAGGCCGATGGCCGCCGCGACCTTGAACTCAATTTGAACCAGGGCGACGGCGACGATCTCTACAACCTCGTTCCCGGTATCGCCCTCTCCGCCGAAACCTCCCCCAATTCCCGCGAATGGGACGGCCGCGATTCCCTACTTACCATCTCCGCGATCTCCGCCCCAGGCGAGACCATCACCTTCACCACTGGCCAGCCCGCACAGCCTCCATCAGCCACGGTCAGCGGCCAGGCCAGCCCCAATATCGAAATTCCCGACAACCGCGCCGCCGGCGTATCGAGTACCATCACTCTCGCCGGCGCCGGAACCGTCGCCCGCATTAAAGTCACCGTAGACATCCAGCATCCGTTCATCGGAGATCTCCGCGTGGCGCTCACTTCCCCTACCGGCCGCTCTACGGTCCTTCACGCACAACTCGGAGGCTCGGCCGACAACATTGTCACCACTTATGACTCCTCGCTTCCCGGCGTCCTCACCAACATGATCGGCCAGTCAATTCCAGGCCCTTGGATTCTCAACGTTTCCGATCGCGCCCGCCGCGATATCGGCCGCCTCCGCAGTTGGAGCATCGAGCTGACCAACTAAGTCAGCTCTACTTTTTCAACGCCGCCTGCCAGTTCACCATCAGGCTGATAGTCGAAATCGATCCCGTGCCCTGCGACACGACGAGGAATTTTCCATCCTTGCTCACGTCGTAGTTCGGTCGGTTGGCCCCCGGGATCATACGTGCATCGAATAGCCGTTTGGGAATGCCGAATTCCAGCTTGGCGCCCATGTTTTTGACGGAGGTGGCCATCATCTGCTGGTCCGGCGATAGAAAGTAAATCTCCTTGCCATCGCGGCTCCAAACCGGGTTGGTACCGCCGTTAATAGAGATTTGATATTTAATGCCGGGATCTGGGAACGATTGCACGTAAATTTCCCACCGGTGCGTTTCGTCGCCGGTATACACCACCCAGTCGCTTGAGGGTGCGAATCGCGGGTCCGTTTCGTTGTTGGGACTCTCCAGGTAAGGTCGAGGCTTTTCACCGGGCGTGTTGAGCGATTGATGCCAAATGTCGTAGCCGGTAGCGCGGGAATCGCTCGGTAACGACCCCATCGCATGGCGGCCGTCCGGCGAGAAGACGATCATTTGTATCCGATCGGGCCAGCCTAATCGCGCAGCCGCCTCCGAACTCCCAATAGTCTTCCGCACCGGGGATCCATCCTGCCGGAATGCTAAGGTCTTACTGTCTGCCAACCAAGCCGGGAACCGGGAGACGGTACCTTTTGGGCTAAATGTGAATCGGGACGAAATATCCCGCGCCAGATCATGGAGCCAAATTTCACCGTCCATGTAATAGGCGACCGTCGTCCCGTCCGGCGAGATGCGTGGTCCTTCCAAATTGTTCGATGGGGCGCCTATGGTACCCGCCAATTTTCCGGAACGATCAAACCATGTAAGTTGGAGGTCTCTCGTTTGGCGAATAGCTGCAAAGGTCAACAATCCATCTTGAGAGACAGAAAAACTATGCTTTGCCCAAACGCCAGTCGCCACATCGACGGAATCTACGATCGGTATAGCTTCCCCGGTTGTCCGAAAACTGGAGACGTCGAAGCGTTGGGCGAGCAAAGGACCGGTTCCGGCCCCTCCAGTGGAAAATACTAGAAATCCAGTGGATTCCACGTAAGCGCCATGACCTTCGGATTTCACTGTTTCCACACGGGCATTTGAGTCCAGGTCGCCCACATAGATCCCGCCGTTGCCGCGAGAAATCCGGACCGTGTACAAGAAATGGCGCCCATCGGGGAGAAACCAGGGAAATCGGTGGGAACGTTCTCCCTTCTCCACAGCTAACTTCGTTACCGGCGTTGGCGTTCCGCCGGATGCGGAGACACGGGAGAGCCCGTCGTTCGACGAACCTGCGAAAACAATTACACCGCGGCTGGACCAAGACCCGCCCTGCGTGAGTGCGGGCGTATCACAGATTTTGAAGACTGGGCCGCCGGCGATGTCAACTCGCTTCAACGCGCCTCCCGTGAAGAAGCCGAGAGCTTGGCCGTCGGGTGACCAAAACGGATCCGACGCGCCGTTAGTGCCGGCGATGCTCCGAGAAGTCAGCGATTGGAGATCGCGGACCCATAACAATGCATTCCCATCTTGAGTGGCGATAAAAGCCAACTTCCGGCCGTCCGGCGAGAGCACCGGGATGTCGACAGTTCCAAACGTTCCTTTTTCCGGTGGCAGGATCGACGCTGATACTAATTTCGGCGCCGCCTCCCGCCAGCGGGGATACATCGTAACTCCCAGCCCTGCGGCCACCACGCCGAAGACTGCCGCCACCACCCAGGCCGCCCGCCTCCCCGTCCCGGCGGCAACGGGTGCGCCGCTCACGGGGTTGGCGAGATATTTTTCAATTGCAATGCGAGCTTCGCCGATATCGCGTAACCGTGCCTTCGGGTTCCGGTCCAGGCAGCGTTTCACGAGGTCCACAATCGGCGCGGGTATCGATGCCGGAAGCCTGTCGAAATCGAGCGGCGTTGTCAAAACGTGAGCCAGCGTATGGGAAACGGTTTCGCCATCGAAGAGCTTGACACCGGAGAGCATTTCATACAGCACAACCCCAAAGCTCCAAATGTCGCTTCGTTTGTCCACCGGTTTTCCCGCGGCCTGCTCCGGGCTCATGTAAGCGGCGGTCCCCATGATTAAGCCGGCCTGCGTCGCCCGCATAGTCAACGTAGGAGAGTTGGCGGGGTCGCTGATCTCCTCATGCGCCGGAACCGACGCCAGCCCGAAGTCCAAAATCTTCACGACGCCATCCGGAGTCACCATGATGTTGGCCGGCTTCAAGTCCCGATGAATAATGCCCTTCTCATGCGCTGCCTCCAACGCTTCCGCGATCTGCTTCGCATACAGAAGCGCAGTCGCCAACGGCTGCGGAACGGTGAGCGTCGAACCCGCTACCAACTCCATCACCAGCGCATTCTCTTCCAACCCGTATATCTGCGCGATGTTCGGATGATTCAGAGATGCCAGCACCTTCGCTTCGCGGTCGAATCGAGCTAGCCGCTCGGGGTCGTCAGCCATCCCCGGAGGCAGAACTTTGATCGCCACCTCCCGGTCCAGCTTCGAATCCTTCGCTCGATACACCTCGCCCATACCGCCGGCTCCCAATGGGCCGCTCACCACATAAGGGCCGATTCGAGATCCGGCTTGAAGAGACATTCGCAAACCAGTTTACTGAAACGCAATGGAAACGATCCTCCGCTCCCCCTCGTCACACAGACGTGAAGACAACATTTTGCAGTCTCATCCTTTTCTCAGGCCTAGCCGCTTTCGGCCAATGGGGCGGCGAGCAAACAAGACAAGCTAACATCCGCGGCGGAAGCGGAGGCGACGGCAAATGCACCATCGAAGTAGAAGTCGATGACGTCGCCGAAATCGAAATCCGCGGCACAATGGCCCGCCTGCGGACGCGAGCCGGCCAGCCTGCCCAGTTTCGCCGGTTTGATTGCAATCAACCCATGCCCACGCGGCCCTACGACTTCCGCTTCCGTGGCATCGACGGCCGCGGGCGTCAGGATCTCGTTCGAGATCCCGGCAACAACGGCGTCGCCGTCGTCCGTATTGAAGACAGCAAAAACGGCCGCGAAGGCTATACCTTCGACATCATGTGGCGCGGCGGATCCGATGGCGGGCGCTACGACCGCCGTCGTTACTAACGCATCTTCCCCAGCAGTTCCAAGGCCTCCTGCCGTATAGCGCTGTCTTTGCTCTGGGCCGCTTTCCCCAGGCTCACCCGTGCCGCGCCCAATTCGCCAGTAGCCGCCTGCGCCGTTCCTAAGCCGAGCCAGGCGGCTTCGCTCCCCGGCCGCGCCTTCAATGCCTCGTTATAACTCTTCTTAGCCGCCGCCCACTCCCCGCGCACCGACTGCACTTCCCCCATCGCAACCCAGGCCGAGTAATTCTCCGCCTTCCACTTAATCGACGCGCGCAAATGAAACTCCGCTTGCGCGTAGTCGCCCTTTGCAGCCAGCAACTGCCCCAAATTGCCATGCGCCTCCGCAAAATCGGGCTGTATCCGCAGCGCCTCCCGTAGCGCCGTTTCCGCCCGCGCCCGGTCGCCGCTCTCAATCAGCATCCCGCCCAGCGAGTTATAAGCCCGCGAAAAATCACCGTCCATCGCGATCGCCCGTTCCATCGCGGCAATCGCTTCCTTCCCTCTACCCAGATCCCTGTAAACAATCCCTTTGGCGTACATCGTTGCGGAATCTGCCCCGGCCTTTTCCAGTATCGGCAGAGCCTCTGCGCTTCGCCCCAACCGCTGCAACATCTCCCCCAGCTTTCGCATCGCCGGCGGAAATCCGGACTCCCGGTACCTCGACTCCGCCAACGCAAAATTCCCTTCCGCCTCGTATGCCTGCGCCAGTGCAAACAGCACCGCCGGCTCCTTCGATTGCAACGCCTCCAGCCGTGGAATTCCACCCTTCAAATTGCTCTTCTGCGTCACCTGCGCCACTGCCAGATACGTCTCCTGATCGCGAGCCTTCGGCGGATAATACAGCACAACCTCCCCGCGATAATCCGGCCCCGCATCCTCCTTGCGAGGCGCTAATAAATCCCCAGGCGGAGGCCGCCGCATGATCTTGTGATCCGTCATTACCGCGTGAACCACATCCTCCGTCCGCCGCCGCGGCATGTGGCATCCTGCGCAGTCCTCCCCCTTCGGATGCGAAGCCGCCGCCACGTTCTCATGACAGCTCCGGCAAGCCTTCGCATAGGCCGCCTTCGCCGCCGTGCCCCTCGGCACATCATGCGGATTGTGGCAGGTAGTACACCCTAATTTCCCCTGACTCTCCAGAAAACATCGCGACTGCCGGAGCCGGTAAACCGAGTTCACAATCTCAAACTTCTCCTCCCGCCCCACGTTGTCGAAATGAAGCGTGAAATCGCCCAACGGTTCCCCCGGCCGATACGAAAACGCTCCCCGCCCAATCCGCACCATCGAATTCGGCAGTGCCCGGCTCGTCGTCTCCAGATGGCACTGCATGCAAACTTCCATGCGCCTCTCCGCATCCAGCTTCGCCGGGTTGACGATCCCGCCCTTCCCCGCCGCGGCCACATGCAGACTCCCCGGCCCATGGCAACGCTGGCAATCGATGCCCTCCGGCATCTCCGCCGGAAACACCGGCTCCTGGGACGGCGCGTCCTGCCCGGCCGGTACCGCCGGATACGCGTTATGGCAGAACATGCAGTCGAAGCTGATTTTCCGCCGGAAGTCCAACGGATCCGCCCGATCATAGCCCGGGCTCATCGCCAGAAAGCCGCCCTTTTCCGCATACCACCCCAGCGGCATCTCCGCCAGCCTCCCCTCCGGCGTCCTGCTGATAAACGTCCGCGCATGACGCCCCGATCCCATCACGAAATGGATCTCGCGTTCCATCTCATAGCGGCCCTTCTCCGTCCGGATCTGGTAAAACTTCCCATCCCGTTCAAACACCGCATACGTCCGCCCGGACGCCGCATGTTCATACCGCCCTTTCATTCCCGGAGCATTCATCACCGCAGGCGTCACACGATAGAACGCCTGGGCCATCGCCGTTTCTTTATAGGTCTTGGCAATGGCCGCATGGCATCCCGCGCAAGCCCGCGAATCGATGTAGGTCGCCTGCTGCGCCGCCGCCTCCGGTGCCTTCTTACATCCCGCCAGCAGCAGCATCCCCGCCAACAACCATCGACCCATGGTCACTATCTTAGAGAAAGTCCGCCATCAAGCCGCCCTACTTCCCATTGAGCCACGCGTCGAATTCCTCATCGCTCATTGGCGCCCACCATTCATCTCCCTCCGGCACAAGGGGAGAATTCCGCGCGATTCCGAATGGCAGCCCCGGTTCCACCGGCAGTCGCAGGCCATCGGTGATCACGGATTCGTAGCTTTCGAGATTCCCGTCCATTCATTAGTAGTTTAGTCATACTGAAGCACGCCCTTCCACCCACGCCGCTACAATAACAGGAACTCAACATGTACCTCGCAAACCTCACCTGGCCCGCGATAAACGCCCTCAGCCGCGACATCCCTGTCGTTATCCCCATCGCCGCCGTCGAGCAGCACGGCCACCATCTCCCCGTCTATACCGACAGCCTCCTATTAGGCGAAGTCGTTCGACGCTCCGAAGCACAAGCCGGCGATCGAGCCCTCTTCGCCCCTCTCCAGTGGCTCGGCAACTCGGACCATCACATCGACTTCCCCGGCACCGTCTCGGCCTCCCCCCGCCTCTACCTTGACCTCCTGCGCGACCTCGCCGAAAACTTCATCCGCCACGGCTTCAAACGCATCCTCTTCCTCAACGGGCACGGCGGCAACATCATCCCCGCCAAACAGGCCATCTTCGAGCTCCGCCAAAAATACCGCGACCGTAACGACCTCCTTCTCCTCTTCGCCTCCTACTGGGATCTCGCCAAACCCGAAGGCTACGTGCAAACCTCCATGCAGCACGCTTGCGAATGGGAAACGTCCATGATCATGACCCTGGCTCCGTCACTCGTCGTCGGCGACCCCGCCAAACTCGAAACGATCCCCGCCGGTTACGCGTTCGATCCCGCCTATCGCGGCTGGACAACTAAGGACCGAACCCCCACCGGCCACATCGGCTCGCCCGAACATGCCAATCCCGAAAAAGGCGAACAACTCTTCGCGCTCTTCTCGGCCGGAGTCGGAAACATGCTCGCGCAAATCGGCCAATGGGATGGCAGAAGTTGGCTGTAAACGCCTGGAGATGGTGGGTCTGCGGACTCCTGCTTCTCGCCAGCACCATCAACTACATGGACCGCATGACGCTCGCCAGCGTTTCGCGCCGCATGATCGACGAGTTGCACCTCAGCAAAGCAGACTATGGCCAGGTCGAACAGTACTTCGGCTACGCCTTCGCCTTCGGCGCCGTCGTCTTCGGCTGGATCGTCGATCGGGTTAGCGTCCGCTGGCTCTACCCCACCGTCCTCACCTTGTGGTCGGTGATGGGCATCCTGACCGGCTTCGCCGGCGACACCGGCTGGATTGGCGCAGCCCTGGGCGCCCTTTGGAGCCCCTTCCAATTCCTCAACGGCATCGGCCCCGTCCTCGGCAGCCTGCTCCTCTGCCGCACGCTGCTCGGCTTCTTCGAATCCGGACACTGGCCCTGCGCGCTGCAAACCACCCAGCGCCTCCTCCCGCGCAAAGACTGGGCACTGGGCAACAGCGTCCTGCAAAGCGGCGTCTCCATCGGTGCCATCGTCACGCCATTCATCATCGCCGCCATGCTCACGGCGGCCCCTGGAAGCTGGCGCCAGCCTTTCATTGTCATTGGTGCTGTCGGCATGATCTGGGTCGGCGCCTGGGCCCTCACCATCCGCGGCCGCAGCCTCGAATCGCCACTCGAGGAAGCACCCGCTCCGAAAGCGTCCTGGAGCAAAGTGCTCACCGACCATCGATTTTGGCTGCTCGCCGTCGTCGTCTCCTGCATCAACGGCACTTGGAGCCTCTACCGCGTCTGGCTCCCGCTGGCCCTGCAGGACAAAGCCGGCCTGGCCTTCTCCGAGGAACTCACCCTCACGCGCATCCTCCCCGCCTATTACATCCTCACGGACGTCGGCTGCCTGCTCGCCGGCGCCGCTACCGTATGGCTCCACCGAAAGGGTCTCAGCATCCTCAACTCCCGCCGCGCCGTCTTCACCACGTGCGCCCTCATCGTCATGCCCGGCATGTTCCTCCCCGCCGTCACCCGCGGCGAAATTGCCATCCCTGGTCTCGCTCCCATCCACGCCGCAATGGCCATCCTGGTCCTCATCGCATCCGGCAGCCTCGGCGTGTTTCCCTGCTACTACTCCTTCACGCAGGAACTCTCCAAAGACCATATGGGCCTCGTGACCGGCCTGCTCTCCTTCGTCGCATGGGTAGTGCCATCCAGCCTGCAAAAACCGCTCGGCGCGCACATCGATGCAACCGGCTCTTATGACTTGGCCTTTCAAGCCGGCGCCTGGCCCATGATCTTCGCCGCCGTTCTGTTGTGGTTATTCTGGGATCTGCCGCCGTACCGCGCCCGCCCATCATGATCATCAAAATCTTCTTCTGGATCTTCATCCTCGTCGATCTCGCCACCGTGGGCCTCATCTTCCTCCTCGGCCTTGCCGCCGCGGGCCCATCCCACACCAGCCCCCTAGCCGTCACCGGACTGCTACTTATCCTCCCTGCCGTCCTGATCCTGGCCGCCATCGCCCTCTTCCTCCTCGCGAAATCTCCGCTCTGGCGTGGAGCCGCATTTTGCATCGCCGCAGCCCCGCTTCTGCTAACCGTCGCATCGGTCGCCATCGGCGCCATCGACGCGGCCCGTTACCGCGACGCCGACGGCAACTTCACCGCCTTCACAGCCGGACCCATGCGGGAACTGGAAGCGGCCATCGCAAAGAACGACGCTCCCGCCGTAGCCCAAATAGCGGCCAAAGCCAACCTCAAACAAACCGGCCGCGACGGCTCCACTATCCTCGTCTATGCCCTTCGCCACGGAGCCAATCCCCAGATCCTTCAATCTCTTCTCCAAGCCGGTGCCGACCCCAACGCCCGCCAACTCGAACTCCCCCTTAGCGTCGCAATCCAGATTAGCCGCAGCGCCGGCCCAGAACCCGTGCGCCTCCTACTACAAGCCGGAGCCAATCCCAACGCCCTTACCGATTTCGGTACACCCGTCTTCTTCGCCGGCACCGGCGCAGGCGTCGATCCCCAGGTCCTCCCCATCCTCCTCGACAACGGCGCCAATCTCTCCGCCAAGGCCAAAGACGGCCGCAACGTCCTCGGCGACGCCGTCCCCACGCGCAACTGGAAAGCCATTCTCCTCCTCCTCCAACGGGGCGCCGATTGGAAAAGCGCCCGCACCCCCATGGGCCTCGATTTCCGCGCCGCCGTCGAAGCCGACGCCGGCACTTTCCCCAATTCGCCGGACCGCGACGCCGTCCTCCAATTCCTCAAAAATTAAGTCACCCGCGCCGCGCCGGCATTCTTTCGGCATGAAATCCGTAATCCCCTGGCTCGCCCTCGCAGCCACGCTCTCCGCGCAGCCCGATTACGCCGTCCACGACTCCCACTTCCACCTGACCAACTACATCCAGGAAGGCACCAACATCCGCGACTTCCTAAGCATCATGGGAAACAAAGTCGGCCGCGTCGCCCTCTTCGGCATCCCGCTGCAGCAAACCTGGTCCCACCGCAACACCGGCGACTTCGCCCCCACATACTATCTGCAAACCGACGCCCCGCTCTACTACTACTCCTTTACCGACGCTCAAATAGCCATGGCCTACCGCGGGCTCTCCAAGGAGGAGCAAGCCCGCTTCGATCCCATGATCACCGGCTTCAACCCCGCCGACATGTACGCCGCCGACCACATCCGCCGCGTCCTCCAAACCTTCCCCGGCGTCTTCTCCGGCATCGGCGAATTCACGATCCACAAAGAGTTCGTCTCCGCCAAAGTCGCGGGCGAAATCGCCACTCTCACCAATCCCGCCCTCGACCGCATCCTCGACTTCGCCGCCGAAGCCGGGCTGCTCGCCCTCATCCACAATGACATCGACGCTCCCTTCCCCAAACCCGGCCAGGAGCCCTACCAAGTCGTCCAATTAATCCAACTCTTCAAACGCCACCCGCGCACCACCATCATTTGGGCTCATTGCGGATTGGGCCGCATCGTCCACCCCGTTCACCACCAGGCTGCTATCGTCGACCGCGTCCTCTCCCACCCCGAGCTCGGCCACGTCTACATCGACATCTCCTGGGACGAAGTCGCCAAATACCTCGTTGCCACGCCCGAAGCCCTCGATGCCGCCGCCGCCGTCATCAATCGCCACCCCAGCCGTTTCCTCTTCGGCACCGACGAAGTAGCCCCGCAGGACCAGGAGCGCTATCTCAAGATCTACGACATGTACGCTCCGCGCTTCGCCAAGCTCACACCCGAGGCCAGTGCCAACCTTCGCAAAGGCAACTACGAGCGGCTTTTCAACGAAGCCCGCCGCCGCGTCCGCGCCTGGGAACAGGCCAATCCCCCGAAAAAATAGAGTCTTCCGCGCACGCTCCGGCGTCTCTTGAACCATGTTTTGCACCAACTCTCATCGGCGCGCCTTCCTGCTGACACTTTTCGCGGCGGCCCCGCTCTCCGCCCAGCTCATGACCAAGCCGCAAGTGGCCAACCTTATCGTGAAGGTCGAGAACGGCGTCGACGACTTTGAGAAATATCTCGAACGCCGCGGTGAGACGGCCAAGAACACGGCCAACTCCTCTCAAGGCCAGGGCCGCCGCGCCAAACGCGGCACGGCCACCGAAGCGCAAAAATCGAACGCCACCGCCCGCAAGGACGAACTCGAAGAATCCCTCGACGGACTCAACCGCTCCACCAATCGTCTCCGCCGAAAATTCGACGGCACCGACAAATGGATCGAAACCAAAGTCGAAGTGGAGCGAGTCGTCGACGACGGCCGCAAAATCAACCAGGCCATCACCCGCGGCAACTACGGCTCCGACGCCGCCCGCCTCTGGGGAGTCCTCCGCACCGGCATCAACGATCTCGCCCGCGCTTACGGTGTTACCCCCCTCGGCGTCTGAACCAGCCCGGTACAATAGGGCATGGCGCGTTGCGAGTGTCTCGTCCTCATCCCCAATCCTGAGGGTGAAAATTTCGACTACTCCATCGTTGCCAGGACTTCTCTTGAAGCCGTGCAAAAGGCCATGGAAGTCCACCCGCACACCATTCCGTTTGACGCTGTGATCACCGTTATCGCCGACGGCGTCGCCGGTGCCCGCGAACACAACGCCCGCCAGCCAACGTTCTGGCATCGCGCCGAAAGCGTCCCCGCTCCCGTCCGCCCCCGCCCCGGCAACTACCGGCTTAACTAAACCGGCCGCGCATCGACGACCGACACCGCCGAATCCGTCGGCGTCACACTGTGCAGCGTGAACCCCGCTTCCGCCAGCATCTTCCGGTACTCCGCCTCGGTCCGCTCCTTTCCATCCGGAAAGATCATCATGAACATGTCGAACAGCTTCGACATCGACGGTTCGTTCCCCTCCGGCACCACGGCCTCAATAATCAGCACACGTCCATCCGCCGGTATCACCTTCCGAATGTTCCGCAAAATCCGGACACACAGATCATCGGTCCAGTCATGCAGAATGTGCCGCATACTGTAGGCGTCGGCGCCCGCCGGAATCTCTTCAAAAAAGCTCCCGCTATGCAGCTCGCACCGGTCGCCCATCCCAGCCGCCGCAACAATCCCCGCTGTCCGCTCCAGCACATGCGCCTGATCGAACAGCATCCCCCGCAGCCCCGAATACCGCCTCAGCGTCGCCATCATCACCGCGCCCGCCCCGCACCCGATATCGGCCAGCACCCGCACGCCGTCATAGCTGTAGGCGTCCAGCACCGCGTTCGTCTCGCCCCCATGAAACGAGTTCATCGCCGCGTCGAATATCGCCGCGTCGGCGGGCTTATCGATCAGATCCTCAAAGATCGGCTTCCCAAACGCCAGCGAATACGCGCACTTTCCCGTCCGCACATTTTCAACCATATGCGGATAGGTTGCCGACATCCGGCCCAGCATCCGCGCCCCGGCCCGAACCGAATGTGGCGCATCGCTCTGCAGCAGCCCCGCCATCGCCGTCAACTGCCACAGCCCCGCTGAATCCAACCGAAAAATTCCCACGCTGGCCAGGAATCGCAGCAACCGGTGCAGCATTTCCTCGTTCGCACCAACCAGTGCCGCCAGTTCCCGCGTGCTCTTTCCGCCGCCCGTCAACTGATCCGCTACCCCAAGTTCCGCCGCCACCGAAAGGGTCTGTGCCACAACGCCGCCCGTCATCATTCGCATCATCTGTTCAATCAGCATTGGATCCATAACGGGCGAGCATACCATGCGGAGTTGGCATCCTACCCGCTTTTGGAGGAAACTAGTACTAGTCCGTACATTTCAAAACAGGACAACGACCGCAAGAGCGGCAAAGGACCGATGGAAGGTACCGCGTTTCGGCTGCTAGTAATTGAAGACTCTAAGGAAGATTTTCAACTTCTTCGTAGGGCGCTCCTCCGGGTAAACATGGAGCACCAGCTTATCCACCTCGTCGATGGTGCCGAAGCTCTGCGCTTCATCGAGCGGGAAGGTCAATACGCAAGCGCGTTCGTACCGGACTTGGTACTACTAGATCTCGGTCTTCCTAAAACCAACGGCATCGAAGTCCTCCGCGCCCTCCGCGATACCCAGCACCTTCGCGACGTCCCCGTCATCATCACCAGTTCCCTGCCCTCCCGGCCGAACCGCATCCCCCTCGAAGAGCTCGGCGCCGAAATGTACTGGACGAAGCCCAGCACACCCGAAGGATTCGACGACCTCGCCGAATCCATTAAAGCGATCGCCGCGGGACTCCCCACGGACCGCTCCGTCGGCTAGTCCGCCGGCGCCGACGGCCGCCGCTCCGCCAGCATTCGCAGCGGCATCCAAAGCGCCATCGCCGCCGCCACGTGCTTCAACGCATGCCCGCTCATCTGCATCCCCAGCGCCCGGTGAATCGGCACGTCCAACAGCTCTAGCACCTTCGCCGTCAAATACCAGATGATCATCTGCCAGATCCGCAGCGAGCCCGTATATCTCGGCGGGAATAGCCACAGCATTAGCGGAATCGCCAGAATCGGATAGAACTGCACCAGCGCATACATCCGCAGGTCCCCGGCTCCCGCAAGCTCGCTCCGCCGCCACATCTCCACGCTTACCACGCCCCAAACCAGCAGCGGCCCCAACAGCAGCCACCCCGCCCGCGCGTTCACCCGCTCCGCAATCACTGCTGAAAACACGCCCATGAACCCCAGCGTCATCGGCAGCCGGTCCCAGAATAACGTCTGATTATCCGGATTGAAGTGGTAATAACCGCTTCCCAACCCGATCAGAAACCCGGACAGCGCCACCACCAGCCACGGCCATCGGTCGTTGTGATGCTCCCACCGCGAACGCCGCCACGCCCATAGGCCATACGCCCCCACAAACAGGAACGGCAAATTCGAAACCACGTTCCAGAAATGAGGTACGCCGGCCAGCGTCCGCCGGTCGGCGAATAGATGATACGCCGGGTCCTGGCCGATGCGCGGAGCCAGATACGCGCCCGCCACCGCCACCAGGGCCAGGCCATAGAACAGCCAGAGTTTCACGAAGGTCTAAAAGCGATAATACACTCCAAACTGCAGCAGCCGCCGTCCAGTGAACGTCTGTCCGATCTTCATGAAGTTCGTCGACTCGATATTCTGATCCTCCAGATACCAAGTCGGATGATTCAGCAGATTGAATGCCTCCACGCGGATCTCCAGCGTGTGGCCTTCCACAATCGTCGTCTTCTTCTGAACGCTGGCGTTAAAGTCCACCGTCGACGGCCCCGAAAACATTCGCCGCTGCAACCCGCCAATCGTCCCTGCCTGCGGATGGAAAAATACCTGCCCGGCAAACGGCGTCTGCCCATCGGAGACCACCGCCCGCCCGTCCGGACCCAGCGCCGACGCGGCGATGTACACCGGGCCCTGCGGCGTCATCCGTACACCCAGCAGCGCATCGAGCTGGTCCATCGTCTGCGTCGTATTCGCCCCGTTCTGCGCAGCGCGAGCGCTCCGGTTCACAGTCCCGCGCGCCGACAATATGCTCAGCGGATTCCCGCTCTGCCAGATCGAATCCGCGCTCAACCCCCACCCTTCCGTCAGCCTCCGGTACCGGCTGTGCAGGGGCAGCGTGTAAGCGAAATTGCCCTTCAACGCATGGCGCAAATCGAACACCGTCCGCGACCGCTCCAAGCCCGCATTCGCCATGTCGTGAAACGCCTCAAATCGCGTCTGCACATCGCCGCTCGAATCGCTCAATACCTTCGACCACACATAATTCCCCTGGAAGAACACGCTCTTCGGCAGCCGCTTCCGCACATCGGCCTGCAGCGAATGATACGTCCCATTCGAGTAATTGGTCATCATGTTCGTGCCCAACGAATTATTGTTCCGGTAGAAACGAACCGTCCCCTCCAGCGAGTTGTCCACATAGAGCTGCGCCAGATCGGCCGTGCGTCCCTGCCGGATCAGCGGCGTCACCGCCGGATCGGTCAGGAACCCGCCACCTCCGAGATTCGGAAAAACCGTCAACGGTTGGCTCCCCGCCACCGCCGCGTTGTACCGCGGGTCATAACCTCGCCCGGCCGCCTGGGCCAACCCCGCGTTGCTTTGAGCCCGCAGGAAATCGTCCAGAAACCCGTTCTCCCGGATCATGATCTGGTTGAAGTCCATCGCCCGGAACATCTTCGTCTGCCGGTTGCCGGCATACCGCACTTCCACTACGGCCCCCTTGATCTCATGCTGCAGGCCGAAGCTAAACTGCTGCACATAGGGCGTCCGCAAATTCGGATCCGGCATCCCGAACGCGCTCGTCCGGTCCAGCGCCCAGTTCTCTGAAAACGTCCGCGGCACCTTCAACACCGGCGTCGGAATCACCGGCAGCCCGGCGCTGATTCGCGCATTCTGGTTCCGCAGCGTCACCTGCTGCTGCAACCCTCTATTCGTCCCGATCACGTTATTGTCCAGCGCCCCAATCAATTGATCGTTCACGAAATTCACCGAATATCCGCCGCGAATCGCCGTCTTCCCATTGCCAAACGGGTCATACGCAAACCCGAAGTTCGGGCCGAAATTGTTCGGATCCCTCCCGTACCACGGCCGCCCTGCCTGCGAACCGGCGAAGTCCAGCGTCGAATTCGCCATCAACGTATCGATCACGTTCTTCCCTGGCTCAATCACGGGCAGCAACGACAGCCCGTTCCGCTCATCCAACCGCGTCCAATACTCATACCGCAGCCCCGCCGTAATCGTCAGTTTCCGGTTCACTTTCCACTGATCTTGCATATACCCGGCCCACGTGTGGTAGCGGTAATTCGCCCGCCGTAGCGTCCCCGGTGAAAATCCGGTCTTCGGATCGGCCGTATTGAATAACCGCGTCCCGGTCACTACGAATCCCCCCAGCGTCGCCAGCAGCGTGTTCGCCGCCGCCAGGTCCGCCGTCCCAATCCCCGGCAAATCCGCCGCGCTTAACGAAAACGCGCTCCCCGTCGGGAATCCGATCGTCCACGTCGGCCGTATACCGTTGTCGAACGCCGACGCAAGATCCACCGTCTGCCCCTGAAATCCGAAGCTCAGGCTGTGCCGCCCCACTGTCCAACTCGCGTTGTCCTGATAATTAAACGTCCTCGTCATTCTCGTCTCCGGCAGTCCCACCGTGTTCACCGGATTGCTGAATGTATAACCGGTAACGATGTAACTCCCGTAGTCCTCACTGCTCACAAAATCGCCCGGCGCGAAATTGAACCCCGCCCGCACCTCATTCGTCAAAGAAGGCCGCGGATTCATCCGCCAGGTCCCCGAAGCGAAGTTCGTTAGGTTATCGTTCCGCACTTTTGGAATTCGCGAGTAGTCATTGTGGTTTGTCGCGTCGGTCCGGTCCACCTGATCGGTGTTCCACGCGTAGGTAAAGCTCAAATGGTTCTTCTCCGAAAGAATGTAATCCAGCTTCCCCAATGCATTGTTCCGGGTCCGGTTGTTCCGTGCGGTAAATGAATACCCCCCCGTGTTCCGCGCCAACTGGTCGTTGGAATCCCCCAGCCGGAAGTTGTTGATATTCTCCGGGCCCGGCACGCGGTCCATCGTCGCGCGAATGGCCGGGTCGATCGACAGCCCTTTCAAACGCAGCAGATTCACCGTCTGCGGCACGCCCCCCGCCCCGCGATAAATATAGTCTCCCTGCCGCGCAGTCGCCGTCAGAATCGTCCGGTTCAGGCTCGACTGCTGCCGCAGCCGGAACAGTTCGACGTTCGAATAGAAGAACAGCTTGTTCTGAATGATTCGCCCGCCAACCGACCCGCCAAACTGGTTCTGATTCAGAAAAGGCCGCGCAATCCCATCCCGATTGTTGAACCACGTATTCGCCGCATACGCGTTATTGCGGTTGTACCAGAACGCTGCCCCATGATACTGATTCGAACCCGAAGGCGCCGTAAATGTGACCTGCGCCGCGCCCCCGCCAACGTTCGACTGCATATTTGACGTCGCAATCGTCATCTCCGCCACCTGGTCCATCAACAGCAGATTTGGCAAAAAGTCCAAATTGTTCGTCCGCACCGCATTGTCCTGAATATTCACGCCCTCGAACGTCACGTTCGAGAACGAAACCCGCATTCCGTTAATCGTCGTCGGCCCGCGCCCGCTCGTCACTCCCGCCTGCGTCGTAATCAGCCCCAGCGGGCTCCGGTTGAACACCGGCAGCCGGCTGATCTGCTCATTCGTCACCGTCGTCGAAACCTCGGCGTTGCTCGTCTGAATCGCCGCCGCATCCGCGACAACCTCCACCGCTTCCGTCACCGCCCCAATCTCCAATTTCACCGCATTCAGGCTCCGCTCCCGCCCCGTTTCCAGCCGCAGGTCGCGAACGGTCTGCCGGCGGAACCCCGCCGCATCCACCGCCAGCTCATAGCTGCCGGGCCGAAGTCCGGGAAAGGTGAACAGGCCTCGGTCATTGGTCAAAACCCGGCTAAGCGGCGTCGTTGTCCCTGTTAGCGAAAGTTCAACTTTGGCGCCCTGAACCGGAGCGCCGGAAGAATCGACGACAGAGCCGGTCAATCGAGCGGCATCTTGGGAAAACGCCGCGCACGCAAGCAGCGCCAGGCATAAACGAACACACTTCTGTTGGGCAGGCATACGGGACCCCACGCATGGAATGTTGCGAACAGCGGAAGGCCGTCCGCCCCAACAGAATTAAAAACAGAATAGCCGACCAGCCGGACGATTACAAATCACGCCCCTACGGTCTCGTCACTCGATATAGAACGCCGGGCTGCGATTGCACGCCGCCAACCGTCACCACCAGCGGATGATCACCCGCTTCAATCCCCGGCGGAATCCGGAACTGGCACCGCATAGCCCCCGATACTTGGCCCACCGGCGTCGAACATCCCACAGTCTCGGCCACCAACCCGCCAACCTTGATCTCCACCGCGGCCAGCGGCTTAAATATCTCACCGTCCGTCGGCTTGATTCCGTCCGTGCCAGGAGGATCTGTCTGCCCCAGCCCTGTCATATCCAACGTCGTCTCGCTCGTTGTCACCGCGAACCCGCGGCCCGACCCGTTTTCCGTGTACACGCCCGGAACCACATCGGCCACCCGCAGTTCCAGTTCCCGGCTGGTCAAAGCATCGATCTCCACACGCACCCTCGTCGTCGCGCGCCCAGCCACCGCAAACGGCACCGCCACCGTCAGCTCATTGGGCCCTTTCGCCAGCAACGGCGCCAGGTTCGAGTCGAAGTAAACCTTCACATCCCGCCCCTCGAACCCTCCATAAAGGACGGCATGCTCGCCCGGAGCCACCGGCCCCGGCTGCGTGCTCGCCGCATTCGTTACCGACAGTATCCACGGCGCATCCTTGCCCGTGGGCGCGCCCTGCGGAGGAATCAGCGTTACTAGCACCGGTATCCGCACCCCGCCCGCCTCGCTCTCAATCGCCACCTCCCCCTCCAGCCGCAGCACCGTGTTGGTAACCTGCGGCAGCCGGTCCCGCCGGATCGTCGCTTCCAGCCTCGCCGGCGTCTTTCCCACCGCCGGACTCACCGCCAGCCAATCCGGCGCCGAGCGCACCGAGTAATTCGCGGGCACATCCGAATCGAACCGCCCCAGATCAAACAACTGCGGCGCCACATCCCTTCCCGTCTCCACCAGGTAAACCAGCGCCGACGGATTCGCCCGCAGCGCTCCCGCCCCGCCAATCGAAAGCAGCACCGTGACAATCGCTACTTCTTCCGTACCCCGTCTAAACCGGATCTCTCCGCGATAGTTTCCCGCTCCCAAAAACTGCGGGCTCACCGAAACTTCAATCTCCGACGGCGTCGTCCCAGCCGCCCGGGACAGATTGATCCACGTCGTCGTCGTCACCGCGTCCCAGTTCACCGGCAGCGCCGTGCTGGTGAGCGCTAACAACTGCGGCGCCGGAACCCCTGCGCCTTGCCGCCAATCGAAGAACATCTGCGGCCGGCTCGGGATCAGGTCCCCCGGCTGGCTGGGGGTGCCAATGCCCTGCAGGTACAGCGTCACATTCACCACGCTGCTCGTCTTCAACCCGTTCGGATTCGTCGTAACGACAATCACCGCGCCCTGATGCGTCCCCGGCTGCAGCTTCGAAGCGTCCGCCAATATATTGAAGTTCGTAGGCGTCGTCGAATTCGTCGGCGACGCCGTCAGCCAATCGACTGTCGGGTTGAACTGCACATCCAGCGTCCGTCCCAACCCATCCACATTCACCGTCCATGCCGCCGTCGGTGTCGACGTCGTCACATTCGCCACCAGCGTCTCCGGGCTTACCCGTAGAATCGGATCCCCGCTCGGCGGCGGCGCCGCTGCCAGCGTCAACGTTACCGGCACCGTCACATTCGTTGTCCCGCTCGTAATCGTAAAGGTGCCCTGATGCGTCCCCGCCGGTAACCCGCTCGGGAACACCGTCACCAACACGTCCGTCGGCGTCGTCCCCGTCAATTGGTTCAGATTGATCCACGAAAAACTGCCGCTCGACGACCACGAAATCGGTCCGCCGGCGTTCTGTATCCGGATCGCCTGCGACGGCAGCGGCGCCGTTCCCACAGTGCCGCTGAACGAAAGCGTCCCCGGCGTAACCGTGAATCCGGAAGTGGCATTCGGATTATCCACAATCATGCTCACCGAGATGAGCCGCGGGCTCCCGATCGCCGCAAAGCCATTGCGGTTCGCCGTAATCCGTATCGTGCCCGCGTACGTCCCCGAAGGCAGCCCCACCGGATTGAAAATCACGTTAAGGTTTGCCGGAGTCTGTCCCTGAACGGGCGTAATCGTCAGCCAGTTCCCGCCCACCGGTGTAAACGTCTCCACCAGGTAGGTCAGCGGCAAGTCCGAGGAGGTGACCGAAATACTCCGTGTCACCGGCGGATCGTTCTGCCGCATGTTGACCGTAATATCGCTCGGTGTCGCAAGCAGGTTCGGCGGCGGATTCACCGTCAGGTCCACCGGCACTCGCGTCGCCGGAACGCCGCCGTCCACCGGCGTCAGTTCGATATATCCCACATACGCTCCCGGCGTACCGCCCGTCGCCTGAATGTTCGGCGCGAGCGTAAACGGCGTCGTGTACTCGCCCGCCACGCCGTCAATCAGGAATCCTGGATTCACTGAGGTCACTCGATAGCGGTACGCCCCGCCGTCGATTGCGGCCACATCCAGCCGCTGCACCGGCAGCGCCGGCTCGCTGATCCGCGCAATCAGCCGGAACGCCGTGGGCGACGGCACCACGGTCGCAATTCCCGTTATCGTCACAATATACCGCCGTGTCGCCGAGAACCCCGCGCCACCCGTCACCTGTATCGTGAAATCGTAAGGGCCCGCCGTCGTCGGTGTCCCGCTCAGCAGCCACGATCCCCCGCTTAACTGCACGCTCAGCCCCGGCGGCAGCGTGCCAGCCGCCAGCGCGGCACTCGTTACCGCCAGCGGCACGTTCCCCGCGTTCAATCCGAAGACCTGCGAGTAAACCCGTCCAAGCGCGCCATTCGGCAACACCGCCGGAAGTACCGCCAAATCCCCGCCAATCACAATCCGCAGGCCCGCCGTGGCCACGCAGCCCGCCGAATCCGTGACCCGCAGCGAAAAGTCAAACGTACCGGCCGCCGAAGCGGTACCCGTAAACACCGCTGCCCCGCCGTTGTTTGACACCGAAAGGCCATTGGGCAGCGTGCCCGCCGTTATGGTATAACTCCACGGCCCCGTCCCCCCGTGCCCCACCGTGCCCGGATAGGCGGCATTCAGCGCTCCCGTTGGAAGATTCGGCTGAATCGTAAGTACACATTGGCCCGCGCAGGCAAGCGCGGCTATTAGCCAGGGCGCAAGGAGTCTAAACATTTTGGCCTCTAAATGTTGGCGTTATGGCAAGTCTATACCATGGAACCGAAGCGAACAAGGTGTTCCTACTTGTCCAACTCCCCCTCCCCGTTCCTCTCCTACCGCCGCATACGCTAAACTGGAAAGCAACTGTGTTGCATGTAAGCAGGACGCCCCATAGCGCTTTTCAACACAGGCAAGGAGACTGCGAATGCGGAAGGTGTTCTTGTGGTTGCATCTGTCAGCCGGCGTCATCGCGGGTTTGGTCATATTTATCATGTCCGTAACCGGCGTGCTGCTGACGTACGAAAAACAGATGATCGCCTGGTTCGACCAGCGTAACCTTCCCGCCATCGGCACCGCCCCACGCCTTCCAGTCGAGACATTGCTCGAAAAAGCGAGGGAATCCCGCGGAAAACTCCCAACCGCGATCACGATGCAATCCGCCCCCGCCGCGCCGGCCCAATTGGCCTACGGCCGCGAAGTGCTTTACCTCGACCCAACCACCGGAAGCCTCCTTGGGGCAGGCAATTTGCAAATGCGCGCCTTCTTCCGCGGCGTCACCGACTGGCACCGTTGGCTCGCCGCCTCCGAGGAGAGCCGTCCCGCCGCCCGCGCCGTCACCGGCTACGCCAACCTGGCATTTCTCTTCATCGTCCTTAGCGGAGCTTACCTGTGGCTCCCGCGCGTATGGTCCAAGGCAAGCGTCCGAGCCATCACTCTCTTCCGCGGCGGCCTCTCCGGCAAGGCCCGCGACTTCAACTGGCACAACGTCATCGGAGTCTGGTGCGTCCTGCCATTGGTTTTCATCGTCGCCGGCGCCACCGTGATTTCCTTCCCTTGGGCCTCGAACCTCGTCTACACAATGATGGGCAGCCCCGTACCCGCCGCGCCCTCTGAAACCAAAGCCGGCGCCGGTAAAAAGGAGCGAAAGAAGTCCGAAACCAAACAAGCGCCCGCCATTCCCGCCCCGCCCGACGGCCTCGTTCTCGCCGGAATGAACACTACCTGGGACAAAGCAGCCTCCGAAATTCCAAACTGGCGAACCATCTCCATGCGACTGCCGGTATCCGAGACAGGGCCGGTAACTTTTCAAATTGACGAAGGATACGCAGGCCAGCCGCAAAAGCGCCTGACCATCGCCTACGACCGCGAAACCGCCGAAGTGAAAAGCCGCGAAAGCTTTGCCGGCCTCAATGCCGGAAGGCAAGCCCGCACATGGCTACGATTCGTCCACACCGGCGAATTCTACGGACTCCCCGGCCAGACCATCGCCGGCATCGCCTCCGCCGGCGCCGCCGTCCTCGCCTTCACCGGGATAGCGCTCTCAATACGGCGTTTCGCCGCCTGGCGGTCCCGCCGCTCCCGAGCCCAAGAGGCCATTTCAGACCTCGTCGCCTGAACCCCACTCATTCATACCGGATCGCCACCAGCGGATCCACGCGCGACGCCCGCCGCGCCGGCAACCGCACCGAAGGTAACTGGGTCACTCGCGGACGACTTTCCCGTCGCGATCAAACTCCAGTGTCCACTCAAATGCCTGCAAGGGGATGCGGTTGACCAGGCTCGAAGTTCCTACCTCTATTTGGTGGTTCTTGAAAAGTCCGCGCTACTCCGCATCCGGCCGATGAAACCCATGGGTGGGTTTACCAGCAGTAGAAGGCCAATCAGACCGAAGGACAGAAGGACGGCCCGCGCGCGTTTGGACGGAGAAGGATCCCATTCCAGTTCCAGGCGGCAGACACCCTGGCAGTGAGTCTGGACTGTGAGAAACCCGAGAGCATCCTCGCCGACCGGTACGTTGTCGCCGTTGACATCCGCACGCCAACCTGCGGCAGCGCTAATCTTCGTTGAGATGACTTCGTCCCGGTTTTTTCGAACGAAGACTCGGTACCGGCCCGTCTTAACCCACTGCCCCGCCGATGTATGAGAGGCGTCGTATGCGGTGTTGTACCTTTCCAGTTCGTCCCAGAATTGAGGGTCGGAATGAGCCGACCTCACGAGACTTTCCGCGGATACCGCGCCTGCCAGGGTTTGATTTTTCAGTTGAATTCGATAGATCTGATTTCCCGCTAAGTCGGCCGCTAGTGGAAGTACTGCTCCAAACTTCCCGGGTGTTCGCATGTCGCGGTATTCCTCCGTGCTTTTTGCAGTCGGAGCGACGATTATCTCTGCGCCCAGCGCCCTGAGGAATGCGATGGCATGAAGAGTGTCGGCTTGGGACTCGGCCGCGGACGCGAGATTGTGAGCGTGGGAAGTGAGAAGGGCATGGCGCCCTTGGTTGCAACAGCCGGAAATCTGGGGCACCGACGAGAAGGCGTTTAGCCAGAATCCATGGGATCCCGGAGCCCAAACTCTTCCGCTTAGTTTCTGAGTATCCAACCATTTGGCTGTCTGATATTCTGAGCGCGTCACCTCCGAGACGGGCCGAGACTCAATTTCGACTCGATCTCGCAAGTCAAGATATCCGATTGCCAGCACAATTGCCATCGCCAGAACATATATAGCCTTAAGCGGCCTCGAGATCCGCTGAAAATGAAGCCCAAGCGCAATCGCAACGCTCAGGCTGAGCGCCATTTCCAGTTCCAGTTGAAGCCTCCCGGCTTGTGGAAGCAGTTCATAACTTGAAGTCTGAGTCGGCGCGGCAAGCAGGATGTTAGCAGTCGCATATAAAACGGAAAACCGTAACCCCACTGGACATGAGCTCAGGGCCGTCCGGAAAGCCGTCATCGCGACCGCTAGCAACAATAAGACCGGAATGAGCCCTGTACCCTTGAAGCCAGTTCACCAATGAGATAAGTCAATGGTGAACCAGCCACGCTGGTGAGAGTGCCAAACACCCCCTGCGAGCGAATCGCCTGGGGGGGACGCGCGCCTCACCAGTGTGG
>Ga0315912_10001020_pt1 | contig 38293 bp, 31 predicted proteins | sample VfabasoilMG_FD_204469 | JGI IMG/M metagenome (GOLD analysis project Ga0315912, IMG submission 204469) | Garden soil microbial communities collected in Santa Monica, California, United States - V. faba soil | ecosystem: Environmental > Terrestrial > Soil > Garden | place: USA: California... | reverse complement strand
CGCCGCCGCGGCGTCCGTGCTCGCGCTCGAAGAGCGCGCGTACATAGAAGGGACTCGGCGGCTGATCGCCGCTCAGAACCGCCGCGTCAAGTAAACGGCGAGCCCCGTGACGTCGTAGAAGTTGTCCGGCCCGCTGCCTTGCGGATCGGACGGGAGCAGGTTGTCGCGCGCGAGCTTGTCGCCGTAGTGCAGGTCGATGCCGAGATTCCAGCGCGGCCAAAGCTCTTTCCGCTCCACGCCGGCGCCGAGGTAGAACCCGTACGCAGGCGTTGCGAGGTCGAGCCGCGCCGCGCCGGCAAACGCGGTCCACGACCAGCGGTCCGACAGGTGTCGCCGATAGTCGAGCGCACGCACCGCGAGCAGCAGATCGCCGTCGATGTCCTCGAGCTCGAGCCGAACGCCGATGCTTCCATTCTCGAGCTCGCGGCGAACTCCGGCACCGAGATGCAGGCCGGCCGAGCTCGTCGTCGTGTGCGGGAGCGTCACGATGTCGGCCTCGACGCTCGACGCATTGACGCCGACGTCGACGAATACTTCGGCCGAGGCTTGCGCGGTCGCGAGCGTGGCGACGGCAACCGCCGCGGCGTGCACAGTCGAGCGGAGTGAGTGTTTCATGCCGTGGCTCTTGCTAGAAGCGGATGAATGCGCCGACGCGCGAGTATGAGTCGCCGAACACGTCTCGGCCCGCGGTCAGCTCGGCGCCGGCGAACGCCTGGCCCACCGGCTTGCTGTAGCGCGCATCGATTTCGTGAGCGGTCTCGTAGGCCACACCCGTGTAGTCTTGGTTGTCGAGCTGGCGATACGAAGCTTCGATGGCGCCGCCGCCGGCGAGATCGAAATTGAGCCGCGCGAACGCGCTGCGCGCGCCGACTCCATCGCCGACCAGCCGCCAATCGGCGCCCCAATGCCCGATGACGTGGCCCTCGTGGAGCAAGCCGTCGGCGTAGATATGGTGAACGTACCAGGCGTTCTGCCACTCCGTGAGCTCGAACACGGCCGACAGCCGATTGCCGAGCTTTGGAAACGCGAGGCCGATCGACAGCGCGGCGTTGCCGAGCCGGAAGTTCCGAGCGGTGGAGGTGTCCTCGCCGGCGTACTCGACGTAGACGGTCAGGGGTAGCGGATCGCCGACCACGAACTGCGACGACAGCGACGCGACCTGATTGCCGAATTCGCCGTTCGTGCCCGTGTTGTCGTTGTTGGCCGGGTTGAAGAACGCTGCGAGAAGATCGCTGAACGAGTCCTCACGCTCTCCGCCGCCGTACTGCATGATCCTGCTTGCGCCGACCGACCAACCTGGAAACGGCTCGATCGACAGGTGCAAGCCCGCGAGCTGCGGGTGACCCGTCGTCGTGCCTTCGCCGAACGCAATGTTCGAGGATTCGCTCATGCGCGCAACGAAAGCCTCGTACTGAAACTTCCACTTCGTGAGCGGCCGGTAGTTCGAGATCGTCACCGACGGCATGGTCGCGGCTTGCGTGCTGAACAACATGGCGTTGTCCTGTGCCGGCGACCACCAGTGATCGCGATAGCCGAGGTCGAACTGAAGCAGATCGCTGCCGAAGCTGACTACCGTTCCCGTCGGTGTGTTCTCGCCCTGATAGCTCAGCACGCCGGCCGACACGAGGAACGCGTCGCCGGGCTGCCAATACGCGGCGAGCGCCGCTTCATGGTTGCTCTGCGACGTCATGCCGTGCCGGTTCGGCAACGCCGTGTCGCCGCCGGAGTCGACCGACGCTGTCAGGCCCGCGTAGCTGATTCCGGCAGTGCGCGCCAGGCTGCCCAAGTAGCGCCGCACGTCCGCGCACAACGCCTCATCGCGCTCGCAGGCGCGCGGCAGCGCGTCGAGCACGCTCGCCGCTGCGAACGGCTTCTTCAAAGAAGGCTGACCCGCGAGGAGAAGGACGCGCTCGATCTTGCGCTCGATCTCCGGTGAGATGTTGACGGGAAGGTAGGGGCTGACACCGCGGGCCTGCGCCGCCGTCGCGAGCAGCGCCAGCATCAAGAAACAAAATCGCACACGATCTCCGCGCCGGCTACCATCTTGGCCGCGAGGGCGCATGATATCGTCACGGCTGCGGAGACGCGATTCGTTGCTGTTCGTTTACGGCACGCTGCGCCCGTTCGTCGACATCGAGATGGCAAGATGGTTGCGCGGCGCGGCGACCCATCTTGGGCGTGGTACCGTGTGCGGCCGGCTCTACGACCTTGGCGCCTACCCTGGTATGCGACCGGGCCGCGCGCGCGAGCGCGTCGTCGGCGACGTATACCGCGTCGACAATCCGCGCGTGTTCCGCGTGCTCGATCGTTACGAAGCCGGCTCGTCGCGAAGCAATCCTCGCTTCGTTCGGGAACGTTTCATCGTGAAGCTCGAACGCGGCGGCCTCGCGAGCGCGTGGGCCTATCGTTATCGTCGCAACATCATGGCCGCGCAGCGTATTGCGAGCGGCGACTATCGACTGCACTCCGGGTCGCGAGCACGCTGAGCGCGACTCTTCTTATGTTCATGGTCTCCTATTCGCGACGAGCGCGAGCTCGCCGCGCAAAACGCGTTTCGAGCTTGCCGGGCGCAGGCGTTGCGAAGCCGCGCGCGCTAGGAACGGCGTGCGCCGCTCGACGCCTGTCGCCGTCTGGCGACGCGCGAAACCGCGGTTTCTCACGAAACTGCGTGATGTCGAGGTAGTTCGTCGCCGAACGGCGACGGTTCGACATGTCGTCGTTTGGCTACTATCGGGCCTTAACCCCCGCCGCGCTTCGAGTTTCTCTTCGTTGGCACGGAAGTTGGACCCTCGCCCGCAGTGTTCAGGGGAAACGGGGTACAGGATGGGGCGCACGCGGCTGAACTTACGCGGGTGGGCAATCGTATCGTTGAGCGTGTCGCTCGCCGCCTGCGGCAGCAGCGAGGAAGAAGAGACGGCCGCCGCCGTCAGCGCCAATAATCGAACCCCGACGATCTCGGGCCAGCCCTCGGCTTCCGTCAATCAAGGTTCCTCGTACTCGTTCACGCCGGCCGCGGCCGACGTCGATGGCGACGCGCTGATCTTCGGAGTCGATGCGAAACCCGCTTGGATGACGTTCGACGTGGCTACGGGCAGGCTCTCCGGTACGCCTGCGGCTGCCGACGTCGGAGTTCACCGCGGCATCGTCGTCTGGGTCTCGGACGGCAAGTTGCAAGCGATGCTGCCCGCGTTCGACCTGACCGTCATGGCCCCGCAGACCGGCGCCAACCGGCCTCCGACGATCTCCGGCACACCGGCCACGTCGATCGTCGTCGGGGCGGCCTATTCGTTCACGCCGACGGCAGCCGATCCCGACGGCACCGCGCTGACCTTCTCGATTCGCAACCGGCCGGCCTGGGCGGCATTCGACGCTGCGACGGGCCGACTGCAAGGGACGCCGCCGAACGCGGGAACCTTCGCCGACGTCTCGATCTCCGTCAGCGACGGGCAAGTCGCCGTTCCGCTGCCGCCGTTCACGATTCTCGTGACGCCGCCGCCCGTGAACCGGGCGCCCGTGATCTCCGGCGTGCCGATGACGAGCGTCGAGGCCGGCACGGCGTACACGTTCGTGCCGACGGCCTCCGATCCCGACGGCGACGCGTTGATCTTCGCCATCGCGGGCCGGCCCAGCTGGGCGGCTTTCGATTCGGGCACGGGACGGCTCTCGGGCACGCCGCCGCAGGGTACGACCGGAGCGTTTGCGAACATCAGGATCTCGGTCAGCGACGGCCCGAACACGGCGCAGCTCGCTGCGTTCACGATCACGGTGACCGCGCCGACCTCGAACCGCCCACCCGTGATCTCGGGCACGCCGCCAACGACGGCGACGCAGGGCACGCTCTATACGTTCACGCCGACAGCTTCCGACCCCGACGGCAACCCGCTGACGTTCTCGATCGCGAATCGGCCCACGTGGGCCACGTTCAACGCGACGAATGGCACGCTGCAAGGAACGCCGGGCGCCGCCCACATCAGGACGTACAGCAACATCGTCATCAGCGTCAGTGACGGCACCGCGTCGACGCCGCTCGCTGCGTTCTCGATCGCGGTCGCGTCGTCGAACATCGTGCCCACGATCTCGGGCACGCCGGCGACGACCGCCACGGTCGGAACGCAGTATTCGTTCACGCCGACGGCAAGCGACGGCGACGGCGGTACCCTGACGTTCAGCATCGTGAATCGCCCAGCCTGGGCAACGTTCAGCACCACGAACGGCCGCCTGCAGGGAACGCCGACGTCGACGAACATCGGAACGTTCGCCGACATCAGGATCAGCGTCACCGACGGTCAAGACAGCGCGCAGCTCGCGGCTTTCGCGATCGTCGTCAGCGCGGCGCCGAACAGGGCCCCGACGATCAGCGGCACGCCGCCGACGGCCGTCATGCAGGGCACGGCGTACTCGTTCACTCCGACGGCGAGCGATCTCGACGGCGACACGCTGACGTTCAGCATCGTCAACGCGCCGGCTTGGGCATCGTTCTCGACGACGACGGGGCGGTTGTCGGGAACGCCGGCCGCGCAGCACGTCGGGACCACGACGGGCATCGTGATCAGCGTCAGCGACGGCACCGACACGCGCTCACTCGCGGCCTTCAACGTGACGGTGCAAGCCGTCGCGCTCGGCTCCGCGACGCTCACGTGGGTTCCGCCGACCACGAACACCGACGGCTCGCCGCTGACGAATCTCTCCGGCTACAAGATCTACTGGGGCACGACTCAGGGCACGTATCCGAACTCGACGACCCTGAACAACCCCGGCCTGACGAGCGCCGTCGTCGGCAGCCTGACGCCGGGGACGTACTACTTCGTCGCCACGGCGCTGAGCTCGGCCGGCGGCGAAAGCTCGTTCTCGGGCGTAGCGAGCAAGACGATTCAATGACGGGGCGGCGGCGCATCCCCCAGCGCTGCTTCGCCCTATATTGATGAGCCGGCGGCCCGCCCGCGGCCGCCGGCTACCCCTGCCTCCCGTTTCACACCGTTCGCCGCGAGGCGCCACGCTGCGCTCGGCGTGTCTATAATGCCGCCCTGAGGATTCGCCGTCGGGGCGAGAGTGGCGGAATTGGTAGACGCGCTGGACTTAGAATCCAGTGGGGCAACCCGTGGGAGTTCGAGTCTCCCCTTTCGCACCAGTCCTCGAATCGTGGTCGGTTGAGAAAATGAACGCAGTAAATTCAAAGAGTTACGAGGTCTCGCTCGAGACGTCCGCCGGGCTGGAGCGCCGGCTGACGGTGCGGGTTCCCAATGCGGAGATCGAGCGCGCCATCTCGGCACGCCTCGCCCAGGTCGGCAAGACGGCGAAGCTGAAAGGCTTTAGGCCCGGCAAGGTGCCGCAGAAGGTCGTCCGCCAGTACTACGGCGGCCAAGTGCGCGACGAGGTCGTGACGGACGTGATTCGTCAGACGTATTCGCGCGCGATCGCCGAAAAGAACCTGAACCCGGCCGGGGGGCCACGCATCGAGCCGTTGGCCGGCCCCGACGCGGGCAGCGGCGAGCACTTCACGTACCGGGCTACGTTCGAGGTCTACCCCGAGTTCACGCTGACGCCGCTCGCGGAGCTTGCGATCGACGTGCCGAGCGTCGAGGTCGAGGAACCCGATCTCGACGCGATGATCGAGAAGCTACGCGGCCAGCGCGCCACGTGGATTACGGCCGAGCGCGAGGCCGCCGAGGGCGATCGAGCCACCGTCGACTTCGTCGGCAAGATCGACGGCGAGGAGTTCGAGGGCGGTCAGGGCAAGGGCATTGGAATCGTGATCGGCTCGGGGCAGGTGCTCAAGGATTTCGACCGAGCGCTCGTCGGCAAGAAGGCAGGGGAGAGCGCCGCTGCGACCGTCTTGTTTCCGCAGGACTATCCGACGAAACCTCTGGCCGGCAAAACGGCCGAGTTCGCGATCGACGTGCAGAAAGTCGAAGAGCGCAAGCTGCCCGAGCTCGACGATGCGTTCGCCGAGAGCTTCGGCTTGGCCGGCGGCGCTGCGTCGCTGCGCGGCGAAGTGCGCAACAACATGCAGCGCGAGCTCAAGGAAAGACTGCGAGCGGATACGAAGGCGCGCACGTTCGACGCGCTGATCGGCGCGAACCGTATCGTGTTGCCGCGCGCGCTCGTCGAGCAAGAGATCGACGCGCTGCAGCGCGACGCTTTGCGCCAAATGGGTAGCTCGGATCCGGCGCAAGCGCCGGCTCGCGACCGTTTCCAGGCGACCGCGCAGCGGCGCGTGACGGTCGGCCTCTTGATTCAAGAGCTTCTGCGCGAGCACAAGATCAAACTCGATCAGGCGCGCGTCGACCAGCGCATCAAAGAGTTGGCGGCCCCTTATGAAAAGCCCGAAGAGGCCGCACAGTTCTATCGCAGCGATCGTGACATGATGACTCAAGTCGAAGCGTCGGTTCTCGAGGATCAAGTCGTCGACTTTCTGCTGTCGCGCGCGAGCTGCACGACGAAGAACGTCGCTTTCAAAGAGTTCATGGGCGCGTAAGCGCGGCGCAGAGGTACAGCAGTGGACACGAGAGCGTTGAATTTAGTCCCGATCGTCGTCGAGCAGACGGCTCGCGGCGAGCGGTCGTACGACATCTACTCGCGGCTTCTGAAAGACCGAATCGTGTTCGTCGTGGGGCCGATCGACGACTACATGGCGAACGTCGTGGTCGCGCAGTTGCTGTTCCTCGAGTCCGAGAACCCGGACAAAGAGATCAGCCTCTACATCAACTCCCCGGGCGGCATCGTGACGGCCGGTCTCTCGATCTACGACACGATGCAGTTCATCAAGCCCGACGTCAGCACGATGTGTCTCGGCCAAGCGGCGAGCATGGGCTCGCTGCTGCTCGCCGGCGGCACGAAGGGCAAGCGCTACTGTCTGCCGCACTCGCGAATCATGATTCACCAGCCGAGCGGCGGCTTCCAAGGCCAGGCCACCGACATCGACATCCACGCGCGCGAGATCTTGAAGATCCGCGAGCGGCTGAACCAAATCATGGCGAAGCACACGGGGCAAACCGTCGAGCGCGTCGAGCGCGACATGGAACGCGACAACTTCATGGACGCTGCCGCGGCGCTCGAGTACGGGCTCGTCGACCGCGTGCTGTCGAAGCGGGCCGAGGCTGCGGTAAAGGCTTGAGTTGGCACTATTTCGCGGTGTGATCGGGTTCGCAAAGAAGTGCGAAGAGCGTGCTTTGCAGACCGCGAGTCGAAGTGCTATAAGGCCAAGAAACGCGGCTTCTGGGACGAAGGACAGTCACTATGAGCGATGATTCTCGCGGCAAGGGCGACGACGGCAAACTGCTGTACTGCTCCTTTTGCGGCAAGAGTCAGCACGAGGTTCGCAAGCTCATTGCGGGCCCTTCCGTCTTCATCTGCGACGAGTGCGTCGAGCTTTGCAACGACATCATCCGCGAGGAGCTCGACGAGCGAGCCGAGCGCGGGCGCGACAAGCTGCCGAAGCCGCACGAGATCAAAGCCGTGCTCGACGAGTACGTCATCGGCCAGCAGACCGCGAAGAAGGTTCTCGCGGTTGCCGTGTACAACCACTACAAGCGGCTCGAGACGCGTTCGCGCGACAAGAGCAAGAACGACATCGAGCTCGCGAAGAGCAACATCCTTCTGATCGGCCCGACCGGCTGCGGCAAGACGCTGCTCGCCGAGACGCTCGCGCGCCTTCTGAACGTGCCGTTCACGATCGCCGACGCGACGACGTTGACGGAAGCCGGCTACGTCGGCGAGGACGTCGAGAACATCATTCAGAAGCTCTTGCAGAAGTGCGAGTACGACGTCGAGAAGGCGCAGACGGGCATCGTCTACATCGACGAGATCGACAAGATCTCGCGCAAGTCCGACAACCCCTCGATCACGCGCGACGTTTCCGGCGAAGGCGTGCAGCAGGCGCTGCTGAAGCTCATCGAAGGCACGATCGCTTCGGTTCCTCCGCAGGGCGGCCGCAAGCACCCGCAGCAGGAGTTCCTGCAGGTCGACACCTCGAACATCCTGTTCATCTGCGGCGGAGCGTTTTCGGGTCTCGACAAGATCATCCTGAATCGCTCCAAGAAGAGCGGCATCGGCTTCGTCGCCGAGGTGCGTCCGCCCGATGGCGGCCAGCACATCAACGATCTCCTGGGCGACGTCGAGCCCGAGGACTTGATCAAGTACGGGCTCATCCCCGAGTTCGTCGGCCGCTTGCCGGTCGTCGCGACGCTCGAGGAGCTCGACGAGGAAGCGTTGATCGAAATCCTGACCGAGCCGCGCAACGCGCTGACGAAGCAGTACCAAAAGCTCTTCGACATGGAAGGCGTCGAGCTCGAGTTCCGCGAGGACGCTTTGCGGGCCGTGGCGCGCAAAGCCATGCAGCGCAAGACCGGTGCGCGCGGCCTACGCACGATTCTCGAGAACGTGCTGCTCGACACCATGTACGAGCTGCCGTCGATGGCGAATGCCACGAAGGTCGTCGTCGACGACGCCGTGGTCACGGGCGAAACGAAGCCGTACGTCATCTACGAGGCGGACGAGCCCGCGGCGGTGGGAGACGAACGTCGCTAACCGCAACGTCTCCGTCACGCCGCGGTCCCAGTTTTCCCGTTCAGCGCGGTGGCGCGCTGCCGACCCAACCGTCGCCCGGCCTTGGGCCCTGGAGCGACCACTAGAGAACGGAATCCATGACAGATAGCACCGAAACTCCGACCGTCCGCCGCCTCCCGATCCTGCCGTTACGCGACGTCGTCGTGTATCCGCACACGGTGATCCCGCTGTTCGTCGGCCGCGAGCGGTCGGTGGCGGCGTTGGACCAGGCCATGGCGGGTAATCGCGAGATTCTGCTCGTCGCTCAGACCCAGCCGGATATAGACGAGCCGGGTCCGAAGGACATCTACGAGATCGGCACGCTCGCGACGATCCTCCAGCTCCTGAAGCTGCCCGACGGCACCGTGAAGGTCCTCGTCGAAGGCATTCGCCGCGCGCGGCTCGTCAATCTCGCGCTCACCGACAGCTTCACGGCCGAAGCCGAGGAGCTGCCCGAGGGCAGCGAGCAGGATCGCCGCGAGATGGACGTGCTGACGCGGTCCGTGATGTCGCGCTTCGAGCAGTACGTCAAGCTCAACAAGAAGATTCCGCCCGAGATCCTCACGTCGCTATCCGGCATCGATTCGCCGGGGCGCCTCGCCGACACCGTCGCGGCGCAGATGACGCTGAAGCTCTCCGAGAAGCAAAAGGTGCTCGAGATCGCGAACGTCAGGCAGCGTCTCGAGCACGTGCTGTCGCTGATCGACGGCGAGATCGACATGCTGCGCATCGAGAAGCGCATCCGCGGCCGCGTCAAACAGCAGATGGAGAAGAGCCAGCGCGAGTACTACTTGAATGAGCAGATGAAGGCCATTCAAAAGGAGCTCGGCGAGATGGAAGATGCGCCGAACGAGCTCGCGGAGCTCGAGCAGCGCATCAAGGCCGCCGGCATGCCGAAGGACGCCAAGGAGAAGGCGACGTCGGAGCTCGGCAAGCTGAAGCTCATGTCGCCGATGTCCGCCGAGGCGACCGTCGTCCGCAATTACATCGACTGGCTCGTCAAGGTTCCGTGGCGCAAGCGCACGAAGGTGCACCAGGATCTCGCCGAAGCCGAGCGCGTGCTCGAGGAAGATCACTACGGGCTCGAGAAGGTCAAGGAGCGCATCCTCGAGTACCTCGCCGTGCAGCAGCGCGTCAAAGCGTTGAAGGGCCCGATCCTGTGCCTCGTGGGCCCCCCCGGCGTCGGCAAGACGTCGCTCGGCCAGAGCATCGCGCGCGCGACGAATCGCAAGTTCGTGCGCATGTCGCTCGGCGGCGTGCGGGACGAGGCCGAGATCCGCGGCCATCGCCGCACGTACATCGGCTCGATGCCCGGCAAGATCGTGCAGAATTTGGGCAAGGTGAAAGTTCGGAATCCGTTGTTCTTGCTCGACGAGGTCGACAAGATGTCGATGGACTTCCGCGGCGATCCGTCGTCGGCGTTGCTCGAGGTGCTCGATCCCGAGCAGAACGCGACGTTCAACGATCACTACCTCGAGGTCGACTTCGATCTGTCCGAGGTCATGTTCGTGTGCACGGCGAACAGCTTGAACATTCCGGCGCCGCTGCTCGACCGCATGGAAGTCATCCGGTTGCCGGGCTACACGGAAGACGAGAAGCTCAACATCGCGCGCCGTTATCTCGTGCCGAAGCAGATGCGGCAGAACGGCTTGAAGGACGAGGAGCTCAAGGTCTCCGATTCCGCGATCCTCGACATCGTGCGCTACTACACGCGCGAGGCCGGCGTGCGCAATCTCGAGCGCGAGGTCGCGAACATCTGCCGCAAGGTCGTGAAGCAGCTACTACTCAAGCCGCGCAAGAACACCGTGAAAGTCGATGCGGAGACCCTGCCGAAGTTGATCGGCGTGCGTAAATTCCGCTACGGCCGCGCCGAGGAGAACGATCAAGTCGGTCAAGTCACGGGGCTCGCGTGGACCGAGGTCGGCGGCGAGCTGTTGACGATCGAGGCTGCGATCGTGCCGGGCAAGGGCAAGCTCATTCACACGGGCCAGCTCGGCGACGTCATGCAGGAATCGATTCAGGCTGCGATGACCGTCGTGCGAAGCCGCGCTGCGATTCTCGGGCTCGATGAAGGTTTTCACGTGAAGTCCGACGTGCACATTCACGTCCCCGAGGGCGCGACGCCCAAGGACGGACCGTCGGCGGGCATCGGCATGTGTGCGGCGCTCGTGTCGGCGCTCACGAAAATTCCGGCGCGCTCGAGTGTCGCAATGACAGGCGAGATCACGTTGCGCGGCGAAGTGTTGCCGATCGGCGGTCTCAAGGAGAAGTTGCTCGCTGCGCATCGAGGCGGCATCGAGACCGTGTTGATACCAGCGGACAACGAGAAGGACCTCGCTGAAATACCAAAGAACATCAAAGACAAGTTGAACATTGTTCCCGTCAAGTGGATTGACGAGGTCATCGAGCTCGCGTTGCAGCAGACTCCGCGCCCACTTCGCAGCGACGTCGTCGTGACGTCGCCAGAAAGAGACACCACTGTCGACGACGACGAAACGAGCGAAGCGACATTGCCTCATTGACGGGCACGCGCTCTGTTGACACCGGAAAATCGCGCGGTATATGGTGGCCGCTGTTTCGTGGGGCGGCCTGGTTTCCGCTAAAAAATCGTCTGGGGTAGATGTGCGTGTCCGCACGTCTGGTGACAAAACTTTTTGCGCACACTCGTGTAAGGGATTCGAATGAACAAAGCAGAACTCGTCGACGCGGTAGCGGCTGCGGCCAACCTCTCCAAAGCGGATGCAGGTCGTGCAGTGGACGCGGTCGTGAACAGCATTACGGCGGCGTTGAAGAAAGGACAGCAGGTCTCTGTTGTCGGCTTTGGGACGTTCGGCGTGAAGCACCGTGCCGCGCGCAGTGGACGCAATCCACGCACGGGTGAGACGATTCAGATCGCAGCAAGCAATGTGCCCGGGTTCAAAGCTGGCAAGGCTCTCAAGGACGCCGTAAACTAGCTAGCTCTGTCCCAGGGTGCTTAGCTCAGCTGGGAGAGCGTCGCCCTTACAAGGCGAAGGTCGGGGGTTCGATCCCCTCAGCACCCACCAGCAAGCCGGAGTGGTAGTTCAGCTGGTTAGAATACCGGCCTGTCACGCCGGGGGTCGCGGGTTCGAGTCCCGTCCACTCCGCCATTTTTGAACGTTAGGACAGATTTGCTTTCCGGGCGCTAGACGAATAGCGTGCGCCCGGGCTCAAATCTGTCCTTTGTTTTTCAGGGCTGAACCATGCTGCAACGCATTCACGACGCCTTCGGCAAATGGGTCGTCGTGCTGATTCTCGGCCTGATCGCCTTCACGTTCATCTTCTGGGGCGTCGGCAACGATTTCGTCGGGGGCACTGCGCGGTTCGCCGCGAAAGTCAACGGTCGAGAAATCCCGCTGCAGGAGTTCGATCGCGCCTTGCAGCAGCGACAGAACCAATATCAGCAGATCTATCGTAGCGAGCTTCCCGAGGACGTGCGCCGCGAGCTGCGCCGCGCCGTCGTCGAAGACCTCGTGCGCGACGAAGCGTTGAAGCAGCGCGTCGACGAACAAGGCTATCGTGCGTCAGACGAGCAAGTGATCCAATCGATTCGAGATATCGCGGCGTTCCAGGTCGCCGGCGAATTCAATAATGCTGTCTACGAAGGCCAGCTCCAGAACGCGGGGTTCACTCCTGCCGCGTTCGAGGCCCTGCAGCGTCAAAGCCTCGAGGTCTCCGACCTGCAAAGCGGCATCGTCGATTCGACGTTCCTGACGCCGGCCGAGTTTCGCCGCTACATCGAGCTCTACAACCAGCGGCGCGAGCTCGCGTACGCGATGTTCGAGGCCGATGCGTTCGGCGCGAGCGTCACGGTCGACGACGCGGCGATCGCTGCGCGTTACGAGAACAGTCAAGTCAGCTACCAGACGACGGAGAGCGTCGATCTCGAGTACATCGAGCTCGCGTTGGCCGACGTTGCGGCGAACGTCGAGGTCACCGACGAAGAGCTGCGCGCCGCGTACGACGCGGAGCGCGAGCGGTTCGAGATCGCCGAGGAGCGGCACGCGCGGCACATCCTGATCGAGGTCGCCGAAGGCCAGGAAGAAGCCGCGCGCGCAGCGGCCGAGGCCGTCGTCGCGCGCTTGCGCGCCGGCGAAGACTTTGCGGCGGTTGCGGCCGAGGTCTCGGCCGACGCGGGCACGAAAGCAGACGGCGGCGACTTGGGTTTCATGGGCCGCGGCACGCTCGTCGGTCCGTTCGAGGACGCGCTGTTCGCGCTTCAAGTCGGCGAGATCAGCGCGCCCGTGCGCACGGATTTCGGCTTTCACGTGATTCGGCTCGACGAGATTCGCGCCGGCGAGATTCAGCCGTTCGAAGCCGTACGCGAGCAGCTCGCCGAGGAGACCCGCACGCGCGAAGCCGAGGACGAGTTCTACGAGCGCGCCAACACGCTCGGCGACGCCGCGTTCGACGCGTTCGACGAGCTCACGAGCGTCGCGACGGCCACGGGGTTGCCCGTCAAGTCGCTGATGGGTTTCCCGCGCAGCGGCGATTCCAGCATTTTCGAGAACAGCGCGCCCGTCGTGCAGGCTGCATTCGGCGACGAGATCGTCGACAGCGGCCGCAACAGCGAGCTCGTCGAGGTCGAGGAGACGCACGTGCTCGTGCTGCGCGTCGTCGCCCACCACGTTCCCACGACGAAGCCGCTCGACGAGGTCCGCGAGCAGATTCGCGCCGAGCTCATGCGCGAGCGCGCGATCGAGCTCGCCGAAGAGGCCGCCAGCGCGTTCCTCACGGAAATCGAAACCGGCGCCGATCCGGCCGCACGCGCGCAAGCGCACGGCGGCAAATGGAACGCCGCGGCGTGGGTCATGCGCACGGATGCGAACGTGCCGACCGAAGTGCTGTCGACGGCATTCGGCATGCCGAAGGCGACGGCCGACGCGCCGGAGCGCAGCAGCGTCGCGCTCGCGAATGGCGGGCAGGCCGTCGTCGTGCTGACGGGCGTGCAGGCCGGCGAGCCGTCGACGATGACGCAGGACGATCGCGACCAGCGGCAACGTCAGCTCGCGGATCAGGCGGCACGCGCGGAGCTCACGGGCTATCTCGGCAACATCCGCGAGTCGGCCGACGTGCGGATTCCCGACGAGATCCTGAATCCGCCGTTGTTCTAGCGGGCGCTACGGTTGCTTGCTGTCGGCGCCCGGAAGGGACATGCCGACGATGTTGAAGCCGGCGTCGACGTAGAGGACCTGGCCCGTGACACCGGCCGCGAGGTCGGAGCACAGGAAGGCCGCGGCATTGCCGACGTCCTCGATCGTCACGTTGCGCTTCAGCGGCGACGCCGCGCCGACGTACGCGATCATGTCGCGGATTCCCTTGATGCCCGAAGCCGCGAGCGTGCGGATGGGGCCCGCCGAGATCGCGTTGATGCGGATGCCGCTCGCGCCCAAGTCGACGGCTAGGAAGCGCACGTTCGCCTCGAGGCTCGCTTTCGCGAGCCCCATGACGTTGTAGTTCGGTAGCACGCGCGCGGCGCCCAAGTACGACAGCGTCAGCAGCGCGCCGGCGCGGCCGCGCATGGCGGGCTCGGCCTTTTTCGCGAGCGCCGCGAGGCTGTAGCTCGACACGTCGTGCGCGATGCGAAAACCTTCGCGGCTCACGGCGTCGAGATAGCGGCCGTCGAGCTGATCCGCCGGCGCGAACGCGACGGAGTGGACGAGGATGTCGAAACCGTCCCACCGTGCGGCGAGGCCCGAGAAGAACGCGTCGATTTGCGCGTCCTCGGCGACGTCGAGCGGCAGGCAAAGATCGCTGCCGAGCTCGCCGGCCATGTCGGCGACGCGCGCCTTGAGCTTCTCGTTCTGATAGCCGAACGCGAGCTCGGCGCCTTCGCGGCGCATCGCTTGTGCGATGCCCCAGGCGATCGAGCGGTTGCTGGCGAGCCCGACGATGACGGCTCTCTTGCCTGCGAGGAAACCCATCAGCCGGATTGCTCGGTGATGTCGACGACCATCTTCAGGCGTTGACCGGGTTGCAGATACTTGTCGGCAGCGCCTGCGTTCCACTCGACGAGCTTGCCGACCGTGACTTTGAAGCGGCGCGCGATCGACGATAGCGAGTCGCCGCGGCGCACGACGTACGTGATCTCGCGGATGCGGTTCGTCTCGGCAAAGCCGGCCGAGGAGTCCGTGCGAACGACCGAGGCTTGCGCCGTCGAGGCCGTGGCCGTCGCCGCAACTGTGGCCGGCGCCTTCGTCCAGACGACCAGCTCGCGGCCGACGCTCAGCACGTCGCCGGGCGCCATCGCGTTCCAGCTCGCGAGCGCGCGCACGTCGACGCCGTAGGTGCGCGAGATCGACCAGAGCGACTCGCCGCTCGCGACCACGTGTGCCTGCCGCTCGCCGTTGCGCGGCGCGCTTTGCTGCCGAGCCGCGCGCGAATCGGCGCTCTGCGTGTAGCGCTCGAGCGATTGGGTTGCGTGCGGAATCATCAGGTAGTCGCCGGCGCGGAGCGTATTGCCGCGCAGCGAGTTTACCTCGCGCAGCACGGCGGGCGTCGTCTGATAGTGCTCGGCGATGGCGCCGATCGTCTCGCCGGTTTTGATGCGGTGACGCGTCCACTCGACGAGCTCGCGCGGCCCGAGCGCTGCCAGCGACGCCGAGAATGCGCCGGCTTGCGCGATCGGCAGCAGCAGGCGGTGCGGGCCTTCCGGATCGGTGGCCCAGCGATTGATGCCGGGGTTCAGCGAGTACAGCGCGGCGGTCTCGATGCCCGCGAGCTCCGCCGCGAGCGCCATGTCGATCTGGCCGCCCGTCTCGACGACGGCGAACCGCGACTCGTTCGGCAGCTCCGGCAACGTGACGCCGAACGCGGCTGGGTCGCCCACGAGCTCGGCGATCGCGAGCAGGCGCGGCACGTAGGTCCGGGTCTCCGCGGGCAGATAGCTCTTGACGCCCCAGAAGTCCTGCGGCTTGCCCGCGGCAGCCGCTTTCTTCAGCGCGCGGGCGACGTTGCCCTCGCCGGAGTTGTAGCCCGCGACGGCGAGCAGCCAATCGCCGTCGAACTGCCGGTGCAGCTCTTCGAGATAGTCGAGCGCGGCGCGAGTCGAATCGAGCACGTCGCGGCGGCCGTCGAACCACCAGTTTTGCGAGAGTCCGAGCCGGCGGCCCGTGCCCGGGATGATCTGCCAGAGGCCGGCCGCGCGGCCGTGCGAGTACGCGAACGGGTCGAACGCGCTCTCGACGACGGGCAGCAGCGCGAGCTCGGCGGGCATGCCGCGAGCCTCGAGCGCCTCGACGATATGGAACAGATAGAGGTCGCCGCGCGTGAAGACGCGGTCGAGATACGCCTGATTCTTCGCGTACCAGTCGCGCTCGCGCTTGACGGCGGGATCCGCTGCGATCTCCCACGAAAACCGCGAGCGCAGACGCGTCAGGAGGTCCGTGTCGACGATCGCGTCGCGGTACTCGAGCGACGGCAGCACGATCGGCTCGAGCGGTACGGCCGCGGCGACCGGCGCGGGCGGCGCCGGCTCGGCGTCGCGGGCGCCCATCGACTGGCATCCGGAGAGCAGGGCGGCGGCCCCGAGCGTCGAGAGCACGACTCGGGAGCGGCTGCTCCGGCGCAGCCCGTCGTTATTGTTGTCCATAGAGCGCCGGAGCCCATTTTTCGGGGGATGACCGTAGCTTACTTGGGATCGGAAGGCGCGCAAGGTGTGGCCGTCCCGCGACGTGATCTCGTGCGTTGAACTGTGATGCCCCTCTCAGGCACGATCGCCCTATGAGCAGCGAACCCACCGCCGTCCGGGAGTGGCTCTCGACGCCGCTCGGGCGGCGTTGCCTGACCAACGAGCAGCGCCTCATGCGGCGCGCTTTAGAGCGGGTCTTCGGCGAGCAGCTGCTGCAGATCGGCGCCTGGGGCGCCCGGAACTCGTTCCTACGCTACGCGCGCACGCAGCGGCGGGCTCTGCTCGACTGGCGGCCCGGGGTCGCCGCGGACCTCGTTTGCGACCCCGAGCAGCTGCCGATCGCGAGCGACTCGGTCGACGCCGTGCTCCTGCCCCATACGCTCGAGCAAACCTCCTCGCCGCACGCCTTGTTGCGCGAGGTAGACCGCATCCTGCGCGCCGACGGCCACCTGATCGTGCTGAGCTTCGCGCAAGGCGGGCTGTGGGGCTTGCGGCATCTGCTCTCGAGCGGCGGGTACCCGACCGGCCGCGATCACATGATCCGCGAGGGCCGGCTCCGCGACTGGCTCGAGCTGCTCTCGTTCGACGTGCCGGCCGCGACGCGTTACTGCCACACGCTGCCGATCGAGCGCTTCAACAAGCTCAAGGTCCTGCCGCGCGAAGAGTGGGCGCAGCGTTGGCTGCCGCTTTTCAGCGGCGGCTACATGCTGCGTGCCCAGAAGCGTGTTCATCCGCTGACGCCGGTGCGCATGTGGAAGCGTCAACCGCGCTTGCGCGTGGTCGGCGGCCTCGTCGAGCCGACGACACGCGCGCCGGTTCGTGCGCTGCCTCATCCGGGCGGCGAGCCGCCCGAGCGTTAGTGCGAAACGTCGAAGCGTTCACGGACGGTGCCTGTCGAGGCAACCCGGGCCCCGGCGGCTGGGGTGTCGTGCTGCGCTCCGGTGAAGTCGTGAAGGAGCTCTCGGGCGGCGAGCCCGCGACGACGAACAACCGCATGGAGCTTCGCGCCGCGATCGAGGCGCTGACGGCGCTCAAGGTGCGTTGCCGAGTCGCGCTGTACACCGATTCCGTGTACGTCCGCAGCGGGATCACCGAGTGGCTGCCCGCGTGGCGTGCGCGCGGCTGGCGCACGGCGGACAGGAAGCCCGTCAAGAACAAGGATCTCTGGGAAGCGCTCGCCGCGCTCGCGGAGCAGCACGACGTCTCGTGGCACTGGGTCAAAGGTCACGCCGGGCATCCCGAGAACGAGCGCGCCGACGCGCTCGCGAACCTAGGGCTCGACGCGATGTTGAGCGCGCTTCGTTGAGCACCGCACTCTGCTTGAGGCAAGATACGCGCAGCCAAAGCGCCGCCCATCGAGAGCACTTCTGCGGTTGATGCGACAGATCGTCCTGGACACCGAAACCACCGGCCTCGAGCCCGCCGCGGGCCATCGAATCATCGAGCTCGGCTGCGTGGAGCTCGTGAATCGCCGCCCGACGCAGAACCGCTTCCACCGCTACGTCAATCCCGAGCGAGAAGTCGATCGCGGAGCGCTCGAGGTGCACGGCATCGAGAACGAGTTCCTCGCCACGCAGCCGAAGTTCGCCGAAGTCGCCGCGGAGTTCGTCGAGTTCATCCGTGGCGCGGAGCTCGTCATCCACAATGCCGACTTCGACATCGAGTTCCTGAATCACGAGCTTAGGCGGCTGCCCGGTATGCCGCAGGAGATTCGGGCCTGCTGCGGCGTGCTCGACACGCTAGCGCTCGCGCGCAGGATGCATCCGGGGCAGCGCAACAGCTTGGACGCGCTCGCGAAGCGCTACAACGTCGACAATTCGAAGCGCGAGCTGCACGGCGCGTTGCTCGATGCGCAAATTCTCGCCGACATCTACCTTGCGATGACGGGGGGGCAAGTCAGCCTCTCGCTCGACAGCGAGCCGGCGCGAGCGGCTGCCGCGAGCGCCGTCGAGCTGGCCGTCGACCGGCGCGGGCTAGACCTCGTCGTCCTCGAGGCGAGTGCCGAGGAAGCACGCGCGCACGAAGCGATGCTCGCGGTCATGGCGAAGCGCGGCCAGCCGATCTGGCGCGAGCTCGAGCGCGAAGTCGTCGAGGGCGCTGCGCGCCTGGCCCCCGCCGCCGCCTAAGATCCCGCCGTAGTGTGAGTTGGCTCCTGCAGCCGCCGGGGCGCAACCTGTAGAATCGAGCCAGTCACTTGAGAGGCGAAAAACCTTGCGTTTCGTCAAAGACACACGCATCGGCATCATCGGGCTCGGCTATGTCGGGCTGCCGTTGGCCGTCGAGTTCGGCAAGCACTACCCGACCGTCGGGTTCGATATCAAGAAGGAGCGCATCGCCGAGCTCGAGGGCGGCAGCGACTCGACGCTCGAGACGACCAGCGAGGAGCTCAAGGCCGCCAAGTACCTGAAGTTCTCGACGGACAAGCGGGCTCTAGCCGAGTGCAACACGTTCATCGTCACGGTGCCGACGCCCGTCGGCAAGAACAATCGGCCCGTGTTGACGCCGCTGAAAGGCGCCAGCGAGACCGTCGGCAGCGTGCTCAAGAAGGGTGACGTCGTCGTGTATGAATCGACCGTCTACCCGGGGTGCACGGAAGAGTACTGCGTGCCGATTCTCGAGCAACAGTCGGGGCTCAAGTTCAATAAGGATTTTTTCGCGGGGTACAGCCCGGAGCGGATCAATCCCGGCGACAAGCAGCATCGGCTGCCGTCGATCAAGAAAGTGACGTCCGGATCCACGGCCGAGATCGGCGATTACGTGGATGCCCTCTATGCCAGCATCATCACCGCGGGCACGCACAAGGCGTCGAGCATCAAGGTTGCCGAAGCGGCCAAAGTCATCGAGAACACGCAGCGTGACATCAACATTGCGCTCGTGAACGAGCTCGCCTTGATCTTCAATCGTCTCGGCATCGACACGGAAGAAGTGCTGAAGGCTGCCGGGACCAAGTGGAATTTCTTGCAGTTCAAGCCCGGCCTGGTCGGCGGCCACTGCATCGGCGTCGATCCGTACTACCTCACCTACAAAGCCGAAGAAACCGGCTACAGACCGGAGATCATTCTCGCGGGTCGGCGGCTCAACGATGCGATGGCGGAGTATGTCACCGGGCGGGTCATCAAGCTCATGATCCGACGCAACATTCAGCCTTCCGGCGCTCGCGTGCTCATGTTGGGGCTCACGTTCAAGGAAAATTGCCCGGACGTGCGCAACACCAAGGTGGCCGACATCGTCAAGGAGCTCGCGAGCTTCGGGTGCAAGGTCGACGTGTATGACCCCTGGGCGAGCTCGAGCGAGGCCGAGCACGAGTACGGCATCTCGCTCGTATCCGCGCCGAGTCGCAGCACGTACGATGCGATCGTCGTCGCCGTCGCACACCGCCAGTTCGTCGAGCTCGGGGCCAAAGGTATCCGGGCCTTCGCCAATCCAAATGCAGTAATCTTCGACATCAAGCACGTGCTGCCGAAAGATCAGTCCGACGGCCGTCTTTGATCGGGCAGGGAGTCCGCTTGAAAATACTCGTTACCGGTGCCGCGGGGTTCATCGGATCTCATACGACGAAGCTGTTGCTCGACCGCGGCGATGAAGTCGTCGGTCTCGACAACCTCAACGACTACTACGACGTCACGCTGAAGCATGCGAGGCTCGAAGCGCTGAAGGCGCACCGGAACTTCAAGTTCGTTAAGCTCGATCTAGCCGATCGCGACGGAATGGCGAAGCTGTTCGCTGCCGAGAAGTTCGCGCGCGTCATTCATCTAGCCGCTCAAGCGGGCGTGCGCTACAGCATCCAAGCCCCGTTCGCCTACATCGACAGCAATATCAGCGGCACGATGACGGTGCTCGAAGGTTGCCGTCACAACGGCGTCGAGCACTTGGTTTTCGCTTCGACGAGCTCCGTGTACGGCGCCAACACGAAGATGCCGTTCTCGGTGCATCAAAACGTCGACCACCCGCTGTCGCTGTATGCGGCGACGAAGAAGAGCAACGAGCTGATGGCGCATACGTACGCGCAGCTCTACGGTCTGCCTGTCACGGGCTTGCGCTTCTTCACGGTCTACGGGCCGTTTGGGCGGCCCGATATGGCGTTGTTCCTGTTCACCAAGAACATCCTCGCCGGCAAGCCGATCGACGTCTTCAACTACGGGCGCCATCGGCGCGACTTCACTTACGTCGGCGACATCGCCCAAGGTGTGGTGCACGCGATGGATCGCGTCGCCAAGCCGAACGCGGCGTGGAACCCCGACGCGCCGGACCCGGCAACGAGCAAGGCGCCGTATCGCATCTACAACATCGGCAATCAGCGGCCCGTCGAGCTCATGCGTTACATCGAAGTGCTCGAGGAGTGCCTCGGCCGAAAGGCCGAGAAAAACTTGCTGCCGCTGCAGCTCGGCGACGTGCCGGACACGTGGGCGGACGTCGAAGATCTCGTCGCCGACGTCGGCTATCGGCCGAGCACGCCGGTCGAGGTCGGCGTGCGCAAGTTCGTCGATTGGTACCTCGACTACTACAAGGTTCAACGCTGACGGCCGGCGTATGAAATGAGCCGTAGCGCTGCGCAGGATTCGGCAGGTAATCTGCGCCCATGAGCCAGGAGACCTACGCGCCGCGCACCGAAGCCTGGCGAGCGCTCGAGATTCAGGCGCGATCGCTGCAGGACCGGCACATAGCCGATCTGTTCGCCGCGGACCCGCAGCGCTTCGAAAAGCTTTCAGTCGGTTCGAACGGGCTCTTGCTCGACTTCAGCCGCCAACACCTCGACCTTGCGGCGCTCGAGCAGCTCGTGGAGCTCGCGAGACAGAGCGGCGTGCAACGCTGGATCGAGCTGATGTTCAGCGGGCACCCGGTCAACAACACCGAAGATCGCCCGGCCTTGCACGTTGCGTTGCGGCGTGCGGCCGAATCGCCGCTCCTCGCGTACGGCGAGAACGTCATGCCGCTCGTCGAGCGCGAGCGGGCGAAGATGCGCGCGCTCGCCGACGCATTGCACGCCGGCCAGCTGCGCGGCTTCACGGGGAAGCGCATCACCGACATCGTCAACATCGGTATCGGCGGCTCCGATTTAGGGTTGGTCATGGCCGTGCACGCGCTGGCCGAGGATCGCGATGCCGGTTTGAACGTGCACTTCGTCTCGAACGTCGACGGCGTCGCGCTCGAGCACACGTTGCGGCGCGTCGACCCTGCGACGACGTTGTTCGTCATCTGCTCGAAGACCTTTACGACGCTCGAGACGCTCGTCAACGCGACGGCCGTCCGCGAATGGCTGCTCGCCGCCGGTGGGAAGGCGGCGGTCGCCGCACAGTGTGTCGCCGTGTCCACGAACGAAGCCGCGATGAACGAGTTCGGCATCGCGAAGGATCGGCGGCTCGCGATGTGGGACTGGGTCGGCGGGCGTTACTCGCTGTGGTCGGCGGTCGGTTTGACCGTTGCGCTCGCCGTCGGCTGGAAGAAGTTCGCGGCTTTCCTGGCAGGCGGGGCCGCGATGGACGAGCATTTTCGCGGCGCGCCTCTCCCGCGCAACTTGCCGGTGTTGCTCGCGCTCGTCGGAATTTGGAACCGAAATTTTCTTGGCGCGGCGAGCCATGCCGTGCTGCCGTACGACGACCATCTCGTGCGCTTTCCCGCTTACCTGCAGCAGCTCGAGATGGAGAGCAACGGCAAGTCCGTGCGGCGTAACGGCGAGCCTGTAGAGTGTGCGACGTGCCCCGTCATTTGGGGTGAGCCGGGCTCCAATGCTCAGCACTCCTTTTATCAGCTGCTGCATCAAGGAACCGAGCGTGTGTCGATCGACTTCCTGTTGCCGGCGCGGTCGTCCGTGGGGCGCCAACGTCAACAGGATCTCGCCGCCGCGAACTGCGTGGCGCAAGCGTGGGCGCTCGCCGTCGGCGATCCGAGCGCCGACTCTGGCTCCGGCCGCAGTCCTCACCAGCGCTATCCGGGCAACCGGCCAAGCTCTCTGGTCATGTTCGAGCGGCTCGACGCCGAGACGCTCGGCAAGCTGGTCGCTTTGTACGAGCACAAGGTCTACGTGCAGGGCGTGATCTGGGACGTGAACTCATTCGATCAGTGGGGCGTGCAACTCGGTAAGCGGCTCGCTTCAGAGCTCGAGCGCGCGATGACGGGTACCGCGGAAGCGCCGGCCGTGGTCGCCGGGGCTGTTGCCGCATTGCGTGCGGCGAAGCGAGCGAGCTGACGGCGGGGCTGGCTAGCCTTGTCGCTATAGGGCGCCGCCCGTATCATGCGGGCGTGTTTCTGCTTGCGCCCAGATGATCGGCCTTCCGCAGCGTGTCGTCGGTTTTGCCCGCCGCGGCATGACGGTCTTGTCCTTTGCCGCGGTCATCGGCGTCGCGACCGCACAAGTGCCGATCCCGGTCGAAGAGCAGATCCGCATGTTCAACTCGATGTCTCCGGCGCAGCAGCAAGCGTTGATCCGCGAGCTGCAGCGGTCGCTGCCGCCCGCGCAGCGCTCGGCGATCGTCGGGCTGCTGCAGGGAAACGGCGACCCTCAGGTGGGCGCTGCCGATCCCGACCTCGAGACGCAGACCGCGCTCACCGACGCGCTGGCGGGCGGGGACCTAGGGGGCGAGGAGCCCGCCGACGACGAAAATCGCCTCGACCCCGAGGACACGATCGTCATCCGGTTCCAGCCGCGCGAAGACGATCCACGCGCGGCATTTCGCACGCCAGACGAGCAACAGCAACTCGGCGCTTTTCTCGATCGACTCGAGGACGGTAATCCCTATCAGCTCGACAGCACCGGCCTGCTGTACTTGCCCGGCGTTCCCGCCATCCCGCTCGCGGGGCTTGACGTCGACGAGACGACGGTTCGCGTGCAGGCCGAGCCCGCTCTGCGGCCGTTCACGATCATCGTCACCTTCCTGCCGCTCGAGCCCGTGGGCGTCGACGCTCTCGAGCCGTTCGGCTACGACTTGTTCAAGCGGTCGCGGCGTGCATTCGCGCGCGCGGACAGCGATGCGCCGGTGCCGGCCGACTACGTGCTCGGGCCCGGCGACAGCATCAACATTCAGCTTTTCGGCGCGGAGAACACGGAGTACTTCCTTCCGGTCAACCGCGACGGAACGATCAATTTTCCCGAGATCGGTCCCGTCAACGTAAGCGGCCTGACGTTCGCGCAAATTCGGGACATGATCAATCAGCGCGTCGCAGAGCAGATGATCGGCGTGCGTGCGAGCGTCACCGTCGGCGAGCTGCGCTCGATTCGCGTGTCGTTGCTCGGCGACGTGCAGACGCCCGGAGCCTATACGGTCAGTGGGCTTGCTACGATCACGAATGCCCTCTACGCGGGCAGCGGTGTGAAGCCGATCGGGTCGTTGCGAAACATCGCGTTACGCCGCAACGGCACGACCGTGGCGACGCTCGATCTCTACGACTTGCTGCTGCGCGGCGACACGAGCGGTGACGTCAGGCTGCAAGCCGGCGACGCGATCTTCGTTCCGCCGGTCGGTGCGCGTGTGACCGTGGACGGCGAAGTGCGCCGGCCCGCGATCTACGAAGTGGACGACGAGGAAACAGTCGCCGAGCTCGTGGCGCTCGCCGGCGGCTTGAACGCGACGGCGAATCGCACGGCCGTCAAGCTCGAGCGAATCGTCCCGAATCGCGGCACGACGGTGCAGGACATCGATCTCGCCACGGGCGGGCAGACCGCCGTGCGGGACGGCGACGTGCTTCGCGTTCCAACCAATCTGCAACAGCTCGAGAACTCGGTGCGATTGGCCGGCAACGTGTTCCAACCCGGCATCTATCAATGGCGCCAAGGGATGCGGCTGACCGATCTCTTGCCGGCTCCCGAGGGCGTGAAGCCGCGGTCGGATCTGAATTACGTTCTGATACGGCGCGAGCTTGCCCCGAACGTCCAGATCGAAGTCCTCTCGGCGGATCTGCAGGCGGCGTGGCGCGCGCGGGCCGGTGCAGCCAACGTCGCGCTGCAGCCGCGAGACATCGTCTACGTTTTCCATCTCGAGACGGGGCGGCGCCAGATCGTCGCGCCGTTGATCGAGGAGCTGAACTCTCAAGCCGATTCCAACGAGGCGCTGCCCGTGGTGCGCGTCGGCGGCCAAGTGCGTTTGCCGGGCGAGTACCCGCTCGAGCCGGACATGCACGTCAGCGACTTGCTTCGCGCGGGCGGCGGCTTGAGCGCGGCCGCGTACGCGATGAACGCGGAGCTGACGCGCTATACGGTCATCAACGGCGAGTATCGCGAGACGGAGCTCGTGACCGTGGACCTCGCGGCGGTCCTGCGCGGCGATGGAGCCGCCGACGTCGCCGTCGGTCCGTACGATTACCTGAACATCAAAGAGGTGTCGCGCTGGCGAGGGGAGGAATCGGTCACGATCCGGGGCGAGGTCGTGTTCCCGGGAACCTATCCGATTCGGCGCGGCGAGAAGTTGTCGTCGTTGCTCGAGCGCGCCGGCGGCTTGACCGATCTCGCCTTCCCGGAAGGCAGTGTCTTCACGCGTATCGAGCTGCAAGAGCGCGAGCGCGAGCAGCTCGAAGTGCTCGCCAGCAGAATCGAGCGCGACCTTGCGGCTTTGTCGGTATCGGACCCGGCCGCCAGCCAGACGATCACGACCGGCCAGTCGCTGATCTCGCAGTTGCGCGACTCCGTGGCCACGGGACGTTGGGTCATCAGGCTCGACGAGATCGTCGCAGGCAACGAGGCGGCCGACGTCGTGCTGAAGGGCGGCGATACCCTGCTCATTCCGGACGAGCGTCAAGAAGTGACGGTGCTCGGCGAGGTCCAGTACGCGACGTCGCACGTCTACGAGCCTGGGCTCGGCCGTGACGACTACATCAATCGTAGCGGCGGGCTGAGCCAGCGCGCCGACAAGAAGCGAATCTACGTCGTCAGAGCCAATGGCGAGGTCGTAGCCAACTCCGCGGGATGGTTCCAGCGCGACGGGGGCTCCGACATACGGGCGGGTGACGCGATCGTGGTGCCGCTCGACGTCGACCAGAAGCTCTTGCGCTGGGGCGCTATCGGGCAGTTGATCTATCAAATGGCTCTCGCGGCCGCCGCCGTCAACTCGTTCTGACGCTACGATTGCCTTTCTTCTGGGCGTGCAGCGTGGAAGCTTCAGGCGAAAGGATCGATGGACACATCTAACAATTCGAACGCGCCGGATAGGCCTGTCGGTAGCGCTCCGGGTGGGCAGTTCGTCTACTTGGTTGCGCAGGATCAGCCGCGTGGCCGAGCCGAAGACGAGATGGACCTCTTTCGCCTCTGGCACATCCTGTGGCGAAGCAAGTGGCTGATCGCGGGTACCACGGCCGCGTTCGCGATCGCCGCGGCGCTTTTCGCCTCGTTCGCGGTGACGCCGATGTACACGGCGGCGGTCGTCCTGTCCCCGGTCAAGGAGGAACCTTTGGTCGGGCTCACGGGCCAACTCGGTGGCCTTGCGAGCCTCGCGGGCCTCGCCGGAATCGGGCAGGGCGACAGCGACGCCGTCGCCGTGCTGCGGTCGCGGGATTTCATCCGCGGGTTCATCGAAGAGCAATCGCTCCTGCCAGAGATCTTTCATCGCCTGCGGGACGAAAGTACCGGCCAATGGACCGTGGAGAAGCCGCCGGATGCAGTGCAGGGGGCCGGGTTCTTCGTCGCTGAGATTCGCACGATCGACGAGGACAGCACCGGTCTCGTGACGCTATCGATCGAGTGGCGCGATGCCGAGCTTGCCGCGGCGTGGGCCAACATGCTGGCGATGCGGCTGAACGACCACATGCGGCAACGCGCCTTTACCGAGGCCGAAGCCAACATCAAGTACTTGCGCCACGAGTTCGAGAACACGTCTATCGTCACGCTCCAGCAATCGATCAGCGACTTGCTCGAGAACGAGATGCAGAAGCTGATGCTTGCGCGCGGCAACACGGAATACGCATTTCGCATCATCGATCGTGCGGAGGCGCCGAGGGTGCCCTCCAGCCCTCGCACGATATTGATTGTCGCTCTCGCGACCGTGTTCGGCGCGATGCTCGCGTGCTTCCTAGTGTTGGTGCGGGACATGATCCGGACCCACACGCGTGCGGAGCAGGCCGCGAGTCAAGTCTAGTGTCGCAGATCCCCTACGGTCGTCAGGACATCAACCAAGCCGACTTGGATGCGGTCGTCGATGTGCTGCGCTCCGATTTTCTCACGCAGGGCCCGGCCGTTCCTCGCTTCGAGCGGATCGTCGCGGAGTACTGCGGCGCGCAGCATGCCGTGGCAGTCAATAGCGCGACGAGCGCGCTGCACATCGCTTGTTTGGCGCTGGGAGTCGGCAAAGGCGACGTAGTCTGGACGACGCCGAGCACGTTCGTTGCGAGCGCGAACTGCGCTCTCTATTGCGGCGCCACCGTCGATTTCGTGGATATCGACCCGCACACCTGCAACATGAGCGTGGCCCGTTTGGCCGAGAAGCTCGAGCAGGCGAAAAAATCGGGTCGCTTGCCGAAGGTCGTCATTCCCGTGCATTTGTGCGGTCAGCCGTGCGAAATGGCGCCGATTCGTGCGCTGAGCCAGGAGTACGGGTTCAAGATCATCGAAGACGCGGCGCACGCCGTCGGCGGCCGCTACAAAGGTGATCTCGTCGGCCGCGGCACTTACAGCGACATCACCGTGTTCAGCTTTCACCCGGTCAAGATCATCACGACCGGCGAAGGCGGAATGGCTCTCACGAACGATGCCGGGCTGGCCAAGCAGTTGCGCCTTCTGCGCAGTCACGGCATCACGAGCGATGCGGCCGAAATGCAAGCACGGCCATCGAACGAGCTTTGGAACTACCAGCAGATCGGTTTGGGCTTCAACTATCGGATGACGGACATTCTCGCGGCGCTCGGCGTCAGCCAGATGAAACGCATCGATGAGTTCGTTGCCAAGCGGCACCTAATCGCGCAGCGCTATGACCGGATGTTCGCCAATCTACCCGTGGCGATCCCTACCCAACATCCGGATTGCTATTCGGCCTTTCATTTGTATGTCGCTCGACTGAAGCTCGACGAGATCGAGCGAACGCATCGCCAGGTGTACGACGCGCTGCGTGCGTCAGGCATTCTCGTGAACCTTCACTACATACCCGTCTATCGACAGCCGTACTACGAGCGGATGGGGTTCAAGGCGGGATATTGCCCCGAGGCGGAACGGTATCACCGTGAAGTCATCAGCTTGCCGATGTACCCGGCGCTGTCGGATTCCGAGCAGGACCAGGTCATCGCCGCGCTGCGCCGCGCCGTGGCGCTGTGAGGCTCGCGGTCATCCCCGCCCGCGGCGGTAGCAAACGTATCCCGCGAAAGAACATCCGGACTTTTTGCGGGAAGCCGATGATTGCGTGGTCCATCGACGCCGCGATCGAATCCAAGGTGTTCGATCGCATTATCGTGTCGACGGATGACGACGAGATCGCGGCAACGGCGAAGCAGCGGGGGGCGGAGGTGCCGTTCGTCAGACCGGCTGAGCTATCGGACGATCATGTCGGCACGGGGCCGGTCGTCAAGCACGCGGCCGAATGGGTTGCCGAGCACCTCGAGAAACCAGATTTCGTGTGCACCATTTACGCCACGGCTCCTTTCATCCGCCCGGCGGATTTGCGCAGAGGGCTGGAAGTAGTGCTTGCCAGTGGCGCCGAAATTGCCTTCAGCGTCACGAGTTTCCCTTTTCCGATCCAGCGTGCGATCCGAATTTCGGCGAACGGAAGGATCGAGATGTTTCAACCTGAGCACTACGCAACGCGGTCTCAGGACCTGGAGCCGGCGTACCATGACGCCGGGCAGTTCTATTGGTGCACGTTCGATGCCGTCGTGAAGCAGTTGCCCGCTTTCTCGGCGTCGGCCGTCCCGATTATCCTTCCGCGGCACCGCGTTCAGGATATCGACACAGCCGAGGATTGGATTCGAGCCGAAATGCTGATGAAGGCACTGAGTGATTCGCATGACTAAGGTGGGCGGAGCCGCGCGGTTGGCGGAATGGAACGGTCATAGGGGGGCGGTTCTGACCTCCGCCAACGGCTTCGACGTGATCGACTGCGAGCAATGCGAGTTCAAGCACATCGTCGCCGTTCCGACCGAGGAGGAGCTCGAGAAGAGCTATCGGCACGACTATTACACGCAGGAAAAACCGCTGTACATCGAGCGCTATCGGCAGGACCTCGACTGGTGGAACATTGTCTATTCGCGCCGCTTCGAGACCTTGGAGCGGCATCTGCCGGCCTCTCGACGGCGGTTGCTCGACATCGGCTCGGGCCCGGGATTCTTCTTGCTGAACGGCAAGAATCGCGGCTGGAGCGTGAAAGGCATAGAACCGTCCGTGCAGGCCGCGGACCACAGCCGCGGCTTGGGGCTCGACATAGAGAACTCGTTCTTTTCGACGCAGACCGCCGGCCGCCTCGGTTTGTTCGATGCAATCAACATGAGCGAGGTGCTCGAGCACATCCCGAATCCAGCCGCGCTCCTCCGCTTGGTGCATCGCCAATTGAGCCCCTCGGGCATGGTTTGCATCGTAGTGCCAAACGACTTCAACGCGTTCCAACTGGTGCTGCGCGACCACCTGTCATACAAACCGTGGTGGGTCGCGCCGCCGCATCACGTCAACTATTTCGATTTCGTATCCCTGTCGAAGCTCGTCGAAAAGCAGGGGTTCGAGGTGGTGCATCAAGAGGCCACGTTCCCGATCGACCTGTTCCTGCTCATGGGCGACAACTATGTCGGCAACGACGCGCTCGGCCGCGCATGTCACTCGAAGCGAATGAACTTCGAGATGGCGCTGGCCAAGAGCGGATTCGGCGACGTGTTGTCGGGATTGTATTCGGCGCTTGCGCAGCAAGGGTTGGGTCGCGAGGTCGTGCTGTTCGCTCGCAAGCGCAGCTAGATCGATCGACGAGAATGTGAATGACTAGCAGCACTTCGTTCGGGCAAATGCAGATCGACGACCTGTTCTTGAGGACCGATCTCGCGAAAGAATTGTTCGACGCAACCGGCGCGCTGCCCATCGTCGACTATCACAGCCACCTGCCCGCGGACGTCATCGCAGCGAACCGTCCGTTCGAGGACCTCGCAGAAGTCTGGATTCGCGGCGACCACTACAAATGGCGCGCGATGCGGCTCAACGGTGTGCCCGAGCGCTTGTGCAGCGGCAACGCCGGCGGGCGAGAGAAATTCGATGCTTGGGCCCGTACGCTGTCGAGTGCGGTCAGAAATCCTCTTTACCACTGGTCGCTGCTCGAGCTCAAACGGTACTTCGGCATCGACGAGCAATTGACGCCGCAGAATGCCGACGCGATCTGGGGGCAGGTCAATACGTTGTTGGCGTCGCCAGGTTATCGGCCGCGCGATTTCCTCTCGAAGATGAACGTTGAAGTCCTGTGCACGACCGACGACCCGGCAGACTCACTCGAGCATCATCGCGCGATCCGCGAGGACGGGTTTGCCGTCCGAGTGCTGCCGACGTTTCGGCCCGATCTCGCATTGGCCATCGACGATCCCGATCGGTTTCATGCATGGCTCGGTCGCTTGGCCGAAGCAACGAACACCGACATCGACCGATTCTCCGCGTTGCATTCCGCGCTTAGGTCGCGGCACGACGAGTTCGGCCGGATGGGGTGCCGCTTCTCGGATCACGGGCTCGAACGGTGTTATGTTGCCCGCGCTTCGGTCGCCGACATGGAGCGAATCTTCCAGGCCGTGCGCGAGCGGCGAGCCGTCAGCGCGAGCGATCTCGAGGCTTGGCGCTCGCACCTGATGCTCGAGTTCGGCAGGTGGAATCGAGAGAAGGGATGGACCATGCTGTTGCATCTCGGCGCAGCCAGAAACAACAACACGCGCATCCTGCGCTCCGTCGGCCGCGATGCGGGCTGCGACTCGATCGGAGATTTCGAGCAAGCGCGCAACGTCAACGCATTCCTTGGAACGCTCGACGACGAAGGCAAACTTCCGCGTACCGTTCTATTCAACTCCAATCCGCGCGATAACCTGCTGTTCTCGACGATCGCAGGCAACTTCTTCGAGGACGGAGTCGTCGGCAAGGTTCAATATGGGCCGGCTTGGTGGTTCTTGGACACGGCCGACGGCATCAGCGACCAGGTCGACGCGCTCTGCCAGGTCGGCTTGCTCTCGACTTTCATCGGCATGGTGACCGACTCGAGGAGTTTTCTCTCTTTCGTCCGGCACGAGTATTTTCGGCGCATCGTGTGCGCCATGATTGCGGACGACGTGCATCGAGGGCTCATCCCGGGCGCAGCCCAAGAGCTGAAATTGCTGCTTGAACGTGTCTTCTACCGCAATGCGCGCGACTACGTGGCGATAGAGCAGTGAGCGGCATGCTGAGCAACCAGTCCATTGTGCTGATCGGCGGCAGCGGTACCCTCGGTAGCGCGTTCTTGAAGACGGCCACCGATCTCGGGGCGAAATGCGCGGTGGTGGGTCGCTCCGCTCCCAAAGCCAAAGCACCGTTTTTTCGTGCCGATATCTCGAGCGCGCACGAGCTCGGCGAAGCGGCTTCGCAGGCGCGGGCCGCGCTCGGCGGCCTCGATGCCGTCGTCAATTTCGCCGGCACTCATCATCAGCCGATGGATCTGGCGAAAGACGATCCCGTCGCATTGCTCGCCGAATATCGGCGCGTGATCGAGGTGAACCTCACGGGCTCCTTCGTGGTTACAGCGGTGTTCGCCAAGCTCATGGTGCGCGCGAGACATGGGCACATCATCCATTTGTGCTCGAATGCATCCAGGCTGGCGTTGTACGGCTCGTATGCCTACAACATTTCGAAGCACGGCGTGGAGGCTCTCATCAAGACCGCCGCGGCGCAGCTCGCGCCTTTCGGCGTGCGCGTCAACGGCGTAGCGCCCGGTACCGTAGAAACCGGCTTGAACCGTAGCTTGCTGCGCTCGTCCTCGGGCGGCTACAGCCCGCGAGCAGCAAGTATCCTCGCGCACACCCCGACGAAGCGGTTTGCGACCGCGGACGGCGTGGCACAAACCATCGCTAGCATGTGCGTTCCTCAACGTCACCTGACCGGCAACGTCGTTTTCTGTGACGACGGCTACAATGTCGAGGGGCACTCGTGGCCCGAGGGAACGACGGCCGTATACGCCGGTGGCGACGCCGTCGACGAGCTGTACGATCGCATCGACCGAGACTATCCGCGTGAGCGCTGACGCTGCTCGAGGCTGCCCGATCTGCGGGGCGGCGGAATTCGCACCGGTGTGCGAGGTGCGCGGGTTCAAGTATGTCGGCTGCGCCGGCTGCGGCTCGGTTCGCCAGTTCCCGTACCCCTCGGAGGCCGAGGTCTCGAGCTTCTATGCGAGCTACTACGCGACCAAGTCCACGGAGCGCGGGTACTTGTCCCCAGAGGCGTTTGCCGGCTTCCAGAACGACAAGCAGATGACGTTCTCCGATTTGGGTCTGCCGGGCGATGCGTTCGGTGAGCGCGGTGTTCTCGACGTCGGATGCGGGACCGGCCAGTTCGTGCAGATGCTCTCGAGCAAGGCCAAATCGGTAGAGGGGATCGACGTCTCGAGCGAATGCATCGCCATCGCGCGAAGCAACGCGCTCAACTGCTCACTCAAGGATTTTCTGAGCGTCACCTCGAAGTACGACGTCATCACGATGTGGCACGTCGTGGAGCATCTTCGCGACCCGCAAAGTTACCTAGACAAGGCGAATCGAGCGCTGAACGCCGGCGGCTGGCTGCTAATCGAGACACCGGTGATCGGCGCGGTCTCGCGTAGCTTCGGAGCCGATTGGAGGTATTTCCTGCCGGTGGAGCACCTGAATCTGTTTACTCAGGACGCTCTCTTCAATGCGTGCGTCAAAGCGGGATTCGATGTGCGGCGTTGGGTGCGTTTCGGCAGCGGTAACACTGCCGGCACGGCGCCTCCCGTCAACAAGCGCGCCATGGACCGCATCGCCAAGCTGTACGGATTCGGGGACACGATGGCGGTGTGGCTGGTCAAGCGCGAGAACGAAAAATGAGCTCCTCGAAAAGATCCATTCTGATCGTCAGCGCGGGAGTGATGCAGATTCCTGCGATCTTGTCCGCGAAAGAATTGGGATTGACCGTCATCGGCACGGATCGCAACCCGGATGCCGCCGGCTTCCGCTATTGCGACGTGGCCGTGCCGCTCGATTCGAAGGACGTCGAGGGTCACGTGCGTTTCGCAGTCGAGAATGCCGGCAGGCTGAACCTCAAGGCGGCCTTTGCCGGCTCGGATTGCGCAATCACGGTGGCCGAGGTTACCCAAGCGTTGGGGCTACCCGGCATTCCGCCCGACGTCGCGCGGCGCTCCAACAACAAGGCGTTGATGAAGGAGCGATGGATTCGCGACGGGATACCGACGCCGTTCGGGGGCGAGGCGACCACGATTGCGGAAGCGAAGGCGTTGCTTGCGCGTACGGGTTTTCCCGCGATCGTCAAAGCCGTCGACAACGCCGCATCGCGCGGGTCGATGAGAATCGATGCACCCGAGCAGTTGCCGGAGGCTCTCGAGAACGCCAAGGCGGCATCCACCACGCGCACGGCGATGATCGAGGAGTATGTCGTCGGAGAGGAGCAAAGCGTCGAGACGATAGTGTGGAAGGGGAAGCACTATCACATCAGCGTCGCTGACCGAATATTTGGCTATCGCCCTTACCACGTGGAGATGGCGCACGTGGATCCCTCGACGCTGCCGTCCGACACGCAGGAGCGAATCGTCGCGGTCGTCGATGCGGCGGCCCGCTCGTTGGGCGTTACATTGGGCCCGGCGAAGGCAGATATGATATGGACCCACAAAGGTCCGATGATTCTGGAAATGCCTACGCGACTGAGCGGAGGGTTCCATTCGCAATACACGACGCCGCTCAGCACCGGCAAGTCACCGATCAAGGCGGTCATGCAGATTGCCCTCGGCGATGAGCTCGATGAGAGCCTGATTCGCGGTGACAGAACGCTGACGTCGGTTTGCGCGGGGATTTTCCCCAAGGGCGGCGTGCTCAAGGCCATTCATGGGCTCGATGAGGCGCGCGGCATTCAAGGTGTCGAGGAGATCATCATCACCAAGAAACCTGGCGATGTGATCGGACCGTACTACGATAATGCGCAGCGGGTCTGCTGGGTGATCGTGGTGGGCCGCTCCAGGGAGCACGCGTTCGAGATAGTGAAGCAAGCGGAGCGAGCGATACGGTTCGAGGTGGAATGATGAGTGTGCAATTCATCGCAGAAGTATCGAGCAATCACGCGAGAAGCCTCGAGCGCTCGCTCGATTTCATCAAGCAGGCGGCGGCGGTTGGCTGCGCGGCAGTCAAGTTCCAATTGTTCAAAGCCGAAGAGCTGTTTGTCGCGGGCGCGCTGCCGGATCACGAGTTTCAGCGCCGCCGTGAGTGGGAATTGCCCGTGGCATTCCTTCCGGCGCTCGCGGACCAATGCAAAGCAAGCGGCATCGAGTTCTGCTGCACTCCGTTCTATCTCGATGCCGTGGCGGAGCTTTCGCCCTACGTGTCGTTCTACAAAGTTGCGTCGTACGAGCTGCTTTGGGACGGCTTGCTCGCTGCCTGTGCGAAGACAGGAAAGCCGGTCGTTCTTTCCACAGGAATGGCAACCATCGATGAGATCCGCCACGCCGTAGGCGTGCTGCGACAAAACGGTTGCGCGGCCCCCACTTTGCTGCACTGCACATCGGCCTACCCGACGCCTCCCGCCGAGGCGAATCTCGCGGCGATCCAAACGCTTCGGGAAACGTTCGCGTGCGAGGTGGGTTGGTCCGATCATACCGTCGAGCCTGGCGTAGTCCTGCGCGCTGTTCATCGTTGGGGCGCGCGCGTGATCGAGTTCCATTTCGACCTCGACGGAAAGGGAGCCGAATTCGGGGGCGGGCATTGCTGGCTGCCGGATACGATTGGCCGCGTGATACGAGACGTCGGCCTCGGATTCGTTGCCGATGGGAATCCCGTCAAAGGCCCGGCGCCGTCGGAGCTTGTCGAGCGCTCCTGGCGCGCAGACCCCCACGACGGTTTGCGACCGCTCAAAGAAACGCGAAAACAATTTGCAAAAGCGCAGTAGCCGCGGTTATCGCTGCGCTAACACGACAGGGCACTAAACATGACGCATCCATCCACAGCCGACAAGAACGACACGACCAGCATCTATGGCGTTGTATCTCCGCAGGCGACCTATCGGCCTTGGACCAAAGATCAAGCGTTTCAGAGCGTCTATTCCGCGATTCGCAAGTCGACGTTGGTAGACGAATATCGCTGCTTCGAGCTCTGGAACTTGGTGGAGCAGTCTGCAAAGCTCGAGCGCGGCGCTCTCATCGAGATCGGGGCGTGGCGCGGAGGCACGGGCGCGCTCATTGCGGCTCAGGCGGCCAAATCCGGCATCGAGGACCCTCTCTATCTGTGCGATACGTTCAAGGGTGTCGTGAAGGCGGGGCCCATGGATTCCGCGTATGAGGGCGGAGAGCACAGCGACACGACCTTGCAGGCGGTCGAGGAGCTCATGCGCAGCATGTCGCTGCGCAATGTCAGGATCTTGAGCGGCATCTTTCCGGATGAGACCGGCGACAAGGTGACAGATAGCGAGTTCAGATTCTGTCACATCGATGTCGACGTCTATCTGTCAGCCAAAGACATCGTGGACTGGGTGTGGCACCGGATGGTGCGCGGCGGGATCATCGTTTTCGACGACTACGGCTTTTACAGCTGCGACGGCGTCACCAAGTATGTCGAAAGTCATATGAACACGTCGGACCGGCTCCTCATGCACAACTTGAATGGGCACGCCGTGGTGATAAAGCTGTGATCTTCGCCAGCCGGCCTCTGCGGCACGAAGACGGCGTTGCCCCCTTGCCTCATCTCCAGTGACCGCATTCGCGCACGCGCCGCTTGCATGAGGATCCTGATCGTCTGTCATGCGGGCGTGGGTGTGGGTCTCGGGCACTTGACGCGCTCCATCGTGGTTGCCCGAGCGTTGAAGGAAGAGCTCGACGCGAAGGTGTACCTGCTTATTCAGGGGAATCGGGTTCAGCGCGCGGGTCTCGGCGCGTTCGAGCATCGTTTCATCGATCGAACGGACAGTCTGGTCGAAGCAATTGGCGCAGAGATGCGGCGTTTGGACGCGAGCGTCGTGATCTTCGATTTGCACGTGGCTCTCGTGCCGGCGGACCTCGGCCCCTTCCTCGCCGAGCTCCGGCGACGCAATCGCAAAGTCGTCAGCGTCGATGATCTGGTCGAGCATCGCGCGAATCTGGATCTGCTTTTCCTGCCGTCATTTCGTTCGTCGCCGCCCGGCTCGGCCGACGAAGCGCCTGCCGTGTCCGGATGGGACTGCTTCTTGCTCGATGCAAAACGCCCGCCGATTCCGTGGAAGCCGGGCAGGCGAGTTCTCGTCTTGACCGGCGGCAGCGATGCGACGGGTTTGGGCGAGGTGTTGCCGACGTTGCTCGATGCGGAGCTGCCTGCCGGCACGGAGCTGCACTGGGTCACGGGTCCCTTCGCGCGACAGCCGGTGCTACCGGTTACGCCGCGGCTCTCCATCGAGAACCATCAATCGCCGCCAGACTTGAACGACCTCATGGCGCATGCCAGCTACGCTTTGACCGTGTATGGCGTGAGCTTCTACGAGTTGCTCTACTACGGCAGGCCGACCGTGGTCTTTTCGCCGTACGGCAACAAGGACGATGAGGAGCTCGGCACGATCGCGAGTGAGGCCGTGGCGCTGCGGGCGTCAGACGAAGTCGATGCCGTGGCCCAGCTGAAACGATTGATGGCGAACGCGACGCTGGCGGAGTCGCTGTCTCGGCGCGCGCGCGAGAAGCTGTCGGTCCCAGGTGGGCGTAGACTCGCGCAGGCCGTCGCGCAGTTGCTCGCTTAGCTTATGCCTCAAGGCTACCTGATCTTTCACCTCAACCTCGCATTCTCGTCGGTCCCCGCCGCGGCGCGGGCCGATGTGATCCGGAAGTGCTATTGGCCGGTGCTGCAGCTGGCCGAGGAAACCGGAATCCCGGTCGGTGTCGAGCCCACGGGCTGGACGCTGCAGCAGATCGCGTCGGTGGACCCTGCGTGGATGGAACGCTTTCGCCAGTTGCTCGACGATCGCCGCTGCGAGCTCATCGGCAGCGGGTGGTCGCAGATCATCGGCCCGCTCGTGCCATACGCCGTCAATCGCTGGAATCAAAAGCTCGGGCTCGATGCCTACCGGCAGTTACTGGGCGTGACGCCCAAGCTCGCGCTGATCAACGAGATGGCGTTCTCGACGGGGCTCGTGGACGTCTATGCGGAGGCCGGCTACGACGGCGTGCTCATGGATCGGGACAATGTGCGCCTCGCTCTGGGCCTCGATCACTCGCCGCTTTCCGCAACGCCCACGCACGCGCTCGGCCTCGGTGAACGAGCGTTGCCGGTGCTGTGGTCCGACTCGATTCTCTTTCAGCGCTTGCAGCGCGTCGTGCACGGCGACATTCCATTCTCCGAATACCTGGCGTACGTGAAGCAGCGCGCCGATCGTGACGGCGCCGTGCTGCCGATCTACTGCAATGACGCCGAGGTTTTCGATCACCGTCCGGGACGGTTCGCGGCGGAATCGCGCCTGCATTCCGAGAAGGAGTGGGTGCGATTCAAGCGCGTGTGTACACGCGTTCACGAGGATCTCGGGCTCGATTGGCTCAGCCCTAGCGAAGCGTTGAAGATTCAGACGAAGACGTCGACGTGGAATGCTCGGCGGCTCACTTCCGTCACCCAGCCGATCCCCGTCAAGAAGCAGGCGAAGTACAACATCAACCGTTGGGCGGTAGCCGGTAGGGACAACGTGTGGCTCAACACAGCGTGCCATCAGATCCTGCGGGCATTGGCGGCAGGCAATGCCGCTGCCGACGATTGGCGCGAGCTCTGCGAGCTGTGGTCGAGCGACCTACGTACCCACATCACGGCGGATCGGTGGAGCGAGGCGCTTGAGCGCGTTGCACGCGTGCGCGGGCGGCTGGGGTTGGCGCGACAGGAAACGCGATCCGAGACACCGCCGCCGCCCGCTGAGCTCTCGTTGCCCAAAGGCGTGGAGGTCGCGCAGGACGAAGAGGCGATACTGTGGACCGTCAGGACGCCGTATGTTCGCGTGGTCTTCAACGCCCGCCGCGGGCTGGCAATCAAGTCGCTGGGGTTCAAGTCGCACGACTATGAACCGATCATCGGCTCTTTGCCGCAGGGCTACTTCAGCACCATCGAGCTCGGCGCAGATTTCTACTCGGGCGGCGTGCTCATCGAGATACCGGGGGACCGCAATCGCCTGACCGACTTAGAATGGGTGCAGCCGACCATTCGAGTGCAAGGCAGCGAGTTGCTCATCTCGGCGACGATTCCGCTTGCCGAGGGCACGCTGAAAAAAACGCTCGCGATCGGGCTCGATACGGAAAGCGTGAAGCTCGCGTACGACTTTCAGCAGTTCGAGCGGCCGCTGGGGATCGTTCGTGTCGGAATCGTCACGCTTCTTCCGGAGTCTTTTTCGTTGCCGCTGACCGTGCGTTGCGTCAATGGCGGTCAAGCATCCGAATCGTTCGAGGTCGACCAGGAAGTCAACCACGGTCTGGCGCCATCGACGTTGGTTTCCAGCACAGCGGCCTTCGGGGCGACGGACGGGCGCATCGAGATAGAGGACGGAGCGCGCCGCAAGCTGGTTCTTTCCTGGAACCCCGCCGAGTGCGCGGCGATTCCCTTGCTGAAACACCGGCGTTCCGGAGAGCGGCACTTGACGCGGTTTTCGTTCTCGCTGAGCGAGTTGGACGACACGTCGCGGGCCGGCGGGAGACTACCGCCGTTTTCGCTCCAATTGAGCCCCGCGTGATTGCCGCACGCGAGCGGAAAGTTACGGCAGAAAAATGGGAGTGATCAGCACGTTGGCTTTCCCGCCGGGGGCCGCGTCATACAGTATTTGGACGAGGTCATCGTCGAATCCGGTAGTGGAAAGCAGGGCCGGATAGCCGCTGTCGCCGACCATTTTGGCGGCCGCCTGGTACGTCCCGTTCACGGGACCCCAATTGGAGGGGCTTGCAGCCACGTCGCCGGCCGGCCCCAAGCGCACGCCAAACGAAAACCAGCTCCGTTCGTGCAACGCGTTGACTAGGGTCCCGTCGGACAGTCGATAGAGCCAAGGGTTTA